>Ga0137403_10002920_pt1 | contig 20692 bp, 22 predicted proteins | sample CZOMad2_1_16fung_FD_122057 | JGI IMG/M metagenome (GOLD analysis project Ga0137403, IMG submission 122057) | Vadose zone soil fungal communities from Angelo Coast Range Reserve, California, USA - CZOMad2_1_16fungal (Hybrid Assembly) | ecosystem: Environmental > Terrestrial > Soil > Vadose zone...
AAAATTTCCAGGCGAACGAACCCCGGCATATTTTCTACCAACCGCGCCCGGCCTTCGAATCGAGCTTCAAATTCTTTTTCTTGACCCTTTGCGACCTGTAATCTATTCGAAACAGCAATCACGGCTTGCTCCTTTTCCCCCTCAATATATCTTATCCAACTCGCGGCCGCATGCGCTGCAGTGACACTCTTGCTCTGCTATTAACCTGTCTCTCCGGTTGGACGGGGAGTGGCAGGCTCTTTCAACTCATCGACCGTGAGGGCGAGGCGATGTTCCTGTTTTTCTCTCAGGACCTTAAGTTCCACCTTCTTTTGCACTGGGGTGCGGGCAACCATGATTGGGAAATCACCCGCCGTCTTGATCTCCTGGCCATCGTACTCGGTAATCACATCCCCGACCCTGATCCCGCCGCGGTCCGCCGGTCCCCCCTTAACTAAACCCGACACTAGAGCACCATGGGGCTTCTTTAGACCCAAGATCTCGGCAAGATCCGGCGTGACTTCTTGAATGCCTAGGCCCACCCAACCTCGGGTTACCTTGCCTTTAGCCTCCAGCTCTGGCAGCAACTCTTTCACCAAATTGATCGGCGTTGCGAACCCTATGCCGACGCTAGCTCCCGTCTGGCTGAGAATCGCCAAATTGATTCCCACGACTTCGCCGCGCCGATTTACCAAAGGTCCGCCGGAGTTGCCTGGGTTTATTGGGGCATCGGTTTGAATGAAATCGTCATAAGGTCCGGCGCCGATATGCCGTCCTTTCGCGCTTACGATACCGGAGGTGACGGTGTTGTCGAGGCCGAAGGGGTTACCGACGGCCATGACCCATTCACCTACTTCGAGGCGATCCGAATTGCCGAACTGCACCGTCGATAAACTTTCTTTGACATCGATTTTTAAAACCGCGATATCGGTTTTGGGATCGTTGCCAATAACTTTGGCGGGAAATTCTCGCTTATCAGAGAGCCGCACCATGATTTTCTGCGCTTCGGCAACCACGTGGTAATTCGTCAGAATGGTACCGCTGGATTCAATAATAAAACCCGAGCCGAGATTTTGCTGGCGAAAGGGGCCGCCCTGGGGCGGCGGGACGCCGAAAAACTTTTCCATCAGATCATCTTCTTCAGAATCTTCTCCCTTAGGCCGGGGGACGCCGCCGGGACGGTCTCGGGAAACCACCCGGGACGTCGAAATATTTACCACCACGGGTTGAAGCCTTTTCGCGAGCTCGACAAAGTTCGGCGCGGATCCTGCCGCTTGTGGCGAAGAATCCTGCTTGTCCGCACCACCGCTTTGCGCGCATGCAGTAACTGAGAAAAGGAAACCCATAATAAAAAACATCGCGAGCTTACGCATAATGACCTCCTGCAAGACGTATGATTACATTGCGCTTGTGAATAGTGACACTTGAGCAACGGAGTTTGAGTCCAACCGCTGTATCAGGTGAGATAAACCATTGACCGCGCAAGGCACATGCCACTGAGCAAGATACAAGAGATTCGCCATATTCTTCGGTGTAACGGCTATAAAATCGAATTCCTGCAGGCTTTTCCCTACAAGCACGTTCCTTTTAACCTTATTCTTCATTCATCGTTTAGCGTCGGTACGGAGTGGTAGGCTCAAATCGATATAAGTAAGTGTGTTCTTGCCCGTGCTCCAACATGAGCGCGCGCATTCATTCAGATGAGTTTTGCAACAACCTGAACAAGTATAAACGACAGTCTCAATCTCAGCCGGCTGCAAGAGCGCGCGGAGAGGTGATGATCTACTTATTTTATAGTTGTAGAAGACCGGATAGTCTGTGGCAAAAACCCTCTCGACAAAATCGAATCACTCATTCCTCTTTGATCAAAAGTGCTGGGAAATTAGGAGCAGCGATTTCTGAAAACCCATGGTATGTTCTTTGCGTCCGCTGCAAGCCAGTTAATGTAATGACTATCTATAAAGGTTTTTTAAAAGGAGACTGTTGATATGAATTCTAGTGAATTAGAACGCAAGTGGCAGAAACTCAAGGGTGAAATACGGTCACAGTGGGGTAAGCTTACCGATGACGATCTCGAGAGAATCGCAGGCAATAAAGATAAACTCATCGGCGTGGTGCAAGAAAGATACGGTTACGTTTGGGACGAGGCTCGCCAAATGGTCGATCGCTATTTGGACGACTATAACGGTCTGAAAACTCAGGCGACGGAAGCCTTGAGGGCCGTTGCTTCGAAGGAAAATCTACACAAACTTAAAACCGATGTGGTGGATTTCGTTCGACGTTACCCTATTCCATCTCTCCTGATTGGACTAGGGATCGGATACTTGCTCGCCCGACGAAGCGAAAGATAAACTCATGGTACGGGATGCTCAAAGAATCCCGAAACCGTCTCTGCTATCGCTGGTTCGCGGTATTATCGACGATGCCAAGCAGCTGGTTATCGGCCAGTACGAGTTCCGCAAGTATCAGACCCTGCGCCAGGTCGCCAAAGCCAAGGCTGCGGCGATCTGGACAGGCACCGGGATAGCATTTGCCGGTATCGGTACGATTTTGATCACTCTAATGGTGGTGCATTTGTTGCACGATGTTTTGAACCTACCTCTCTGGGGCAGCTATGGAATAGTAGGAATTGTTTTATTGGTTGTTGGAGGCGGATTCCTCTATGGGGCAAAAAAGCGAATTAATCCCGACCTCTGAGCCACAAACGAGAAAATCATGGACTTAGAAGAAGAAAGATTGAAACGCCGCGTAGAAGAGCGTGAAATGGCGTTACGGCAGAAGGTGAAGACGCTTAAAGACCGCCTTGATGAGCTCAAGCGGATGAGCGACGTAAAGTATCTGGCGCGTCAACGTCCCGGTCTGGCACTGGCCGGCTCTATTCTGGCGGGGATCATGGTTAGGCGATTGGTCGGTGGAAAAAGGCATCATAACACAGACGGCGCCTACCGCACTCAAGGCGCCGCGCCGAGATCGACGGGCGCCACCGCGAAATTGTGGGATCCAATGGTGGCGATACTCTCGGCGGTTGCTACTCGGACCGCTATAGGATTCGTCAGTGAGATTGGTAAGCGATACGTATCGTGGAGACACGGTAAGCAGCAGTCAAGGGAAGATTTTCAAAACCGTCCCTAAGACTTCCGCTTCGAGGGTCCACACTTCCTTGGTGATCGTATCCTAAGATACCAGTCCAAGCCGCCTGAGTTTGCTTCGGAGCCAGGATTCCGGCCCGACAAATTGGCCTTCGCGGCACTGGTAGTGCTTAACCCGCTGGTTAAGTCCGTTTTTCTTCACAAACTCCTGCGCCTCGTCCCTCGCTTGCTTCTCTAACACTTGTGGCTCAACACCAGCTGCATTCCCTTGCTTCAACTTCTCACGAAGAAATTCCTCAGTTAGCGCTGCCTCGGTTTTCCCGTAGATGGTCATTGCTATCGTGCCAGTGCGCTCATCCAAAAATACTTTGCTGCCTCCTTGCTCGTCCACCGCAACTCGCTGCTTTAGACTTTCCGCACACTGCTCCTTGGAGGAGTGATCGCCTAGCCGACTCCAGATCATTTTACCGGACTTTAGCCCGGGATCATTGCCCGGCGGGTCCACCGTGCCCTGCAGCAATGTCCACTCGACGGTTATCTCCGGTTCCTTCCACACAGCCTGCAAAATCAAAACGAAAACCATTATACCAAGGATGCCCGCCGTCATCTTGACGGAAACCCAGCGGGTCCCGCGCCTAACAAAATTCCAAACCATTGCGGCGGCTGGACGAGACTGTCCTGAACTGAAAGTGCTTTGCGCCGCTGCCGCTTGCTTTGCGATGCGCGCCTTTCGCAAAAGATCGCGATAGTAATCTCGGGCGGCCTTTGACAGATTCCGATAAGCTTTCGTAATTCGCTGCCAATTTTCGTTCGCCCGCCGAGCTATATTCTTCCAAGTGATTATGCCGGTGGGTCGACGGAAAGTTGCGGTCGATCTGCTCTTGCTTGTTGCCGCTGCCGGCTTAACAACGGTCGTCCTTTGAAAATACCTTGAATCATACTGCCGGCGGCGTTCCGCGTTTGACAGAATCGCGTAAGCCTCATTGATCTGCTGTAATTTCTTGTTGGCCTGTGCTTTGTGCGTAGCACTAGGGAACAGATCGGGATGGTATTTTTTGACTAGTTCGCGGTGCGCCGACTTGATTTCGTCTGGGCTTGCTGTGCGGGAAACCTCCAGAATCGTATAAAAATCCGGTCCAGCCATTATTTTCTGTTCAAAGAAGCCAGGGCGTCAGAGGCGAATCATCGAAGAATCAGACTAGCGGAACTCCGGCATGCCCGCGTTAGCTCGCTATGGGCTTTTGATGATCGCGCCACATTCCTCACATCGATACCGTGTGCCACCGCTCTCAGCCGTTGCCAACTGTTCGAACTCGTAGCGCCTAGTACCGCTGCTCTCGAAACATTCAGGGCAAAAACCGTCTCCCAATTCTTCACCTGCAATGGTCAAATGGCAGTGCCGGCACCGGAGTGTCGTCTTACGTTCGGGCAACAATTCGAGCGTACCGTGATGGCAGGAAGCCATGTTAAATACCCCACAAACAAACTAACAAACCAGGCACTAGACCGCCAATAGCGATGTCGGCACGTTCCTTTTCGACTGCAAGGATTCGTCCTAAAAAATGCCGAGGCCAAGTCCCGCCGCCAGTGTTGCACCGGCCTCCTCGCAGCGACCGCGATCATAGGCGCCGATCTCTTTGGGAAAAAGGATCGCCTCAGGGGTCTGCGCGTGGGTACAGACAATGAGCGGAGCCGCGATAGGCTTCAAGCGCCAGCCGGTAGCGATGCGTTCGATTTGTCTGGCGGCGTTTTCGCCGTCGCTGCCGGCGCAGATCAGGGTCGCGTAGGGACGGCCGACGATTTTGTCCAGGACCGGGTAGTAGGAGCGATCGAAGAAGTCTTTCATCATGCCGGACATCATGGCGAGATTTTCCGGTGTGGCGAAAATGTAGCCATCCGATTCGAGCAGTTCGGCCGACCCGGCTTCGGTGGCGTGGATCAAGTTGAGCGCGACTTCGGGCTCAGAACCGGCGCCCTTGGCAGCGGCCTGGGCCATCTGTTGGGCGCCGCCGGTTTTAGAGTGAAAGACGATTAAAAGTTTTTTCATCGGAATATAGTTTAACCACAAAGGGCGCAGCGCGGCTACGCCGCAACCGAAGAAGACAACTGACCACAAAGGATTGGGAATTTAGCCGCAAAGAACGCAAAGTAGAGAATCAATCGGAGTGACGCGCGCAAAGGCGCGAAGGGTGCCAAGGGAGAGCTTGTCATTTCGACCTAAGGGAGGAATCTTTCTCAGATCCCTCACATTCGTCAGACTGTGGGAAGACTCTATCGGAGCCCTTCGACGGCGCTCAGGGCGAACGGCTGATGACATCGCATGAATCGTTGAACAGCGCCGCCTCGAATTGCTCCCGACCCGCGATTTTGAACGACTTGAACTTCGATGCTGTAGTGTTGCTCGGCCATCGCTTTGATGCAGTAGATGACCGGCGTACGGTCGTTGTCGCGGTAGGCGAGCCTGACAGTTCGCATGCGTAATTCCTTGCCGTGTCAGAAGGGCCCGGCGGGGAGGGCGGGCCACGACGATAACAGTTTACCGTACCCGCTGATCGTGTAACGCAGACCAAGCTTGGAAAGAATCAGCCAAAGCATGGCGGGATTGCTGGCAACGATGGGGAGCTTCAGCTCGGCTTCCAGTTTGTCCAAGATTGGCAGAGGGTCAAGCAGCGCGCCTTGAAAATAGATGGCATCCACGTCGGCATGCTGCGCAAGTGCGGATTTCGTCATCGCTTCCACATCGCTGGACGTGAGATTCTCCGCGTCGGAGTGCGCGCGCAAAGTTTGCGGCGGATAAACGGCGTCGATGCCAAACTGAGCAAGGTAATCGCGGTACAATTTCTTGAGTTGATCGTCGACCGGAGTCATCAACAAGATTCGTTTCGCAGAAAGTGCTGTTAAAGCCGCAACGGAGGATCTCAATGCCAGGGAAACGGGAACTTCTAGTTCGGCAGAAACCCTTTCCCACATGCCGGGGTTAAGCGCTTCCTTAGGCGCGCCGCTGATAATCACGCCGTCCCAATGGTGCTGCTGCACTAAATCTTTGACTTGGCCGATCAGGGAATCGACTTTGCCTCTGGCGTCATACAAGGAAGTCCTCGCCCCCGCTTCCTGCACGATGGTGAACTCGATGTCCTCGGGGATGAAAGCCTTGAAGCTCTCGTGGTGCGGGCTCGATGGCGCGCTGTTGCCGATAAATCCGACTTTTGTTTTTATTGGCGGCATACTTCAATCCTTTTAAGTTATCACCGGAACTTGGCCTATGAAAATCTCCCCTGGCCCTCTTTTTCAAAGAGGGGGATTGTTTTCGAGCAGTGGTGATATGCAAATGCTCGGCGTCTATTTCGGCGGCGTCTCTGAAGCGAGCACTCCGCGAACGCCCCAGTCCTCTTTCGCGACGTCGTGAAAGAGAATGTTGAGCGACTCGGGCTTGATGCTGGCGACTTCCTCGAAGTCTTTCGAGATGCGCTTAACCAATTCGTTTTTTACTTGTTTGCTTCTTCCGGGAAACAAGTAGATGTGGACGACAGGCATGGTAACCTCCCATGGTTCAAAGTTGCCTTCAGCAATATGAAAGACGCCGCGGAAACGCAACAGTTATATCTGGGCCGATTCCCTTGACAGGACGCATCGGTTAGTATGAGAATATGATTCATCTGAAGTGGGAGATGATGCTCATGGAACGAATATTTGCCACCTGGTCGCGATTATCGATATCCGAGCAAACTTCATTTCTCATTAAGTCGGGAATTTTTCTTTCTGTTTGTGGAGCTACTCTGTTCGTCGCGTTAGCGGCGAGTTACCCCGCCGTCCATGACACGCTGCACAACGTTCGTCATGCTCTAGCCGTAGTTCCTTGTCACTGATCAGCTGCACTGCGCCTATTGTTCTCACCGTATTCTTGGTGCTTGGCTCGCCAGTCTGGGCGGAAGAGCTCAATATCTACTTCAAAACGTCGCCGCGGCCGGAATTGCTTCGCCCGTTTGCAGACCCGGTAACTATGTCGCTGCTCATCACCGGGGCTGATGGCAGGCCGATAAATCAAGGATTCGTGGAGATCCGTTTGGATGCACCCAAGCCGGCGCGCTTTTTCTCCACTGATTTTTCTTTTATCGAGGGAAGTCGTTTGAGCGAAATGCGCCTTGCTCTGCGCCAAGGTCGAGCCACTTGGAACTATCTCTTGCCGATCCGCGGCGAGTATCGATTGGCGGTCGACGTGATCACGCTCGACGGCAAGAAAGCGAGCAAGATTTTTGATTTCAGGGTCCGGGAGAATGAACAAAAATGGTTCATTCTCGGCGCATTTTCCGTCGGACTGTTTCTTCTCGGACTCGTCGCTGGAAGAATTTTTACCCAAAGTCGATCCAGCGTAGCTTTATTGATCACGGTCACATGGCTTTCAGGATCGGCGCAACTTAGCTCTGCTCAAGGACTCACGAAACCGATCCATACTGCGTCTGTGAACATAGAGCCGGCCAAGGTAGGTATCCCAACTCTTGTACAGTGGCGGCTCGACGGTGACTCAGTCGGCGAAAAACCAACGGCTTTCCTCACCCTGACAATCACTCACCTAGAAAAGGGCAAAGTTGTGTTTGGCGTCGAGAAGCTTCCTGTGGACGGTCAGTTCTCGATGAAGTTTCAATTTCCCGACGGTGCGGATTACAGAGTCGCTGCGGTCGCAAATGTTCCAGGCGTTCCGACGATTCGAAACGAGCAAGTCATTCCAGTCGCAGGTGTCGAACCGCCGGCAAAAGCGATGGTGCCGGCATTGAGTTATTTCCTCGCCATCATTGCGCTGGGGTTGGGCGCCGGCAGGTGGACTAAGGTAAGAAAGATGAGCGCATGAGCAATCCATAAACGAGGCGACGAGCACGGACAGATAACACTTAGCGCACAAAAAAAGAGGGCAGGTCAAAAAACCTGCCCTCTTTTTTTGCCTTTGTGTTCTTTGTGATTACAAGAAATTTTTCCCGCTAGCTACCCGCTAATTCTCCGACACGTCGATCAACACGCCGTCCGGATCGGATATTTGATACTGGCCGAAGCAACATGTCGCGAGAAGCTTTTGCCTCACTTCGCGCTCCGGGTTTTTCTCCGGACGATCCTCCGGGACATAGAGATGTGAGCTTTTTTCCAGATCGGCTTTGAACGCCGCCAAGCTTTCGACCTTGAATCCGATGTGGTCGAGCGCCGGCCGTTCGATACCTGATCCATAGAAGTCGGAAATCTTCCATGGCATGACCGCCAGAGTGACTTTGCCATCGGATAGATAGTGATTCGGATCACCGGATGGTTTTTCAAGTTCCGTCAACTCGAAGACGTTTCGGTAGAATTCGGCGCATTGCTCGGGCTCGACGCAGCGCAGACTGAAGTGGCCGATGCGGCGTTTGCGTTCCTCGACTTTGTCGGTGTAGAGGTCGCGGCGGTTTTCCATGTTCAGCTGCGACAGATCGAAAACATTTCCCGCCGGATCGTGCATGCTGATGCCGGCGAAGGGGCGATTGCTGGGGCGTCTGAGGACGTCGATCTTCGGATACTTTTCTTTAAGGCGGGCAAAAACTACTTCGACGTCCTGAACTTCAAAACCGAAGTGATCGAAGCCCGCCTGGCGGCCTGGCGCCCGCGGGTTGAGATTCAATCCGACGTAACCGTCGCCGACGACCACGGCTCCACCGGCGCGCTGTAAACTGGACCGTCTCATGCCGAATACGTCTTGATAAAAATCGCCTTCGTTGTTCGCATTACTCGTGACGATGGCCATGTGTCTCATTTGTGCAAACATGGTGAGCTCCTTTGCCCGTTAGAGATAACGTTAAAATAGTTGAAGGGGTCGAGGGTTGTCAACTCGAATAGTGGAGAAACGATCCATTCAGCGTACCGAAATTTTGTAGGGGCGACCCGGTGTGGTCGCCCGTCCGAGCGGGCAGACACAGGGGTCTGCCCCTACACCGTTTTCAACGTAACTGCGGTCACACGTTTACTATAACCACACCCTTGGGCTCGAGGTAGTAGTCCAAAGCTTCCGGGCCGTGCTCGCGGCCGAGGCCGCTGGATTTGACACCGCCAAAGGGAAGCTCGTCATAGCCGTAATGGAGGGAATTCACCCACACGTTGCCGGCTTGGAGCTTGTCGATTGCTTTGTTGGCGTGCAATAGATTCCGCGTCCAGATCGACGAACCTAGACCAAATTCGGAGGCGTTAGATTTTTCGAGCGCTTCGTCGAGAGTCTTAAAAGTGTAAACCGGTAGGGCGGGGCCGAAGACTTCCTCTTTGGTCATGCGCGCGTCGTCGGGTACGTTGCTCATCAATGTTGGCAGATAGAAAAAGCCTTTGTCGAAGTCGCCCCCTTGGGGCCGCTCGCCACCGAAGAGTACCATGGCGCCGCGCGATTTGGCGTCTTCCACTTGCTCTTCGACCTCCTGGCGTTGGGAGCCGAGGTGGATCGGACCCATGCGGGTTTCCTTGCTGATACCATTGCCGACGGTTTTCTTTTTGAGGATTTCGACCAGCCCGCCGACGAAGTTATCGGCGATGGATTCTTGGAGAAATAGTCGCTTTACGCCAAGGCACATCTGTCCGCAATTAAAGTAGCGGCCGACGTCGGCCATCTTCACCGCCAAGTCGAGATTAGCATCTTCCATCACGATCATCGGGTCGCTGCCGCCGAGCTCCAGCGTGACGCGCTTAATTTCGCGCCCGGCAACTTCCATAACGTGGCGTCCCACCGGGGTAGAACCTGTAAAAGCGATACGGCGGATGCGCGGATTGCGCAGCAACTCTTCGCCGACGCTGCCTCCCGGGCCGGTGACGATATTGACCGCGCCTTTAGGCAGCGTCTTTTGTGCTTTGCCTTCGCCGAAAGTCGCTTGGGCGATGATTTCGATAACTTTGATCGTAGCTAATGGAGTCGTGCTCGCCGGCTTGATGATGATTGTGTTGCCAGCGGCCAACGCCGGGCCGAGCTTGGTACCCATTAAAGTCAGCGGAAAATTCCAAGGCACGATCCCGCCGCAAACGCCGATCGGCTGGCGTACGACCATGCCGTAGGCGCCTTTCTGCGGCAACGGCACATGGGAGCCGCGCACTTTCGACGCCAGGCCCGCGTAGAATTCCAGGCCGTGAACCAGATGGTGAATTTCCAGGCCCGCTTCGAACAGCGTCTTGCCCTGCTCTTGCGTGAGTATTTGAGCGATTTCGCCGGCATTCTTTTTAATCAATTCCGAAGCGTTCAAGAGCGCGTTCCCGCGATCTTCCGGTGTGACATCGGACCAGACCTTAAACGCATCCTCCGCCGCCTGAATTGCCTGCTGCACGTCTTTATCGTTACCTTGGGGTACGGTATCGACGGTTGCACCGGTTGCGGGGTTGCGCACTTCGGTTGTGTTTTTGGTTACTGAGTCGACGGATTCGCCGCCGATAAACATCTTGGCCATTAGATAACCCCCATGAAATAATTAAAGTTCAAGCCGTTCAAAACGTTGAAACGGGAAACAGGTAGTGGCTACTTTCCCTTGAATTGCGCGGTTCTTTTCTCAAGATAGGCCTTGACGCCTTCCTGACCGTCTTCGCTGGCAAAGGTTTGCGCCAGGAGTTCTCTTTCGAAGGCCAAACCGTCGGGCAAGGACAATTCGAGACCGGTTTGTATAGCGCGTTTCACTTTGCCAACAGCGAGGCTGCTCTTGTTCGGCACGATGAACTGGCGAGCATAGTCCATGACTTCCTGCATGAAATTTTCTTTCTCGTAGATGTAATGAACGAGTCCCATCTCGAGGGCTTCTTCGAAGGCGATGGTTTTGCCCGTCGCGCAGAGCTCCAAAGCGCGCGCCTTGCCAACCAAGCGCGGCAAGCGCTGGGTGCCGCCCATGCCCGGCATGACGCCGAGATTGATTTCGGCGAGCCCGACGCGGCCGCCTTCCTTCTTGGCGATCCGGATATCGCACGCCATGGCAATCTCGAGACCGCCGCCGACCGCGTGGCCGTTTATCGCGGCGATAATAATTTTCGGCGTGTTTTCCAATCGCATCAGCACTTCGTGGCCGTGGAGAGCGAAATTGTTTTTAAAACCGAGGGACTTACTAGAGAGCATGTTGATGTCGGCGCCGGCGGAAAAGAATTTTTCTACCTTGCCGGTGAGCACGATGGCATGTACGTTGTCGTCAAACCGAGCCTCGAGAATCGACGCGTCCAGTTCTTTTAACAACTCCGTGGTGTAACTGTTCACCGGTGGGCGATTGATTTCCAGTAGCGCAACGCCGTTATCGACGCGGTATTCGATCATTTTCGCATCAGCCATAACGCAGCCTCCTCTGTCAGACTAATAAATTCAATTAGCTGGCATCCCGTCGCAAGTCAAGGCGGCATCTTGAGACTCGCGTCGCGTGTCGCGAATCAATTTCGCTGGAGATGAATGTGCGAGACGACAACCCAAAGCGCTCCGATGGTATTCAAGAGCGCGGAACTGTTTGGAAACAATTTTGAACTGTGGCATGACTAGTCAAACTTTACGTCCAGGAGGCAGTATGAGAGTCAAACCGAAGCGAAAACCGATCCAATGGCCCGATGGCGCGCGCATCGCGATCACGCCGTGCGTCGCCTTTGAGACCTGGCCGGAAGACCTCGGCGGGCCCAATACCCTGCAACAAGAAAATCGGCGCAGCTTCCCAAGGAACGCGGTCACCAAGAGAAACCTGGCTATCATCACGGATCGCGAGTTCGGCGAGCGAGTGGGCATCTATCGGATGTTGGAAATCTTCGAGAAGGAAAAAATTCATACGAGCTTTTTTCCAACGGGAATCACCGTGGAGAATTATCCGGAGATTTTTAAAGAAGCCGCCGAACAGGGTCACGAGATTGGCACAGAAACTTGGATTCATGATTACAGCTACATGAAGAAGCGTGACAAGGAAAAAAAAGATCTTCAGAAAACCGTGGAAGCCGTGAAGAAAGTCGTGGGCAAGGCGCCGGTCGGCTATCTTTCCACCGGCGTGGCGCCAAGCGCGTGGACTCCGGAGATCATTTTGGAGCTGGGCTATACCTATTGGATGGACCCGCAGCATCAGGAGACGCCTTATACGCTCAAAATCAAAAACAAGGAACTGACGGTGCTATCCTATTTCCAGGATTTGAACGACTATTCGAGCTACCAGCGGGCCGGCAGGACACCGCGGGATCTGTTGCAGATGTGGAAGGATTGCTTTGATTGCCTCTACGAGGAAGGCGAGACCGATCCAAAGTTCATGATGTGGGGCAATCACCCGTTTGTCGGCGGGCGGCCGTTTCGAGCGCTTTTGTTGCGGGAATTCATCCGCTATGCCAAGAGCCACGGCAAAGTCTGGTTTGCACCGGCTGGCGAAATCGCAAGATGGTATCGCGACAACCATCGTGATGCGCAGGTGGAAGAATGGCCGAACTTCGCGTTCGCTGGCCGGCAGGGGAAGATGACCGACCTTGCCAAATTGTAAATTGTAACGGCACGGCATGCCGTGCTATCACGGCCGGCAATGACATTTGTCAGGGAGCATGCTGTGCCCCATGTGTTAAAGGACGATAACGTTGGCAAAAAACAAGTCCCATGAAGAACAGATTCGGAAGGGGCTCGACAGGCTGCGGGAGGCAGGGCTAGCGGTCGACGCTTCCACGGATCTTGTTCCGCACTTGAAAAGTCATTTTGGCAAAGAAAAAGAGATTGACATGGCGGTGGCTTTTGCTCTCGGTAGAATTCTGGATTCGACAGCTGTCGAAGCGCTCGCCGAAATCGAGAAGCAGACATCCGATAAGGAAATCAGGAAAGAGATCAGGCGATCATTTTTTAAACTGGGACAAAGGGGGCTGACCATAGCGCACGAAGCGTCCGGCGAGAACAACCCCGCGGCGGCGGTCTTTAGTCGCGCTACGGATATCGAAGCCTACATGTCTGCCGTTGACGGCGGTGGCGGGCGGTTGATTTGGATCGCCAAGCCGCAACCCAATCATGGTTTGCAGGTCATCCAAGCGATGCTTCAGGATCGCGACGGCCTGCTGCGAATCGGCGGGATGCATATGCGGCGCAAGGAGCTGCGCAAAATGGCCCAGGACATCATGGAGCAACACGATGTGGGCATGATCTCGATTCCTTGGGAGTTTGCCGATCAGATGATTTACCAAGGCTACGAGAAGGCCAAAGCGCGCGGGCAGAGCGGATTGGAAAACTTTCACGAACTGCGCTCGATGATTGCTACAGCCAAACCCAAAGAACAATTGCATCCGGTCTATCGGCAATTCGATGCGGCACAAGTCCGCGATGGCGCTTGGCGCGAACAGTCGCGGCGCCTACTGGACGAGCCGGAACTGCGTTACTGGATTTTGATGGACGACTGGGTGCAAGCATTCGTGGCGCAACTTCAAGAAGCGCAGACCAGCCGTCTCGTGCTTAATCCTTTACAGAAGGAAGAGCGCTTCGCCGCCATCGTCCGCGAAGCCGTGAAGGCGCTTTGTTCCGGCGCAAACGGCCAAGCATTCAAACGACGCATGGAAGATATGGCACTCTATTTCGCTGAGACGAACCGAACAGACCTCGCCAAACTTTCTCTCGCCGTGGCGCTCCAGGTTGGCGAAGGCGATCCGGGACCGTTGGATGTTTCGTTCCTAACCGGGCTCATGCAGAAGAGCTTTGCTTTTTTCATGTCGCAGGAAAAGGCGAAGGTGGAAGAAGAGCAGTCTTCGCTGATCATCAAGCCCTAAGGAGGCGAAATTTAGAGGCTCGCCTTGAAAATTGTCCGGCCGTTATTTAAACTCTCCGCTTAATCATTCGTTGCAAGCCGCCCTCAATTCATGCCTCCCGGAATAAATCTAAGCGTCGCGCTTAGGAGATCTATGGACACATCGACGGTCGTCATGATGGTCGCAGCGGCGCTTGCGCTTGCCGCCATTTACATTAAATCGCCGGCAGCAGCTCAGAGAGGGCTTAACGCCACCGGGTCGCTGATCCTTGAAATCACCCCGCGCATGATCGCGGCATTCACGCTGGCGGGATTGTTCCAAGCGATCGTGCCTGAAGAATTGATCGTGCGCTGGATGGGGCATGGCCCCGGCCTCAGGGGAATCTTGATCGGTATGTCACTGGGGGGGATTACACCGGGTGGGCCAATGACCCACTTCCCGGTGATCGCTTCGCTCTTTAAAATGGGCGTGGGAATTGGCCCGTTGGTCGCATACCTTAGTGCTTGGTCGCTCTTTGGCCTGCAACGCGTTATTATGTGGGAAATCCCGTTTTTGGGCCCAAGGTGGTAGCTATACGGATTGCCGTCAGTTTTCTATTCCCTCTTCGTCGCCGGCTGGTTGTGCGAGCTGGTTTGGGACAGATTGCACGTCTAAGCTAAAGCAGTGATGAATCGCCGAGAATTCTTGCGTGTGTTGGGTGGCGCCGGTCTCGCAACGTCCGCTCTACTGGGGAAGTCTGGATGCGCTCCCGCGCTTATCCGGAGCGATGCCGATACCGGCCTTTCTCTCGGCTACGTGGCCGGCGAGGTAACCCACGAGAGCGCCTTGATTTGGCTCCGCGCCGAACCAAGGAGCGAGGTCGCCCTGCAGTACAGTAGCGATTCCGGTTTCCAGCAATTCTCTTCGACCGGACCGTTTTCGGTACAGTCGGATGCCGATTTTACGGCGAAAATTTCCCTCGATAAATTGCAGGCGGCAACGCGTTATTACTACCGCGCCGCGGTGGCCGGCAAAACTCCGGGGACGATCGCCAGCTTTGTCACCGCGCCTCACCCGGAGGATGAAGCCAAAGTGACGTTTTGCTTCAGCGCCGATACGAGAGAAAGCTACAAACCATTTACCGTCATGAGCGCCATTCGCGCGCAACAACCGGACTTCTTTTTGCACCTGGGCGACACAATCTACGCCGACCGTAACGGCACGGCTCGGCAACTGCAGGACTTTTGGTCGAAATATCGTGCTAACCGAGACGACCTTGCTTCGCAATATTGTTTCAGGGACACGAGCGTATACGCAGTCTGGGACGACCATGAAGTGGCAGATGACTATCAGCCAAGTAATCCGCTCGCGCCTATCGGTCGCAAAGCTTTTCTCGATTATTGGCCCATCCGGTGTCCGTCCGGCGAACCGGAGCGAATCTTTCGTTCTTTTCGCTGGGGCAAGTCGGCGGAGCTTTTCATACTCGACGCGCGCCAGTATCGCGATCTGAAGCGCCGATCGATGCTGGGCAAAACGCAGAAGGAATGGTTCTTCGACAGTATCGCCGCGTCGCAAGCCACGTTTAAGTTCGTCGCCACTTCCGTGCCGATGGCGGGCGGCGGCAGCGATCGGTGGGATGGCTATCCGGACGAGCGGGAAAAGATCTTGCACCACATAAGCAGTAAGAAAATTCGCGGTGTGGTTTTCTTAAGCGGCGACATGCACTACGCGGGGATCACCAAAATCCCCAGAGGCAATGGACTCAAAGACATCACTGCAGGACCGCTCGCCGCGCCACTGAACCGAATAACAAACGGAACTGCCGGGCGCTTCGAATTTTTCTTAGCGGAAAATTTCAACTTCGCAAAGATCACCGTCGACCCAAAAAAGGATCCGAGCAATGCCCTGGTGGAATTCATTGACCAGGACAACCGAGTTTTCCACAGCGCAAAAATCACTGCGCGCTGAACGGATCGGTACACTGAAAAACGAGAGCCTGCGCGGTTTTGTTTTGAGTGCTGGAGTAATGAGTGTTGGAGCTCTGGTCAATTCGGTTTGCGATGTTGTAAGGCTTCGGGATTGAGCGCGCGGGTCAGTCTGCCTTCCAGGTAATCGAGAATATTCGTCGCGGCATTTTCGGCAAAGCCTGCGAAGCCCGCATCCGTGGGCCAGCCGAGGTGGGGCGTGAGCAGGACATTGTCCAGCTCAAGCAATGGATGATTCTTCGGCAGCGGCTCTTCGACAAAGACGTCGAGGGCGGCGCCGGCGATGTCTTTGTCTTTAAGAATCTTTACAAGCGCCATTTCATCGACGATCGCGCCGCGCGCCGTGTTGACGAGATAGGCCGATTTCTTCATTAGGCGAAGGCGCGGTTCATTCAAAAGATTCTTGCTTTTCTCGGACAGAGTGAGATGAATGGAGACGACATCGGCCGTCTTCAAGACTTCCTCGAGCGGCAGAAACGCCGCCGCAGACTTTGCCGCTCGCTCTGCCGTCAGCGTCGGTCCCCAGGCAATGACTTTCATGCCGAAAGCTCGCCCGACGGCGGCAACCTCAGTGCCGATCTTTCCCAGCCCAAGTACGCCGAGGGTTTTGCCCTTGAGAACGTAGCCCAAAACCAGCGGCCATTCGCCACGCCGTATGGCGCGGTCGCTCTGTGGTATGCGGCGCATGAGCGCGAGCATCAAGCCGAACGCCAATTCTGTCGTGCTATTACCGCCGGGCGCCAGGCTCACGACGATTCCCTGCTTGGTCGCGGCATCCATGTCGACGTGATAGACGTGACTACCGGTCTGCGAAATAAATTCGAGGTCGCGAAGACCTCGAAGCAAGGACGCAGTGAATTTCGTGCGCTCGCGGATGGGAATGATCGCCTGCGAGCCTCTCAGTGCGCCTACGATCGCGTCATCCGTCGGTAGCTTTTCGGTGAAAATCTCGACTTCGACCTTCTGCCTTAGCCGCTTGATCGCGTCCGTAGAATCGAATGCGCGCTGGTAGTCGTCGAGAACCGTGACTTTCATTGCTAGAGGACGGCAATGCCGGCGATCTCGATCAGATAATCGGGATGAGCCAGGCCTTTGACGATCACCAACGTGCTCGTGGGCGAATATTTTTTATATTGCTCACGGCGCACTTCGTTGTAGCCTTCGCGGTACTCTCGGTCGACAATGTAAGTGGTCGTCATGACCAAATTATCGATCGTCGCGCCCGCTTCTTTCAAGACGGCTTTGATGTTTTTGAAGACCTGTTCCGTCTGAGCTTTAATGTCGCCCTTGCCGACGACGTTGCCGTCTTTATCGGAAGCGGTCTGCCCGGCGATGAATAGCAGCGTGCGGCCAGTCGTTAGAACGGCTTGCGAATACCGTGGCCGTGGATCGTTCAGAGTTTTTGGTTGAATGACTTTTCGCGCCATGATTGCCTCCTTATTGATTCAAATTGGAGTATTGGAATACTGGAGTGATGGAGTAATGGGTTCAACATTCCATCATTCCAAGATTCCATTACGGGTATCTTTTCGCCATTTCGGTGAAGAAGCCTTCCTTTTCCAGTTCTTGGAGGAAGCTTAAATCGACGAACTGCTCCGGCTTGAAGTTCTTGGCGTTTGGCACGCTCGGAGCGAGCACATCGAGCATGAATTGAATGCCCTTTAATGTCGGATAAGGTTTTTTGGGGATTGACTTGATGTAGCCGTTGTAAGAATCCTCGAGTACGCTGGGATCATTGGTGCGCATATATTTTGCAAACACGCGCTGCGTTTCTTTTTTATTAGCGTAGATGAAGTGGATCGCTTCGACAAAGCCTTTCAGCGCGGACTTTACAACATCCCGATTGCTGGCGATATAGCCGCGCGAGGTGGCGAATCCGTTGCCCTGGACTTCGACGCCAAGATCGCCAATTTGGATCAGCTCATGGAGCCCGGCTTTGCGGGCCAGCGGTGCCCCGGAAGTCGCAACATAGGTGGCATCCAGGACTCCGGAATTGACCGCGGCGATGCGCTCGGTGTCAAGCCCCGCGGGCAGGAGAGTAAATTCCTTCAAATCAACATTCAGATGCCTGGCCAATATAATCGAGGCGTAGTGTGTCGCCGAGTTGAAGCCGGTGATGCCCAATCTCTTGCCTCTGAGTTGTTCCAACTGCGTGATCCCGGGCCGAGTAAAGATAATTAGGTCATATTTGGTTTCCACGGCGGCGACGAGCACGACGTTATGGCCCTGAATGGTCGCCTGGACCACGGTGCCGATGTTGACGATCGGCGGATCACCGCTGACCAGCGCCTGGGTCGCCACTTGTCCACCGCGAAATAGAATGGGCTCGACTTCGAGACCATTCTTGTTGAAAAGCCCTTGCTCCTTGGCGACCCAAACGTTGCTTTGGCGAAAGCTCAGCGAGGGATAGCCGATCTTGATCTTTTTCAGACCTTGGGCGTGGACGAGCGTGAAGTCGGTTGAAGAAAATAGGACGTATAGGACCAATAGGACGAATAGTCTTCCCATTTGGCGATCTCGTCAACGTTGGAGTGTTGGAGTTATGGAGTACTGGACTGTTGAGATATTCCGAAACCCATCACTCCATTACTCCAATATTCCAGGTTCTCCTCACTTCGTCAGATATCGTTTCGCCATCTCGTTGAAAAAATTTTCTTTCTCGAGTTCCTGTAAGAAGCTCAAGTCGACAAACTGCTCGGGCTTGGCGGTCTTTGCCTGAGGCATTTTCTCAGCGAGCATGTCGAGCATGAACTGGATACCCTTGAGTGTCGGGTAGGGTTTCTTCGGAATCGATTTAACGTAACCGTTGTAAGACTCTTCGAGCACCTCGGGATCGTTGGTGCGCATGTATTTGGCAAAGACTCTTTGAGCTTCTTTCTTGTTGGCGTAGATGAAATAAATCGCTTCGACGAACGCCTTAAGCGCATTTTTCACCACGTCGCGATTGCTCTGCACATAGGCGCGGGAGGTCGCAAAGCCGTTGCCTTGAACCTCGACGCCGAGATCGGCCACCTGCAGCAGCTCGGCGAATCCAGCTCTGCGCGCCGGCGCGGCCGCTGAGGAAGTAAATAGCGAGGCATCGATTTTTCCCGCGCTCATGGCGGCCAGCCGTTCCGCGTCAGGGCCTGCCGGCACCAGTTGAAGATCCTTTGGCTCGAACTTCAAGTGTCTCATCAGGATGATCGTTGCGTAGTGGGTCGCGGCGCCAAAGCCGCTGATACCGAACCTTTTTCCTTTCAACTGTTCGAGAGTCTTGATCTCCGGACGAGCGAAAACGATCTGATCGTAGGCGGTCTCCACGGCCGCCACCAGGACGAGACTAAAACCCGTCAAGTTCGCCTGCACGACGGTGCCGATGTTCACGATAGGCGGATCCCCGCCTGCTAGTGCTTGGGTTGCAATCTGCCCGCCGCGCAGGAAAATAGGTTCCACCTCGAGACCATACTTATTGAACAGCCCAGCTTCCTTGGCCACCCAAACGTTCGATTGCCGAAAACTCAAGGAAGGGTAACCGATGCGGATCTTTTTTAATGTTTGGGCCTCACCCGCAGTGACGGTGCAAGTGAACGTGAGAGCTGACGTGAGCAAAATTTTGAAGGCCAATTTCATGAGTAAAAGCCTTTCGGATTCTGTTTCATTATTCAATTTGCTTGTGTTTTATGATTTTCCCACGAGCTTAAGAGCTTCGTCGATTAGGGTCGGGTCGACATAGTCGCCGGCGGACGGAATTTTCTTGCCTTGATAAGCGCCTTCCTTGACTCTTAACTCCATCGTCTTGTCGAACGAAACTTTGCTGACCGTGCCATCCCGCGGAAACGGCTGAAAGTCCTGGACGAGATACTTGTAGTCTTCCTCGGCGCTCTCTCGGCCGGCCTTCAAAACTTTCGTGTGAATCGCCAGCGCTTCTTCTTTGTTCTTCGGGTCATAGAGCCAACGCGTCGCCTCGATCATCGCTTTCAGATAACGGACAATTTCTGTGCGGTTCGATTTGATGTAGTTCGTATGCGCGAAGTCGGCAGTGAAAAGAATAGGCCCGAGATATTCGTGGAAGTTGGCGAGCTTACGAAAATTGTCCTTGGCCGCGCGGAACGTAAAAGGTGGACCCATAAAAGAGGCGTGCACCGAGCCGCCTTTGAGGGCGGCGTAGCGCTCCGGCGAAGTGCCGACGACTAAAAGCTTGTAGTCATTTTCCTTGAGCTTGTAGGCTTTCTCCAGGACTTCATGAACCATCAGTGTCGTTCCGCCGGTCAAGGTGCTGACGCCGAGAGTCTTACCCTTTAGCTCCGCGCCGGTTTTGATCTCCGGACGGGCATAGATGTCGTAAGGAATCTTTTCCATGTTGGCGGCGATGATTTTTACCTTCGCGCCTTTATCGGCGGCGCCGATCACATAGTCGGGATTGATGCGGCCGATGGGTATGGTTTCACTGAGGACCGCGCGCACGACATTGGTGGCGCCGCGGATGATGATCACTTCAACCTGCAGCCCGTTTTTTTCGAACATCTTCTTCTGTTCAGCGACGTACAGCGGCCAGCTCGACGAAGTGTTGCCGCTTTGCGTGAAGCGCATCTTCAACATCCCGGCGTCCGCCGCTAGAATCGGGGCGGTCGAACCGAGGATTACAAACAGCCCGATAAGCGCCGTCATTGTTGTTTTGGTCTTTAGCATGCGACAATCCCTTCTTTGAAAGTGACCTACATTTGCGCGAAGCCGCCCGAGGCGTTCACTTCTTCTTCAATCTGCTTCCATACAATGTTTTCCAATTCCAAGAAGCGCGGGTCCGCGCGCATCTCCATGCTTCTTGGACGTTCGAGCGGCACCTTGAATTCAGAGCGGATCGTTCCGGGTCGATGGCTGAAGACGACCACTCGGTCGGAGAGCAGGATCGCTTCGGCGATCATGTGGGTGACAAAGATGACGGTTTTCTTGGTTTCCGACAAGATTCTCAGCAGCTCGAGCTGC
>Ga0137403_10002921_pt1 | contig 20688 bp, 19 predicted proteins | sample CZOMad2_1_16fung_FD_122057 | JGI IMG/M metagenome (GOLD analysis project Ga0137403, IMG submission 122057) | Vadose zone soil fungal communities from Angelo Coast Range Reserve, California, USA - CZOMad2_1_16fungal (Hybrid Assembly) | ecosystem: Environmental > Terrestrial > Soil > Vadose zone...
CGACATCGACGCCTCCCTGTTCGGCCTCGGCCCCGAGCACGTGGCCGAGCTGCGCAAGGATCCGCGCTTCGAGGTCACCGTCGGCGAGACGACCAACGACGTCATCATGGCCATGAACAACGGCAAGAAGCCGTTCAGCGACGTCCGCATGCGGCGCGCCATCACGTACGGTATCAATCGGCCCGAGGTCGTGAAGCTCGCCATGTTCGGGCTGGGCCGCGTGATCGGCTCCAACGTGGATCCGCTCAACCCGTACTTCGTGGACCTCGCCGGCGCGATGCCGTATGACCCCGCGCGGGCCAAGAAGCTCCTCGCCGAGGCCGGCTACGCGAACGGCTTCGAGGCCGTGCTCAAGGTCGCGCCGCAGTACTACTACACGGTGCGCTCGGGCGAGGTGATCGTCGAGCAGCTGGGGAAGATCGGCGTCCGCGTGAAGATCGAGCAGATCGAGTGGGGCCAGTGGCTGTCGCGCGTGTGGAAGGAAGCCGACTACGACCTGACCATCATCGGGCACGCCGAGGCGTGGGACATCGCCAACTACGCCAACCCGAAATACTACTTCCGCTACGACAGCGCGAGCTTCCAGGATCTCTTCAAGAAGTCCGAGGTCACCCTCGACGACAAGGCGCGCCGCGACCTCTACGTCCAGATGCAGAAGATGCTCGTCGAGGACGCGCCGGCGGTCTTCCTCTTCATCCACCCGCGCCTGGTGGTGGCCAAGAAGGGCGTGACCGGGATCTGGAAGGACCTGCCGATCCCGTCGGCGGACCTCTCGGAGGTCGGCTGGTCCAAGTAACCGCGTGAGGCGCTACGTGGCCCGGCGGGTCGCCGCCTTCGTGGCGACCCTCGTGTTTCTCTCCGCGCTGGTCTTCGTCGTCGTCCGCGTCCTGCCCGGCGATCCCGCCGCGCTCATCCTCGGCGTCGAGAGCAATCCCGAGACGGTCGCGCGCCTGCGCCAGGCGCTGGGGCTCGACCGGCCGCTGGCCGTGCAGTACGTCGACTGGCTCGCGCGCGCGGCGCGCGGCGACCTCGGCACCTCCATCCAGTACGATGTCCCCGTCGGCCGCCTCATCCTCTCGCGGCTGCCGGTGACGCTGCCGCTGGCCCTCATGGCGGCCGCCATCATGATCGCCGTCGCGCTGCCGCTCGGCGTCTACGCGGCCACGCGGCACCGGCGGGCGGGCGACTACGCGGCGATGCTCGTCTCGCAGCTCGGCATCGCGGTGCCCGCCTTCTGGTCGGGGCTGCTCCTCATCCTCCTGTTCTCCGTGCGGCTGGGCTGGTTCCGCTCCGGCGGCTTCGACGGCTGGAGCGCGGGCGTGGTGGCGGGCGTCAAGGCGCTGCTGCTCCCCGCGATCGCGCTGGGCGCCTTCCAGGCGGCCGTGCTCGTGCGCGCCACGCGCTCGGCCGTCCTCGACGTGCTGCGCGAGGACTACGTGCGCACCGCGCGCGCCAAGGGGGTGGCCGAGGGCCGCGTCGTCGCGCGCCACGCGCTCCGCAACGCGATGATTCCGATCGTCACCGTGATGGGCATCCAGCTCGGCCAGCTCATCGCCGGCGCCATCGTGCTGGAGTCGGTGTTCGCGCTGCCCGGGCTGGGGCGGCTCGCCCTCGTCGCCATCGGCGCGCGCGACCTGCCGGTGGTGCAGGGGGTGACGCTCTTCGTGGCGGCCTCGATCGTCTTCATCAACTTCGCGGTGGACCTGGCCTACGCCGCGCTCGACCCGCGCATCCGGTATGAGTAGGCGTCGCCACCTGACGTTCGTGCTCGGCGCCGTCATCAGCCTCGCGCTCGCCGCCACCGCCGCCCTCAGCCTCGTCTACACGCCGCGCGATCCGCTGGCCATGGCGGGCGCCGCGCGCCTGCAGGGGCCGTCGCGCGCGTACCCGTTCGGCACCGATCAGTACGGCCGCGACGTGCTCTCGCGGGTGATGGCGGGCGCGCCGACCTCGATCGCCGTCGGCGTCATCGCCGTCGGCATCGGCGCCGTCGTGGGCATCGTGCTCGGGCTGGCCAGCGGCTGGGTCGGCGGCTGGCTCGACGAGGGGGCGATGCGGCTCGTGGACGCGGTGCAGGGCTTCCCGGCCATTCTCTCGGCGCTGCTCTTCAGCGCGGTGTTCGCGCCCGGCGTCGGCATCAGCATGGTCGCCATCGGCATCGCCTTCGTGCCCGTCTTCGCGCGGCTCACGCGCGGCGCCGTGCTGGAGCTCCGCGACCGCGAGTTCGTCGTCGCCGCCCGCGCGCTGGGCGCGCGCGACCTCCGGCTGGTGCTGCGCCACATCCTGCCGAACACGATGGCGCCCCTGATCGTCCAGGCGACCACGAGCTTCCCCGTCGCCATCCTCGCCGAGGCGGCGCTGGCCTACCTGGGGCTCGGCACCCAGCCGCCGCACCCGTCGTGGGGTCTCATGCTCAAGGAGGCGCAGAACTTTCTCGGCATGAACCCATGGTTCGCGGTGTTCCCGGGGGGCGCCATCGCGGTGGCTGTCCTCGGGCTCAACCTGTTAGGCGACGGCCTCCGGGACCTCCTGGATCCCAAAGCGGCGTAGGTTGACATTCCCGTGACGGTGCCCGTATCGTAGCGGGTGGTCTTCGCGCGGCCCCGCTGGCGCTTCCGCTAGCGAAAACAAGCTGATCCCCCGGGGAGAGAGAGCGGATGAAGGTCTTCAACACCTCGTTTACGTTGAGCAGCGAGGAAGGCACCGAGGTCACCGACATCACGAAGCTCGTCCGGGAGGCCATCCAGCAGTTCCCCGTGTCCGCCGGGATCGCCCTGATCAACACGCTGCACACGACCTGCGCGGTCTTCATCAACGAGTTCCAGAGCGCGCTCATCGACGACCTGAAGGGGCTGGTCGAGAGGCTGGTCCCGGAGCGCCACGGCTATCGCCACGACGACGCCCGATTCTCGGACTGCGAGCGGGGCAATGCCCACTCGCACCTGCGCTCCGCGCTGCTCGGCCGCTCCGTCGCCATCGGCCTCAACAACGGCGAGCTGACGCTGGGCCGCTTCCAGTCGATCATCTTCGCGGAGTTCGACGGTCCGCGGAAGCGCGAGATCAGCGTCCAGGTGATCGGGGCGTAGCGCGATCATCCTCGAGCGTTGCCTGGCACGTGCGGCCTGCCACGGCAGGGCGCTTCTGCAGCACGAGATTGAAGTAGGGCAGCGCCAGTGACGGCGAGCGTCCGGCCGCCCGGAGGGCGCCGCAGATCACGGCGAACATCGGAAGGGCCGCCCGGCGCAGTCGTGAGCGCGCCGTGGTGCTGAAGAAGGTCCACCCGTAGCCGGCCTCCTCCGTCACGTCGATGAGTTCGTCCGCGCCGCGCGACGGCAGGCACTCAGCGAGGGAGGCATTACGCCACGCCCCGTGCCGATCGAAGTCGACGAAGGTCGCGCCGCGGAATCGCGGGCGGAACAGGCGCGCGTATCCGAACGCCAGCCCGGCCGGCAGCCACTGGATGGCGGGCAAGCCGACGGAGTGAGTCTCGAGCGGGAAGGCGCGGTTCGGCGTGTCGAGGATGGCGATGTGACCACCGGGCGCGAGCACGCGGTAGTACTCGTCGACGTGGCGGTGGCGTCCGCGCGGCGGCAGATGCTCGATCACGCCCACGGCGAGGACGACGTCGAACGCACCGCCGCCGAACGGCAGACGCGTCGTCGCCTCGTCCGTGAGCGCCAGCGCTTGGCGCACCTTGCGGAGACCGAGCTCGTCCACCTTGGCGCGGGTCATCGCGACGAAGTCGGGGTCGACGTCGAAGGCGTGGATCTCGGCCACGAGCGGTTGCTCTTCCAAGTACTCGGTGTTGTGACCGAAGGAGCAGCCGACCTCGAGAACGCGAAGGCTGCGCGCGCCTCGGCCCGATAGGTACCGGAAGAGCGGGCCGAGGAAATGATGGCCGCGCGTTGTCTTGAAGGGCAGGTAGAGCGGCGCGCGATCGAGACCCTTTCGCTCGATCAGCATCTCCAGGAGTCGCGCACTGTAGTACGTCCGGTACTCGCGGTCGTCGACCCTCAGCACGCGCTCCGCGCCGTGGTCCTCGATGGAGTAATCGCGCTCGGCCCTTGCCACAGCCGGATTATAGTATCGTGATGGGTCGGGACTCAGATGCCTCCGTTTCCCTTGTGCTTGTGCCGGATGACTTGGTAGCCTACACGTCGTGGGGCGCACCGACCGATCGCGCGCACGCGCGCGCCGTCGTCCTCGCATGACGCGGGCTCCGAGCCTGGCATGAGCACCGTGCAGGCCCACCAAGTGTTGTTGCCACTGACCGATGAACGCATCCTGATCTTCGGGGGTACTGGCTCACTGGGCCGGGCCCTGGTTCGCCGTCTGTCCGCGCACAATTCGCTGATGCTGTACTCGCGCGATGAGGCCAAGCACTGGACCATCCGGAACCAGGTCGGCTCGACCAACATGACCTACGCGGTTGGCGACATCCGCGACGGTGCCCGCGTCGAGGAGGCGCTGCTTCGCTTCCAGCCCACGATCGTGGTCATCGCGGCCGCTCTCAAGCAGGTCGACGTCTGCGAGATGACGCCGTTCGAGAGCGTGCAGACCAACATCCTCGGCATCAAGAACGTCGTCGATGCGGTCAGCCGCCAGGTCGACCGGCTCCCCGCATTGGAGACGGTCCTCATGGTCTCGACCGACAAGGCGTGCGCGCCCACCAACGTCTATGGAATGTGCAAGGCGGTGGCCGAGCGGCTGGTGACGAGCCAGTGTCTGGCCTTCGAGCGGCCACGGTTCGTCGGAGTGCGATACGGCAACGTGCTCGATTCGCGCGGGTCGATCATTCCCCTGTTCCGCTGGCAGGCCGAGCACAAACGAAGTTTCACGGTCACCCATCCGGACATGACGCGCTTCCTCATGACGCTCGACGAGAGCATCGACCTCATCACGGCCACCGCCAAGGGGGCGGCGTCCGGCGAGATTTGGGTGCCGCGCCTGCGCTCGATGAGGATCCTCGATCTCGCGCAGATCTTCGCGGCGCGCTTCGCTCGGCCGATCGACTTCATCGGCATGCGCCCGGGCGAGAAACTGCACGAGGCGTTGATCAGCGAGCCGGAATCAGTCCGGGTGTCGGCCGACGGCGACATTTTCCGGATGGCGCCCGCCCACGTGACGATCGCGTCCAATGCGACAATCTTCGGCTATGAGTCGATCGACGGTCTGCTCACCAAGGACGATCTGGCGATCTACCTCGAAGGCCTCGGGATATTCGCCCGCAGCCTCGACGACTTCGTCGGCCGCCAGATCGAGGAGATCGCAACACCCGCATCCGGGAGACCGAGCACATGACTGAGTACCCCATGTTTAAGGTCCACATGGACGTCGAGGCCGCCCTGGCCGAACTGCGGACAGTGCTCGAGTCGGGCTTCGTCAACGAGGGCGTGCAGGTGTCGGCCCTCCAGAGGGCAGTGGCGGAATTCCTCGGCGTCAAGCAACTCGTGCTGACGAATTCGTGCACGAGCGCCCTGACGCTGGCCCTCAAGCTCTGCGGAGTCGCTCCGGGCAGCGAGGTGGTCACCACGCCCATGACCTGCGTGGCGACGAACACACCGATCGACAACCTGGGCGGCACGGTGGTGTGGGCCGACATCGATCCCGAAACGGCGTCGATCGATGCCGGCGACGTCGAGCGCAGGCTCACCCCGGCCACACGAGCCATCATGTGTGTGGCCTGGGCGGGCACGCCGTGCGACCTCGATGCCCTCGATGCGCTGGCCCGCCGCCGCGGCGTCCCCCTGATCCACGATGCCGCCCACGCGTTCGGCGCCACCTGGCGAGGCCGTCCGCTGTCGGACTTCGCGGACTTCACCTGCTACTCCTTTCAGGCCATCAAGCATCTCTCCTGTGGCGACGGCGGAGCCCTGATCTGCCGGGACCCCGAGGCTTTCGTCCTCGCGCGCAAGCTGAAGTGGTTCGGCTACGATCGAGACGCGCACAAGGACGAGCGGGGTGAGTGGAAGGGACAGCGCTGGAGCGCCGACATCGAGGCCGGCGAGATCGGCTTCAAATACAACATGAACAACATCACGGCGGCCATCGGGCTGGCCCAGATGCCGCATCTTAAACGGATTCTCGATCAGCATCGGCGCAACGGCGCCGCGTACACCGAGGCCTTCCGGAGCTCAACGATCATCCGGCCGCTGCGGGTGCCCGAGCCGGCCGTGTCGAGCTACTGGGTCTACTCGGCGCTGGTTGTGGACGAGACCGTGGACCGCGATCGGCTGCTCGAGGCTCTCAACGCCGAGGGGATCGCCGCCGGGCTGGTGCACGTTCCCAACGACGTATACACCGCGTTCGGGAAGTACGGCGCCGACTTGCCGGGCGTTCGACGCTTCGCCGACCGTCAGATCTCCCTGCCGTGCGGGTGGTGGCTCTCGGAGGAGGATTGCGTCAAGATCGCCGCTCGTGTGCACACGCTCGCCCGGGTGGCGTGATCGGTCCTGTGCCCCGGCCGCGCGTCTTCGTCGGCACCCTGGCCTGCGGCGAAGCGGAGCGCGTGGAGTGTTCGGCGGCGGTCGCCGCCCAGACGGGGGTCTCGGTCACGCACGCGGTGATCGAGGACCTGCCGGAGCTGGAGGCCCACCATGCTCTGTGGGACGCTTGGGAGGCCGCAAAGGCCGGCCACGACCTGTTCGTGAAGATTGATGCCGATACCGTCCTCGCACGACCGACGGCCCTCGAAGAGATTGCGGCGTTGTTTACCGACGAGGCGGTGACGGGCGCCCAGATCCTGCTCCATGACTTTTTCACCGACCAGCTGATCGCCGGCCTCAATGCCTTCTCCCGCGCGGTCACCTTCCGGCGTGCCACCGATCGGTTGTGGACGGATCGCGTCGATGGCGGCCACCGGGTGGTGCTCAAGGGCGAGCCTGTGCGCCACCTGGCGCCCATCGGGTGGCATTGCCGCGCGCCCCACCCCTGTCAGGCCTTCCACTTTGGCCTCCACCGCGCGCTCAAGGAGCAGGAGGCGATGATCGCGCGCTGTGCTGCGGTGTGGCTCGTGGAGCGCGACGACGCGCGGGCGTGGGCACTGGCGGGCGCCATGTCAGCGGGGGCGCTGCGACACCATGTCGACTACGGCGACGCCGGATTCCAGGCGGCGTTCTCGGCGCTCGCCGACGAGGTCGAGCGGGGCGACCGCGTGGAGCGCTTTGCCCGGCAAATGGTGGAAGGGATGGGGGCAGGGGAGACGCGTGGTGCTGCCAGACAGCGGCACTGAACGCCTCGTGATCCGCCTCCTCGAGCGGCGCGATCTCGAACAGGTCCGGCACCTGCACAATCACGACGAGACCTTGCTACGTCTCACCGACGTCTGGCCGGTGTCGGAGACACAACAGGAGGCGTGGTTCGAATCAGTTTCGAGCTCACGCACCGCGCGGCGCTACGTAGGCCGGCGCCGCGCCGACGACGCTCTCGTCGGGGTGTTTCGTCTGGACCGGCTCGATCCCTGGAACCGAAACGCCTACGTCGGCGCCGACGTGGTGCCGGCCATGCGCCGCCAGGGCTATGCCGAAGAAATGTTCGCGTACTTCCTTGGCCACCTGTTCGACCACTGCGGCCTGCACCGGCTGGCGCTCGTCACGCTGACCTCGAACACGGCGGCGCTGGCCCTCTATCGGAAGCTGGGGTTCGTGGAAGAGGGGCGAGAGCGACAGGCAATCTTCCGGGACGGCGGATTCCAGGACCTCGTCCTGATGGGGCTGCTCGCCGAGGAGTGGCGTGGAAGGGCCGGGTAACCGATGCGCGGCGGGGCCGCGGTCGACCCTGCTCCTGCTGGTGACGTGCTCCCGCGACGAGACCCGGAGAGATTTGGCGATCAGGGTCACCAGAAACCTCGCGGAGCTCGCGCCGTTCGCGGGCCTCGCGGACCGCTTCGTCGTCTTCGACAACGCGTCCACGCTTGACGATCATCTCGGCCTGGTGCCGCGCGGCACGGTGGTCTGCCGCTCGGAGCGAAATCTCGGCTACTGGTCCGCCATCCACTGGGTACTCGCCCAGCGCGGCCGCCTGTTCGGTCGGCCGTTCGACTACCTCTACATCGTGGAGTCCGACCTCGTACACTGGGACCTCGTGCCGCTCGGCGTTTGCGAGCGCTTCCTCGAGTCGGAGCCGCGGGCCTCCTGCGTGCGGACGCAGGAGTTCTCCGTCCGCTGGCGCTGGCGGTTCGACAAGCGATGGCAGCGCCTGCCATTTCATGTGCTCCGCTCGCAGATCATGCTCAGAAACGCCGTCACCGACGAGAAGGCGTGGTTCCGGCGCGCGGCCGGCGTGGAAGGGGTGTACGTGTCCAACCTGCACCCGAAGCTACCGGCCCTTAACCGCCTCGACACACTCGATCGGGTGTTCGGCCAGCTCGGCGAGATGGCGTCGTTCACCGAGAAGGACTTCTTCCGCTTGATGATGACGCACCACCCCTATAGCGGCGTGTACGATGGCGGCCTGTTCTGTTCGGCCGTTTCGTGGGCCGACCGGAACCGATTCGTCATGGCCAGCTACACGGACGAAGGGCGGCTCGCGCGGCTCGGCTACCAACCGACCCGGGCGGCGCATATCGAGCGCGCTCCGGCGGGGATCTCGGTGGCGCGCGCCGGGGTGGCATGAGACGCCTTCTGCTGCTGGTTGACGACCGCCGCTACATCCGCTCGAACTGCTACCAGCACCAACTCTTCACGACGCTGGCGCGGTGCTACCGGGTGCGCATGATGTCGGCCCGGGAGGTCCGGTTCGCGCCCCTCGTGCGCGTGGCCGCCTACGACCGGGTACTGAGTGTGCTCCGCCTGCGAACCCTGGTGCGCCTGGCCGGATCGGTGGCACGCCTCCTCGGCGACCGGCCGCTCTACGTGTACGAGCAGGACGTCTGGCAGGCCTTCATGGACGACTCCCCCTACAAGGGAGCCTATGGACAGCTCGCGGCGCAACTCAACATCGCGGCATTCCTGGTCACCTCACGCTGGTGGCACGACTTCGTGGTGGCGCGTGGCCTCCGTGCGAAGTTCGTGCGGATGGGGATGCTGCCGGAGTACTGCGACGCCGGTCCGGCTTGGGAGGATCGTCCGATCCGCTTAGGTTTCCAGGGCACCCTGCACCCTCACCGGCGCGCCTTCTACGCGCAGCTCGCACAGATGGGGCTGGAGGTGGAGACGTTGCCGCCGGTGCCGTACGAGGCGTACCTCGAGAATCTGCACAGGATGCGGATCTACGTCCACACGGAAGATGCGCCGTGGTGCGTCGACGGCCGAATGCTCCGACGGAATGCCCTGTGGATCAAAGAGACAGAGGTCGCCGCCCGCGGGACGTTCGTCGTCCGCGATGCCGAGGAGGAGGGTGCGGCCTACGGCATCGCCGAGTTACCCACGGTGGTGCCATTCTCGTCGCGCGAGGCAGTGGGGGACATCGTGGCCTGGATCGAGGCCATGGATCCCCAGGAACGGCGGGATCGGATGGTGGCGTCCGCCGAGACCATGCGGCGGCGCGACGACTGGATGACCGTCGTCCGGGCGATCGAAGCATGACACGCCCGTCAGTCAGGTGGCTGACGTCTCCGCGTCACCTGCGGCAGATGTTGGACTTCGTTGGACGCCAGACGCTCGTGTGGGGTGCGGTGAGCGTGGTGCTGGGACTCGTGATCTTTGCGTTGGATCTGGCGTTTGCCTTCGCGCTCGAGCGATTCCTCGTGGCCATCGGGCTGACGGTGGCCCCGCTCAAGGTCGCTGTGGTAGGGAGCGTCGCCGTGGAAGCCACGATCTTCCTGGTGATCGGCGTGCTGCGCGTCGTCGCGCTGTGGGCCGGGACCCTGACCGCGGGCCTGTGCCAAGTCGGTTTCGAGGTCGACCGGCGGCGCGACATCGCTCGGTGGGCACTGCACTCGGATCGAGCGGGGCTCGGCGACGTCATGACGCTCTTCAGCGACGTGGTGGTCGGCGCCGCCGGCGCCGTGAGCGGAGTCTTCTTCCTCGCGGGTCGCGTGTTGCTGCTCGTGGCGACGCTCGCCGCGCTCGCGTACCAGTCGATCACGGTCACGACCACGCTGGTCCTCATTCTGATGATGGTCGTGCCCCTACACCGGCGGATCGACCGGCGTCTGAACGGCGTGTCGTCGGTGATCCAGGGTTCCCTCGCGCAGGCGGTGGCGCGTCTGCTGTCAGGAGTAAAGAACGCAGCCTTCGTGCACATCCATGGCCTCGTGGGCCAGGAGATCAGGCAGGTCGACGGAGAGGTCGAGTCATATAGCCGGGGTTTCCAGCGCTACTACCGGATGGCCGCGACCCGCACGGCCGTCCCGCAGCTGATCGGGCTGCTCGTCGTCGGCGGCATCGCCATCGGCGGCAGCGTGCTGTTCGGCGACGAGAAGAGTCGGCTGGTGGCCTTCCTGTTCCTCGCCCTGCGCCTGTTTCAGAACCTCTCCGAGGTCGCGGGCATCACCGCGAAGACGCGGGTCAATGGGGCACGCCTCATCGCCCTCTTCGCGTGGTGGCGCGACAGTTTCGTTGCCTCCAGGGCGGCGATCGATCGGGACCTCGCCGAGCGGTCGGCAATAGAGCGCTTCACGGCGCCGGTGGGGTGGCGCCTCGAGAATCTATCGTTCGCGTGGACGCCCACGGTGCCGCTGGTGTGCGGGCTCGACCTCGAAATCCCGCCCGGCTCGGCCACCGTGATTCTGGGGCCGTCGGGGATTGGCAAGACGACGCTCCTGCTTCTTCTCACGGGGCTGGTCGCTCCCACGGGCGGGACGATCCGACTGCTCCTGCCCGAAGGTGGGGTGCCGCTCGAGGCGAGCCGCGAGCGATTGCTCGCGAGCACGGCCTATGTCGGCCCCGACGCGTTCGTCGTGCCAGGAACGCTGCGTGACTTCCTCGCCGTCGGAGTCGACACCCCGCCATCGGAGCGGGACCTGGCCGAGGCGCTGCGTCGCTCGCGGTGTGACTTTATCAGCGCGCTGCCGCTGGGGCTCGATCATCAACTGACGGAGCAGGGCGGCGGGCTGTCGGCAGGCCAGAAGCAGCGACTGGCGCTCGCGCGGGCCCTGCTCCGCAAGCCGGCGGTGCTTTTGCTCGACGAGGCGACGGCGAATCTCGACGTCGAGACGGAGCGCGGCATCGCGATGGCGCTGGAAGAGTTGAAGGGCGCGGTGACCATCGTGGCCGTGACTCATCGAGAGGCGCTGAAAGCCATTGCGGATCAATTGGTGGTGCTCGACGCGGCGGCCGTCGAGGCGGCAGCGCCGGCCTCAGCCACCCCATGAGCGCGCACGCCTTCCGGATTCACGCCGTCGTCTGCAGCAACGCTTTGCTGTATTTCCAGTATCTCGGCCAGAATGCCCGAGAATTCGCCTCGAGGGACGCCGAGATCATGGTGGTGGCGCACGGCACGGATGCAGAGGCGCCGAGGACGGTGATGGCGGACGCGCTCGCTGACGTTGTGGTGGAGGTGACGATTGCTGGGTCAGGGACACACCGGCCCGGGCTCGAGCCAGCATGCGGCGGGCCTGACCTCGGCATTCCGCATGTGCTCTCCGAGGTGGGCATCGTCGGTGCCGCCTATGAGGAGACCTCCTACCTCGCCGCGCGTGACATCCCAGCGTTGGCCATGGTACATGTGAAGCCGTCGTCGGCCGAGGCGAGGCTGCTGCGTGACACCAACGACTATCACGAGGAATTCCATCTCCGTGGGCGACCGTTCGTGGTCCACCCGCGAGGCTCCCACAAGCATCCGTTCCGTAGCATGCCGCTGTCGGCACCGTTCAACGCCGCCACCGAGTCGTATCTGGGGAGCCTCGGGCGCACTGGCTTCCGAGGGATGCGAGCGGGATGAGGACAGCGTCTGAGATGGTGGACCTCTCCACGGGACACGCCGTCCGCGTGGCGTTCCGGTCCGACGCGCGCTCCGCAGTCGGGCGGGATCACGTCCGCCGCTGCCTCGCCTTGGCGCACGCCCTGCGGGCCTTTGGGGCCGAGAGCCTTGTGCTCCTCGCCGGGCCGAGTGGGCCTCCAGGCGACGCGGGCCGCGGACGTGCTCGCGTACGCCGACGTCCGAAAGAGTCCGGATGATGGTGCCTCTCCGCGGCGAGCTCAAAGCCCTGGCCAAGCGGTTCCTGCGACGGCGGGAGCCGCCTGACTATCGCGAGATGCTCTTCGAGGACCTCCGCCGGTATGTGGGCGACACTCGCATGGCGCGCATCCTCGAGATCGGCCCGAAAGATGGCCGGGACACGCGCCGGTTGCTCGAGCTCGAGCCCGACGAACTGGTTCTCGTGGACCTCCCGCGCATGAAGGGGACCAACGAGCGATGGCTTCGCGAGCTCGACTCGTCCCGTATCCGCTATCTCTCGGCGAACTTCATGTACAGTGACGCGGCGGACACGTGGGCGCCGTTCGATTGCATTTGGTGCACCGGCGTGCTCTACCACAACCCCGAGCAGTTGCGGATGATGAAGCGGCTCTTCGACCAGCTGCGCGGCGGCGGTGTGCTCGTGCTGGAGTCGGCGACGATCCGGCGGCGGTGGCTGCGGCACGCGAACTGCGTGGAGATCATCTACCCACCGTCGGACGAGACCGAGCGAAAGTATCACCTCAGCCCGAACATCACGCATCTGCCGTCCGCACGTGCCGTCGAATCCTGGCTGGCGATGGTCGGCTTCGAGCGGATCAGTCGCTCGGACTGTCACCGTAAAAGCTCGGCGGCGCTGGCGCGTCACCGCGTCGCGTATCTCGCGACGAAGCCCGTGGCGCCGCGCGCGGGAACGTACTACTCCTTCGACGGCGATGAAGGTTTCGTCATCGGCGCGGCGCGGTAGCGGGTGGTCGCGCGCGTCGCCATCGTGAGGCTCGCGCGGCACCTGGGTCGCTGGCGGCTGCGCCTGCCCAACGTCACCTGGGTGGCCCTCTCGCCTGCCCACGATTTCCGGCCGCTCGACGCGAGCCATGGGCTGGAGCGGACGATACGGATCCGGACGCTGGAGCAGGCGGCTGTGTACAATCCATGGTCCACCCGCGAGGCTCCCACAAGCATCCATTCCGTACCATGCCGCTGTCGGCTCCGTTCTATGCCGCCGTCGAGTCGTATCTGCGGGGCCTGGGCGCACTGGCCTCCGCGGATGTCGGAGGCGGATGAGGACAGGGCTCTGAGGTGGCGGACCTCTCCATGGGCGATGCGGTCCGTATAGCGTTCAGGACCGGCGCGGGATCCGCGCTCGGCCTGGGTCACCTCTCCCGCTGCCTCGCCCTCGCGCATGCGCTGCGCACCCTCGGCGCCGAGAGTCGTGTGCTCATCGACGGTGACCACCGGGCGCTCGAGCTGGCGATAGCCGCGGGCTTCGAAGCGTCGGCGGTGGCGCGTGCGGATGATCCCGAAGCCACTCTCGAGTGGTGCGGGCGGCTCGGTGCGTCCGCCCTCGTCGTGGATTCCTACGGCTTCACGACCGACGACCTGGCAGTCTTCGTCGCGGCCGGGCGGCCGGTGGCCGTCTTCGACGACACCGCGAACCGCGAGCTGCCCGTCGACCTCGTCATCAACGGTGGCGCTGGAGCGCGCGCGCTGCCGTACCGCGGCGGTCCTCGGACGCGCTATCTGCTCGGTCCGAGCTACCTCGCGTTGCGGCCCGAGTTCGCCGAGGCCGCGCCGCGAACGATTCACGATAATGTCCAGCGAGCTCTCGTGACCATCGGCGGCGCCGATCCCGGCCGACTCGTCGCTCCCCTCATGCGCTGGGCGATCGCGGGGCTTGGCGCCATCACCCTCGACGTGGTGGCGGGGCCGCTCGTCGACGACGTCGCCTCCGTCCGCGCCGCCGTGGGCGCCGTCGCGGGCCAAGTGGTGCTGCACGAAAGCCCCAAGCATCTCCGCGATTTGATGCTGGCGGTGGACCTGGCCATTACCGGAGGCGGGCAGACCGTGTACGAGTTGGCGGCCACCGGCACCCCTATGGTGGCCATCGGTCTGGCGGCGAACCAGACGCCGAACGTCGACGCGATGCGGGCGGCAGGCGCGCTCGCCTACGCCGGCGACGTCCACGACGCCGCGCTGGGCCCGGGCCTCGTGGCTACGCTGGCGGCGCTCGCCGCCGATCCCTGGCGGCGCGCCGACATGAGCCGAAGAGGTCGGGCCCTCGTGGACGGTCGTGGGGCACCGCGGGTGGCCCGGGCACTGCTGGACCTGATCGGGCGGCGCCGATGAGGCTCGGGCCGGCGGGCTCGTGGCTTCGGCGTGTCCTCGGCGCCGGGTCGCTGGAGCACGGCGCTGCCGCGAGCCCTGACGCGCCGGTTGCGCGCGTGGCCTTCAACATGAGGCCGACGTCGTCGCCGTGGGGTGGTGGCAACCAATGGCTCGTGCAGATGGTCCGCTCCCTTTCCGCGCGCGGCTGGGCGGTGTCGGACAACCTCGACGGTGTGCTGGACGCCATCGTGATCGTGGATCCTCGCGTGGGCGGCCTCGTGACGTTCGGCCCGGAGGACATCCGAGACTACCGCCGGCGCAGTCCGCGGGTGGTCTGCCTCCATCGGATCAACGAGTGCGACGCTCGCAAGGCCACGACGATGATGGACGGGCTCCTGGCCGAGGCGAACGTGGTGACCGACTTCACGGTTTTCGTCTCGGACTGGCTGCGCGACTATCACGCGAGCCGGTGGTTCGACGGCTCTCGGCTCCACGCCGTCATCCGCAACGGTGCCGATCCCGCCATCTTCCACCCGCTCGGCGCCGATCTGTTCCGGGTCGGCACGCCCTTCCGGCTCGTCACGCACCACTGGTCCGACAACTGGAACAAGGGCTTCGACGTGTATCGTGAGGTCGACGGCTTGATCGCCGCGGGCCGATTGCCGGACACGGAATTGTGGGTGATCGGCCGTTGGCCGAGCGAGATTCGTTGGAAGGCGGCCCGCACGCACGCTCCGGCCACCGGCACCGCGCTGGCATCGCTCCTTCGGCGCTGCCACGCCTATCTCACTGCCTCGCGCTCCGAGCCGGGCCCGATGCATCCGGTGGAGGGCGCCCAGTGCGGACTTCCCATCGTCTACCACGAGGACGGCGGCGGACTGGTCGAGGTGAGTCGGCGTTACGGCGTCGGATTCCGCGACGACGTCCGGAGCGCCATTCTCGAGACGAGGGAGCGCTGGGCGGAGCTACGTGCGCAAGTCCTGGAGCATGCGCCCTCGGGCGACGCGATGTGCGTGGCGTATGCGCGACAACTCCAGTGGCTCTGCGCGACCCGGGCCCTGGCGCAGCGACCGTCGTGATGCGCATCTGCACGCCCCACTGCGGCCTCGATCCGGAAACACGCCTCGGTGGCGAGATGTACGAGGTCGAGGTGCTGCGCGAGATGACCAAGCGCGGCCTCGTGTTCGACATCCTGCTCGCTCGCCACAAGACGTATCCCGACGGCGTGCCCAACTGGACGGTGCACCGCCTGCCGATCGGACGCGGGCTGCGCTGGCCGATCGCCGCGTTCGTGCTGCCGCCGGCCATCAGGCGTGTGTACAAGGCGACGCGCTTCGACCTGCTCCGCGCGCACTCGCTGCGCTACATCGGTCCCGCCGCGCTGGCGGCGCGCGCCTGGTACGGCGTCGACGTGCCGATCGTCGCGCACCACCATCACCTCGATCCCAGCTGGCTGAACCCCTTGATCGAAGGACGCGTGATGCGTTCGGTCGAGCGCGTGGTCGTGGGCAGCGAGTTCGCGCGCCGGCAGGCGTGCGAGGAGCTCGGCGTGCCGGCCGAGAAGTTCGCGGTGGTGCCGTACGGCGTGGATCGCGCGCTCACGCCCGGGGCCAAGCCGGAGGCGCTCGCCCGCCGCCTGGGGGTGGCCGGCGCGCCGATCGTCCTGTTCCTGGGGTCACTCGAGCCGCGCAAGAACCTCGCCTTCCTGCTCGACGTATGGCACGAGGTCACGCGTATGCGCGGCGAGGCCAAGCTGATCGTGGCCGGCGGCGGACCGCGACTCGGCGAGCTGCGCAGGCGGGCGCGGGCGCTCGGCATCGAGGCCTCGGTCGTCTTCACCGGCCACGTTCCCGCCGCCGAGAAGCTCGACTACTATCGGCTGGCCGACATGCTCGTGTTCCCGTCCACGCTGGAAGGCTTCGGCCTCGTGGTGGCGGAGGCGATGTCGTGCGGGCTCCCGGTGCTCATCTCGGATCGCGGCTCGCTGCCGGAGCTGATCGTTCCCGCCGCCGGCGGCCTCGTCGCCGACCCGAGAGACCGCGACGCCTTCGTGCGCGGGATCCTCACCCTGCTCGGCGACGCCACGATCCGGCGCCGCTTCGGCACCGCCAACCGCGAGCGCGTGGAGCGGCTGTACCGCTGGGACGTCTGCGCGGCGGCGACGGCGCGCGTTTACGAGGAGGTCCTGGAAGCATGGCGGGCGCGACGGAGGCCGCGGTGAGCGCCTGGTGGCCGCGGCCGCTGGTGGCCGCCGTCGACTCGCTCAACCGCCGGGGCGGTGCGGTCGCCGTGCGGCTCGTGAAGTACACGGGCAAGAGCCGCGAGGCGATTCATCCCAAGCATCTCGTCGACGCACCGTGGCACCACTGGTACGTCGACTATCTCCAGGCCGGCGACGTCGTGCTCGACGTCGGTTGCGCGAACGGCGCGCACACGCTGGCGGCGGCCGGCCGCGCGCGGCGCGTGTTCGGAATGGATGCGGACGTCACGCAGCTCGGCATCGCGGTGGCGGCCGCGCGCCGGCGCGGGATGGACAACGTGCGGCTGCTGGCGTGGGACGTGACGCGGCCGTTTCCCTTCCCGCCGGGTACGTTCGACGCCGTCCTGTTCCTGGACGTCATCGAGCATCTCGAGCCCCGGGTGGCGGTGCTGCGCGAGATCCGTCGCGTGCTGAAGCCTGGCGGGCGGCTGCTCCTCTCGGCGCCGCATCGCGATACCTCGTGGCGGCGTCGCCTGCGCGCCGCCGGCCTCTTCGCGTTCTCGGACGCCGACCACAAGGTCGAGTACTCCCGGGACAGCCTGCTGGCCGAGCTGGCCGGCGGCGGCTTCACGCCGACCGAGCCCGTGATGCCCGTCGTGTACGACACGCCGCTCGCCGGCCTGATCGACGTCGTCGGTGGCCTCGCGCTCGCGCCGTACGCGCGCCTCGTCCGCTGGAAGCGCGCGGCCGCCCTTCGCCATCCCGAGGAATCGATCGGGTTCCGCATCGTCGCGCGCTCGCGGCCTGGAGCGGGGTCGTGATTCTCGGCCTGCTCCCGGAGATCCGCGGGGGCCTCGGCGTCCTCGCGCAGACCGGGCAGCACACGCGGTTCATCGACGGCTACCTGCGTCCGTACGCGCGCGCGTTCGACGAGGTTCGCTACTTCAGCTACCGGCGGGAGACGCTCGCCGACTTCACGACTGACGCCGAGCTGGCGGGGCGCGTTCGTGTCGTCGCGGGGGCCGCCTGGCATCCGTGGGTCTACGCCGGGCTGATGGGGCTTCGCCACGGACGCGCGCTGGCCGAGTGCTCCGTCCTCCGCGTGTTCCACCTCACCGGGGTGATCCCGGCGCTCGTGGCGCGGCGCCGGTTCGGCGTGCCGTTCGCCACGACGTACGGCTTTCACTACGACCGGCTCGCGCGCACACCGGCGCGCGCGTGGATGCATCGGCGGCTCGAGCGGCTGGCGCTGGCCGCGGCCGACGCGGTGATCGTGACCACGCCCGAGCTGGCGGCGTACGTCGCGGACCGGGCCCGCTCGCGGGAGGCGGTGCATCTGCTGCCGAACGCCGTCGACGCGGGCGCGTTCCGTCCGATGCCGCGGCCACCGGCCTCCATCCCGACCGTGCTGTACGTCGGCCGCCTCTCGCCCGAGAAGAACCTCGGCGCGCTGATCGCCGCCGCCGCGAAGCTGCGCGGTCGTCTCGACGTGACGCTGCGTTTCGTCGGCGACGGTGCGCTCCGCGACGCGCTCGCCGGCGAGGCGGCGCGCGCCGGGGTGCGCCTCGAGCTCTCGCCGGTGGTCGACCACGCCCGGCTGCCGTCCATCTATGCCGCCGCCGACGTCTTCGTTCTGCCCTCGTTCACCGAAGGCCACGCCAAGGTGCTGCTGGAGGCGATGAGCTGCGGCGTGCCGTGCGTGGCGTCGAACGTCGGCGGCAACCGGGCGGCCATCGTGGACGGTCGCACCGGGCTGCTGGTCGATCCCGCCGACGCCGGTGCGCTCGCCGACGCCGTCGAGCGTCTGATCACGGACCGCGAGCTCGCGCGGCGCCTGGGCGATGCCGCCCGGCGCGAGATCGTCGAGCGCTACGATCTGACGACGGCCCTCACACGCGAGATCGAGCTGCTGCGCATGCTCGGGGCGCGGCGCACTCGATGACGCTCGCGTACTACGCGCGCTCGGCCACGCAGGCCTTCTGGGCCGAGCACTGGGGTGGCCACACGCCGGAGGCGCTGGCCCGCGTGGCCGAGACATCGCCGCTGACCGACCTCATCCTCCGCCATCTGCCACCGGCGCCCGCGCCGATCCTCGAGGCGGGATGCGGTCTCGGCCAGTACGTGGTGCTGCTGCGCGGGCGTGGTTACCACGCCGTCGGCGCCGACTGGGCGGTCGACCCGCTCCGCGTCTGCCGCGCGTGGGCCAAGGACACGCCGCTGGTGGCCATGGACCTGGGACAGCTGGCGTTCGGCGCCGGCGCGTTCGGAGCGTACGTCTCGCTCGGAGTCGTCGAGCACGACGCCGGCGGCCCCGATCGCATCCTCGCCGAGGCGCATCGCGTGCTGGCGCCCGGCGGCACGCTGCTCGTCTCGGTGCCCTACGTGAACGTCGTCCGTCGTCTCGGCGCGCGGCGGATCAGGCGGGCGAACGAGCGCGTCCGCGCCGCCGGCGGAACGTTCTATCAGTTCGCGTTCTCGCGGCGCGAGGCGACGGCGGCGGTGGAGCGCGCCGGCTTCCGCGTCGTGCAGGCGACGCCGTACGATCCCGCGCGTGTGTTGCGCAGCGCGTGGCGCCGCTGGCGGCCGGCACGCGGCGGGGGGCCGGGCGCCGCGGACGTCGGCGGGGCGACGCCGGCGCGCGGCGGGGTGCGGGGCCTGGCGCGACGGCTGCTGTACACGCGGCCGGCCCTGCACGCGCTCGGTCACATGATCCTGCTGGTGGCGCTGAAGCGATGAGCGCGCCGGCCGTCTCCGTCGTGATGGCCGTCTACAACGGCGAGCCGTGGCTGGGCGAGGCGCTGGCCAGCATCTTGGGACAGTCGCTGATCGACCTCGAGTTCATCGTGGTGGACGACGGCTCGACCGACGGGACGCCGAAGCGCCTCGCTGCGATCGGCGACACGAGGGTGTCCGTGCTTCGACAGTCGCGCGGCGGGCAGACGGCGGCGCTGAATCGCGGTCTCCGGGCCGCGCGCGCGCCGCTGATCGCGCGCATCGACGCCGACGACGTCGCGCTCCCCGAGCGCCTCGCCCGGCAGGCCGCGTTCCTGGCCGACCATCCCGACGTCGGACTGCTCGGTACCGCCGCGCGCGAGATCGCGCCGTCAGGGGGGGTGGTCCAGACGCTCGTGCCGCCCGCCGACGACCGTGCGCTTCGGCGCGCGCTCATGCGCGCGAACCCGTTCATCCACTCCTCCGTGATGTTCCGGCGCGCCGTGATGGATCTGGTAGGCGGATACGACGAGTCCTTCGCCGTTGCCCAGGACTACGACCTGTGGCTCCGTATGAGCCGCGTCACGCAGCTCGCCAACCTCACGGAGCCGATGGTCCTGCGCCGGCTCGCGCCGGGCCGGCTGTCGAGCGCCCGCGACTCGACCCGGCTCCGCGACGAGATCATCGCCAAGGTTCGCGCGCTGCGGAGTGGGGCGTGTCCGGTGTGGTCGGCCGTGTTTGTGGACAGGCCGCTCGGGGCGCTACTGCTTCCGACGCTGCTGCGGCGTGCCGCACGCGCGGTTATTGCGCGGACGCCGCGATGACCCCACCGCCGGGACCGATCCTGCAGCTCCTCGTGTCGACCCGGCCGGGCGGTGGCCCCCAGCACGTCGCGCTGCTGGGGCGCGGGCTCCAGGCGCGAGGCTGGCGGCCGATCGTGGCCGGGCCCGCCGACGGCGTGCTCTTCGACGGCCTCGCGAAGGCGGGGATCGAGACCGTGAAGCTGGCCACGAATCGCCTGCGTCCGTCCACGCTCGCGCGCGTCGTCGGGCTCGTGCGCGAGCGCCGCATCAGCCTCGTGCACTCCCACGGCAAGGGCGCCGGCCTCTATGGTCGGCTGGCGGCCCGGATCACCGGCGTCCCCGCCATCCACACGTTCCACGGCATCCACTTCGAACGGTATGCGGCGCCCGCGCGCGCGGCCTACCTCGCGCTCGAGCGGCGGCTGTCGGCCTGGACGGCGATCGTTGTCAACGTCTCGCGCACGCAAGAGCGCGAGGGGCTGGCGCTGCGGCTGTTCACCGAGCGGCAGAGTCGGGTGGTCCAGAACGGCGTGGACGTGGCGCGGCTGACCGCGACGGCGCTCGATCGCCGGGAGGCGCGGCGCGAGCTCGGCCTGCCCGGGGACGCGATGGTCGTGGGCACCGTCGCACGCTTCGATGCGGTCAAGCACCTCGATGTCCTGCTCCGCGCGGTGGCGCGCGTGCCGGACGTCATCCTCGTGCTGGTCGGGGACGGCGAGGAGTCGGCGCGCCTGCGCGGACTCGCCGGCTCGCTCAGCCTGGGCCCGCGCGCCGTCTTCGCGGGCGAGCGCGTGGACGCGGCGAGGCTGC
>Ga0137403_10002922_pt1 | contig 20673 bp, 19 predicted proteins | sample CZOMad2_1_16fung_FD_122057 | JGI IMG/M metagenome (GOLD analysis project Ga0137403, IMG submission 122057) | Vadose zone soil fungal communities from Angelo Coast Range Reserve, California, USA - CZOMad2_1_16fungal (Hybrid Assembly) | ecosystem: Environmental > Terrestrial > Soil > Vadose zone...
GGAAGCCGACGAGCTGGCGGCGTACCTTGCCACCGTCAATCAGAGCTCGGGCGCCTGGACGTATGTGCCGACGGCGCTTCCCCGCGTCAGGGGCAAGGGCACGCGCGTGGTCGTCACCGAGTACGCGCTGCCGCGCAAGCTGATGCCGCACGACGTCATCGTCGACGGTAACGGCGTGGTCTGGCTGTCCCAATTCGACGAGCAGTTCCTCGGCAAGTTCGATCCGGTGACGCTGAAGTACGCCGAGTTCGCGATCCCGGTGCAGCGCCCGGACTATCCCAAGGGCACCCTCGATCTCGAGGTCGATCCCGAGGGTAACCTGTGGATGTCGCACATGTTCCAGTCGGGCGTCGTGAAGTTCGACAAGAAGACCGAGAAGTTCAAGGCGTTCCCTCTTCCGTCGGGCGTGGTCAACGAGCACTCCCAGCAATCGATGGTCGGGCAGCAGCGCTGGACCGTGGACGGAAAAGTGTGGCTGAACGACGCCGGCATTCCGGGGCTGCACCGCCTCGACATGGCGACGGGCAAGTTCGAAACCTGGAAGCCCTACCAGAACATGAAGGGACAGCACTCGGTCTACGGCATCTACGCCGACTCCAAGAACAACATCTTCTTCATGGATTTCGGCGGGGAGAACGTCGGCAAGATCGAAGCCGCGACCGGGAAGCTGACGCTCTTCCCGACGCCGACGCCCCGATCCAGACCGCGCCGGGGGAGGATGGACGAGCAGGACCGCGTGTGGTTCGCCGAGTGGCGAGCCGAAAAAATCGGGATGTTCGATACCAAGACGGAAAAATTCAGGGAGTGGAACGTGCCCACGCCCTATACCGCGCCCTACGACGTCGTCCTCGACAGGAACGGCAAGGTGTGGACGGCGGGCATGAACACCGATCGCGTGCTGCGCATGGACCTGGAGACGGGCGAGTTCACCGAGTACCCGCTTCCGAGCCAGACCAATATCCGGCGCGTGTTCGTGGACAACTCGGCCGCTCCGCCGGCGTTCTGGGTGGGCAACAATCACCACGCGGCCATCGTGAAGGTGGAGCCGCTGGAGTAGGGCTGGTCGCGTACGCTCAGGCGACCGCGGGAAGAACGATCCGGAAAAGGCTGCCCTTCGCTTCCTCGCTCTCCAGTTCTATGCGGCCGCCGTTCGCCGCGACCGCCCAGCGGGCGATGGCCAGACCGAGCCCCACGCCGCCCGATTCCCGGGTTCGAAGCGGGTCCACCCGATAAAAACGCTCGAAGATCCGCTCCCGGTGCGCAGCCGGAATCCCGGGGCCCGAATCCTGTACCTCGATCGAGGGCTGCCCGGACGCGGTCGCCGTGGCTCGGACCTGGATCGCGCCGCCGTTGGGCGTGTACTTGATCGCATTGTGGAGAAGGTTCATCAGGCCGAGCCGGAGAATGGCCGGATCGCATACGGCCTGCACGCGCGCCGCGGACTGAACGCTCAAGCTCTGGTGCTTTTCTTCCGCGAGCACGCGCAGATGCTCCGCGACGCTGCCCGCGAGCACCGCCAACTCCACGACTTCGGGCACCGGCCGGGCCGCCCCCGAATCGGCACGCGTGAGCATGAGAAGGCTCTCCACCAGCCGCGTGAGGCGATCGACTTCCTCGAGCATGCTGCCGATGACGTCGCGGTACCTGCCCGAATCGAGCGGGGCCTGGAGCGCGATTTCACCCACGCTGCGCATCGCCGTCAACGGCGTGCGCAGCTCGTGCGATGCGTCCGCGGTGAACCGGCGCAGGCGATCGAAGGAATCATGCAGCCGCGACAGCGTGTCGTTGAAGACCGTCGCGAGGCGCCCGAATTCGTCCTGCGGATTGTCGACCGGAAGCCGTTCGCCGAGAGAGTCCGCGGTGATCTCCCGCGCCTTGTCCGCCATGGCGCCCACCGGCGAGAGGACGCGCCCGGCGAGGAAATAGCCCCCCGCGATCGCCAGGCCGAGGGCGAAGGGCGCGCCCATCGCCAGGATCGCGGCGAGCGTCCACAGCGTATCGCGGCGCGAGCTTTCCTCGATCGCGGCGGCGATGGCGTAGGAAGGGTCGGCTATCGCCTGTACGCGATAGGTGCGCCCGTCCCGTGCCGTCCAGGATTCGGGCGGCATCGCGCCGCCCTCGCGCAGCGCCCGCGCGAGACCCACCCGCTCCCACTCCTCGGTCTGATACCGCAGCCTTCCGTCCACGGTGATCTGAAAGAGCGTGATGCCGGATTCGGAAGCCAGGTCCTTCAGTTCGTCGGGCTCCTGGTGGTAGACCCAGTCGACGGTCATCAGCGCGCGGCGCAGCTGCCGGTCCAACCCTTCGAAAAGACTCGCCTTCACGAAAAGCAGGATTCCCGCGGAGAAAACGCAGACGATCAGCGCCAGCACGCCCGCATGCCACAGCGTCAGCCGGGCGCGCACGCTCAAGGGGCGGCCCCTCACGGGTGTCTTGCTCCCAGGACGAATCCCACGCCGCGGACGGTGTGCAGCAGCTTCTTCTCGAACGGATCGTCGATCTTGCGGCGCAGCCGTGCCATGGTGACGTCGATGACGTTGTCGAGCGGCGTGGCGCGCGCGCTGACGTGCCATACGTCGCGGGCGAGCATTTCCCGCGAAACGATGCGCCCCCGGTGGCGCAAGAGGCACTCGAGGATCTCGAACTCCTTCCCGGTCAATTCCAGGGACTGTTCCCTCCTTGCCACCTTGCGCGTGGCGAGGTCCATCTGGAGGTCCTCGTGCTGGAGTTTCAGGACCGGGTCCATGCGCCCGCGGCGCAGGAGCGCGCGGATCCGCGCGAGCAGCTCGGGGAACGTGAACGGCTTGACGAGATAGTCGTCGGCGCCTCTGTCCAGGCCGAGCACGCGGTCTTCGACGGCGTCCTTCGCGGTCAGGATGAACACGGGCGTGGGAACTCTGCGCTTGCGCAACGCGGTGAGGACGTCGATGCCGTCGCGCCGCGGCAGCATGAGGTCGAGCAGCACCAGTTCGAACGAATCCCGGCTGGCGAGCGAGAAGCCCTCTTCGCCGTCGGCGGCCGTGCGGACTTCGTAGTGCTCGGCTTCGAGCCCTTCCCGCAGCGCTCTCGCGACTTTTTTCTCGTCCTCGATGACCAGGATGCGCACGGCAGGCTCCGCTCGCGGGAACTTGCCGACAGTATAGGCGTCCCGGAGTGCGGGCGCGGAATGGTGTAGATTCCCGGCAATCTTCTTGTTGAAGGGATGCCGATGAACCGCCTCTTCCTCTCGCGCCGCCTGGCGCTCGCCTTCGGTCTCGCCTTCGCCGCAATTGCGCACGCGCAGACGTTTCCGAGCAAGCCGCTCAAACTGGTCGTCCCCTTCGGCCCCGGGGGGTCTTCCGACGTGGTCGCGCGCATCGTGGCCGATGGCGCGGGCGAGGCGCTCGGCCAGCCGATGCTGATCGAGAACGTGCCGGGTGCGGGCGGCAACATCGGCACCGCGCGCGTCGCCAAGGCCGCGCCCGACGGCTACACGCTGGTCGAGTGCACGATCGGCACCTGCGCGATCAACCCGAGCATCTACGCCCAGACCGGCTACGACCTGCAGAAGGACTTTGCCCCGGTGTTCCTGGTCGGCGGAGTGATGAACATTTTTACCGTGCATCCTTCGATGTCGGTCAAGTCCATCGCGGAGCTGGTCGCTTACGTCAAGGCGAATCCCGGCAAGCTGCCCGTGGCGATCGGAGCCGTCGGCAGCTCGAATCATCTGACCCCGGTGTGGTTCGCCTCCATCGCGGGGCTGGACATGCTGTACGTTCCGTTCAAGGGCGCGGGGGACGCGATCACCGCGCTTCTGGGCGGCCAGGTGATGATGTTCGTCGACAACGAACCCTCCATCCTGCCGCAGATCAAGTCAGGCAAGGCGCGACCCCTGGCGGTGACCGGACCGCGGCGCTCGGCCTAGCCTTCCGGATGTGGCCACCATGGAAGAGCTGGGCTACAAGGGCTTCGTCGTCGAACCCTGGTACGGTTTCATGGTGCCGCAGGGCAGTCCGCGCGCGGCGATCGAGCGCCTGAACGCGGCGTTCAACGCGGCCATCCGCAGCCCGCGGATCAAGGCCCGCCTGGAGGAAGCCGGGCTGCGCCTGATCGGCGGCGCGCCCGAGCGGCTGGGCGAGCAGATCCGCGGTGAATCCGAGCCCTGGGCCAAGGTGGTCAAGGCCAACAACGTCAAGATCGAGTAGGCGCGCGTAAACGAATTCGGGGCGCATGAAGCGCCCCGATCGCGGTGCTGCAGCTCGCGCGAAGGGTCAGCCGTTTTGTTTCCTGCGGTCCCGTTCGACCCGCTCATCGCCGCCTCTGAACTTCAATTCGCGGGGGCTCTTGACCTCCGCGCGGACGAGCATCGTCAGTTTGCGCACTACGCTCGTGGGGATGTCCGGAGAGGGGTGGTTCGAAGCTTTCGCGTTGCGCAGCTTGCGCAGCCAATCGATGTCTTCGGCAGTCAGCACGCGGTCCATAGCGGTCGTCTCCCGTGTGTTTTAGGCGCAGGTGACGCCGCTCTCCTGCGCGGATGAGCTGACCATCGCAACCTCCGTGCCAGACCATCGAATCCGAAGTCAATCAGTCAGTTAGCGGATTGCTGGGGTGCCGCAGGCACCGCGATTCCGTCGCCGCGAAGCGACGGCCCGAGAGGGAGGAGATGCTAGGACGCTGATCTCGCAGAGTTTCGGACTGTCGCGGCCCGGCGACATCCTGTGCGCCGGGCGCAAAAGCCGACAGCGGACTACTTGGACCAGGAATCCCTGAGCGTGACGGCGCGGTTGAATTTCGGCGCGCCGGGCACGGAGTCGGCGCGGTCGGCGACGAAATAACCGTGGCGCTCGAATTGAAATTGCTGCTCGGCCTTTGCTTCCTTCAGCGCCGGCTCGAGCTGCGCGGTGACCGCCTTCTTCGAATCCGGATTCAGGTCCTTCAGAAAATCCGTATCCCCCGCCCCCGGATGCGGCACTTTGAACAGGCGGTCGTAGAGGCGCACTTGCGCCGGGTGCGAATGCTTCGCGCTCAGCCAATGGATGTTGCCTTTTACCTTGATCTTCTCCGCGCCGGGCGTGCCCGATCTCGTGTCCGGGTCGTATTTGCAGCGAACGGTGTCGGTCGCCTTGTCGTAACCGATGCACTCGACGATGTAGCCGTAGCGCAGGCGCACCTTGTTGCCGGGGAACAGACGGAAATATCCCTTCGGCGGATTCTCGGAGAAATCTTCGCGCTCGATCCACAGCTCGCGCGAGAGCGGCAGCTTGCGCCTGCCCAGTTCCGGTTTTTGCGGGTGGTTGGGCGCCTCGCATTCCTCTTCTTTTCCCACCGGGTAGTTCTCGATGACGAGCTTCACGGGATCGAGCACGGCGATCCTGCGCGGGGCGACCTCGTTCAGGTGCTCGCGCATGCAGTCCTCGAGAACCGAGAATTCGATCCAGGAGTCGGCCTTGGCGACGCCGATGCGTTCGGCGAAGAGGCGAAAGCCCTCGGGGGTGAAGCCGCGCCGGCGCGCGCCGACCAGCGTGGGCATGCGCGGGTCGTCCCAACCCTCGACGTGTTTTTCCTCGACGAGCTGGATGAGCTTTCTCTTGGAGAGCACGACATAGGTGAGATTGAGCCGCGCGAACTCGATCTGCTGCGGCAGCGGCCGCTGCAGCAGGCCCGGCCTCTTCACGCCGTCGTACCCGGTCCAGTCCTCGGCGAGGCGCCCGTTGAACCATTCGTAGAGCGGCCGGTGGTCCTCGAACTCGAGCGTGCAGAGCGAGTGCGTGATGTTCTCGAGGGCGTCCGACACGCCGTGCGCCCAGTCGTAGGTGGGATAGATGCACCACTCCCCGCCGGTGCGGTGGTGCGCGGCGTGGCGGATGCGATACATCGTCGGGTCGCGCAGGTTGATGTTGGGCGAGGCCATGTCGATCTTCGCGCGCAGGACATGCTCGCCGTCGGCGAACCTGCCCTGGCGCATCTCGCGAAAGAGCTTCAGGCTCTCCTCGATCCCGCGCTCGCGGTAAGGGCTGTTCTTGCCGGGCGTGGCGAGCGTGCCGCGAAGCGTGCGCATCTGCTCGGGGGAGAGGCTGTCCACGTAGGCGTGGCCGCGGCGCACCAGTTCTTCGGCGAACTGGTACAGATACTCGAAGTAGTCCGACGCGTAGTACTCGTTCATGTTGCCGCCCGGGTCTCCCCAGGAAAAGCCGAGCCAGCTCACGCCGTCGCGGATGGAATCGACGTACTCCGTTTCCTCTTTCGCCGGATTGGTGTCGTCGAAGCGCAGGTGGCATGCGCCGCCGTAGTCGCGCGCGAGGCCGAAGTTGAGGCAAATCGACTTGGCATGGCCGTAATGCAGATAGCCGTTGGGCTCCGGCGGAAAGCGCGTGCGGATCTTCGCCGGATCGGGCGGCGCGTTGTCGAGCGAGAGCGCGGAGCCGGGCTTGCCGTTCCACTTGCGCCTGGCGTACTTGCCCGCCATGAGATCGGCCTCGATGATCTGGCGGATGAAGTTCGAGTGCGAGGCTTCCTGATGTTGTTTTTTGGCGGGAATGGACATTGCGGACTTCGCGGGTATCGGGCGATTCTACCCCAGCCCCTCGCACCCGCCCTCGCGAGAGGCGAGAGCACGCGGGAGAAAACGCTCAGGTATTCCGCGCGGAGGTGAACGCGAGGGCGAGGCAGATCGCCACCGCCGCGGAAAACGCCGCGGGCGCAAAGAAGAAATACACCCCGCAGAGGATCGTGAATCCCAGGTAGGCGAGAAAGAGGGAAGCGAGAAGCGGCCGGGCCCCGGCCGGGTCGCGTTTCGCGAGGCCTGCCAGTTGCCACAGCAGCACGGCGAGCAGCAGCAGGGTCACGCTGAAAAGCAGGCTGAACCCGCGGTAGAACTGCCAGTGCGTGCGTCTGGCCCCCATGATCTCGAACGGGAAGGCCTGCATCGCCATGAACACCGCCGCCTGTTCCGGGTCGCGGGAGGAGGAGCCCAGGGCTCCATAGGTGTGCCCGGCACAGAAGATCAGGGTGAGCACCGAAGCGACGCGCAGCAGGATCCAGGATTTCATATCAACCTCGCGGTGAAGAAAAAGTCTCCGTCCCGGAATTCAAGGCCGGGCCGGGTCCCGGACATTGTGTGTTAGCATCGCGCGCACGACTCGAAGCAGGGGGGCACCTCTGCCGGTCCGGTACCGAGTATATTTGCTGGAGAGGATTCCCGTTTCAGGGACCTGGGAGGGTCTGCCGCGGTGAAGCCATGGGGTGAACTAGACGATCCGCGCCGCCGCATCCTGATCCAGGCGCTGGCAGCGGGTTTTTTCTCTTCGGCAGGAAACGCGGCCGCCCAGCTCTTCGGCAGGGCGCCCGGGAAACTTCCCGCGGGGCAATCGATCTATCGCGTCGCCGGGCGCGTGACCGTCAACAGCCAGGAAGCGACGCTCCAGACGCGGATCGTGCCCGGGGATACCGTGGAAACGGCCCCCAACGCGGAAGTCATTTTCGCCGTCGCCGAAGAGGCGTTTCTGCTGCGCGGCGGAAGCCGCATGGTGATCGAGAAGCCGCCCTCGGGGCTCACGACCGCGCTGCGCCTGGTGACGGGCAAGATCCTGTCGGTATTCGGCAGGGGAAGACCGACCCGCATCATCACCGCGACCTCCACCATCGGGATTCGCGGCACGGGCGTATACACCGAGACCGATCCGGAGCAGACCTATTTCTGCACCTGCTACGGCGTCGCCGAAGTCGCGGCCAACAACGATCCCTCGAGCAAGGAAACGGTCGTCGCGACTCATCACGACAAGCCGCTCTACATCCTGGCGAAAGGCAAGGCGGGTGCGAGCATCCGCCGCGCGCCTTTTATAAACCATACCGACCAGGAGCTCGCGCTGATCGAGTCCCTGGTCGGCCGCACGCCTCCGTTCGTGTTCCCCATGGACACCTACAATGCGCCGCGGCGAGATTATCCCTAGCCTCGCCGCGGGGCTTGCCCTGCTGGCCGTCGCATCCGCTTCGGCGCATGCCGCCGGGTACTCCGAATTTCTCGACTCCGTCGAGTTTCGCGGTTTTCGCGCCGAGGCGAGCTACACCTCGGACAGCAACGTGACCCGCGCTCCCGCCGGCGACGCCCTGCGCGACGGGATACTGAGCGTTCGCGTCAGCGCGGGCGGCGCGATTCCCCTGTCCACGCGCACGCGCGTGTCGGTCCAGGGATACGCCGGCACCCAGAGGTTCGGCACTTATACCGGTCTGTCGAACAATTTCATCGGAACGCAGGGAGACCTCTTTTTTCGCACTTCCGGAGAGTTCGGCGCACCCACTTACGGTGCGTTCGCGCGCACCGCGAAAGAAGAGTACGAGTCGACCTTGCGCGACGGCTACCGCCACGCGCTCGGCGTGACCGTGCAGAAGCCCATCACCGACCGGGTCCAGCTGTCCGGCGCGCTGACCCGGAACATCAGCGACGGAAAAAGCACCGTCTTCGATACCCGCAACACTTCCTTGCGCGGGAACGCCGACTGGTCGCTCGGCCGCTGGGACACGGTTTATCTGGGCGCCGAGTACCGGACCGGCGACTCGGTGTCCACCGTATCGCGGAACGATCCGCTACGGACCCTGGGGTTCGTGAACACGGCTGGGGGGAATATCATCCAGGACGACGCCTTCAACGACACCCCGCGCGACGCCTACCGCCTCAAGGCCCGCACCCTGATCGCGACGCTCGGCTACAACCGCGCGTTCGGCGAGAGACACGCCCTGGACGTCTCCTGGCGCCGCGCGCAGTCGTCGGTGCAGAATGCGGTGGCCCCGGCGGGGGGATCGGATCTTCGCTACACGGTGAACCAGTACGCGCTCGCCTACCTGGTGCGCTTCTAGGGAGAATGACCATGAGCGGGAAAATTCTCCTTCGGTGCACGGCGGCGCTGATGCTCACGCTCCTGCTCGGCGCCTGCACGCAGAAAAACACGGGCGACGAAGCGGCCGTCGCCACCGACGTGCCGACCGGGCTGACGCGCTTCTTGCTGTTCCCCAATCCGATTGCTCAGAATACAGGCGGATTCGAGACGGACACCACCGCCTACGCCGATGCGTATTACCGCGCCATCGATACCGATCCGGCGAATCCCAAGGACACGCTCGAAAAATGGAAGACAGCCAACGGATTCGGCAGCGGAACCGGCACCGAGCACCTGGTCGTCTTCCGCGATACCAAGGATCTCGGATACGGCCGGCGCATGATCGGGCGCATGAACGCAGACGGCAGCGTCGCGTTCTTCGTCGAGAACTACAGCGTTCAGCCCAATGGGAGCGGCGACTATTCCAGCACTCTCAACGTCGAGGCCGCGATCCGGCGCGAGAAGCAGTGGCACGTCGGCACCAACGCCATCGAATGGAGCACTTCGCCCTGCGTCGCCGGAGTGGATCCGGCGGACTGCAGCTCAACAGTCAAGTTCGCGAAGTTCTACAACTTCTCCTCTGCGGACGGCACGCGCCAGCTTTCGGTCAATCTCGACGGCAAGGGGATGAAGGCCATGCCCGGGCCCTGCATCACCTGCCACGGCGGGCGAGGCGATCCTCTGACTCCGGACGAAGGGAGCCCCGCCAAGCCGCGCTTCCCGCTGGTCGAGAACAGCCTCTCCAGGAAGCGCGGCGATACTCAGGCTCGCTTGCAGGGCCTGAACGTGGGGAGCTTCGGGTTCTCCACTCAGACCGGCTTCACCCGAGTGAATCAGGAAGACAAACTGAGAGACTTCAATCAATGGGTGCTGTGCACCTACCCCCTTGCTGGCGCCCCGAGCGGCGCGGAGGATACGTGCCGCGTTCCGGCCGGCCCAAACGAATGGCAGGGCACCGCGGGGCAAATGATCAAGTCGTGGTACGGCGTGGGCATGACCGGGACGTTTCAGGACAATTACCTGCCGACCGGCTGGAGCGGCAATCCCAGCCTGTACACAGACGTCGTCGCGCCTTTCTGCCGTACCTGCCATATGTTGCGCGGGACGGCGAACCAGAGCGACATCGATTTCACTACCCTCGCGAAGTTCCAGGGCTACGCCGACCGCATCAAGGCGCACGTTTTCGACCGCGGCACCATGCCGCTCGCGTTGATCGTGTACGACGATTTCTGGAGATCGTCGGCGCCTGACAAGCTGGCGACGTTCCTCGATCCCTTTTTGCCCGTCGGGGGGAAGGCGACTTCCTCGAACGGCCGTGCGCTCAAGCCGGGCCGCCCGGTCGCCGATCCAGGTCCCAACCGAATGGTGAGAAGTGCAACCATCGCGACTCTGTCGGCGGAAAACAGTCTCTTCGCTACGGCATACCAGTGGTCGTCCAACGCAGTGACGATCGTCAATCCCAATTCGATGATTGCAACCTTCCCCGATTCTCCTGCGGGCAGCTACACGGTCACGCTTACGGTGAGCAACGGCACTGCAACGGATTCTAAGGACGTTGTGATCACGGCGGACAACAACTTCCCCGACCCTACGACTCTGAAGTTCGCGCACGTCAAGAACGTCTTGCAAAATGTTGTCCACAAAGCGTCGGCGAAATGTACCGACTGCCACGTCACACCCACTGTCACCCCCACGCCCCCGATTTTCTACAACGGCTTTGACCGGGACGGTATCGGCGGCAGTACGGCCAACACAACCGACGACGATTGGTTCCTCAAGGAGCTGAAGGGTCGGGTGAATCTCACGGAGATCGAAGCAAGCCCGCTGCTGCGCAAGCCCTCCGGCAACCATCACTCGGGCAACGACCCTCTCGATCTCGCGACAACGGCCGGGCTCCGCAATTATTCGATCTTCTACAACTGGATCCTCGCCGGCATGCCCGGTGGTGGCCTGGTGGCAAACGCGGGCGCGGACAGCACCAACAATCTGACATTCGCCGGATCACCGCCGACCGATATTGCTCCGTTGGACGGCAGCGGGAGCATCGGAGCGAATAGCTATGCGTGGACGATCGTCTCCACAACTCCCACCCCCCACCCGAACGGCACGCCGCAGGCCAGCACGCCGCCTTCAATTACCCAGCCCAGTCTGACTTCGCCCTTCGCCGCTCTTAACGTCCGCGATATCGGCACGTACGTTGTACGGCTGACGACCAGCAACGGCAGTGATCCCGACCAATCCGACGACCGCACGATCACGGCGACCGAGACCGCGGTCGTCGCACAGGCTTCGCCGAGCGGAACACAGGCTTTGACTTTCACGGGGACCCCCACCGCAACGGCTACGCTGAACCTGAGTTCCGCCGGTACGACCGGTAGTCCTCTGATCTATTCGTGGATCGACGTCTCCAGCGGGTCGACTGCGGGGCCTTGCGGAACGATCAGCAACGCAAGCCTCGCCACAGCCACCCTGACGGTTCCGGATTCTGCGATAGGGGCAACGTGTACATTCCAGGTTTCTGCCTCCAACGTTTCCACGACCGGTTTCGCTACCACGACTATAACCATAGCCGCTGCGGCCGGTCAGAACCCCAACGCGAGTTATACCGCAACAACGACGACGCGTTGCACGCTAACCAATGGTGCTACGACAACGCCGTCGGCGGCCTGCACCTGGGCGGGTAACCCGTTCAATGCCACCATCGGGTTGAGCGGCAGCGCTACCGGTACCGGTACGCTGACCTTCCAGTGGTCGATACTCGCGGGTAGCCCCGCGGGCGCGTCGTTCGCGAACAGCACGGCTTCGACTACGACGCTCAATATCGTCAACGACGGTACCTATGGGGTCCGTTTATTTGTGGACAACGGCGGACTCAGCACCGGCACCACGGTTGACAAGACAATTACGGTGTCGGCAAATTCGACATTCGCCGCAGTGGTCAGGCCGGTATTTGTCGCGCGAGGCTGCACGGGTTGCCACGCGAATGGCAACCCGGCGACGTTCGTAGGTGTGAACACCGGGATAGCGCCTTCGTGGGAGAACGTCAGCGACACCGCCGGCAATACGCTTTATCAACGCGTGCTGGCGCGCGTGAATACCGGCACACCGGCCTCCAGCCTCCTGCTGCTCAATCCGCTGGGAAGTTCCGCGGCCCCGAATGCAAATGGGCACGGAGGCGGGACTATTTTCCTCAACGAGAACGATGCCGACTACATCAAGTTCCTGACCTGGATCATCGGCGGCGCGTTGAACAACTGATCGGATCTCCGGCGCAATGACTTTTGGAGCGCGGGTTCATCCTTGACGGTGCGCCCCCGGGCAGCCCGGGTGATGTCATCTATTCCTCCCGCGCCGCCCTCACCGCGCGCGCCAGCGCGTCCCCGATCGTGCGCGCTTCTTCCGCGGTGATGTGCTTCGAGAAAAGGCGCTCGATCTCGGCCTTGTAAACCGGCCACATCTTCCTGCGCATGGCGAGCCCCGCGCGGGTGATGACGCAGTGGTAGCCGCGGCGGTCGTGTGGCGTGTCCTCGCGCTCGATCAGCTTCGCGTCCTCGAGGCGGTCGGCGAGGCGCGTGAGGTTGCTGCGCGAGAGCACGATGCGGCGCGCGAGCTCGTGCATGCGCAGCTTCCCGCCTTCGGCCTTTTCCAGTTCCCAGAGCACGTCGTACCAGCCGAGCGGCGGCAGCTTCGCTTCGGCGAGGGCGGTCTCGATTTTCTCGATCAGCGTCGCGTGCGCGGTCAGCAGCACGGCCCAGGCGTGGCTCTTCAGGTCGTTGTCCTTGCTCACGGGCGCATTATGCCAAGGAGTAGTTGCATTTGCAACTATCTTGTGGCAGCATATCGTTGCATTTGCAACTATCTGCGATGCCAACCTTCAAGGAGAGAACCATGCTGAAGCAAATCGATCGCGAAGACCTGCGCCGGAAGCTCGCCGCCATCATCCCGCCGGTGCTCGTCGAGGCCCTGCCGGAAAAGTACTGGCGCGACTGGCACCTGCCCGGCGCCCGACACCTCCCGCACGACGAGGTGGACACGCTCGCGCCCGAGGTGCTGCCGGACAAGGCCGCCGAGATCGTCGTCTACTGCGCGAGCCGCAGCTGCCAAAATTCTCATATCGCCGCGCACCGCCTGGCGCAGCTCGGCTACGAGAACGTCGCCGTCTACCCCGGAGGCAAGCAGGACTGGGTGCGGCGAGGCGCTGGCCGCGTAGTTCGTTCCCTCGCTCTTCCCTCCCACGGAGGGAAGACGTATTTCTGTTCACGCCGCTGGTCGGAGGGCGCGCGGTGAGATAATCCCCTTTCGATGAAGTCCGCGCTTTGCACCTTGGCGCTCGCTGCGGCGTGCGCGCCGCCGCTCGCCGCATCCGCGCAGCAGCCCTGGCCGAGCCACACGGTGCGCATCATCGCGACGAGCCCGCCGGGAGGGTCGGTCGATCTGCTCGCGCGCGTGCTCGCCGAGGACTTCAGCAGGAATTTCGGGGTGCCCTTCGTGGTGGAGAGCCGGCCGGGGGCGAACGGCAACATCGGCGTCGATCTGGTGGTCAAGGCGCCCGCGGACGGACACATGCTGTTCGTCGCGCCGCCCGGCCCGTTTTCCATCAACGCGCAGCTCATGTCCTTCATGCCCTTCAATCCGGCGGCCGACATCGCGCCGGTGGCGATGCTGGGCGTCGCTCCGCTGCTTCTGGTCGTGCACCCTTCGGTGCCCGCGAGGAATCTGCCGGAGCTGCTCGCCTGGATGCACGGCGAAGGCGCGCACGCGCACTATGCGTCGCAGGCGGTCGCATCGAGCGGGCACCTCGCGATGGAATTGCTCAAGTCGCTCGCGGGGGTGGACGCCGTGCATGTGCCCTACAAGGGTTCGGCCGCGCAGGCGACGACCGACCTCCTCGCCGGACGCGTGGCAATGAGCTTCGTCAATACCAGCACAACCCTCCAGCACGTTCGCGACGGCCGGCTGCGCGCGATCGCCGTGGCGGAGCTGAAGCGCATCGACGCCGCGCCCGAAATTCCCACGCTCGCGGAGTCGGGTCTGCCGGGGTTCGAGGCGACCCCGTGGCTGGGACTGGGCGCCCGCTCGGGCACCTCGCGCGAGCTCATCCACCGGCTGAACGACCGCGCTTCGCGCGCGCTCGCACAGGCGGACGTGGCGCGCCGCATGGCGAACCTCGGCATCGAGGCGCGCCCGATGATGCCCGATCAGTTCGCCGCATTCGTCCGCGCCGAAACGGGAAAGTGGGCGGACATCATCCGCCGCTCGGGAGCGAAGGTGGAGTAGCGGTATATCATTCCGGCGGAAACGGAATTCTGCAAATGGCGTACAAGCTGACCCATCTTTCGGCCGCGGAGCTCGCGCGGCTCATCCGCACGAAAAAAGCGAGCCCGGTGGAGGTGACCGAAGCGCATCTCGCGGCGATCGGGAAGGTCAACCCCGCGGTCAACGCATTCTGCACCGTCGCCGCCGAGAAGGCGCTCGCCTGGGCGCGCGAAGCGGAGCGCGCGGTGAAGAAGCGCGCGAAACTCGGGACCCTGCACGGCGTGCCGGTCGCGATCAAGGACCTCACGATCACCGCGGGCATACGCACGACCTTCGGCTCGACGCTCTATCGCGACCATGTGCCCACCGAGGACGCGGAGGTGGTCCGGCGGCTGAAGGCGGCCGGCGCGATCGTTCTGGGCAAGACCAACACCCCGGAGTTCGGCGCGGGCGCGAACACGGTGAACAAGGTGTTCGGCGCGACGCGCAATCCCTGGAACACGGCGCTCTCGGCCTCGGGCTCGACCGGGGGCGGGGCGGCGGCGCTCGCCGCGCGCATGGCGCCTCTCGCCGAGGGCAGCGATTTCGGCGGGTCATTGCGCACGCCCGCGGCCTTCTGCGGGGTGGTCGGGCTTCGCACCAGCGCGGGGCTCGTTCCGAAGCACCCGGCGACGCTCCCCTGGCACGATCAGAGCGTCGCCGGGCCGATGGCGCGCTCGGCCGAGGACTGTGCGCTTCTCCTCGACGCCATGATCGGGCGCTCGCCGCTGTCGCCCCTCTCCTGCGCCGCGCCCTGGAGAAGCGCACGCGAGGTGGTCGCGAAGGCGAGAAGCCCGAGGGGACTGCGCCTTGCCTATACGCCGGACATCGCCGGCATCGGCGTGAACGGCGAAATCGAGCAAATCTGCCGCGCGGCGGCGCACGATCTTCGCGACGCCGGCGCTTCGGTCGATGAGATCGAGATCAACATGTCCGACGGGCGCGATGCGTTCATCGCGTTGCGCGCCGAGGCCATGGCGGGCAATCACCTGCAGAGGCTCGAGCGCATCGGCGAGCTCGACGACAATCTCGCGGGAAACATCCGCGCGGGGTTCGCGCTCACCGTGACCGACCTGGCGCGGGCGGAACACAAGCGCGCCGAAATCTGGCACCGCTGGCGCGGGCTCTTCGAAAAATACGATCTGGTCCTCACGCCCACCGCTCCGGTGCCGCCGTTCCCGGTGGAGAAGAACTATCCCGAGGTGGTGGAGGGCAGGAAGATGAGGATGTACATGGACTGGATCGGCCCGACTTTTCTCGTGTCGCTCGCGGCGCTGCCCGCGGCAAGCGTGCCGGCGGGCCTCACCTCGGCGAAGCTGCCCGTGGGCCTGCAGATCGTCGGCCCGAGATTCTCCGAGCCCTTGATACTTTCGGCCGCGAAGTTCGTCGAAGAGGTGCACCCGATCGGGGTTCCGCCGAATTGCGGCTGATGCGCTGAGCCAGCCCCGCCTAGGGGCGCCGCGGCAGGGGCAAAGATTGCCCCTTGCGATCCCGGCCTGTGGCCTGCCGACACCGCGCCATCCTGTCGCGGAACAGCGACACGCCGCGATGTTGCTGCGAGCGTATCTATGTCAACGGAATAATCCGGTCAAGACGCTGTTTACACGTCAGCCGTCACACGGCCCGGGACCCCTGAGAACAAGGCTGCGATGCCTGTTGGCGTCGCAGACGCTACGAGAGGAGATATACATGACGAGCGTCCGAAATATCCTGATAGGTTTCGTCGTTTCCGCCGTTCTGGCCGGGATCATCGTCTCCTGCGGGGGAGGCGGAGGCTCAGACTCAGCCGTCCCAACTTACACGGTCGGCGGCAACATCACCGGTGCCACGGGCACGGTTGTGCTGAAACTCAACGGCGGGAGCGACACGCCGATGGCGGCCGCCGGCGCCTTTACTTTCCCAACGGGGCTCGTCGCCGGCAGCACTTACAACGTCCAAGTGGCAGCTCCCAACCAAAGATGCACGGTCGCGAGCGGCGCCGGCACCATGGGCGCGGCAAACATCAGCAACGTGGCGATCACCTGCGGCGCGCAGACGACCGAGATTGTCATTCGCTCGGCGTCCCTGACCGGGGCTCAAGAAGTCCCGCCGACCGGGGCGACAGGCACCGGCCGCGGTGCAGTCATAGTCAATCCGACGACGAAAGAGATCACCGGCGGCATTACCTTTGCCGGTCTTACCGGGGCCCCGAACGGCGCGCACATCCACCGGGCCGATACAACCATCGTCATCGGTCTGGTTCAGGCCGCCGACAATGCCACGGCCACGCTTCCGGAGGGCGCGACGCCGGGCACCGGCCCGATACTCAGCGACGCCGACTACGCGGAGCTGCTCGCGGGCACCCTCTACTTCAACGTCCACACCGGAAACAATCCCAACGGCGAAATCCGCGGTCAGATCACGTTGCAAGGCGGTGTCACCGCAGGCCTTGCCGCGCTGGACGGCGCTCAGGAAGGGAGCGCGTCGACGGCCGTCGGGCTGGGAACCATCGTGTTCGACTCGGCTACGCGGGATATCCTCACCTGCTACGTGACTCACAATGTAGTCGGCACAAACGTAGCGCATATCCACACCGGTGCGCCCGGGGTCAGTGGACCCGCAAACGTGGTGACGCTGACCAAAGGAACGAACGTCTATACGGCGCCGTCCCCGACCACGTTAACCGACGTGACGAATCTCAACGCGGGCAACACTTACTTCAATGTCCACAGTCTTCCGAATTTCCCTAGCGGCGAGATTCGAGGGCAGATCGCGATCCAGTAACTCTCGCTTGGCCGCGCGTGCGTCTTCGCTCTACCGCTGCGGGATCGCCGCCTTGGCGCTGGTGCTCGGCGCCTGCGGCGCCGGCACCGGCGAGGGGCTCGATCAAAACGGGCAACCGCTTGCGGCCGGCGGTGCCTCGGTGGCGCTCGAGCCGACGCTTGCGTCCATCCAGGCCAACGTTTTTTCCGTCAACTGCGCCATCCCCGGCTGCCACGGGGGTGGGACGGTGCAGTACGGCCTGAGGCTCGACCCCGGGTTCAGCGCCGGAAATCTCATCAATGTCGCCAGCCCGCGAGATGCGAACCTCATCCGCGTGATTCCCGGAAACGCCGACGGCAGCTTCATCATCCAGAAGCTCGAAGGAAAGCAGACGCTCGGTGACCAGATGCCGCAATTCGGGCCGTATCTTCCGCGGTCAACGATCGACGTGATCCGCCAGTGGATACAGAACGGGGCGCCGACACAATAACAAGAAGGGTGTTATGAAAACAGGAACGGTAATCGCGGCGATACTCGCCGCAATTTTTATCGCCCCCGCCGCCTCGCTTGCCGAGCCCTATCTCGCGGTGCGCACGGGCTTGAAGTGCGGCGTGTGCCACGTCAATCCCACGGGCGGGGGCAAGCGCACCGAGTTCGGCAGCGCCTTCAGCCAGACGGCGCTTGCCGCCGAGCGCCTCGATCCTGCGACCGGCAAAGCCGTTCCGGCGGGGGCGCCATCCGATGCGGCGGTGTGGACAGGGAAGCTCAACGATCATTTCGCGATCGGCAGCGACCTGCGCGCCAATCTTTCGGGCACGCGGGTGCCCAACAGTCCCAGCACGGTCGCGTTCGACCCGACGCGCGCGCAGCTCTACCTCGAAGTGAAGCCGATCGTGGACCGCCTCACGATTTACCTCGATGAGCGCGTCGCCCCCGGCTCCGCGACCAACCGCGAGACCTACGCGATGCTCTGGACCGCGGACCGGAGCGCGTACGTAAAAGCGGGCCGGATGTTCGTTCCCTTCGGGCTGCGCATCGAGGACGACGCAGCTTTCATCCGCCAGGTGACGGGAACGAACTTCAATTCATCCGACGACGGGATCGAAGGGGGCCTGGAACTCGGGGCGTGGTCCGTCAACGTTTCCGTCACGAACGGCGCGGGTGGAGGCACCGAAACCAACCGCGGCAAGATGATCAGCTCGCTCGCGACCTACGTGCAGCCCGACTGGCGCGTGGGCGCGAGCGCCAACGCCAACTACAACGGCGCGGCGGATCGCCGCATGCAGAGCGTGTTCGCGGGCTTGCGCACCGGCATCGTCGCCTGGCTCGCTTCGGGAATCTACATCACCGACGACGGAACGCCCACCGGCCGCCTGAGGCAATGGGCGACGCTCGTGGAAGGCAACGTCGAGGTGGCCAAGGGCCACAACCTCAAGCTCACCTACGAATACTACGACCCCAACAAGGATTTAAAAGAGGACCAGCGCGAGCGCTACAGCGTGGTGTGGGAATACATGCCGATCCAGTTCACGCAGTTCCGCTTGGGCGCGCGCAAGAACAACGGCATTCCCCAGAACAATGCGCAGAACGCGACCGAGGTCTTCCTGCAGTGGCACGCGTTTTTCTGATCCCATCAGTGCGCCCATCGCGCGCACGACTTTTCCTCATGCTTGCTATTGCCTTTTTGCTGGAGCTATTCGCAATAGACTCTAGTCGCGCAGAGGACGGACTGTCAGTCGGAGTTGGCGGCGGCGCCTTATACGGCGGAATAGGGGTCAACGTCGGCAGGAGAGGCGAGCACACGTTCGGTTATCTCGCAGCCGGTTGCAGTGTGGGCTACTCGGCCGCCGATGGCTGGGAGGTGCCCTGCGGCCTCGGTGCGGGCTGGATATGGACGAATCTTCTGACGAAGGCGAACGATCGACATGGCTTGGGGATTTATGTGGGTCCCGTGGGCACCAAGGGCAACTTCGGCGACAGGAAGGTGGTCTACGGCGCGGGGCTGACCTACGTCTACTTCTTCGGCGATGACATCGCGAAAGGCTGGAACCTCGGGATCACGCCGACCGTAGGGAAAAAGTATGGAGACTACCGCACCGGTCTGTTGATCAACGTCGGCTACCAATTCTAGTTGCCGTCCCGGGGGAACGGCGTTGCGCCGCTCAGCCCCACGGTCCCAGGTAGGGCTCGCCTGTATACGTATCGGATTTCGGCTCGACCGCGTCGGGCCACTGGCTGAAGCGCGCGGGGACGCGGCCCCGTTTGGGCCGCGGGCGCCCGTTCCAGCCGACCTGCTCCATGTAGTAATAGAGCTGGACGGCGTGGCCGGCCGGGTCGAGCACATGGGCGCTGTAATCGATGCCGGGGGTGAGCGCGGGCGGGATCTCGACGAACTTGCCGCCGCGCCCCTTGAGGAAATCGATCGCGGCGCGCAGCTGGCGGTAGGTGGCGACCTGCACGCCGAAGCTCATCACCGTGGTGTGGGGCGAGAGGCCGAGCTTCTTCCTGAGCGCGATCGGGTAGAGCGCGAGCGAGTGATGCTCGGTGTTGCAGCGGAGAAACACGCAGCGGTGGCCTTGCCACGTCAGCGCCTCGGTGCGCGTGAAGCCCATGACGCCGGTGTAGAAGGCTTCCATCTTCTTCATGTCGCGGCAGAAGAGCCGGATCGGTCCGTGCCGCACGATCTTGAACGGCCGCGCGAGCAGGATGCCGTCGACGTCGTACTTCGCCGGCATCGTTTCCGGATGGCGGAAGCCCGAGTTGAAATCGACGCCCTTCGCCGCGCTCTGCTTCACTTCCTCGTACTCGGGCATCTGCGGCAGCGGCGGCCGCTCGCGGAAGCCGCGCTCGTGCATGGCCTTCGGCTTGGAAAGCCCCGTCCAGCCGATCTGCTCCATGCCGTAGTAGAGCTCGTTGCGGTGGCCCTCGATGTCGTAGGGATAGCAATGCCAGTTCGAGCCGGGCATGTCGCGGCCCGCGCGGCTGATGCGCACGCCCTTCGAATCGAACCAGTCGATGGCGCCCGAGATTTCAGCCAGGCTCGAAACCTGCCAGGTCATCTGGTTGACCGTGACGTCGGCGGGAATGTCCCCGCCCCGGCCCGCGGCGTTGTAGATGGTGCCGTTGCACAGGACGAAGGAATGGTGGTCGGTGCCGTGGCGCAGGAAATACATGTTGGTGTCGCCGAGCGCCTTCAGCTCGTCGCGCTTGGGGTGATGCTCGGCGACGTCGAGCGGGTCGGAGATGCGGAAGCCCAGCCCCTCGCAGTAGAAATCGAGGCAGGCCGCGGGATCGGGGACGTTGAGGCCGAAGTGTCCGAGCCGCCGGATCTTGAACGGCTGCGCGAGCAGAACGCCGCCGACGTCGAACTTCCCGTTGGTTTTCTTCGCCATGACGGCTACTCCTTGTGATCGGGGAAGAGCTTCCCCGCGAGCGCCATGCCCGCCACCCAGTCCCGGCTCTGGTGATTGTACTGACCGATGCGTCCGAATTTTTTCGCGCGCTCCTCGCAAACGTCCGGCGCCGGCATGATGAGCTCGGCGCCTCCGGCGAGCGCGCCGACCTGCGCCCGGGCAGCGAGCTCGAAGAAGTGATGGTAGATGTAGGCCTCGGCGAGCGAGGTGCCGCACACCAGCGCCCCGTGGTTCTCGAGAATCATGGTCCATTTGTCGCCGAGCGCGCGCGCGAGCTGCGCCGTGCCCTGGGGCGTGGTGTCGTCCGCCACGTTCGGGTAGTAAGCGATGCGGTTGTAGAAGCGCATCGCCTGCTGCGTGATCGGACGCAG
>Ga0137403_10002923_pt1 | contig 20668 bp, 17 predicted proteins | sample CZOMad2_1_16fung_FD_122057 | JGI IMG/M metagenome (GOLD analysis project Ga0137403, IMG submission 122057) | Vadose zone soil fungal communities from Angelo Coast Range Reserve, California, USA - CZOMad2_1_16fungal (Hybrid Assembly) | ecosystem: Environmental > Terrestrial > Soil > Vadose zone...
TGGGAAGCCTTGGCATGCTTTTTTATGTTGTTGAGTGCTTCTCGGTAAATCTGGAAAATCTCGCGACAGACGCGGTCCGGAGCGCGTAACTGGGCTGAATCGATGAGCAAATCCAGGGCAACCGTGGATTCATTGCGATAGCGCTCGGCGAAACCGCGCATTAAATCAACCAGATCGGCGCTTTGGACGCGTAGAGGCCGCAGGTCAGTAACGATCTGGCGCAGCTCCGCACCTTCGTTCCTGACCGTCTGCTGGAGGCTGGCTAGGCCGCTGACGGCCTGCTCTGGCGCAGCGGGTACGCGGCGGCGGAGGACGTCGAGTTGGATTTCGATGCTCAAGAGGGTCTGGAGAATGCCATCGTGGAGGTCGCGGGCGATGCGGCTGCGCTCGGCTTCGATGGCCCGGGCGCGTAAGTGCCTCAAAAGAAAGATGTTCTCGAGGGTCGGAGAGACGTGTCCGGCGATGCTTTCCAACCAAGCTAAGTCCTGTTTTTGGAATGGTTTACGGCCATTCAGGAGGAAAATTCGGCCGCTCGCCTGCCCTCCCTGGTCGAAGGCCACCGTGAGGAAAGACTTGACCTTAAACTCTTGCGCCGCCGGTCCGGGCAGGCGGGGCAGATTTGAGATGACCCGGCCGTCCCGGCGATCCCAGCCAAAACCAGAGCCAGGCCCGCCAAGCGAGTTCCAGCAAATCGCGGCGTCCATATCATCGAGCAGGAAGCCGTCGGTGCGCGCCAAGGGCATGCTTTCTGGCACCAGCCGCTCACTTTCACCGGCCTTCAGTCGCCATAGAAAAATGCGCTCGAGATCGGTATCGCGAAAGAGAAGGAGTGCTTCTTGCGCACCAAAGGTGGTGGCTAGCTCGTCGAGAAAGAGGCGCAGCGACTCCGCCAACCCCTGCTCCACCTGCATGGTCTCGTTGATGCGCGTGAAAAAATCGATCTGCGCCACGAATCGGCGGTTGAGGTCGCCAAGATACGCCAGGCCCGCACCGCCGGCAAATGTTCCCGCCAGCAGGCCGAGCCAAGCTACCCAGCGCATCCAGTCGACTTCGCCACGCCCTGCCGTCCGCAAAACCAGAATGAGGGAGAGGGCCCCGGCCAGCGGAACCGTCAGGCCCAGTCCCCAGCGAATGCCTCCCGCATAACAAATGAACATGAAGGGGAACCACACCGGCACGGTAGAAGGGCTGATATAGATGAAGTACGCGAGCGCGAGCAGATCGCAAACCAGCGGCAAATGCCAAGAGCGTTTGCGGAGGAACCGCTCCAACTGGGTCACCACAAGCGCAACAATGAGATAAGAAATCAGGAACGAAACGGAACGCCGCAACTCGCGCGAGGGCGGTTGCTCAAATACTGCCAGCAACGCCAGCAAAATAAAGACCGGTCGGGCGTAAACGATCTGGCGGTCGAAATGGTGACGGTCCGTTTGATGGGGGCTCATGCGCGGGGACGCGTGTCCTGTCCAGTTAGTCTAGCAAGGCAGGAGAGTTATCGAGAGTTGCGTTGCGGCCAAGTTTTCCAGCTTGCAACGGGTGCAGTCGCGACTTAGACGAGTGCACGTTTCGAGCACAGCAAGTCGACATAGCCTGCTGGGCTCAAAAAGCGCTCGAGCGACTCGTTATCGGCGACGAACTGCGGTGTGCCGCGCGTCAGGACGTAAAGCTGATACTCCCTGGAGCGAAAGAAATCGATGATTTTTCCGGGTTCAAATCCGAGTTCCTTCAAAGCGTCGGGAGAATGTTCGAGGCAAACACAGGTTTCGGGGAATCTATTCAGAGTTTCCTTCATGCCTTCGCATACGGCCAACTCATAACCCTGCACGTCGATCTTGATGAACGAAATATTCTGGAGATTGCGAGTTTTAACGAAAGAGTCCACCGTCGTGATGGGGACGGCCGATATGTTCGCTTCATCCGGACAGGCAAAGCGGAAGTTTTCCGTCACCACACGGTGATCGGCGGAGTGTTTCTGGTTGTGCCAAAAGCGAATCTGGCCCTCGGAGCTGCCTACAGCAATGTTGATGGCCTCGATGACTCCAGATAGTTTCTTGCGGCGAATGACCTCCCCCAGCAGTTTGTACGTCTGGCGATCGGGCTCGAAGGCGTAAACTTTTGAATCTGGTTTCCGCGCACCAGCAAAAACACTCGCTGTGTATCCGATATTGGCGCCGATATCGAGAATATCGCCGTTCTGAAAGAGTTCGGGTTGGCGCCGCACGAGATTCCAGAAGGGATCTTCAAATAGCTTTTTGTAGATAAAGTAAGCGGAGACGAAGGCCCTGCGAAACATGGCGATCTGCATGAGTTTGTCAGGGCGGACCAGGCTGTAAGCGCCAGTAAACAGGGATACGAGTTTTTTGTTTTGCATCCCCATCACCGTTGTGGGGGCGCGGCCCCGCCCGAATCTGTTTCTTTTGCAACTCGAGGATCCCTGGACTTTTCCAACGCTAGTAAAACGCGGAGGGCAGCGAAGCGGCGCCACAGCGGTAAGCTAAGCCGCTCCAAACGTGAAACGCCGGGATAGAACATTTCCGGCAAAAGGCTCATCGGCTTGAATCCAAAACTGAGCAGATAGGCAAACAGACAAAAGGGTTCAGCTTTGATGCACTGAAAAGAAGGAAGCGCGGCAAGTGTTTTCTGCCGGTTTCCAGCGCCAAATAAAAGATAGGGAATTGCTTGATTGCCATCGAAGGCCTTTTTCCCGTGGGCTATGCCGGGATCCTCCAATTTCCAAGGTTGCGCGGAAAGGTCGCAATCTTCCTGGTGAAAGTAGCGATAGATAATGCGGGAAAAAGGAGTAATCCAAGGCTCGACCAACACCAAACGGCCGCCCGGAACCAGAATGCGTTCCGCCTCCTGCAAGAACTTCATCGGTGCGGCGAGATGATGGAGCACGTCCAGCCCGAGAACATTTGTGACCGTGGAAGTCTGGAAGGGCAGGGCCTGCGCGTCAGCAACAACATCCAGCCATGGGCAGGAAATCAAATCCGTGGAAATGACCTCAGGAAAAAGCTTCTTGAAGAAACCTGGGCCGCCTCCAATTTCGATAGAGATTCCTCCCGGGGTTTTGGAAGAGAGCAAGCGCGCAAACAATTCCTCCTCGTAAATACGGCGCAGCACCGGCTTCTGTTCCCAGATGCGGCGATGCTTGCTGAAATACTCTTGCGCTTGCGTGTCGATAGTCATTGACCGGAGCGAGTTGGCTGTAATTCAGTTCGGGGGATAATTAGGAGATCGTGAATCATCTTTGAGCTTTATTTCCTCTCACGGCTTTCTCGCGAACCCCATCTTGATTCGAACCATCCCGATCCACGTCATTTTCAACAGCAGCAGCCCGTGTCGAAATCGCTGGATATTGGTTTCGCCGTAAGTGCGCGCCAGGTAACGGATGGGGATGTCCACAATCCCCAACCCCAAAACCGCGGCTGGGTACAGCAGCTCAAAATCGCCGAAGGGGTCGAAGTCTCCGAAATCGCGCCGCCACGCCACCATGCGTTGGTAATCGTAGCGCGTAACCAGTTTCGTGCCGCAAAGCGAATCGCCAATGCGAACCCCCAGTATCCCGCTGAGCATTTTCGCGAAGAAAATATTGCCCAGCCGGTTAAGAAAGCGCATGGCGTCCCCTTCCATGGGGTAAACCAGCCGCGAGCCATTTATAAAATCGCCGAATCCCTGGCAATACGCTTCGTAGAAGCGCCCCAGCATTTCGGGAGGCATGGTCAGATCCGCATCCAGAATCACTAGAAGCGGCTGAGTAGCATGCGCAAACCCAAGTCTTACGGCGTCGGCCTTCCCTTTTCCTGTTTGCTGTAGAGCTTTAATTCGAAAGCGGTCCCCATAAAGCGCGGCCACGCGCTGAATCTCTTCCCACGTTCCGTCGTTCGAATGACCTTCCACAAAAACAATTTCCGTCTCGCAACCTAAATTTGGAAAACGGCTGAGAGCGTTTTCAATATTGCCCCGCTCGTTGCGCGCCGGAATGACACAGGAAATTCCTGGCCGCGCCGGCCGACCCGTGGGACGCAAAACAATGATGTACGTGAGGCTGAGCCATCGCACCAGGGGCACGAGCGGCAGAACTCGATTGATGAGATTGCCGAAACCCAGCATTCGCCAGGGAAAGCAAACTGCCAGCCGGGTGAGGACGATCTCAAAACCGGCAATCTTGACGATGTTTCGAAGATCGACTTGTGTTACGAACGTGCTAGGCAGCTCGCCTTTTCTAATTCCCAACCAGTTTGCCAGGCTGTACAGCGAACGGAGATAAGGATTGTATAGGACAGCGATGACGCGCGACGTCCGCGACAATTTGGGCTTCAGCTGCGACAGCAACCCCTGAATGTCAAATTCATGATTGAACGTGCCATTGACCAAAATCGCTGTTCGCTTTTCGCTCTCGGCTGTCAGGTCGGGGAACGCTTCGCCTCTTGCGATGGTCTCTTTTGAGGGAGCCTCCATCGCCGCTAGCAGCCCACCCTGGTCATCCTCGCGGGGCACCCACTGAATCAATCGGTCGTAGTATCTCGTTATGGTGGACAGTTCCCCCGCGAGAAACGAATTGACATAATTCTTCCATCGCGCCGCGCCACTGCCGGCTGTCTCTCGTTTTTCGTCACTCGCTCCCGGCGGCGTTCCGGGTTGCCTTTCAACGGTCGTAGTTATGGCCCGCCTCAATTCCCTGTCGAACGTTTAATCCGTAGGACTGCAATCCGCAGTCATGAAGGAGAAGCATCGGTTAAGCACGCACCGCAAGCTTGGCATTGGCTTCGAACCACTGGAAAGTTTTCCGCAGTCCATCACGTAAAGTCGTTTTTGCACGCCAGCTAAATTCCGCAAATGCACGCGATGTATCGAGGGAGCGGCGCGGCTGGCCGTCAGGCTTTGAGGCATCCCACCGCACCGCGCCTTTGTATCCAACCAGCGACCGGATTTGCTCCACCAAGTCGCGAATAGCAATCTCTTCTCCTGATCCCAAGTTCACGAGCTCTGCTTTCGAATACTTCTCCGCCGCCACGATGATCGCTTCCGCAGCATCTTCGACGTAAAGGAACTCTCGCGTGGCGCTTCCCGTCCCCCACGCAAGCAACTCGTGGATGCCCGTTTGCTTTGCTTCCCAGCATTTGCGGATTAGCGCGGGAATGACGTGTGAAGTTTCGAGGTCGAAATTATCCCGCGGGCCGTAAAGATTTACGGGCGTCAAGTAAACGCCGTTCATGCCGTATTGCTGCCGGTACGCTTGCAGCTGAACCAGGAGCATCTTTTTTGCCAAGCCGTACGGCGCGTTCGTTTCTTCCGGATAGCCGTCCCAAAAATTCTCTTCGTGGAACGGCACCGGCGTGAACTTCGGATAGGAACAAACGGTGCCCGCGCAAACAAATTTCTCAATTCCCGCGACGCGCGCTGCTTCGATCACATTCAGTCCCATCACGGCGTTATCGTAAAAAAATCTCCCGGGATTGGCCAGGTTGGCGCCGATGCCGCCCACGACCGCGGCAAGATGTATAAAAACATCCGGCCGCGCTTGCTCGTAAAGCCGCAGGGCCTGGGACTTTTCGCGCAGGTCGAAGTCGCGACTGCGCGGGATCATGACTTCCCGGCATCCCGCGGCGCGCAGTTTTTCGACCACAAACGAGCCGAGAAAACCGTGGCCCCCGCTGACGACGACGCGCCGGCTGCTCCAAAAACTCATTTTGCCCCTTTAGTGCTGCGAAGCCTGCCCGCTGACGGCTTGCACTACACGGGTCACGGAATTGTGCCAGCGGTTCCAGTGGCCGATTTTTTCCTCAAGAATGGCCTTGCCTTGTCCTCGCGGTTGGAGCCCCGCCGCTTCCACGTCGGCATCCACCATGATGGCCACTAGATCGCGGAACCCAATCCGCGATTGCCAGCCGAGTTTCGTCCGCGCCTTGCTGGCATCCGCTATAAGTACGTCCACTTCCAGCGGCCGCAAGTAGCGTTCCGATATCTTCACATGCTTCTCCCAATCCAGGCCCGCATATGCAAATGCTTCTTGCACGAATTCACGCACGGAATGTGTTTCCCCCGTGCCGATTACAAAATCGTCCGCGGCATCCTGCTGCAGGATTTGCCACATCGCTTCCACGTATTCAGGCGCATAGCCCCAGTCGCGGCAGGCATCAAGGTTTCCCAGGTACAGCGAATCTTCGCGGCCGGCGAGAATGGCGGCAACAGCACGGGTAATCTTTCGGGTCACGAACGTTTCGCCGCGCCGGGGGCTCTCGTGATTGAACAGAATGCCGTTGGCAGCGAACAGGTGGTAGCCTTCGCGATAAATGCGCGTCATCCAGTGCGCGTAGACTTTCGCTGCCGCGTAAGGACTTCGCGGCTGAAAAACTGTTGCTTCGCTCTGCGGAGCCGGCGCGGAACCGAACATTTCTGAGCTGGAAGCCTGGTAGAAGCGAATCTTCGCATTGCTTCGCCGAATTGCTTCAAGAAGGCGCATGGTACCGAGTCCGGTGATGTCGCCCGTGTATTCCGGAATGTCAAAGCTGACTTTCACGTGGCTTTGCGCCGCAAGGTGGTAAACCTCCTCGGGCGCAAGGCTATAAATCAGGTTCAAAATCCATTCGGTGCTTGATAAATCGCCGTGGTGCAAAAACAGTTTCGTACCGGGATGATTTGGATCCTGGTAAATGTGATCGATCCGCGAAGTATTGAAGGTGCTAGCGCGGCGAATTATCCCGTGCACCTCGTACCCTTTCGAAAGCAATAGCTCCGCAAGGTAGGAGCCATCTTGTCCAGTGATCCCGGTAACGAGCGCGCGTTTCATTTTCTTAATCCTTTAGGAATCGCGCCACGCGATTCGCAAATCTCGCATGCAAAACCACTCATCGGCTTTCGCTCGCGGACGGCTGCAGCGGATAGGTCTTGGTCAACTCAACTAGTTCTTTCAAGTATTGATGATTGGGTAAGAACTCTGGGTCATCCTTCGCCAGCTCCTCGGTAGCTGCGGGTAAATGATAATACGGAAGACTTGGTTCCACATGGTGAGTTCCATGTTCGGCAAATCCATACGCCCCGAAAATCAAGCGCGCGACAGGTCCGCACTTGAAGTTTCGCAGCGTGCCTCGCTTGGACGACGGGATTTGTTTTGCTTCCAACTGATGTTCCGCCACCGCGCGCAGGGTAGCCGCAAAAACGGTCAGCGATCCGAGTCCGTAAATGTAAATGACGCCGTACACGAGCATCACCACGAAGAACGCCTGCGGCCACGCTCGACCAGCCGCCGGTCCCGCAACCACCAGCAAGAATCCAAAGAACACTGCTTGGAATGCAGCAGTCCTTGCCAGCCACGCGAACGGAGCGATAGTTGTCTTCTCGCGTGCTTCACCCTGGTTGGAGGCGTGACGGAGTTTACGCACTGCTTCGTTCAACGCCAGGCAGCGGAGGAAAAACACGACGAGCCTGCTCCCGCGAATATCCACCAAATACGCGTCCTTGGGATCGCCATCAATCCCAAAATTCGTGTGGTGCTTCCAATGGCGCCAGCGGTAGCCATCGAAATCCGCAATCGCCAGTGGCCCCAGAATCCATCTTCCTAGAAAATCTGATCCTTGCCGATCCATGAAAACATGGTAGTGCGCACATTCGTGCATCAGGTTCAACAGCCCGTTCATCAGGAAGCCGAACGCTATCCACATGACGATCCACCACCATCTCGGCCCAACGAAAGCAGCCAAAGCAAGGGGCGACACGACCAGCGCCAAGTGGCCCACAACTGACAACGACGAACGGAAATCCGATCGCTTACTGTATTTCGTCAGTTCAATGCGCTTCGCCATTCTTCAAACCGCGTCCTTTTGCGCCACAAAATCCATGATAGCGGGCCGGCCCGAAAGTAGATCGATAGGACCCAGCACTCCGCCCAGCGCGAGCAAACAGAGCCATTTCAGGCCACTGCGATGAATTCTTCCGGGGCCGCTGTGCGAAAGCGACCCCAGGCTGATCGCCAGGCTCGCCGGATTAAAAGCGCCCTGCACGGCCGGTGCCGACAAACCCGCACGTTCCAGCAAGCTGTGCAATCCTTTCCGCGAAAACACCACGGTGTGCCGTGGCGCGTGGTATCCACTCCAGTGCGACGCGAAGACCGAGCGTTCCAGGGAATCCGCAGCCGGCGTTTGCCCTTCGAAGATTCCACCCGGCACAAGTTTTTGTACCAGCTCTTTCACAACCGCGATCGGATCCGGAAGATGCTCGATGACGTGATTCAACGTAATCAAACTGCATGCTGGAAGCGCCGCAAATAGATCCGACACTTCTCCTTTCACTATCGTCACCTCGCCGTCAGCAAGCACAATCGTCTCGGCCCGGTCAGCAATTTCATATCCCCAAAATCGCCTCCCTGGCAATTCCGCAGCCGCCTGCACCAAAAACCCGCCATCGCCACAGCCGTAATCGAGAATTGCGCCATCTCGCGTCAACAGCTTCGCAAGCCTTCGAATCCGCATTCTGTTTCGAATCCGGCTAAGCAGCCCGCCAGCAGACATGCTGTGATAGTCGGCCGGATAAAAGCTCGCCAACTCCGCGAGACTGGGCATTGGTTCCTGGAAGAGCGTCCCGCAAGCCACGCACTCTTTGTACCTTGGGACAAAATTCAGAGCGTATTCATGATCGGGGACGCGAATGCCATCCGCAACATCCGACGATCCGCACGCCGGACAGATGCTCCCGACGCGTCGGTCAACGCCGCGCTCGGCCGAAGATTGAACACTCAGGCTCATCCCTTGCGCTCACTATAGCTTTTCGCTCGGCAAATCATTGGGCAAGAGGAGCCCATGGATGCACTTCCTAATTTCGCTCCCAAACATAAGCATTCCACTCCCCCAACCTTACAGAACTCGGCGCCAGCACTTCCTTCCGCCGATAGTGTGAGGTGAAGTACTCGCCCATCTTCTGGTCGAAATCCACCCCGAAACGCAGCACGCCGTACTCCGGATAGAGCCGGTTGGACCAAATCAAATACCGCACGTTATTCCGTTCCAAGTCCCTGACGATTTCCCCCATCATTTTCCCGGGCACGATCACCCCAGGATTAAAGGAATAAATTCGCGTCGGACAGTGTGTTCCGGAAAGAAAATACAGGCTGGTGTCCTCCGGCACGGAGAGAACCGCTTCACCTTTAGAGTTCTTCTCCTTCATGAATCGGATGGCTGCTCGGTATTGCTCCGCCAAATTCGGTTTGACGTTGATCGTGCCGCGTTCCGTCGTCAATGGCACCCAGCCCGCCGTTTCGCTCACTACTTTTCGCGTGTACAACCCGGGCACCGCCGCGCACCCCAGACAAATCAGCAGTTCCGTCGCGAGAACCGCACGGTGTGTGTTGCCGACCTGCTGAATAAGCGGGCGCAACAGCAGCAGAAAGGCCAGAACGACTGGCCCGTTATAGTAAATTGCATAATCCCAGGGCGTCATTCTCAGCAAGATTCGAAACGCCGCGAGGCTCGCAAAAATCGCCAAGAGGATAAATCCAGGAGCGCGCAGTAGATCTGGCTGCCGCCATAGAAATAAGAAAGCAGCGACGCCTGCCACGGTAACGTAAAGCACCATGTCTTGAGGAAAGAACAGCACTCTCAACACGTCTGCACTAGAAACGTAGATCGCTAGGTAGGCGAGTGTGGCGACAAACAGCGCTGCCCGCAAGAAAATCGCGCGCCGCTCCGTGCGCTTCCAGGCCAGAAGTAGATGCACTCCCTGCCAGAATCCTAGAAGGACCAGTGTCAGTTTGGCAGCTTCCGCAAACCCGGGAAGCGACAAGCTGAATCCTGTCTGCGCCAGCCAAAATCTTCCGTAGACTCTCATGAAATACGAAGTCGGCCAGCTCATGAAATTTTCCTGCAGGATGAAGTCGACACCCGCAATGGAAATCATCCAACGAATCACCAGCCCGCAAATAATTACGCCCGGCAAGATGGCCGCCAGATCTCGGCCGATGGACGTCCACGAACGCTGTCGTACACCGCGCACCAGGATCAGGATCCCCAGCGTCAGATAACTGGCTACTCCGAACTCCAATTTCAGCAGTAGCAGAGCGGCGGCCGCTAGCCCTGCAACAAATATCCAGCCCCACACTTCCGAAGTGGAAGCCGAGACAACCAGCCAGAGGAATAAGCAAGCGATGAGGCACGCATAGACGGTGTTGAAACTGTATGGCAGCGGAAAGCAGAAAAACGTAGGGTGAAACGCCTCCAGCAGCAGCACCGCTCCGGCGCTCCAGCCTGCCAGCCACGAAAACAGCCGCATGCCGGTTAGATAGAGAAAAATCGCCGATCCTAGCGCCGAGAGTGAGCCGGCCCAGTAAAGTACGTTTAGGTGCACCCCAAAGAGACGGAAAAGAAGACTATTTAGGTAGGACGCTGCAGGACCATACATGAACCAGACATCCCGATAAAGCATCTTCCCTTCCGAGAGCACCGTCGGAACATACATTTCATGCCCGGAGTCCACGGTAAGGCTGCCCCAAGTCGCCCAGGTCGTGCGAAACAATGCTGCCCAGATAGCGATTAGCGCGAGTAGAGCGAGGATGGTCGTCAGATTCCAGGGTTCGGAGGAACCGGCCGCTAAACGCGAGAAATAAAGCTGCAAAGGTCCTGGCGCAACGATGTCAGAGGTGTCCGACGCAGTAGGCGTTGGCAGGACCGTTGAAGTCATTTCCATATGGTCTAGGATAGCAACAGCTCAGCAGCGGACTGAGACCAGATAGAAGCAATGGTGCCTTAGATGAAACGCCCGCTGCCACTTTTCGACGCGCGGGATTTAGCGTAAACTAAGTTTGTTGCCCGGGCGGTGGGAGTAGCTCAGCTGGTAGAGCGTCGGTCTGTGGCACCGAATGTCGCGGGTTCAATCCCCGTCTCCCACCCCAACTTTCACTTCCCGCAATAGATCAAATCCACTTTGTACTTTTGAAATGTGCGGTCAGCCGAGAGCAGAGTCATCTTCTCCGAAAGCGCCTGCGCAATGATCATCCGGTCAAACGGATCCCGGTGATGCGCAGGCAATCCGCCTGCACGAAAGGCGTGTTCCTGGGTGATAGGGAGCGTCTGAACGCTCCACAATCGTTGCACGTAGGGAATGTATTCCGACGGCGCCTTCGGAATCGGCAACGAGCCGAGCGCGAATTTGATTGCGATTTCCCATGAACCCGCTACTGACAGATACAGCTCCGATGATGGCGCCGTCAGCACTTCTTGCGCCCTAAAGTTGAGTCTCTCCTCTGCGGCCACCGCCAAGAGAAACACACTCGTATCGAGCAGGTACTTCATGCCTTTTTCTTGGTTTTTCTCGCGCGCTTTTTCTCTCGCCCTTCGAAAAGATCAAGCAGGTCATCGGCGAGAGGCGCGTCAAAATCCTCGGGGATGGTTAACTCTCCGCGGAGAATGCCCAACACCCGTGGCGACTTCTCGCGAGGCACGGGAACCAGGCGGGCGACAGGTACGCCGCGGTTGGCGATGGTAATTTCCTCGCCTGCAGCAACACGCCGCAGCAGGCGAGAAAACTGCGTTTTCGCTTCGTGCGTGTTCACGGCTTTCATGTCACTATACTAGACTAAGTTACTGGACTAAGTCAAATTGAGTGTGTTCCTGTTCCCTTGCCATTCCGCGTTTCGCCGGCTCGGCGGCATCGAGCCTCTTGTACCCGCTCATCCGAATGGGAAAAATGCCAGCCGCATCTCGAATTTCTCATTTCGCCGATTTCTGCCTATCATAAATGGATGACCAGCATCCGTTGTCGCGGTGTTCTTTTCGATTTGGACGGTGTACTCGTGGATTCCACGCCCGCGGTCGCCCGTGTCTGGGCTGGCTGGGCGCACGAACACGGTTTCGACCCCGATGAAGTGGTCAAAAAAGCGCACGGCCGGCCCAGTATCGCCACCATTCGCGAACTGCTCCCCAACGCCGATCACGCCGCGGAAGACCGCGAAGTCGAGCGCCGCGAAATAGCCGACACCGATGGAGTCGTTCCCCTGCCCGGCGCGATGGAATTGCTGCAAACCCTCCCACTGGAGCGCTGGGCCATCGTGACTTCCTGCACGCGAGCGCTGGCGCACGTGCGCATCGCAGCCGCGGGGTTGCCGAAACCCAAACACCTGGTCACCGCAACGGATGTGAAAAAAGGCAAACCGGATCCCGAACCTTACCGCAAAGGCGCGCAGTTTCTCGGTGTTCCCGCAAGCGAATGCATCGTCTTCGAGGATGCACCTGCAGGCATTCGCGCCGGCAAAGCCGCCGGAGCACGCGTCCTCGCGTTGCGCACCACTGCACCGGACACCGAACTCCTGGAAGCTGGCGCGGATTGGATCGTCGATAACTGCGCCGATCTTTTTCTGGATTCTTCTATGCGAGGCGAAGAGTTCTTGCTCCTCGCACGTCGAACAAAATAGTCCTGTGGTCCGTATAAACAGGTAGAATCTCGGTTTCGTCAAACCACAAAACACATGTCTGTTCCGAGGAGAGAAACGATGATTCGTGTGAAAAACCTGACCGTGCTGCTGACCCTGGCCTTGTCCATGATCGCGATTGCCGCGGGAGCGCGCGCGCAGGATAAAGACGCCAAACCCGCCGACAAGCCCGCCGAAGCCGCTCCTGCCGCGCCTCCCAAAGAAGAATCTTCCGTCACCGATCACAGCATCAAAATCGGCGGCCAGACTATCCCCTACAAGGCGACAGCCGCAACCATCCTCCTGAAGAACGAAAAAGACGAACCCACCGCCCTCGTTTATTTCACCGCGTACACGCGCAGCGACGCCAAGGATCTCAGCCAGCGCCCTATCTCGTTCGTCTACAACGGCGGCCCAGGCTCGGCCTCAGTGTGGCTGCACATGGGCTCCTTTTCCCCGCGCCGCGTGATCACCGTGAACGCCGATGCCACCCCGCCCGCTCCCTACAAGCTCACCGAGAACCAATACTGCCTCCTCGACAAAACGGATTTGGTCTTCGTTGACCCTGTGGGAACCGGATTCAGCCACGCCGTCGGTAAAGCTCAGGACAAGGATTTCTGGGGCGTCGATCAGGACGTCAAATCCCTGGCGCAATTCATCAACACATATACCAGCCGCAACAGCCGCTGGAATTCTCCGAAATTTCTTATCGGTGAAAGTTACGGCACTTTCCGTTCCGCGGCCCTCTCCAATTATTTGCAATCGCATGATGGCTTGTACTTCAACGGCATCGTGCTGATCTCTTCCGTGTTGAATCTCGGCACCATTTCCTTCAACGCCGGCGAGGACATGCCTTACATCTTCTATTTGCCCAGCTACACCGCCACCGCCTGGTATCACAAAGTTTTGAAAGACCGCCCCGACAATCTGACGCCGTTTCTCGACGAGGCGCGAAAGTACGCACAGACCGATTATGCGGACGCCTTGATGAAGGGTTCCAGGCTCGGCGATGCGGAGAAAGCGGCTGTCGCGAAGAAGCTTTCCCGCTTCACCGGTCTCAGCGAAGACTATCTCGTCAAGGCCAATCTGCGCGTCAACCTGCCTCAATTCATGAAAGAACTGCAGCGCAGCCGCGGATTAACAACCGGCCGCCTCGACGCGCGCTTTTCGGGTTGGAGCTACGATTTACTCGGCGAATATGCCGAGTACGACCCGCAGGACACTTCCATCACCGGGCCCTTCACGGCGGCTTGGAACAACTACGTGCGCGATGAACTCAAGTTCGGTCAAGACAAGGTCTATCACACCGGCTCCGACGAGGCCGGCAACAATTGGGATTGGAAGCACCGCGGCGCCGGCGACAATTTTGGTTTCCCCGGTTCACCGAATGTGGAAGGCGACTTGATTCAGGCCATGCTGACGAATCCGCACCTCAAAATCGAAGTCGAAAACGGCCTATACGATCTGGCTACGCCGTTCTATGCCACCGAATACACTATGGAGCACCTCGGCCTGCCCGACAAACTCCAGAAAAACATCCACCTGCAGTATTACGACGCCGGACACATGATGTATTTGCGGGACGAAGATCTCGCCAAGCTCAAATCCAATATCGGCAGCTTTATCGAGGGCGCTTCCAAGCAGTAACCGGACAAATCACTGGGCTGGCGCGAAGATAATTTCGCTCTGGCCGCGGCCGCCACCGCTTTTCGCGATCGCGGCCGTACTTTTTTTGGACCCACCTGCCCTTCGGGACAGTAATCCTCAAGAAATGGCATTCCAAGCCTTCGCTGGCCGTCCGTATGGCTTCGCGTACAATTGAGGAGCTACAGAAAAGCGATTTACTGCCGCATTCGCGACTCGCCTCCGCTTCTCGGGCCTCGCAAGGATACAAATCTATTTATGGCAACTACGACGCCTACTATGCCTCCGCAGAGCACTCCTTCGCAGGTGCCGGCGCCTTCTTCGGCGCCCGCCGCGCAGCGCACCATTCACACCGCGCAGCTGGTCACCGCGATGCTGAAGTCCAGCCCGCACGTCAGCGACCTGATTTTTTCGCCGGGCCGCGCTCCGCAAATCGAAGTGAGCGGCCAGCTGGTCGAATTGAAATACAAAGGCCTCGAGTGTCTGACGCCTCAGGACACCAGTTACATCGCCAACGACATCATGGGAAAAAACGAGACGCCCGTCCGCAAGCTGGAACAGGACGGCTCCGCTGATCTTTCCTATGGGATAACCGGCGTCGCGCGTTTCCGCGTGAATATTTTCCGGCAACGCGGCAGTTGCGCCGTGATTATGCGCGTGATTCCCGACAAAATTCCCGGGTTTCAGGAATTGAATCTTCCTGAAGTGTTGAAAGAAGTCGTGGAAATGCGGAATGGCATCGTGCTCGTCACTGGCCCCACGGGCTCTGGCAAATCCTCCACCCTCGCGGCCATCCTCGACAAAATGAACGAGGACAAGGCTTATCACATCCTCACCATTGAAGATCCTATCGAGTTTCTGCATCGCCACAAGAAATCGACCATTCATCAGCGCGAGTTGCACACGGACACGCCCAGTTTTGCGCTGGCCCTGCGCGCCGCTCTGCGCCAGGCCCCAAAAGTCATTCTCGTTGGCGAAATGCGTGATCGCGAGACCATTGAAATCGCTCTGGAAGCCTCGGAAACCGGCCACTTGGTGCTCTCCACCCTCCACACTATCGATGCCTCCAAAACGGTCGAACGCATCGTTGGAGTCTTTCCTCTCTCCGACCAACAGAGTATCCGCACGCGGCTATCGAAAGCTTTTCGCTGCATCGTTTCCCAGCGTCTGCTTCCGCGCAAGGACGGCAAGGGACGTATCGCCGCCGTGGAAATCCTCAAGTCCACCATGCGCACCAGGGATTACGTGGAAAAGGGAGAAACGGAAGGCAAGTCTCTTCTCGATGCCATGCGCGATGGCAGCACCGAGGGCATGCAGCACTTCGATGGCGAGATTGAAAAACTTATTCGCGCCGGCATCGTTGATTTCGAAACCGGAGTCACGTATTCGACAAATGCCGGAAATTTTCGCCTGGAAATGGCCGATTTTCTTGACGAGCGCCCGCGTTCCAGTCGCCCTGCGGCAGCCAAGCCAGCCGCCCACGACCCCAACGTTACCACCGAGATCGAAATCGAGCACTAGGTCTATCGCTTCGTCGATTCTCGGTAACTCAACCGACCATCCGCCTTTCTACTTTTTCCGGCGCGTGTCACAATCCAAAGCAGAACACTCGCGCCTTCGATGAGCGAACTCCTTGACATCCTTTCATCGCGCGTTCTTTACGCGCTCCACGTGCTGTTGCCCATCGCCGCTTCCTTCTCGCTCCTCGCCCTGCTCCTGCCGCGCCTCGCATCAAGAGTATTCCACATTGTCGAGTCCTCTCTGTCGCGCTTCGCGGAGCGCAGGGCGCCCGCGATCATCGCACTCTTCTTCATCGTCATCGGTGTCCGCCTTGCGGTCCTCCCAAAGTTGCCAGTGCCGGTCCCGGGCATCCATGATGAATATAGTTATCTGCTCCTGGGCGACACACTCGCCCACGGCCGCCTCTCCAATCCGACCCATCCGATGTGGATAAGCTTCGAATCCTTTCACATCAATTGGATTCCCACGTATGCGTCGAAGTATCCGCCGGGGCAGGGAGCCGTCCTAGCGCTAGGCCAATTACTCGGAAATCCGTGGATTGCGGTGCTGCTCAGCGCTGCCGCGATGTGCGCTGCGATTCTCTGGATGTTGCAAGCCTGGCTTCCGGCGAGGTGGGCCTTCCTGGGCGCCTCGCTCGTTGCGCTGAAATTTGGCATCGCGAGTTACTGGATGAACAGCTATTGGGGCGGTGCGCTCGCGGCCATCGGGGGCGCACTCGTGCTGGGCGCCATGCCGCGCATCGTGCGCCGGGCGCGCACTCTCGATGCTGTGCTGCTCGGCCTCGGAATGGCCATTCTGGCAACAACCCGTCCCTTTGAAGGCTTCCTTTTCTGTCTCCCCGTGGCCGGCTGGTTCGTATGGTGGCTTGCAGGAAAAACCAAATCCGCCGCGTCGCCGCGAGCGCGCATCGTCCGGGTTTTCGCTCCGCTCGCCACTGTGCTGACGCTTACCGTCACCTTCATTGGTTGCTACAACTGGCGCGTCACGGGAAATCCCCTGCTCTTTCCGCATGTCTTGAATTCGCGCACCTATCGATCCACTGGGCTTTTTTTGTGGGAACGACCCAAGCCACCGCTTACCTACCACAACCAGCAGTTCGAGGATTTCTACAATGGATGGGAACGCGAGGACTATGACAACAATTGGCCGGACGTTCTAAAGGTTTCCGTTGAAAAACTGATCCGCGGCGGCAGCGTCTTTCTCTGGTGGGGTGCCTTATTGCTTCTGCCTGGATTGCCTTTCGTATTCTTCGACCGCAAGATACGCTTGCCGCTTCTAATCTTTTTGATCGGAACGGTGGCCTTCTTTTCGTTGATTTGGTCTTTTCCGCACTACGCCGCGCCGCTGACCTGCGTGATTTTTCTGATCCTCGTGCAAGCCATTCGCCATCTGCGCACCATTCGCCCCGGCAAACGTCCCCTCGGCCTCGCATTCTCCTGGGCTATCGTTTTTCTTCTTGCCGCCGATGTGGGACTTTCCGTCTCGCGCCGTATCTGTGACCCATTGCAATGGACCTGCCAGGGAGACCCCAGCCGCGCGATCATCGCGAAAAATCTTTCCAAGACTCCCGGCAAGCACTTGGTCGTGGTGAGCTACGAGCCAGATCACAATCTGCATGACGAATGGGTGTACAACGGAGCGGAAATCGACACCGCCAAGGTTCTTTGGGCTCGCGACATCGATCCCGTTCAAAACGCCAGACTCTTTGCTTATTTCAAGGATCGCCACATCTGGTTCGTTTACCCGGACAAAGACAATACAGAATTAATTCCCTATTCTGCCCAGCTCGTTACTCCCAAACCCTAAACGGGGCGGCTACTTATTTTTTTTTGGAGCAAGGTCACAAAGTGCAGTCCGCGTCCGACCACCAGGCTGGCTGGAGGCGGGTACAATGGCACTCGCGTGGTCCAGCTTTTCTCCGCCAGCCCGCAGTTCGAAAAATACTTCTCCCATTCCTTGCGGCTCTGATAGTTGTACGTCAATACCACTCCATGGGGCCGGTTGCCCACCCAGTCGATAAAACGCAGGGTTACATCGTCGAAGAAGTTTTCGTCCAGGTGATCCTTAATTAATACGAACGACCGGCTCACCCGCGCCGACTCGCGCAGCAGGATCGCAGGGTCTTCCGTGTGATGGAGCACATCCACGAAAAGGCAAACGTCGAACGAAGCATCCGGAAACGGCAGCGAAGTTCCGTCAAAAGAGCGGCACGCGATCTTGCATTCCGGCCGCACCAAAAACTCGACGCCTTGAATGGAAATGTCCGGGCGAAGCTGGGCGACGAGGCTCGCGATAGTTCCATCCCCGCAGCCAATATCCAGCACGGACGCGCCTGGGGGAATCTGCTTCGCCAGCATTTTCGCCAGCACGCGGGTGCGGCGTTGAAATATGAAAGTCCGGTGCCAGGCCCCGATCCAGGAGAATGGCCACGGAACTGGCCGGGATGTCTGCGGAGGGGCGGCCATTTATTTCAGGTCGTAGTCGCCGATAAACGTCTCGCGGCTGATGCCCAGCATGCTGAGGAAGAACGCTCCAAAAATAGTCTGCAATCCCAGGAACAGCCACATCGACCAGAAGAGCACCTGCCGGACTTGGTGCAACTCCCCGAACCCGCTTGCCGCCCACTGCCAGGTGACCCATGCGCACCCGGCGAATCCCATCAAGAACAGACTTCCTCCCAAAAGCAAGCCCGTCTCCAGCGTGACTCTCTTCAGCATGCGCCGCAGCGACACCGAACGCCGATCGAATCTCTCCGCATAACTGAACACTTTTGCGAACGCCCCGATCGAAAGAATCTGCACCCCGAGCAGCGTGAAAATAACTCCGAAAATCATGGTGTGAATGTCGAGCCCCACGCGGGGCGTGATGTAGCGCGGTCCCGGCAGCAGCCAGAACACCGCGAACAGTCCCACCAGCACCAGCGCGGAACCCGGCAAAAGAAAAAGCCAGTTCGGCGCGTACAGCAACATGAATCGCAGGCTGCGCCACCCATCGCGAAAACTCCGCAGATGCGGCGCGCGCCCGCGTTTATCGGGCCACAAAATGATGGGAATCTCCGCGATCCGCGCCCCGATTTGCGCCGACTTGATGATCATCTCCAGCGCAAACTCCATCCCCGAACTTCGCAAATCCAATCGGTCATACAAACTGCGCGTAAATCCCCGCATCCCGCAGTAGCCATCCCCGATGCCCGCATGAAACAAGGTATTGAGCAGCGCCGTAAGTCCGGGATTCCCGAAGTACTTGTGCAGCGGCGGCATGGCTCCCGGTTTGATTTCCCCGCTGAACCGGTTGCCCATCACGATGTCATTTCCTTCGCGCAATTTTTCCACGAAGCGCGGCACATCCGTGAAATCGTAGCTGTCGTCCGCATCTCCCATGATGATGAACCCGCCTCGCGACCCGGCAATGCCCGCCCGCAGCGCCGCCCCGTAGCCGCGCTCCGTCACACGAATCACGCGCGCCCCATGTTCTTCCGCAATTCCAATCGACCCATCCGTCGACCCGTTGTCCGCGACGACGACTTCTCCGCTCAGCCCTGCCGCCTGAAACGCCTTTCTTGCTTTGTCCACGCAGAACGCCAGCGAATTCGCTTCATTCAAGCACGGAATCACCACCGAAACTTCGACACCATTCGGAATTTCTGTTCGCGCCGTCTGCATCGCTTCTGAAGTTAGGATTGTCCCCATTGTCGGCACCATCATATCGCGCTATCTCCCACATTTCACCCATCCGCCATTTGCGACTCGCGTCTCCGCCGATTCGATTGCTCCTCCACGCGTCCAGGCCGAACCGTCATCGCCTTGAATTGGCCCACAATCTATGGGAACCTTCGGTGGTTCTCATTCCACCTCCGAAGATGCTGATATCTCCATCAGAGACGCCCGAAAACGAAACAAACTCTCCGTCGCAGAACGCGTTAGCTCCCGATCCATGGGAAGCCGCCTATCTGCGATTTGAAACGCCAGAAGAAGAAATCCAAAAATTTATCGCCCGTCTCAATCGATTGGGCGCCACAGAATGGCCCCGCGAAGCCGAAATCGTTGAGCTCTTCTGCGGCCGCGGCAACGGTTTGGTCGCTCTCGAGCGTCTCGGCTTCACCCGGCTCGAAGGTGTGGACCTTTCTCCCCGGCTGGTCGCCCAGTATCGCGGCCCGGCAAAATGTTTTGTCGCGGATTGCCGCCAACTTCCCTTTGCGGATCGCAGCAAGGATGTCTTGATCGTCCAGGGCGGTTTGCACCATCTGCCCACGTTGCCCGAAGACTTGCAGCAATCGTTCGCCGAGATGCGACGCGTGCTGCGGAAAGAGGGCCGCGTTCTGTTTGTGGAACCGTGGCTGACTCCATTTCTGAAGTTTGTGCACAAAGTCTCAGAAAATCCTCTGGCGCGCCGCATTTCCAACCGCATGGATGCCTTGGCCACCATGATCCAATTCGAACGCCGCACTTACGAACAGTGGCTTTCCCATCCCGAACTCATCAAGCAAATGGCCCGCGCTCACTTTGTTCCCGCTCACGAATCCTTCGCCTGGGGCAAATGGAATTTCGTTGGCACTCCAAAATAACCGTGGACAAATCGGTTTCAAAATCTCTTTCCTGTTTCTTTGTTGAAACCTGACCACCGATCACTGAGCAGTTCTCAACCACTTCGAACTTGCATTTTCTCCTCCCGCCGTTATGATGGCTGCATTTCTCAGAGCCTTCGAGACCGCAAATTGCCCCAATCATCCGACGTCTCTCCCATATCCGCCTCCACTCCCGCGCTCAGTCGCGGCCGCCTGCTCCAGGTCCTTGGCATGTGGTTCGGCATGGCCGCCGCGATCGGCAACACCATCGCCGCCGGCATCGTTCGCACGCCTGGTGATGTCGCCAAACTCCTCCCCAACGTCTGGATGTTCATCGGAGTCTGGATCGTCGGCGGCCTCTACGCTCTCACCGGCGCCTCTTCCATGGCCGAACTTGGCGCCGCCATTCCCCGCAGCGGCGGCCAATACAATTTCTCCCGCCGCGCCCTCGGCGATTACGCGGGATTCATTGTTGGCTGGAGCGACTGGCTCTCCACCTGTGGCACCGCCGCCGCCGTTGCCATCGTCATCGCCGAATACAG
>Ga0137403_10002924_pt1 | contig 20665 bp, 22 predicted proteins | sample CZOMad2_1_16fung_FD_122057 | JGI IMG/M metagenome (GOLD analysis project Ga0137403, IMG submission 122057) | Vadose zone soil fungal communities from Angelo Coast Range Reserve, California, USA - CZOMad2_1_16fungal (Hybrid Assembly) | ecosystem: Environmental > Terrestrial > Soil > Vadose zone...
CGACTCAGGCTCACGCGCAGAATCAAAGCGAGTCCCGCAAACTCCGACAAGTCCCGGTCGGCAACAAGGAACGTCGTCTCCCTCGGCTATACGGTGGATGGACCTTCCTGGATGAGCCTGTCGGAAACTCGTGGAAACCTCTGGTCGAGCTGTCAATGAAGCGGTCGTATGCCGACTGCGGCTTGCGATCGATGTCGAGGCCGGAGGCGAAGAGGAGCAGCTGGATGGGGTGCTGCGGATGCTCGCCGCGATTGGAGGGGGCGTAGAGTCGGCCCATGGCCAGCCTCATGACGAAGATCCGTAAGTGGCTCGGGCTCGGTAAGAAGTCCTAGCCAACCGGGTCGGGCGAAAACGCGGGAGACGGCTCCGAGGAGTAGAGTGGTTGGACTGGCCCTGCGGCCAGAACCCCGGCCGAAAGCCCGAAGGCCGCCGACGCGCTTCGACGCGCGAGGCGATGAGCCTAGGCAAACAGAGTTCGACTTGCAGGGCCAGCACTTTGTAGGCCGTGGGCACCGTGCAAGAGCGATGTCTCTACGACGTTCTGGTCGTCTCGAACGGCGGCGGCGGCAAACGGTTTACGACCGAGCGAGACTCGCCACCGCCGCTCCTGCCGACCGTCTAGCCCGGCCCTGCGGCAGACCTGCGGCAACCAGCCTTGCCTCACTAGGCAACGCCGCGATCCGCTGCGATAGTCGGGCCGAACCAACGACGAGAGGAGCAGGATGCCAGCCCAGCGACTCACCTACGACGACGCGATCGCGTTCTCGGACCCAGAGCTTGTGGAGCGGCTCTGGAGCCGTATCGGCGACATCGAGGACGACCACATCTACGGCGACCTCTGCCTGTTCGTCGACGAGCTGACCGAGCGCCAAGCGCCGCAGATCGCGCGGCTGAACATCGAGCGCACGTCGGCGAGTTCCTCGACGAGAACGTCGAGGCGATGCGACAGCGCGAAGCGGCGAGGCTGATCCGCTCAGCGCTCGAGGGCGATTGAGCGAGTGCCCGTTTGTCCTCGACCGTCACGCTGGCATGAAATACAGCTTGATGGGGCATTAGTCCCAAGCGAGCCGGCAGGAGACTGGGCGATGCGCGCGTACCCCCCGGTGCGCGCTTAGGCTGCTTCCTGGGCGATCCTGCCGGCTCGCTCTCTAGGGGACCGGGTCCGCCAGACGCTACGCCGTTCAGCCGTACCTATGCAAGCGTTTCGTGTGCATTCGCCAAAAAGCTCCGGCCGGAGGGCGCGCGACTGATCCGCTCAGCGCTCGAAGGCGAGAGCGGCTGACGGGAACGAGGCGCCCCAGGTCGCGCGCTCAGCCTCGCCGCGTTACTCTTCGGCGCCGAATGCCTGCCACGACTCCGATCTGTCCTCACTGTGAAGCGGACCTCAACACCGCTGGGACTTACCCCTGGAACTGGTCCGTGGGTGCCATCCAGGCCGTGTTGGTGCTCTGCAACAACTGCTCTAAGGTGCTCGGCGTCGTCGTCAAGCCTCCGGGCCAGATGGGGAACTAGGTCGCGTGCCCCTAGACCACGCTGAGTTCGAGAATCGCCTCCGCGATCTGGGCGCGCTTGGCCCTTGTGTCGCGTGTCGATTCGAGGGCCGACAAGCTCGACCCGACGCCAGTCGAATTGCCAACGCCGGATCCTCAGGCCGTCGTCGGCGTGTATATCGCGGTCTGCCCTCGTTGTGGGAAACCATTCGGGTTTCTACGCGCCGGCCGTGATTCGAAGCCGGAGAACGAGCCGACTAGAGGCTTGATGTGAAATGCCCCGTTCGGGGCTGTTGCCCCTGGGGGGCGCTGCTCAGGGTGGGGGGCGGCGCTGCCGCCGCCACCCAGTCTGTCGGTCTTAGCAGGGGGCGGTGGCGATCACGTTCGTGGTGATGGTCGTACCGTCCGCCGCAGTCGCGGAGGCGGAGAAGTTCACAAACTGTGAGCTGTCCTCGCCGCAGGACAGATTGCCCACAAAGTGGATCCGGCCGTTCCCATCGACTAGGCGGTTGATAGTAAACCCGAGAGTCCCATCACTTCTAAAGCCTTGGATCGTGACCAGCGAGGGGCTAGCGGGATCTCGGGTTGGCGCTAGACCGTTGCCGTTGAGCGTCCCGAAGCAGAGGCTCGCGGGATCACCTGGGCAGCGGACAATGTCGGGAGAAAGCGCCAGGTTCGCTGAGTTCCCGCCTCGAGCGCTCGCTGTCGCGACCCCGACCGCCAGCGCGAACGCCGCACACAGCACCAACACGACCTTCCTGCTCATTCCACGAACCTCCGTTTCCACCGAATCGGTTGGCGGCTCAGCCGCCCTGGGCGCAGAAGCGCGATCCTGATCGGTTCACGCTCCACCGTCAAGGCATGCCGCCCTTCACATCGAGACTCTAGCTCTGTCTCGGAGAGAGGGTCGAGGGCGTTGCCCGAACCGCGAACGGTCTCCAGGCCACACCCAGGCCACACGGGCACGGCATTCAGCGACCTTGGCGACGGATACGAACCGCCTGGTTGAGCCGATTCGGCCTGGTTAGGCGGCTCCGATCTTTCTATGCGGCAAATCGGCTGGTCGTTAGTCCGCGTGAGTCAGAAGCCCGACGAGTCGACTACACGGCCAGTGCCAGCTGCTCCGCGATCACGGGCGGCTCAGGTTCCAGCCTGAGGTTACGACGGTCCCGCACGCCGTGCTCCTTCGCCAGCGTGTTGACGTGTTCGCGCAGCGGCTTCGTCTGCTCCTTGCCGAGATAGGCGCGGCGCCGGTAGAGCCGCTCGTAGCGCTCGAGCTCGTCGGGCCAGTCCTGCGCGAGGTTCTCGAGGAAGTGCTCCCGCGTTCCGGGCTTCAGGAAGAGCAGGTTCGCCCAGATCCCGCAGGCGCCGGCCTCGCGGGCGGCGCGAACGACCTCGGCGAGCTGCTCGGGCTTATCGCTAATCCCCGGCAGGATCGGGGCCATTCCCACGGACGCGCGCACACCGGCGTCCACAAGTGTCTTCAGCGCCCGCAGCCGCTGGCGCGGATGTGCGGTCGACGGCTCGGTCTTCCGCCAGACGTCCTCGTCGAGCGTCGGGATCGAGAAGGTGACCGACACGTCCGCGCGCTTCGCCGCCTCGGCGAGGACGTCCGCGTCGCGGACGACCATCGGCCCGCGCGTGATGATGCTGAAAGAGTTGTGCACCTCGGCGAGTGCTTCGAGGCATCCGCGTGTCAGCCGGTAGTGCCCTTCCGCCGGCTGGTACGGATCGGTGGCCGCGCCGATCGCGACGGTCTCATGCGCCCAGGAGGCGCGGGCAAGCTCGCGCCGAAGGACCTCGACGACGTTGACCTTGACCCTGATCGACTGCCCGTACCGGTCGTCCGAAGGACGGTCGGCTCGTCGTTCGAAGGCGCGGACGTAGCAGAACGTGCAGCGGTGCACGCAGCCCATGTACGGGTTCAGCGACCAGTCGAACATCATCCCCTTGACCCGGTTGAGGGCGCTCTTGCAGGGCTCTTCCCGGTACTCGACGCGCATGCAGAGATTATACGAACGCATGTTCGCTTATGTCGGCAGGAGGCGCCGCTACACTCAGGCGAGACCTTTGGACGACGACCCGCTTAGTCCCACGCCGGCGGCGGCCGGAACGTGACCCTTTTCCTCGAGCTCCTCGGCGTAGCGGCGCTGATCTTGCTGAACGCGTTCTTCGTCGCGGGCGAGTACGCGCTCGTCACCGCGCGCCGGACGAAGATCCAGGAGCTGGCCGATCAGGGCAGCCGGCGGGCCCGCGCCGTGCGGCAAATCGTCGCCGACCCGCCTCGGTTCATCGCCGCGATGCAGCTCGGCGTCACGCTGACAAGCCTCGGTATCGGTGCTCTCGGCGAACAGGCGCTGTCGCATGCGCTCGACCCCTATCTGGCGACCGTGCTGGCCGTGGTGATCGCGTTTCTCATCATCACCTACCTGCACGTCGTCGTCGGTGAGCTCGTGCCAAAGGCCGTGGCGCTGCGCTACCCCGAGCGGATAGCACTCGGGGTCTCGGCTGCGGTGCGCGGCTTCTTCGTTTTGGCCTACCCGCTGATCTGGATCCTCCAGAGGTCGACCGAGCTGGTCCTCCGCGCGCTCGGGCTCGAGTCGCCCGGCGACGAGCGAGAGGCCCTCTCGGAGGCCGAGCTGCGAATGCTCCTGGGGCGCGCCACCGAGTACGGCGAGATCGAGCGGGAGGAGCAGGAGATGCTCTACAAGGTCTTCGACTTCGCCGACAAGGAAGTCGCGGACGTCATGGTCCCGCGCCCGGAGGTCGTCGCGCTCTCGATCGACCTGCCGCCCGAGGAATCGCTAGCGGCGGTGATCGAGTCGCCCTACACGCGCTACCCGGTCTACCGCGAGACGCTCGACGACATCGTCGGCATCCTCCACGTGCGCGACCTTTTCTCCGCCCTCAACGACCAGGGGTTCGCGAACGTGCGGATCGAGGAGCTCCTGCGGTCGGCGTACATCGTCCCGGAGACCAAGGATCTGGCCGCGCTCCTGGCGGACTTTCGGCGCACGAACTTCCACATGGCCGTCGTCGTCGACGAGTACGGGACGATGGCCGGGCTCGTCACGCTCGAGGATCTGCTCGAGGAAATCGTCGGCGAGATCGAGGACGAGTTCGACCTTCCCGACGAGTCGGTCGAGCAGGTCGACGAGAAGACGGTGCGGATCGACGGGACCTTCCCGATCGACGACTTCAAAGAGAAGTTCGGAATCGAGCTCCCCGCCGAGGACTACCACACGGTCGCAGGCTTCGTCTTCGGCCTGCTCGGCCGGGCGGCAGCCGAAGGCGACGAGGTCGAGTACGACGGCCTTCGCTTCCGCGTACTGGAGATCGAGGGCTCGCGGATCGAGAAGCTCGAGGCGCAGTTCGTCGAGCCGCCACCGCGGGAGCAGGAGGGCGACCAGCCAGAAGAGCGCGCTGCGGCCGAAGGCTGAACAAGGGTCCGAGAAGCGACCCAGATACGTATGCTCGTTCCGGCAATCGTTCCTCGTCTGCAAGGAGTCAAATGCTGAGACTGAAGCTTTCGACTGGGGTCGTCCTCGCAGCTCTCGTCGCCGTGCTCGCGGTGACGCCGCTGGCCGTAGCCCGGATGCACGCCGCGGCCGCGACAACCGTGACTGTGAAGGCGAGCGAGTTCAAGTTCGTGTTGTCCACGAAGACCGCACGCCATGGGGTCACCATCTTCAAGGTCACGAACAAGGGCAAGACCGCCCACGACTTCAAGATCGCGGGCAAGAAGACGGCGAAGGTGGGCCCCGGCAAGTCGGCGACGCTCAAGGTCACCCTGACCAAGGGCCCCCACAAGTACATCTGCACGATCGACTCCCATGCCGCTCTGGGCATGAAGGGGACGTTCAAGTCGACTTAGCCGAGGCGCTCGCTTGCGACGCCGATTTGGAGGACGTCCCGGCTTTGCCGGGACGTCCGTCTAATCCCGGTTTGCAAAGTCGGGCGTCGTGGCATTTTTGGAGTCCCTTAGCCGACGGCTAGCTCGGAGATGCGGCCGCCTTCGATCGTGAAGGCGGCCAGCTCTCTCGTCCCGAGCGAGAGGATCAAGTACGGCCGGCCTTCCCAGAGGCCGATGTTCTCGACGTCGGTACGCGACGGCCTCGCCGGCGCCGAGACGTGCGAGTGGAAGACCGCGAGCTCGTAGCCGTCGTCCTCGAGGAACCAAACGGCGGGATCGACGTCCAGCTCGAAGCGGTAGGGCGAGGCCGCACGGTTGCGGCCGGCTTCGTAGCGTTCGGCCTCGCCGTCACGGAGGACGACGACCCCGCAGGCCTCGTTCGGCGCCTCGGCCCGCGCGTGCTCCTCGAGCGCGGCGCGCACCTCGGCTCCGATCACCACCAGAGATCGGCCTCCATCTCGCCCTCGACGTCGTCCGCATCCCAGAAGGAGGCCGAGAGGTACTTCCAGCCGGCGTCGGCGAGGATCGCGACGATTACGCCTTCGTCGATCTCGGCCGCGAGCTTGCGGGCCACGTGGACGACCGCCCCGGCGGAGACGCCCGCGAACACGCCTTCCTCGTCCAGCAGTGCGCGCACGCCCGCGACGGCCTCGGCGTTCGAGACGAGCAGCTTGCGGTCGAGCTTCGAGACGTCGAGGATCGGCGGCACGTATCCGTCCTCGAGCGAGCGCAGGCCCATGACGGGGTCGCCGGGCAGCGGCTCGGCAGCCGCGACGACAACCTCGGGGAAGCTCTCGCGCAACCGTTCGCCGGCGCCCATCAGCGTCCCGCCGGTGCCGAGTCCCGCGACGAGCACGTCGACGCGGTCGAGCGCATCGGCGATCTCGGTGCCCGTGCCTTGGTAGTGGGCTTGCGGGTTGGCCGGGTTGCCGTACTGGAACGGCATGAAGTAGCGCGGCTCCTTCGCCGCCAACTCTTGCGCCAGGCGAACGGCGCCGTTCGAGCCCTCCGATCCCGGCGACTCGACGATCTCGGCGCCGTAGAGCCTGAGCAGCCGTCGGCGCTCCTCGGTCACGTTCTCGGGCATCACACAGGTGAGCGAGTAGCCCTTCAGCTTCGCGACGAGCGCGAGCGCGATCCCCGTGTTGCCGCTCGTCGGCTCGAGCAGCTCGCGCCGAGGCTCGAGCTCGCCCCGCGCTTCGGCCTCCTCGACCATCGCAAGCGCGACGCGGTCCTTGATCGAGCCGGTCGGATTCTGGCCTTCCAGCTTCGCGTAGAGCTGGACTTCGGGCCGGGGGGACAGCCTAGGGAGCTCGACGAGCGGTGTCTTTCCGATGAGATCGAGCAGGCTTCGGGCTGTTTTTCGGGACAGTCCCTCAAACACCGAGGGACAGTCCCTCACACCCTCCCGCCATTGCCGGCAGGAGAATGACGGTGTCGCTTTCGGCGACCGGCGTGTCGTATCCGTCGCGCGTGCGGATGTCCTCGCCGCCGACGTAGACGTTCGCGTACTCGAGCTGGCCCTGGAGGCCCGGGAAACGGGAGGTCAGATCGTTCAGCAGGTCTTGCACGGTCTCGCCTTCGACGATCACCTCGCGCTCGCCGCCCGTCTCGGCCCGCAGCGTGGGCGGAATTCGCACCACGCTCATGCGCGCACCGGATTGCAGAACTCGACGTAGTCGATGTACTCGTTGATCGTCGGGTTCTCCCCGCAGACCGGGCAGTCCGGATCACGGCGAAGCGCAACCTCGGTGAAGATCGTCGTCAGCGCGTCGAAGAGCAGCAGCCGTCCGATCAACGGCTCGCCGATCCCGAGCGCGAGCTTGATTGCCTCGCTCGCCTGCAGCGAGCCGATCACGCCGGGCAGCACGCCGAGCACGCCGCCCTCGGCGCAGCTCGGCGCCAGTTCGGGCGGCGGCGGCTGCGGGAAGAGACAGCGGTAACAGGGGCCGTCATGCGGTTTGAAGACGGTCGCCTGCCCCTCGAAGCGGAAGATCGAGCCGTGGACGAGCGGGAGGTCGTGCCAGACCGCGGCATCGTTGACGAGGTAGCGGGTCGGGAAGTTGTCGGCGCCGTCGACGATCACGTCCCATCCGTCGGCGAGGATCCGCTCGATGTTCTCCGAGGTCAGCTGCTCCTTGTAAGCCTTGACCTCGACGTCGGGGTTGAGCTCTCGGATCGTCCGCGCCGCCGACTCGACCTTCGGCTCGCCGAGCGAGGCTGTCGAATGGAGGATCTGGCGTTGCAGGTTGGTCTCGTCGACGACGTCGGCGTCGACGATCCCGAGCGTCCCGACACCGGCGGCGGCCAGGTAGAGCGCAGCGGGCGAACCGAGACCGCCCGCGCCGATCAAGAGAATCCGGGACTGGAGCAGCTTCAGCTGACCTTCTTCGCCGACCTCAGGGATCAGCAGATGGCGGCTGTAGCGGGTGCGCTGCTCCGGGGCAAGCGCGCCGGCCGGGACCTCGAGCGGGTAGCCGTGGCGCTTCCAGTCGTTGATGCCGCCGGCCAGCGAGACGACGTTCTCGTACCCGAGCTCCTCGAGCGTCCGGGCTGCGAACGTCGAGCGGTTGCCGGAGGCGCAGTACGCGACGATTGGCTGTGCGCGGTCGGGGACCGCTTGCTCGATCCGCGATTCGAGCCAGCCGCGGGGAAGGTGGACTGCGCCGGGGATGTGGCCCTCGTCCCACTCCTCGCGCTCGCGGACGTCGAGGAAGATGGCCGGATCGGCGTCGTCGTGGAGCTCGTGTGCCCGTTCGGCGTCGATCTCGTCGATCTGCTGTCGGGTCTCCTGGAGAAAATCGCGGTACGAGCTCATTGCTTTCCAATTTATAGCGACTTGTCGCGGGCTATCGTCGTGGTGTGACCGCGCGCGCACACACGTACTTGATCGTCGCCCTTGCCGCCGTGGGCGCCGCCGCGCTCGTTGTCGGCACGGTGGCATTCACGCGAACCAGCACGCCGAGCGCGACGGCTCAGACACAGACCAGAGCGACCCCGTCCGGCCGCGCACCGGCGCTCGTGCTCGACCTCGGTGTCCGAACCGACCCCGAGGCCGTCGCGCTCCGACGTGCCAACCAGCTCTACTCGTCCGGCAAGCGTGCTGCGGCCGCACGGATCTTTGCCCGCTACCGGTCGCTGCCCGCGCAGGTCGGCGCCGCATTGGCCGGGTGGCCGTCCGGGACGGTGACGCGGCTCCAGCGGCTCGCTGACAACCACCCCACGAGTGCACTCGTGTTGCTCCACCTCGGCTTGGCGGAGGTCGCCTCCGGGCAGACCCAGGCCGCTCGGGCCGCCTGGCGACAGGCGATTGCACGCGATCCGAACGTGCAGGCCGCCGTGTTTGCCGAGAGCCTGCTCTACCCGGGCTTCGCTCCCGGGCGGCCGCCGTTCGTGCCGAGCTTTGCTGTGCCGGCCTCGATCGGGCGCCTCTCGTCGCCGCAGCAGCTCGCCGCCTTGGAGCGCGGCTCCCGCGACGGTGGCTTTCGGGGGAAGCTGCTCTACGGCTCGGCGCTGCAGCGCCTCGGGCGACCGGTCTCCGCAGAGAGCCAGTTCGCCGCAGCCGCGCGGCTCGCCCCGAACGACGCCGAGGCGCAGGTCGCCGCCGCAGTCGGGCTCTTCTCGAAGGCGAAGCCGGCCCTCGCGTTCTCCAGGCTCGGCCCGCTGGCGCCACGTTTTCCCCGTTCCCAGAGCGTCCGCTTCCACCTCGGCGAGCTGCTGCTTTGGATCGGACAACTGAACAAGGCAGGCCAGGAGTTGAGGCTCGCCTACGGCGAAGGGAAAACCACCCTGCTCGGTAGAACCTCGCGTCAGTTTCTCGCGGAACTGCAAGCCAAGTAGGGCCGGAGACGCTCCGCCATCCTCAATCCCCATAAGGCGCTCGCTTGCGACGCCGACCAAAAGGCCGTGGCGGCTTGCCGTCGCGGCCGCTAAATCCCAGCTAAGGTCAAGGGCACTATGCACTAGGACCAACAATCCGAAATTAGGGCCGATCGGCCTATGGCGTCCGTCCGAAACGCGTGCAACAGTGCCGCATCTTCGAGAACGGGTTGACCGCATGACAAAGCCAACTAACGTGAGCTAGGGATTTTCCGGGGAGGGGGAGCCTTGAGCGCACAAGCCGAAAAGGCCCGTCCGTCGACAGTCGCAGAGTTGCTCGAAACGGACGAGGCCAAGGGTCTGCTGGAAGCCGCGCGGCAGACGGGGTCGCTGAACGCGACGGATATCGCGCTGGCGCTGGACGAGCTGGAGCTCGACGCCGCGCAGATCGACGATTTTTACCACGCCCTCGACGAGTTGCAGATCGAGGTCCTCGAGAATGGGGCGGAGCCGGAGACCGCGCCCGTCGAGCCCGAGCCCGAGGTGCGCGAGATCTCGACCGACTCGCTGCAGCTCTTCCTCAAAGACGTCGGCAAGGTCGACCTGCTGACGGCCGCGCAAGAGGTCGAGCTGGCCAAGCGGATCGAGCGCGGCGACCATGGCGCCAAGCAGGAGATGGTCGAGGCGAATCTCCGCCTCGTCGTCTCGATCGCGAAGAAGTACCGGAACCAGGGTCTGCCGTTCCTCGACCTGATCCAGGAGGGGACGATCGGCCTCGTTCGCGCGGCCGAGAAGTTCGACCACCGCAAGGGGTTCAAGTTCTCGACCTACGCGACCTGGTGGATCCGACAGGCGGTCGCCCGCGCGCTCGCGGACAAGGCGAGGACGATTCGGATGCCGGTCCACATCGTCGAGAAGCTGAACAAGATCGTGCGGACGGAGCGCAAGCTGCGCGCCGAGCTCGGGCGGGAACCCTACGCCTGGGAGATCGGCGACGAGCTCGAGCTCGACGCCGCCGAGGTCGAGTCGATCCGGCGGAGCTCGCAGCCGCCGGTGTCGCTCGAGAAGCCGGTCGGCGACGACGAGGAGTCTGAGTTCGGTCACTTCCTCACGGACGAGAACGAGGCGCTGCCCGACGAGGTCGCCGAGGTGGAGCTGCGGAAGGCGGCGCTGCGGCGCGTGCTGAGCAGCCTCTCGCCCCGCGAGCGCCGCGTGCTGGAGCTCCGCTACGGGCTTGACGGGGAGCACCCGCGCACGCTCGACGAGGTCGGGCGGACGTTCAACGTCACGCGCGAGCGGATCCGGCAGATCGAGAACCAGAGCCTGAAGAAGCTGCGCGCGCTCGCAGAGGCCCAGTCTCTGAAGAACGTCGCGGCCTAAAGCTGCGGTCAACACCGGCTGAGGCGGTCGCCAGGGTCGCGGCCGCCGCAGCCGCATCCGTAAACTCACGCGCCGTGGATCAGGCCTGGCTCGACGAGCTCTCCGAGTTCATCCGCATTCCCAGCGTCAGCGCGGACTCCGAGCGCTCGGTGGATGTCGTGCGGGCCGGCGAGTGGGTCTGCGAGTTCGTACGCCGCGCAGGCGGCGAGGCAGAGCTTCGCGACTGGGGCGGTCAACCGTTGGCGCTCGGCGAGATCTCCGCGTCGGCCGGAAACGGCGAGAGCCCCACGGTCATCTGCTACGGACACTTCGACGTCCAGCCGCCGGCGCCGCTCGACCTCTGGGAATCAGACCCCTTCGAGGCAGCCGTCCGGGACGGACGGATCTATGCCCGCGGGATCGCTGACGACAAGGGCCAGCTCTACATGCAGCTCAAGGCCGCCGAGCAACTAAAGACCCGCGGGCTGCCGGTCAACCTGCGGTTTTGTTGCGACGGCGAGGAGGAGACGGGTGGCCACTCGATCGTCGATTTTCTCGCCGCCGACGAGCGCGGCGCCGACGCCTGCGTGATCTTCGACGCGGGGATGCTCAAGCGCGACGTACCGCTGTTCAACGTGGCGACGCGGGGGCTCATCTACTTCCACGTCCGCGTCAGGACCGGGGAACGCGACTTCCACTCCGGGATCTTCGGCGGCGCGGCGCTGAACGCGCTCCACGCGCTCGTGCAGACGCTGGCTGCCGTGCTGGCCAAGGAAGGGCGGCTACCGGAGCCGCTGCGTGCGGGAATCGCACCACCGACGGAGACCGAGCTGGCCGCTTGGGCGGAGCTGACGCCCGGACCCGAAGAGCTCGCCGCCCAAGGCGCGCGCCCGATGGACGCCACCGCGGAGGACGAGTTCTACCTCCGCACCTTTGCGGAACCCTCCCTCGACGTGAACGGGATCGAGGGTGGGTCGCCGCACCTGCAGAAGACCGTCTTGCCGGCCGAGGCGCACGCGAACGTCTCGATCCGGCTCGCCCCCGGGCAAGATCCCGACCAGATCGCCGCGGAGGCCGAGCGGCTGCTGCGTGAGGCGGCGCCCGAGGGAGCGGAGCTCGAGATCACCCGGCTCTCGTCGTCGCCGTCAGGGCTCATCGATCCGGATTCGCAGGTCGTGCAGCTCGGCTTGGACGCGTTCGAGCGCGTGGTCGGCCGCCGGCCGCTCCTCGTTCGCAGCGGCGGGACGCTGCCGATCGTGCCCGCACTCGCCGACAAGGGGATTCCGACGATCGTGACCGGCTTCGCGCTGCCGGACTCGAACATCCACTCTCCGAATGAGAACCTGCTCGCCGATTACCTGCCACTAGGCGTCAAGGCCGCAGCCGAGCTCTATACGGCGTTCGCGGCGCTCTAGCTGACTGCGGCCGGCTCTTCCACCAGCCAGGAGTGCCCGAAGCGGCGCATCTCCTCGATGATCGGCAGGAGCGCGTCGCCCTTCGCGGTCAGCTCGTACTCGACCCGCGGCGGGGACTCCGCATAGCTGTGGCGCTCGACGATTCTCTCGTCCTCGAGCGCGCGCAGACGTTCCGACAGCGTCCGCGGGCTGATGCCGGCGCAGGAGTGCTCGAGCTCCGAGAAGCGCCGTGGCCCCTCGGACAGGTCATGGACGAGGAGCGCGGTCCATTTCGCGCCGATGATTTCGGCGCACGCGGCGACCGAGCAACTCTCGTCGTGGATGGGCCTCATCGTGCGCATTGCCCCTTGATCTTACTCCTCGGGATGACCGGCTTTTTCGACGGGCTCCAACTTGTACCCGACGCCGTAGCGTGTCTGGATGAACGTGTGGCGCGGCGCGATGCGGTCGATCTTGTCGCGCAGCCGGCGCACGAAGACGTCGACCGTCCGGTCGCGGTGGGTCTCCCGCCGTCCCCAGATCTTCTGTAGCAGCTCGTCGCGAGTGGTCACCCGCCCGCGGTCGAGGGCGAGCGCGTAGAGGAGCCGGAACTCCGTCGGCGTCAGCTCGGCGTTCTCGCCGTCGACGTAGGCCTGCACCTCACGGGGGTCGATCCGCAGCTCCTCGATCTCGATCGCCTCACCGCGCTCTTCCTGCTGTGCGCGCACGCCGCGCCGGGCGGCGGCCTGCACCCTCGCGACGAGCTCCTTCATCGAGAACGGCTTCACCAGGTAGTCGTCGGCTCCGATCTGAAGCGCGTGGACGCGGTCGTGCTCGGTCCCGCGGGCGCTGACGACGATGATCGGAGTGCCGATTCCCTCGGCGCGTGCCGACTCGATCAGGCTCCAGCCGTCGAGCCCGGGGAGCATCAGATCGAGCACGAGCACGTCGGGCGCCTCGTAGCGGAGCCGCGCCAGCCCGACCTCCCCGCGCCCGACCGTGACCGGGTCGAAACCGGCCCCGGACAGGTGCTGCGCCATGCTCGACGCGATCACCTCGTCGTCTTCGATGATCAGGACCTTCGCCATCGCACCTACCTTATTGAGCGTGAACCGGGACCCATACAGAGAGCTGAGAGTCGGCTTCACCGCGGCCGTCTCACACGAGCTGCGGACGCCGCTCGCGCGCCTGCTCGCGCTGATCGAGGGTGCGAGCCTGCCGGGCGGCGACCCGGCGGGGGCGCTCCAGCAGATGCGGGCGGAGGTCGAGCTGATGGACGAGCTGATCGACGATGTGCTCTTCCTGAGCGAGCTCGAGACGGGACGCGAGGTTGTCTCGCTCGGCTCGACCGAAGCGGCGCCGCTCCTGCGCGAGATCGTCTCCGAGCTCGACGAGCGGTCGGAGCGGGCCGGCGTCGAGTTGGAGGTCGAGATCGAGGACGAAAGCTTGGAGCTGCCCTTGCGGGCGCGGATGCTGCGGATCGTCGTCCAGAACCTCGCCGAGAACGCACTGCGCCACGCTGGCGAAGGCGCGACGTGCGTGCTCGGCCTGCGGCGGGAGAACGGCACCCGGGTCCTCTCGGTCCGCGACGACGGGACCGGCGTGGCGGAGGAAGACCTCCCGCGCCTGTTCGAGCGCTTCTACCGTGCCGACCGAGCACGAGCCTCGCGCGGTAGCGGCCTCGGGCTCGCGATCGTCAAGCACGTCGTCGAGGCGGCCGGCGGGCAGGTCGAGGCCCTCGGCGCGCCGGCCGAGGGCCTCGAGATCCGTGCTGCGTTTCCTCAGGAATGAATCTTCCGGACGAACGCCCTGTCTGCCGTCACGACGAGCTTCGGCAGCGGGTAGAACTGCAGCGGCGCCGCGTACTTCTGGCCGCCGGTGATCGCCCAGCTGATGAATTGCTTCAGCGTCCCCGCCTTGTTCGACTTCAGCGGCACGATCACGTACGTGAAGGTGCAGATCGGGTAGGCCAGCTTCTGCGTCTTCGGCGGGTTGACGATCGAGAGCTCGCCGCTCTTCGGAACACGAGTGATCGTCGCTGCGGCCGCCTTGATCCCGCGCAGGCCCGGCAGCTGGAACTTGCCGGCCCTGTTTTGGATCTTGGCGACCTTGAAGCCGTTCTTGAGGGAGTAGGCCTCGTCGACGTAGCCGATGGCTCCGTCGGTGCGCGAGACGACTCCAGCGAGGCCCGATGAGCCCTTGCCGCCGATGCCGGTCGGGAAGTTCGGCTGGGTGCCGACGCCGACCTTGCTCTTCCACTCCGGGCTGACCCGAGAGAGGTAGTCGGTGAAGTTCCAGGACGTCCCGCTACCGTCGCTGCGGTAGACGGGGGTGATCTTCAGATCCGGGAGGCTGACACCCGGGTTGATCTTCCTGATCGCGCTGGCGTTCCACTTCGTGATGTGGCCGAGATAGATGTTCGCGAGGATCTTTCCGGTCAGCTTCAAGCCATACGCCACTCCCGGCACGTGGTACGGGATCGACGTGGACGAAAGCGCCCACGGGATCTCCTGACAGCCCTTGCACGCGGAGGCCTGATCCTTCGTCAGCGGCGCGTCGCTGGCGCCGAAGTCGACCGTGCGGCCGGTGATCGCGGCAATGCCGGCGCCGCTGCCGACCGACCCGTACGTGATCTGAGCGTTCTTGTAGTTGGCCTGCCATTGTGAGACGAGCGGGAACACGAACGTGCTGCCCGCCCCCTTCAGGCTTCCGCCCGTGCTGCTCGCCGCGGCAAAGCTGGCACCGAACACGAGCGAAGCGGCCGCGATCGCGGCCGCGATGACGGTCCTGCGTGACACGCTGTTCTCCTTCTCCTCGATGACGCCTGTGGTGATGGCGCAAGCATCGAAGTCGCACGATTCCCGGTGGGCTGAAACGTGGTGGCCGGATGGTGACGATCTGGTGAACGACCCAGGAATCAGGCCAAGACGAAGTTAGTGTCCGCGCGCGTGAGCGCGGTCCCGTCGACGCAGCCCCTGCCGGAACGCCGACGGATCGGCGACCGCTTCGGCGATCTCTTCCTGCACGGACTGACCGGCGCAGCCGCGGCCGCGGCAGCCGTCTTGCTCGGGGCGATCGCATGGAAGATTTTCCAGCTCGCCTGGCCGGCGATCACGAAGTACGGGTTCGCCTTCGTCACCCGTCAGGGCTGGGACACTGTCCACAACAAGTTCGGTGCACTGGACCTGATCTGGGGTACTGCCCTGACGTCGTTCGCCGCGCTCCTGATCGCGACCCCGCTCTCGATCGCGATCGGGCTCTATCTGAGCGAGCTGGCACCGCGCGGGGCGCGCACGGTGATCGCCTCGCTCGTCGAGCTGCTCGCGGCGATCCCGAGCGTCGTCCTCGGTCTCTGGGGGATCCTCGTCCTCGGCCCGTTCGTCGGCCAGGATCTCGAGCCCTGGCTCCACCGCCATCTCGGCTTCATCCCGCTCTTCAGCGGCTCGCCCGAGAACGCCGGGATGCTGGTCGCCGTGCTCGTCCTGACGATCATGATCGTCCCGATCACTTCGAGCATCTGCCGCGAGCTCTTCCTCGGCGTCCCGACCGAGCTGGAGCAGGGCGCGCTGGCGCTCGGGGCCACGCGCTGGGAGATGGTGCGCGGGGTCATCCTTCCGTATACGCGCAGCGGTGTGAGCGCGGCGATCCTGCTCGGCTTCGGCCGCGCGATCGGCGAGGCGATCGCCGTCACCCAGGTGATCGGCGCCGGCCACGGCATTCACTGGTCGCTGTTCGTGACGGGAGACACGCTCGCGAGCAAGCTCGCCGAGCAATACCAGGGGGCCGTGTCGAACATCCAGATCGCCTCGCTTGTCTACCTGGCGGCGATCCTGCTCGTGATCTCTTTGCTCGTGAACCTGACGGCGCTGTTCATCGTGCGTCGGTTTTCCCACGAGCGCATCGGGGGGAGCTGATGGCTGTCGACGCCGGCCGCTACTCCCTGACGCTGAGCCGGCGGACGAGGCGGCGGAAGGGCGTCAACGTGCTGATGCAGGCGCTTGCGACGCTCGCGGCGCTCGCGGCGGTCGCTGTGCTCGCGCTCGTGATCATCTCGGTCGCGCGGCGGGGAGCGAGCGCTCTCAGCTGGGACTTCTTCACGAAGAACGCGGCGACCTTCGGCCAGAGCGGCGGCGGTGTTGCGAATGCCCTCGTCGGCAGTCTCGTGATCGTGGGGCTGGCGACCGCGATGGCGGTTCCGGTCGGCATTCTGATCGCCCTCTACGTGAGTGAGTTTGCGCCGCCCCGCGTGGGGGACCTCGTCAGGCTCGTGCTCGACGTGCTGAACGGCCTGCCCTCGATCATCATCGGCATCTTCGTCTACGGCTTGCTCGTGATCGGCAGCGGGCAGGCGGCCTGGAAAGGCTCTTTCGCGCTCGCGATCATCATGCTGCCGCTCGTCGCCCGCGCGACGCAGGAGGTGCTCGCGCTCGTCCCGAGCACTCTGAGGGAAGGCGCACTCGCGCTCGGCGCCAGCCGCTGGCGCACTGTCCTTGGCGTCGTCTTGCCCACCAGTTTCGGCGGGATTATCACCGGCACCGTGCTGGCGGTTGCTCGCGCCGCCGGGGAGACCGCTCCGCTTCTCTTCACGACGTCGATCGCCGCGAACGCCGTCACGTGGGACCCGCGCCAGCCGGTGCTCTCGATCCCGTACGACATCTTCGTCCTCTCCGAGTCGCCCGATCCTGCCGATCACGCCCGCGCCTGGGCGCTCGGATTCGTGCTGATCTGCTTCGTCCTCGTGACGAGCCTGTCTGCGCGCCTGCTGCTCGTCCGGTACCGAAAGAGGCTGGAGGGTTGACCATGGAGGCGGATACGATGAACGTAGTGGCGCCGATCGAGATCGCTCAGCCTCGCGAGGCGCCGCGGAGCGCTTCTGACCTGGAGATCGTGTTCGAGACACGGGGGCTGACGGTCAGCTATGGGAAGGCGCTCGCCGTCTCGGACGTCGACCTCTCGATCTACCGGAACCTCGTCACCGCGATCATCGGTCCTTCGGGCTGCGGCAAGAGCACGTTCCTGCGCTCGTTGAACCGGATGAACGACCTGGTGCCGTCCGCCAAGGTCGAGGGCGAGGTGCTCTACCACGGCCAGAACATCTACGGCGACGGGGTCGATCCGGTCGAGGTGCGCCGGCGAATCGGGATGGTCTTCCAGAAGCCGAATCCGTTCCCGAAGTCGATCTACGACAACGTCGCCTGGGGCCTGCGAGTTCTTGGGATGAAGGACGATCTCGACAGCCGCGTGGAGCGGGCGCTGACGCAGGCGGCTCTTTGGGACGAGGTCAAAGATCGCCTCAAGAAGAGCGCCTTCGGGCTTTCGGGCGGTCAGCAGCAGCGCCTTTGTATCGCGCGCGCGATCGCTGTCGAGCCTGACGTCGTCCTGCTCGACGAGCCCGCCTCCGCGCTCGATCCGATCGCGACCTCGAAGATCGAGGACTTGATGCATGAGCTGAAGAACGAGTACACGCTCGTGATCGTCACCCACAACATGCAGCAGGCGGCACGCGTCGCGGACATGACAGCGTTCTTCACGCTCGAGCGAACCGAGAGCGGCGGCCACGGCGTCCTCGTCGAGTACGACGAGACGCCCAAGATCTTCACGCAGCCTGCGGACAAGCGGACCGAGGGCTATGTGACGGGTCGGTTTGGCTAGGCGACCGCCCGTTTCCGCAAACAGGCCAGGGGTACGATGGCTTGATGGCTGAGCAGATGAGAGTCACATTCCAGGACGAGCTGGAGCAGGTCGAGGCGGCCCTCCAGGAAGAGGGCGACTACGTCCTACGGGCGTTGCGCGCCGCGGTGAACGCGCTCGAGCAGGCCGACTCGGAGCTCGCCGACGAGGTGATTGCCTTTGACGACGAGATCGACCGCCGCTACTTCTCGATCCAGGAAGGGATCCAATCCCTGCTGGCGCGGCAGACGCCCGTCGCGGTCGACCTGAGACTCGTCCTCGCGATGCTGCACGCGAACCTGCATCTCGAGCGGATGGGCGACTACTGCGTCACGATCGCCAAGCTGACCAAGCTCGTCTCCGACGTCGAGCAGGACGACGGTCTTGTCCAGGCGTTCGAGGAAATGGGCCAGCGCGCCGAGCAGATGATCCGTGTGGCGCTCGACTCGTTCCAGCGCCGGGATCTCGAGGGCGCCTCCTCGCTCGTCGACCTCGACGAGCTGATCGATCGGGCAAACCGCCGCGCCGTCGAACGTGTTCTCGACTTCGTCGATGACGAGTCGAAGCGCGAGTGGGGGCTGCGGATGATCATCGTCTCGCGCTGCCTCGAGCGGATCGGCGACCACGCCGTCGACATCGGTGAGCAGACGGCCTTCCTGATCACGGGGGAGTTCCGGGAGTTCACCGATGCATCTCATACAGATGGTTCGTAACCTCGGTCGACCAAGCCTGTTGGTTGGACGGCCGCACCGGCAAAGCCGGCACGGCCTCCAATCGGCATCGCAAGCGACGCCTCGGGCGTCTCACCAAGGCGGCTGACTACGCCGCTGCCGCGGCCGGCTCGGGCGGCGGCAGCGAGCTCGGAAAGAGCCCAGAGGCCGTCCTCGATTCCGTCGAGCCCCTGCCGGATGTCCAGACGGCCGAGCGCCGCGTCGCCCGCCGCCAGCGTCGTGAGCGCCTCGCGCGGCGTCAGCAGGAGCGGCTCGAAATGCCGCCACCGCCGGGTAATCAGCCCGATGTTCGTTTCGCCGGCACGGTGGGCGACGATCGAGAAACGCATCAGAGCGAAGTGTCGGCTGCAACGCGATCCGATGGGCTTCCGAATGGTGAACGAGTGGCAAAAGGCTGGATGCAGCTCGCGGTTCGCGGGCGAGGCCACCTCGTCTACGATCGCCGCGTGAGCAGCGTCTTTACGTCGACGTACCACGACACGCCCGACGGCCGCTTCGCCCGCACCGGGGTTGCTCTCCGCCGACGGGTCGAGAACGGGCTCAGCATCTGGGAGGTCGAGCTCCCCGAGGCGCCGGGCGAAGTTGCGTTCTCGGAGCCGGGTGGGCCGGCCGAGCCGCCGCCGCTCGTCGCCGACCTGCTTCGCGGGCTGCTCCACGAGCGCGAGCTGGTCGAAGTGGCCACCCTGCAGACGCGGCGCTCGGAGGAGGACGGTCCGGCCGACGCAGAGGTGCACGACGAGGTCGAGGTGCTGGACGGCCGGCGCGTCGTCGATCGCTTCGACGTTGATGGCGAGCCGCAGGATCCGGGGCTTCTGGTCGTCGGCCGGCGAAAGCGGGGCAAGGCACCTGGGGACAAGCGCTCGGCCCTGCCGCACCTGCAGACGATGATCCGCCGGCAGTACGACGAGATCCTCGCCCACGATCCGGGCACGAGGCTTGGAAGCGATCCCGAATCGCTGCACAAGCTGCGGGTCGCAGTCCGCCGGCTGCGCGCTTTTCTTCGCGTGTCGCGTCCGATCCTCGACCGCGAGTGGACAGACGAGCTGCGGGCCGAGCTCAAGTGGCTCGGCCGGGCGCTCGGCGCCGTGCGCGACCGCGACGTGCTCCTGATCCACATTCGCGCACAGGCAGAGACGCTGCCGTCTTCGGACACGGCTGCGCTCGGTCTCATCGTCGAGGGCTTCGAGCGCGAGCGCGAGGCCGCCCGCGCCGAGATGCTGGAAGCGATGTCCAGCCCGCGTTACCTCGAGCTGCTGGGGCGGATCGAGATCGCCGGCGAGGCGCCGCGCTGGAACGGAGTACGCCGCTCGGTGCGAAAGCTGGCAGGCAGGGAGTTCAGGAAGCTCGAACGGGCGATCAAGGCGCTGGGGGCCGAACCGAGCGACGCAGAGCTTCACGGCGTCCGCATCCGGGGCAAGCGCGCACGTTACGCGGGGGAGCTCGCCGAGGCGTCCGTCGGGAAGAAGGCCCGCCGCTTCGTCGCGCGTGCCAAGAGAGTCCAGGACGTGCTCGGCGACCACCAGGACGCCGTCGTCGCCGACGAGCGCCTACGGGAGCTCGTGCTCTTCCAGAGCAACCCGCAGCTCGCGCTCGTTGCCGGTCGGCTGATCGAGCGCCAGCGCGAGCGGATGCTTCGCGCCAGGGCCGAGGCTCCGCGGACGCTCAGGCAGCTCAGGCGTGCCGGCCGCAAAGCCTGGCGCTAGGCGCAGTGGCGCTGCTCGTCGTCCGACATGCCCGTGCAGGCCACCGGAGCGAATGGGAGGGCGACGACAGGCTGAGGCCGCTCGACGAGAAAGGTCGCCGCCAGGCGGCCGGACTGCCCAGCCTCTTGGCGCGGTTCGAGATCGCACGGATCGCCTCCGGCTCCTACCTTCGCTGCATGCAGACCGTCGAGCCGCTGAGCCAGCAGCGAGGTCTGCCGATCGAGGAGCGGCGCGAGCTCGATGAAGGCGCTTCTCTCGAGGAGACGCTGGCGCTCTTTCGCGAGCTCGGCGACGACGCTGTGCTCTGTACCCAGGGCGACGTCCTCGAGAACCTGTTTGGCGAGTCCGGCCAGAAGGGCTCGACGCGGATCGTCGAGCTGGAGGACGGCGAGCCTGTCGTGCTCGAGTACCTGCCGCCTCCGGCCTAAGAGGCTTTCAGGCTGTGGCTGCTTCGGCCTCGAGCAGCCGCGTGCACACGCCCTCGCGCACGCCGCCGTCCGCGACGCCGAGCGGAACCTGGAGCACGCGCTGCAGCTCGGCGAGGATGATCGCGCCGGCCGGTAGCGTGCGTGCTCGCTCGAGGTCG
>Ga0137403_10002925_pt1 | contig 20665 bp, 21 predicted proteins | sample CZOMad2_1_16fung_FD_122057 | JGI IMG/M metagenome (GOLD analysis project Ga0137403, IMG submission 122057) | Vadose zone soil fungal communities from Angelo Coast Range Reserve, California, USA - CZOMad2_1_16fungal (Hybrid Assembly) | ecosystem: Environmental > Terrestrial > Soil > Vadose zone...
CGCGTTTCGCGTCGATCGCGCCCTTAAACCGCTTGACCTTCGACCACTTACTATGTCCCGCCATACGTGCGGATTTTCTGCAATTTGCTGGGTGAAACGTGCGAATTTCCGAACAACACCTCGCCGGGAGAGTGGCTAGCGAGAAAGGGAAACTAACGCGCGATATTCAATCCCAACAAGAACCTCTTGTCAACATTATTGCCGAGGGTTCCTCGTTGAGCGAAATACTATTGAGGCGAATCGCTACGGTTCGCGCGAAGTTCCCGCACTTTCAGACCCCGTCGTCCGTTCACAGTTCCGTACGTTGCATCAGCCTGGCCGTCACTGCGTTTGAAGCGTCGGTCCTTGTCTGTATTCTCCGCTGTCCACGTCGCACCGGCCGCGTTTGCCTTCAGGAATCTCATGATTTCTCTCTCGGAAAAATCAGTTCCCTTCACATGAAAATATATTTCCGAAACGCTTCGACCATTAGCGAAAGTCACCTCGTAGAGATAGCGGTCCTTGTGGTAAAGGACAGTTACGGTCCCATCGTCCCGCAGGCGCCGCTGGAGTATTGAGCCATAAGCATCTTCAATTCTCTCATCGCCGTCCCCTAAATTCGCCCAACTGCAGCTCAGGGTTGCGAGAATCGCCAGAACAATGACGCTGTATTGCTTCACATTCTCTAGTCGGATGGTTTAACGAAATCCGCAACTGGCTCCCGTAGTTGCGCAATTCATTGCTTCCACTGGACGAACGATGCAATCGCAACCGTCACGCAGCCGCAATAGTCCGTGCGGCCAGCACGATGAACGCGGAGACACAAAGCCAGGCAAACCAATCGCCGGTTCGCGTGTAGAACGTTTCCTCACGCACGACGTTGACTTTTCCGGTGACCGACACAAAGCGACCTGGCGCGGTGGCCGTTTCCGCCAAAATGCGACCGCGGTTGTCGCTCAGCGTCAGGAGGCCATTGCGCGCCGAACGAGCAAGGGCGAAACCGTTCTCGACCGCGCGCAACACGGCCATGCGCGAGTGCAACCAGCGATCGAGATTGAAGTCCCACGCAGGTACGAGCATTAAGTTCGCGCCTTCCGCGGCGTATTCGCGGCTGAGCTTCGGAAAATCCATGTCCTTGCAAATTTGCAATCCCCAACGACCGGGCGGCTGGTCGAGCAGCACATGTTTGTCGCCGGCTATTTCGGGTTCGATACCCGGAATCAGATGATGCTTGTCGTAATTGCCTTCCAATTTTCCGTCGGGCGAATAAAAGCGCGAAGAATTGAAGGCGGCACCTGGCGTTCGCCGAACAATGCCAAGGACGATCGCTGCCTGTGTAGCAGCCGCAGCTGAAGAAAAGAGCGCATCCACCTCCGCCAAGGCGCTCTCGCTAACACGCCCGATTTTTTCCGGGAGAACAATGGCCTGCGTTCCAGGCGGCGCGGCGCGGCGGACCTCATCAGCATACTCGCTCAACAGTTTCAGCGCCTCCTCTTCCGGTCCGAGGTAGATACTCATCGGCACGTCCTTGGCCATGAGCGTCACCGTTACAGGTTGCGCCGGAGAAGTTGACTCCAAGCGCCATTTGCCAAAAACAAACGAAGCACAAACGACAACGCTGACCGCGATGACCAGCGCGCCGCGTTGCCACGGTTTTCCCGCGCCGCTCAACAAGGCGCCCGTCGCGCCGGCAAACAAAAACACGATGAAGCTGATTCCCCAAATGCCAGTGATCGAAGCGATCTGGATCGCGGGGAGACAATCCATTTGTGTGTAAGCCAGATTGCCCCACGTGCTGTGAGGCGACGCGATCGCATTGACATATTCGCATGCTACCCAATAAATGGGGAACGCGAGCGACGCGAGCAAGAGTGATCCACGTCGGAGGAAACTGCGCACGAACAAGACACCAAGACCGAAAACGACTGCGCTAATTACGAAAACAAAATTATGGTTTGCAGCGGTAATTCGATCACATGCCGCAGGTAGTTCCATTGGTTCATTTCGCCGATGAGCCAGGCCGCGAAACCGAGCGGAAAAGCGGCGCTACTACGAAGCCGCGGCGCAATCGCCAGTACCGGGACAGGCGCCAACCAAGGCATCCACCAAATTGGATGAAGCCCAGTACCGAAATATGACAAGGCAGCCGACGCGAGGCCGGCAGCGATCAGGAGAACAAGCTTACGAGATTGCATCCAAACCCCTTATGATGTGCTTGGATCGTCAGAGAATTCTAATCCTGGCAGACAATCCTGGCGTCAGCGATTGGCCGCCCCTCCATATACGATCTTTCCGCCCACAATTGTGGTTTCCACTTTCACATTGCCTATAGCCTCCGGTTTCAGGTCAAAGATGTTCTCGCTCAGGAGCACCATGTCAGCCAGTTTGCCGGGCGTAATCGATCCTTTTTCGTTCTCTTGAAATTCGGCGAAGGCTGAGCCGAGCGTGTAGGCTTCCACTGCTTCTGACAGCGTGATCTTTTCCTCTGGAATCCAGCCATCGGGATTCTTGTCATCCGGTGTCCCGCGAGTTACTGCAGCGTAAAGTCCCAACAGGGGATTGAGCGGAGCCACCGGCCAATCCGTCCCGAAAGCGAGTGTCACACCATGATTGAGGAAGCTGCGCCAGGCGTAGCTGTATCGTGCTCGTTGATGACCCAGACGCTTTTCCGCCCAGCGGCCGTCGTCAATTGCGTGATAAGGTTGCATCGAAGCGATGACGTGGAGCGCTGCAAAGCGCTCAAAGTCTTTCTCCGCCATGTGCTGCGCATGTTCGATGGTAAAACGCTGGTCGTGATAACCGTGCTCTTTTTCGATATCGCTGAAAATATCGAGAGTCATAGAAATCCCGCGATCGCCGATGGCATGAATGCGCACCTGCAGTCCCGCGGCATCAGCTTGCATTAATCGATCGCGCATGGCGCTGGGCGGATGCATTTCGTTGCTCAGAAGGCCGCGGTTCCCCGGGTCGTCGGCAAATGGCTCGAACATGTAAGCCGTCCTTGAGCCTAACGACCCATCGGCATAGCCTTTTACTGCTCCCAGCCGCAAATAGGTCGATCCCCACGAGCGGCGGATGCCAACCTTTGCCTGGTCATGCCAATCGGTCTCCATCGGCACCGCATAGATCCGCGCCGTAAGTTCGCCTTTTTCTGCGATCTCGGAGTACACCGCCACATCGGCAAATTCCGGATTCATGTGCTGCACACTGGTCACACCCAATGAGGCCGCGTGCTCCAGCGCCCGACGAGCAGCGCGCATCCGCCGCTCGTGCGACATCGGTGGAATCGCCTTATTGATCAGCTCTTGCGCTGCGTCCTTGAAAATCCCCGTCGGATTGCCGCTGGCATCACGCACGATGACTCCTCCCGGAACATCGGAAGTCTTGGCACTAATGCCGGCGAGCCTCATCGCTGCCGAGTTCGCGAGCGACAGGTGCCCATCGTAGCGTTCTATGAAAATTGGAGTGTTGCCGGTGACCGGATCAACGATCTCTTTGGTCGGAAGCTCCGGGTTGGGCCATTTGGTTTCGTCCCAGCGGCCGCCCAGAATCCATTCGCCTTTCAGCGTCTTTTTCGCCTGAGCCGCGATGCGTCCGGCGAACTCCTGGGGACTTGTCGCATTTGTCAGATTGACTTGATCGAGCTGCGCCCCACCCGAGATGAAATGCAGGTGTGCGTCGTTGAATCCGGGCAGCAGCAACTTGCCGCGGGCATCAATGACCTTGGTGTCCAGGCCGCGCCACAAATCGATTTCCGCGCTCGAGCCCACAGCCACGATGCGATCGCCAATAACCGCCACTGCTTCGGCCTTCGGATGCTGTTTATCTACTGTGTAAATCGCGGCGTTGGTTATCAACAGAGTTGCCGCCGGCTTCGATTGGGCGCTCGAGCACATGCCAGTCACAAGTGCCAAAAAATAAATGGTAACTTTATGTTTCATAGTTAGTTCCCTCGGTGGAAGAAGATTTGTTCGGCACAAATCTGTTTGGTCAAGATGAAAGGAGGCGAACAAAAGATGAGCGACAAGATTGATACCCGAGAATTTCGAATCAGCGATTACGACGACGCTTTTGAGCTTTGGCACCGTGTCGAAGGCCTCGAGATCGCTGAAGGTGACGACAGAGAAGGCATTGCTCTATTTCTCGCGCGCAACTCAGGACTGAGCAGGGTCGCACTCGATGGATCGACCATTGTTGGAGTCGCCTTGTGCGGCCACGATGGACACCGCGGACACATCTACCATTTGGCAGTGGATCCTGCCTATCAGGGATCCGGACTCGGTAAGCGTCTACTGGACGAATGCCTCGATGGCCTCCGCAAGACTGGGGTGCAACGGGTGATTATCATGGTGGCTGACGATAACCAGCGCGGCACCAAATTCTGGGAACGTGTTGGATGGGAGAAAATTCCTGGCGCTATCCTGATGGGAATTGATCTTTAAACAAGGCTCAGCGATTGGCGAGTCAAAGGTCCTTGGAGATCATCTACAACGTGTGAAAGTAGGCGGCAGACATTTCCGAACCATCTGGCTTAAGCCGGAGGATGAACGCGTTGTGCAGCTGATCGATCAGCGATTTTTGCCGCATCGTTTCGTGATTGAAGAAATCCGCACCGTTCAACAGATGGTAGAGGCAATTCGTGAAATGCACGTTCGCGGAGCGGGACTAATCGGCGCAAGCGCGGGGTACGGGATGTATCTGGCGGCCGTTGAGGCTGCGCCGGATGCTACCGCGGGCGAATTCGATGATCGCCTGGCTCGTGCCGCGGCACAACTCAATGCGACACGGCCTACGGCGATCAATCTTTCCTGGGCGACCGAGCGGCAGCTAAAGAGCATCGCCAAAGGGAAAACCGCTAAAGAGAAGGTCGCCCTTGCTCTGCGCACTGCGAATTCGATCGCAGAAGAAGATAAGGAGCATTGCCGAATGATCGGCCAATATGGATTGAAGCTTGTCCAGGAAATCGCTCGAAAGAAAATAGGAAAGCCGCTGAACGTGCTCACGCATTGTAACGCAGGATGGCTCGCGTTCGTCGATTATGGTTCCGCGACAGCGCCGATTTATGCCGCGCACGACAGCGGTTTACCGGTGCATGTATGGGTGGCTGAGACCAGGCCCAGAAATCAGGGATCAAAACTTACTGCCTGGGAACTAGGCGAGCATGGCGTACCGCATACGGTGATCGCGGACAGCGCAGCAGGCCACTTAATGCAACGTGGCGAAGTCGATCTGGTGATTGTTGGAACGGACCGCACGACTTACACCGGCGATGTTGCAAACAAGATCGGAACATATCTGAAGGCGCTGGCAGCAAATGCCAACAATGTTCCCTTCTATGTGGCGCTGCCGTCGACTTCGATTGATTGGGAATTGCGAGATGGGTTGAAAGAAATTCCGATCGAACAGCGCGGCGCGGAAGAGATAAGACACGCTGATGGATGGTCGGACGGGCGACCGGTCGAAGTGCGCATTGCGCCGGAGAAAAGTCCCGCCGCAAATTATGGATTTGATGTTACGCCCAGGCAATTGGTCACCGGACTGATTACCGAACGCGGAATATGCGAACCAAACGAGACAAGCATCCGCGCCCTTTTTCCCGAGCAAGCGCCATGAGCAAATACGTAAAGTTCGCGTATGAGCGCGCAGTTCCGGAGCTCGCGCCATTCGCAGGAGTTGTTGAATTGAACGGATGCAGGCAGAAACTTCTTGAGCGTCGACTAATCGGCGTGGACTCAAGCGGCACCAGCTTCGGCAATCTCAGTCTCAGGGACGGCGCGACCAGCAGTTTTCATATCACTGGTTCGGGAACCGGTGGATTACGGGAACTGACGCTGGCGGATTGCGCGAAAGTGGTGGCTTACAATTTTGAAAAGAACTGGCTCCGATATGAAGGGTCAACAATTCCTTCATCGGAATCATTAACCCATGCCGCAATTTACGAAGCCGATGCAAAGGCCGCGGCGGTTATTCATTGCCACGACTCAACACTGTGGGCGGCCCTTCTAAATGAAGCTCCGACAACCTCGAACGCCGTTGCATATGGCACACCAGAAATGGCGTACGAAACAATGCGTTTGTTTGGGGTTACAGATGTCCAAACCAGGAAGATTTTGTTGATGGCCGGACACGAGGGCGGCATTGTCACGTTCGGCAGAAATCTCGAAGAGGCATTTGCTGTTCTAATGCATGAGCGAAATGGGATGGGCTCCTTGCGTTGAAAGCCCGTTTCAAGAATGTACTCCTGCGCGTTATGACGGATGAATTTCCTAAATCGAACGAGGAGCGGGTCGTTACCCGCCGAAGGTTTCTTGGGACCAGTCTGGCAACTGGAGCCGCGCTTTTAGCGGGGAAATCCGATGTAATCTTCGGAGCTCAATCATCGACAAAAATGGTCACAAACACGACTTTTACTTTGGATGGTGATCTGACAGTCAATCGGCTCGGTTTTGGCGCGATGCGCGTTACCGGTCAAGGCATTTGGGGTTGGCCGCCTGACCGGGAGAAAGCGCTCAAAGTTCTCAGACGCGCAATCGAGCTCGGTGTGAACCTCGTTGATACAGCAGACTCATACGGGCCGGATACAAGCGAACTGCTCATAGCAGAAGCGCTTTATCCTTATCCCAAAGGACTCGTTATCGCGACAAAAGGCGGTCTGACGCGGCCAGGGCCCAGCCAATGGGTGCCCAACGGGCGACCTGAACATCTGAAACAAGCCGTCGACGGGAGCTTGAAGCGGCTGCGCCTCGAGCGAATCGATTTGTATCAATTGCACGCGGTCGATTCCAAAGTTCCGCTTGAAGAATCGCTCGGCGCGCTCAAGGAAATGCGGGATGCTGGGAAGATCCGGCACGTTGGATTATCGAACGTGGACCCGGAAGAAATCGCGCGGGCACGCAAGATTGTTCCGATCGTGAGTGTGCAGAACCGGTACAACATTGAGGATCGCGAATCGGAAAACGTTTTGGTCTATTGCGAGAAGGAGAATCTTGGGTTTCTGCCATGGTTCCCCGTCGGAGGAGGCAGCGGATTGAAACCTGAAAACCCGGTGAATGCGGCGGCAAAGGCACACGGCGTTAGCGTTTTCCAAGTGGCGCTGGCCTGGCTCCTGGAGCGATCACCCGTGATGCTGCCGATCCCGGGGACATCGTCTGTTGCGCATTTGGAAGAAAACGTCGCTGCGGCAAAGCTCAAGCTAACTCCTGAAGAATGGGACGCGATTGATGGCCTGGCCCATTAGGATCAGAGGGTCTTTAGAGTCAGCAAACGGATTTCCAACGCGGGAGACGATTTCTGCAGCTCGTGAACCCTTACGTTGATGGTGTGGGCGTGGGACTCGGCGTAATAAACGGAAACGGGGTAGGACTGACAAATGGAAAGGGAGTGGGAGTGAGGAATACAATGTTTGAGCCACCTCCTCCTCCGCCGCCCTCGTTGAATTCTTTTTTGTAGGTGATAAAGAGCGTTGCACCGGTCACTGGCGCGACCATTACTTCCGCCGGACCCGCTATTACCACTCGGTTACTAATTTCCGGGGGATTTTGCGAACCCGCTCCGGTACTAAGGTCGGTTCGAGTGGCCGTGAGAACATTGGTCGTCCCACTATTTTCATCACCGGTGAGCATGACCGAAACGACGGCCCGATCAGTTCCTCCTATCTGAGAAAAACTCGTGATCTTGAGAAAGTGCTCATCAGGAACATTGATCATCAGCGGCGAACTCGTGCTGCTGATAATCTTGCTCTTGAAAGGACCGGCAAATGCAAAGCTTGCCGCAACCAATATTACCAGGGCGACCACCCATCGGACAGCGACCGTTTTCATACTTCAAGAAATACACGCTGTCCTCGCGCCAGCAAGCTGGAAATGGCGTTCACGCCATACGCACAAGACGACAATCTTGTCGCTGGCAATTGTGTTGAACGGGCGTGATTCATGTTGGCCGAGACGCAGACTAAATTCGTGCTACAATAAGTCATGAGCAGCTTGACTAATTGCATCAGCAGACTGTTTCTGATTTTTGCTTTCGCCTCGGTTGTCTCGATCGGAACTGCGGCCGCTCAACCGGCTGGGCGTCTGATCATTCAGAGAGCACCAAACTTTGGATGGAATCTGGCTTACCATCTCCAGATCGATGGCAGGTCGGTCGCCAACGTCGCACAAGGTCACCGCTATGACGCCTGGTTGCCAGCGGGCCCCCATGTCTTGACTGTGCACAAGGTGCCATACGCAACCGTAGGCTGGCCGACTTCGACAACAGTGAACATCCAGCCGGGGTCGACCCATGTGTTTAGTGCGATGTGGGATTCGGATCTGGTTTTTCTTCGCCCAGCAGGAGTGGAGTTGTCCCCCGGGCAAATCTGGGAGCTTAGACCACCGCGCTAGTCAAAAACGAGTCGCGAGCGTAGCATGAGGCCATGAGGTCAAGATTCGCCTCCGCCAGCAAAATCTTTCTGATTCTTGTTTTCGTTGGCATAGTCTCGCTCGGAACTGCCGGCGCTCAGCCTGGGGGACGTCTTATTGTTTTGAGAGCTCCGAACTTTGGATGGAATTTGGCTCTGAATCTTAAGATCGATGGGAGAACGGCCGCCAACGTTGTGCAAGGACGCCGCTATGATCACTTCCTGCCGGCGGGGCGTCATGTGCTAACGGTCTCGGCCGTGCCGAACAATTACTTTTATCAGCCGGTGTCGACCGTGCTGAACGTGCGGCCCGGGCAAACGTACGTATTCACGGCAAAATGGCAGAACACCGATCGTGTTGTTCTCGTTCCATCAGCCCTGCCTCCTGGATAGCCATACGACGCAGCGAAATTTTCCCGCTCGGCCAATTCGAACGCACTCGTTCCTTGGGAGCTTGCGGCGGTTAGCTGCCTACAAGTCAGTGAGTTTCCGGATCTTGACGGCCACTATTTGATCTTCGCGACAATTTTTCCATCTCGCTCCGGCGAAAAGTGCGCAGCGTCTGATTATTACGGATCATTTGTTCGCGCAAAATACAGATCTCTCTTGCGTGCAGCTTCAGACCAACAATAACACATGGATATTGCGTTTTTGAACTGATCTAACGATGGAATTCGGCGAAGCTCTTGGCATTGCGGCGCAAATCGCCATCACGTTGGCGGGTTTTGCCGGTGTTGTAGTCGTTTTTCGACGTGAATCGATTCATGAATGGTCTCCAGCAGACAAACTCCGGCTTCGGCTACTCCTGACGAATTCCATCCTTCCGCTGGTATTCTGCATGATCGGGATCCTGTTGCTGACGATCAGGCCTCTGCCGATAGGCATCTGGAGATGGTGCAGCGGATTCGCCTTGATGGTTTCCTTGCTGTTCGCCATTCCGATGACGAAGATGTTTCGTGGGTTGAATCTGCGGCAGATGCAAACCGGGCGCGTTACCCGACTTGTTTTCTATCTGTTCGGAACGTTGGGCATAGCGGCAAACCTCCTACAACTATACAACGCTGCCTTGCTCGGCGCATTTTGGCCATTCTTCACCGGCATTGTCGTTCAACTTCTCACCGGAATATTGCAGTTTGCGCGGATGATTCTCCTGCGCCCCGAATAAACGCCGCGGTGGAATTCAGTCGTCGCGGTACCGGCGAGCCTATGACACCGGCTCGGTATCGTGCAGGCGGCCGTAATCGACTGTGAGCTTGCCGTCGTCGTATTGGCCATAGATTTCAACGAAACGATAACCGAATTGGATGTCGCGCCAGGTGTAGTCCCGTTGTGTTTGCACAGCCGCCGCAATAACAGGATCGATTCCAACAACTGAAACAAACAAGAGGGCGCGCGCTGCTTCCAGCGATTCTGCCGTCGCGCCGTGGAGCGGGCTTTTTTCATCGATGACGTGTCGGAGAGTTAGAGCTGCCGGGAAGACAGTTAGCCGATCGAAATGCAGTTTCAGGTTGTAAAAGTATCTGAAATCGCCGCCTTCGATTAAAGGCTCATCACGAGAAAACATGATCCGGAACTCCGCCTCGACCATGCTGTGATGATTTTCGTTGCCGATGCGCACCATTAGCGTCGGCTTCCCATTCAATGGTGCAATCACAATCGACCTGCTGAACGCCACGCGCGCAATCGGTCGCGAAAAGCGGACAAAGATCAGCCCGGCCATCACGGCCAGTAGAAAGAGGCCGCTCATAATTTCAATCGTAGTAACGATGTGGCCGTAGAGCGTTTGCGGATACATATGGCCGTAGCCGACCGTGGCCAGTGTTTGTACGCTGAAAAAGAAGCAATCGAAAAACCAATGCCCGCCAGTGCTGCCGGCTATGCTGTCTTTCTGGAGACTGTAAAGCGTGGCGAAAAGAAAATTCAGCGCGAGGTAAAGCGTGGCAACCAACGCGGCAAACTGCGGCCAACGTAAACTAAGCAGCCAGCGATAAACATCGCGCCATCTCCACACGTCAGTATTAACTTTGACGAACTCGACCTGGCCCGAACGGACGGAAACGGCAGCGGGTTTCCTCTTCATGTTCTAATGTGCAGTAATCTGCGTTTGGTCAACAAATCCACTGTTTCGCAGGTTAAATCGAACCGACTAGCGAGGCATAATTTCGTTGTGATTGCAGTGTGTTCCCGGTAGACGAGCCTTATGAGACTATCCCTGCCTGGTATTGCGCTGGTAGTAGCGCTCAGTGCAATCAGCTCCCTGCATCCGTCAGATGACCTAAAGAAAACATCAAGCGGCACCAGTTCGAGTAAGCCAGACGTTGTTCATCTAGTTATCCATTCCGGTTCCGACCTCAAGCAGATCTTCACCTATTTTCCGTACCCCGACATACCCGCCCAGTATCGATTTGCCACAATAAGTGGAACGGGCATCTATCGATTGACAGTCGACCCCCAAGGTAAGGTTACTGAGATCAAGATTTTAAAGAAGATGGGGGTCTTTGGAGATTGGCCAGCAGACGTGACCGCGCTAAAAACACTCATTCACTGGCGCGCTAAGCCTGGTCCGACCCGAATTGTAGATGCTCCTTGGACTATCACCCCGGGTCGCCGCTACATCACCAACGAGGGATCGCATATCCCGAGGCATTAGCTTATTTGCGTCCCAGTCAATCCCGAAAACAACTCGGCGATTGCCTCGAAGATTCGTTGATCAACATCCTCTTGCGTCTTGCCTGTCGCTTGAAGCTTGCGTTTCGGCACGCGCAAGGAATGATCGCCGCTTTCAACAACATGCAAAAAGTTCGACGCCTTTATTTCCGCGCGCACTCGCTCGAGAAGATCCAACGGGCAAAGCGGATCACGTGTGCCTTGCACAAACAGAATTGGCGTCGTTAGAGCGCGCAAAACTTCATCGCGGAGCTTTGTGCGGTCGCCCATCGCACAAAGCGGATATCCGAGACAGACTAGTCCGTCGACTCTCGCTTCGAGTGACAAATGACATCCAATGCGACCACCCATGCTTTTGCCGATCAGGATTGTTGGTGCCGCTGGATGTCGCTCTCGCGCGCGGTCTAATGCCTTTCGATGCGCCTCGATTAGTTGCGGCAATCGATCAGGACGTTTCCGACCCTCGCGCATGTAATCATAATCAAAGGTTTCGACTTCGCCGACGTTGGACAGACGACGCTTCCAGGTCTGCATCCATGAATGCGACGATGGCGCCCCTGCTCCTGGCGCGAAAAGAATCAGACGTTTCATCCGTTCTTCCGCATCCGCCGCGGAAGCCCCTGGTGGCATCTCTCCCGTGGCGACTCAGGAAAAGATTCTTGGTACCACGTTCGCGACGAAGTCCACCAAGCCATGGCCAATCATGTTGGCTGCAAGGTCGCGACGCCACAAATAGAATCCGGTTAGGATTAAGCCTGCTGCGAACGCGATGAGAATATTAGCCGCGCCTCCCGACCAATGGCCAATGGAAAAAATAACCAGTGGAATTGTGACCGACCAGAAGCGCCCGAGACCAATCATCCGCAAGCGTTCGATTGCGTAACCACGATAAAATAGTTCTTCCACGACTCCGGCCCGAATAACGATCAAAGTAATTAACCAAAGCGGCAGTTTCTCGAATGCTGCAGAGCCGGGACCATTTCCGTAGCTGGTAAGATGAGCCAAACCGAGGGCGACCGCGGCGGATATGACCGCGATCACAAAGCCCCAGGCAATCGATTTCCACCAGCGACATGTACCGAGGCCGATCGATCTAAATGGTAAGCCTTCGCCGCGACGTAAGATAACAAGGAGAGCGGCTGCGCTCGCCCAAATGAGCGTTTCCTTTACAATTGCCGCGGCAAACGTGATTTCAGGCACAAAGAAAACGAACGCCTGACGAATTACGACCATCGCGAACAGCGAGACGAACAGTCCCAGCCAGGTAGCGCGAGTATTTTTTGCGGCCGCAGGCCGCTCTCTCATCAGAGGGAACGGCGCGTCGATATTATCTGCTTCCATGGATCTCTATTGAGATGCCACAAGAGACCAATTGGATTCAAGAAAACAGAGTCGCTGTCTCAGCGAAATCAGATTCCGACTCGCGCGGCGTCGTGCTACTGCACCGTCACAAGCGTGCCGACCGGGATTTCAGAGAAAAATTTTCGAGCAGCTTCCTCCGGCAAGCGAATGCAGCCGTGTGATGCCGGATAATTCGGCACGTACCCCGCGTGCATTCCAAAATCAAAACAGCTCAGTCGCATGAAATAGGGCATTTCGACATGATAGATCGTGGAACGATGGTTTCGTTCCTTATTGGTGATCACAAATTCGCCTCGTTTGGTCGAGTAACCCGGCCGGCCAGTCGAACATTGAGTGCGATACACCGGCACGCCATTCTTGACCAAGGCGACCCGTTGCAAGGCCAGAGAAATTTCGAGGCGCAACCGATCGGGCGGTGGTCCACCGCCGAGGAGAATTTGTGCGGCGCGCCAGTGACCCGTCTCTGCGGCAATATCCAATGCGGACATCTTATTCCGGCTCGTCAGTCGGTTCCGGGCGCCTCCGGCATCGAGCAGAGCGCGCAGGTACTCGTCCTGCCCAAGTGCAGCAGCGAGCATGATCAAGGTTAGATTCCTGTCTTCTTCGATGTAGCTGCGAAGCGACTTCGATGAGAGCATTGCCAGAAAATCCTTATCGCAACGGGCTGGAAGAACAGTGTTGGGATCTGCTCCGCAAGCAAGAAGAGTGCTGAATAGAGACGAGTTATTTCCTGCAATCGAATAGGCAAGAAACGGCACATTTTTGCCTTCTGGCGTTGGAGGCTCTGAATGTTTGCCAAGAAGCAATCGGATTTGCTCCTTATTCCCGGCTTGCAGTGCTGCGGTGAGAGCGCGCCGCGTGCTGCTTCTCCACTGCGGCATCACCGGCAGGCGCTCCAGCACTGTCTCGACAATCTCCGGATTACCACCGTCGAGCGCGATTCCCACAAGATCGCGCCCGTCCTGAGTCTGCGCTTCTACATGCAGATCGGCAGTGCGTGCCAGAAACAAGCGAAACGTTTCAAGGTTGCCATGCATCGCCGCGACCATAAGGGGCGTAAAACCATTCTTATCAGCAAGATCAACCAGTGCACCGGCGTCAACGAGCCGCCGCGCCGTATTCCAATCCTGTTGCGATGTTGCGATCAGCAATGGCGTGCGTCCTTCCGTATCGCGCCCGTTTGGATCGACATGTTCGATCAAGCATAGATCGATCAGCGAACCGCGCTGAATGGTGACTGCGCGAACCAGTTCGTCGGGCGAGATAGAGATGCGCGCGGGCGGCTCAGGGCCAACCGCTATCGCCCAAAACAATATCAAAAGCACGACGCATGCCGCGAAGACAAATCGTCTCTTGAACGCACGCATAAACAGGGTTGGGCCGGTAATTATACGCGATTCGTCAAGGAATCTAGTACTCCCCGGGTTTAACGGCAAGGCCGCTTTGGCGTAAGCCGGGATTGGACGGTTCCAGTTGAACGTTGCATGTTTGGTGCTGTCCAAATTCCAACCCATGCGCTTATCCATTTTGTCCCTGTGCGTTGCACTCAGTACATCGTTTGCGGCGCAACCAGAGGCCGTCCCAACTTCTAGCATCCCTGCCGCTGCTGCGGAGGCGGGGAAGGACGTGGTTCACCAGTTGAATAATGCTTTCGCGAAAGTGTTCGAGACCGTCGCGCCGAGCGTTGTCATTATTGAGATCTCCAAGAAGAACGAAATCAGCGAAAGCTCGCCTCTCGACGACCTGTTCTTTCAGGGGCCGCCCGATGAAAATAATCCGCGGCGAAATCCGGGTGGGCTGCGTCCGGTCCAAAGTGAAGGCTCCGGTTTTATCGTACGGCCCGATGGCTACATCTTCACAAACTTTCATGTCGTCGAAGGCGCAGATAAAATCGACGTGAAGTTGAGAGACGGCCGGAATTTTCCTGCAACGGTCGTGGGGACTGACGAGAAAACGGATATCGCGGTGATCAAGATCGACGCGAAAGATTTGCCGGTCGTCCAGCTTGGTGACAGCGATGCAGTGCGGGTTGGGCAGTTTGCGTTTGCCATCGGCGCTCCATTCAAGCTCGATTATACATTTACCTACGGCGTGGTCAGCGGTAAAGGCCGAAGCAAATTGTTTCAGACAGGCGGCTACTCGATCTCGGATTATTTGCAGACCGACGCCTCAATTAATCCCGGTAATAGCGGCGGCCCACTCTGCGACATTGATGGCAAAGTGATTGGGATGAACACGCTCATCAATGGCATGAACCGCGGGCTGGGCTTTGCAATTCCGATCAATATGGCAAAGGAAATCGGCGCCGAGCTGGTTGCCGGCCATAAGATCGTACGCCCGTGGCTGGGCATCCGTATCGAGACGCTGGGCGACGACCCAACAATCAGGGATTTGTTTAAGGGCGCCGAAAAAGGAGTGGTGGTTCGCACCATCGAAGCCGATGCACCTGCTTCCAAAAGCGATTTGCGCCCATTCGACGTCATCACCCAGGTGGATGGAGCGCCGATCGAAACAGACTCGCAGCTTCAGCATGAAATTTTGAAAAAGAAGATCGGCCAAAACGTGCAGCTGACCGTTTGGCGCAAAGGTCAAACCATGAAAGTCCCGATAAAAACGGGCGAATTGCCCAACGAGATTGCGCGAGCGGCAAATACCTTGCCAGCCCAGCCACGGCAACCGTCACAGGAAAACCTAGGCAAGTTTGGATTGCAGGTGCAGGAGTTGACGAAAGAGGTTGCGGAACGTCTGCATCTCCCAGTTGAGAAAGGGGTGGTGGTGACGGATGTGGAGGACAACAGCATCGCTGCCGCCCAGGACATCCAGCGCGAAGACGTCATTACCGAAGTGGACGGTAAACCGGTGACAAACGTGCAATCCTTCCGCGAGGCGCTCAATAAGTCCGATCCCAAACGCGGCGTCCTCCTGTATCTTGACCGCAAAGGCAGCAAAACTTTCGCCGTGCTAAAAGCGGGCGGCTAAGTTTTTCGGCTGCCGAAGATCACGAGAACGATTCCGCCGACTAAACAGATCCCGCTCGCGACCGGGGGAAAAGCGATCCCATGACTCTCCTTGTGAGTGATTTCAAGTGGGCCTAACTGGGCATCTTTCTTTTGTGTGGTCCAGCCCAGACCGCCCCAGGCAAAGCCGATCACGCCGGCAATGATCAGTACGATGCCGATGATTACGGCGGGTTTCACGACACTGATTTCACAAGGGCCGGCGGCCTGAGATCAACTGAAGGATCAGCACTACAATCGCAATGACGAGGAGGATGTGAATGAATCCGCCCATCGTATAGGAGCTGACCAGTCCAAGCAGCCAGAGCACCAGCAAGATCACAAATATTGTCCACAGCATAGAGGTTTCCTTTCGGTTAAGTCATACCTACCTTCGCGCGAGGCAGTTCTGCTGCGCTTATAAATATAAAATTTTCTGGAGAGCTTGGCGCTGATGGCCCGTTGGCGACTAGTTTTTTTTAACCTCGCCAATGATATCACGCAGATTCCAACCGCTCGCTTCGAGTTTTTCGCGCGCCGAGTTGTAATCGGACTGAGTCAACTCAGCGACGACGCGCACGGCGCGATCGCGCAACTTGGTGCTTGTGGTATGCAGATCGATCATCAAATTGCCGCGTACTTTGCCGAGCGCGACCATGGCCCCGGTGCTGATGATGTTGAGCGCAATCTTGGTCGCAGTCCCTGCTTTCAAGCGGGTGGATCCGGTCACGATTTCAGGTCCAACCGCGAGAGTAATCATTAGATCGACGTTCTCTGTAGCCGCGGGCGCTGACCCTGCCTGGCCGGCATTAGCGGCGCTACCCACAGCCGGATTACAGGTGAGCAGAATCGTCTTTGCGCTTAACTGCTTTGCGCGGGCAAGTGCGCCGACCACGAATGGCGTCCGGCCGCTGGCGGAAATTCCGATCACAACATCAATATCTTTTATTCGGCGTTCATCCATGACTAATGCGCCAGCAGTTTCATTGTCTTCCGCCCCCTCCGCGCTGCGATACAGCGCCGTCACGCCGCCTGCGATTACTCCCTGCACAAGCTCGGGCGGCGCGCCAAAAGTCGGTGGGATTTCGCTCGCATCGAGCACCCCAATGCGTCCGCTGCTTCCGGCGCCGACATAAAACAAACGGCCACCATTTCGCAGCGATTCAGCCACAATCTCAACCGCTCTGGCGAGCTCCACAACGACGGCGCGCAATGCCATTTGAACGAACTTTTCTTCCTCGACAAAAACGCCGACTAATTCTCGTACGTTCATTTTTTCGAGATTTTCGGAGCGCGGGTTGCGCTGTTCCGTAAGCGCCACCGCCAGACTGTCAATTTCGCTCTTGGAAGGCGTTGCCCGGAAATCAATGTGATCACCCGATTCGGCTGCGAGCCACGCCGCACCAAGCTCTGGCGCACGCTCCGCGACTACCATTCGGGCGTCCGGCAAATTCTTTTTCAGTCTCCGCCGAAACGCGTGCGTATAGATCGAGTCGCGGTAGAACAGGCCGCCAATCAGCGCCACTTTTGGTGCAAGCACATGCAGGCGTGACGCGACCGCCTCGGTGTATTCACACAGGACGCGCGCGCCTTCCTCGATGATCTCTATCATGCGTGGATCGCCCGCAGTTGCGGCGTCAAAGACCACCGGCGCCAGCATCGCGATTTCCATTTTGTTCGCCCTTCGAACCCAGCGAACCAGTTCATCCAGATTGTTCAATGAAAGCGCGTGTAGAACTTTCGCAGTGAACTCGATGGCGCCACGGCGCAAGTCGTGTTCGCGCAAGATCAGCCGGAGCGCTTGAATGGAGACAGAATAACCGCCGCCGGCGTCCCCAAGGATATGTCCCCAGCCTCCAGCCTTCTCAATGTGGTCGCCACGCCGCCCAGTTACCGACGACCCGCTTCCCGCATTGACAACGATGCCATCTCCATGATCAAGCGCCGCCGCCAGCCCAGACTGACGGTCACTGCCAGTGACGATTCTCGCTTTTGGCCAAATCCCGAGGCAGATTTCCTTGAGCAAGCGCCGATCCTCCTCCGTGCCGCAACCGGCGAGGAAAACTCCCGCGCGCTCGATTTCCGTTGGCAACTCCGTGAAAATTTGTCGCAAACGTTCGGGCGTTGTCAGACGCAAGTTGGACGGCGGCAGTTTTCCCTGATCCAGAATGCGAAATTCTGGCGTCGGCTCGCCGGCAACAGATTCCACCAACACCCAGGCGGTTTTCGTGCCACCGCCCTCAACTCCGAGGATGCGCTCACCGGGTTTCACGATTCTTTATGCTTAGCCGCTTTTCCAGCAATTTGAAAGTGCAGTGTAGGGCGCGTCACTCCGTGCGCCGCCGTTATTGGAAACAGAACGGCGTGCAGAGGACTGCCCGCCCTACCGTTTCCATTACCGCGCAGCGATTGCCGAGATTTGGCCTGCTCGTATGATGCAGAATGGCGATGGATGAGAAGGAAGCCGCGAGCTATATCGGGCACTTGCGGGATGAAATCCGCAAGCACGACCAGCTCTATTATCAGCAAGCCGCCCCAATCATCAGCGACCGCGAATACGACAGACTCTACAAGGAACTAGTTGATCTTGAGGCGAAATTTCCGAACCTGGTCAAGCCCGACTCGCCGACACAACGCGTCGGCGGCACACCGCTCCAGGCATTTGCCCAGATCGAGCATCAACTTCCGATGCTAAGTCTCGACAACACGTATTCCGAAGATGAGATCGCCAATTTTTACAAACGGATCACGCGGCTCTTGCCTGACGAAAAAATTCCTGTCGTGGTCGAGCCGAAGGTGGATGGCGTCGCCGTGTCGCTCATGTACGAAAACGGGCACCTAAAATATGCCGCGACCCGCGGGGATGGATTGGTCGGCGACGATATCACGCGGAACATTAAAACGATCCGCTCCGTTCCGCAGCAATTGCGTGGCGGCGCGCCAAAAGTCTTCGAAGTGCGCGGAGAAGCCTTCCTGGATAAAGATGGCTTTAAGAAGCTTAACAAAGAACGCGACGCAGCCGGCTTACCGTTGTTTGCCAATCCACGCAACGCGGCCGCGGGTTCCCTCAAACATCTCGATCCAAAAATCGTAGCAAAGCGTCCGCTGGGTATTGTTTTTTACGGAACCGGCGCAATTGAAGGCGCAGATGTCGATCTCCATTCTGAAGTTTTTCCTTTGTTCAAAAAACTTGGTCTGCCGACGCACGAGGATTGGTGGCTCGCCGATTCGGTTGAAGAAATTCTGGATGCAATTCGTAAGCTCGATCGCGTCCGACAAGATTTCCGATACGAAACCGACGGTGCAGTGATCAAAGTCGATGCGCTGGTGCAACGCGAGCAGCTCGGTTTTACCGCCAAATCGCCGCGATGGGCGATTGCATACAAATACGCAGCGGAACGAGTTGAAACAAAGTTGCTTGATATCAGGGTCCAAGTCGGGCGAACCGGAATCCTCACACCGGTAGCGGCGCTGGAGCCGGTGTTTGTCAGCGGAAGCACTGTTAGCCGCGCGACGTTGCACAACGAGGATGAAATCCAACGCAAAGATATCCGCATCGGGGATACAGTGGTGATCGAGAAGGCAGGCGAAGTGATTCCGGCGGTGGTCGAGGTGGTGAAATCGAAACGGCCGCACAGCGCGAAACCCTTCCATTTTTCCGAGCACGTTCACGGCAAATGCCCGGTGTGCGGCGGTCCCATTCGGCGCGACCCGCAGTTTGTGGCGTGGCGTTGCGAGAACCTGCATTGTCCCGCGCAGACGACGCGGCGCGTGGAATTTCTCGCTGCGCGCGGCGCGCTCGACATCGAAAGCGTGGGCGGAATCGTGGCAGATAAGCTGGTTGAGCATGGGCTCGTGCGCGAGCCGCTCGATCTCTTCGAGCTAAAGGTCGAGCAACTGGCGAAACTGAACCTCGGCACAGAGGAAGCGCCGCGCGTTTTCGGCGAGAAGAGTGCGACGAAGGCAATTAGCGCAATCGAGCGCGCCAGAACCTTGCCGCTTTCGCGCTGGCTATACGCTCTTGCAATTCCGGACGTTGGCAAGACAACAGCAACACAGCTCGCCCGCTTCCACGACAGCATCGAAGACGTAGCTCATTCACCATTGCTGCGGGACATTTTAGATTACCATCAGAAGCGGCTCGAAAAACAATCTGCCAGCGAAATCACGGAACGATTGATCAAGGCCGGCTTTGCCAGGCGATCCAAGAGCAAAGCGGAAAAGGACGGCATTGTCACTGAAGTTGGGCCGGTAGTCGCACAGAGCGTGCTCGACTTCTTTAACTCGGCGACAGGCAAAAAAATTCGGCGACGACTAAAGGAGTTGGGAATTAAACCGAAGAGCGAAAAATTTTCGGCGAAAAAAGCAGTCGACTTACCGCTGGCTGGAAAGACTTTCGTCGTGACCGGGACACTACCTTCAATGACACGGGACGAAGCGACAGAGAAAATTGTCGCGCTCGGAGGACACGTCACCGGCAGCGTTAGCAGGAAAACGGATTACGTTCTCGCCGGCGTCGAACCAGGCAGCAAGTTCGACAAGGCGAAAGAACTCGGCATAAAAATCATCGACGAAGTGGAGTTTCGGAAAATGCTGTAACCGCGTCGCTGTGCGACGCGGCCGGGACTGTAGGGCGTTTGACTCGTTCGCTCCCGCTCTCTCGCACTCACGAGCTGTCCGTCTATGTCGCTGGCATCCCCGCGGCTCCGTTCTATGAAAACGCCGCTATCATGAGATCGACGCCCACCGCAAGGGAGGCACTACAGATGATCTGTCGCCTACCTCAACGCAAACGCGGAGCTTAGCATTCTGGAGGGGGCGACGTCTTCGTTAATTGAAAATGAATTTGCGTTCCATCGACTGTGCAGCTAATCACCCTGCCATTCCGCCTTCCTGTGACCTGAAAGCTCACGGTTTGACCATCGCAGCTGCACCCACACCCATACGTCGTGCCGGTGTAAATGAAATGTATTGTCGAGCAGTAGGAGATGCTTCCCGAAACAGGTCCCGAGCTATCGACGAATACGGCGATGCACGGGACACATGCCAGGTCATTGAGACTAGCATTACCCGAGATGCTATTGCCATTCTGAGAGATTACCATTGTGAACGTTTCGTTCCCGGTTTCACAAGCGTTTGGAGTCGTGCCAGTCCACGTCCCATCCCAAGGCTCTGGGCAGAAGGGTTCACTGGACGAATTACTCGTCCCGCAACTGCTGGTCGCTACGAGCATGAAAGAAGAAAGGGCGCCCGGAGTTAGCCC
>Ga0137403_10002926_pt1 | contig 20657 bp, 20 predicted proteins | sample CZOMad2_1_16fung_FD_122057 | JGI IMG/M metagenome (GOLD analysis project Ga0137403, IMG submission 122057) | Vadose zone soil fungal communities from Angelo Coast Range Reserve, California, USA - CZOMad2_1_16fungal (Hybrid Assembly) | ecosystem: Environmental > Terrestrial > Soil > Vadose zone...
GAAACGGACTCATCGGCGCCTGCCGGCGCCAGACCCCTCACCCTGTCCCTCTCCCACAAGGGGAGAGGGGACTCTGTGGAAACGCCCTGCGTTACTGGCAAGATCGGGGTGACGAGCGTGAGCGGAACAGCGCGAAGCGGGTCAGTTCTGACTCAGCCTCTCGGCGCCTCTGCGGTTGATCGTTCTTCCTCCCCCGCCGGAGCGCGGCCGGCCGAAATCCTCAGGCGATGATGTCCGGCAGCAGCTTGCTCTCGATCTGCGTCATCTGGTCCTTCAGCATCAGCTTGCGCTTCTTCAGCCGCTGCAGCTGCAGCTGGTTGAAGGGCGCCGTCAGGTGGAGGCTGGCGATGGCGTCGTCGAGGTCGCGATGCTCCTGGCGCAGCTCTTCGAGCCTGCGCCGCAGCTCGGCCATGCTGGGGACCGCGCCGGAGTCGGTTGGAGAGTTCATGGCTGGAGTCTACTCTCAACCGAATTCGGCGTCACTCATTCGGACTTGTCGGTGACCGTTCTATTGCCGACACTGCGCCCACGGCAAAGGAGTCCATGGCAGCCATCCAGCGCATCGGCATCCTCACCAGCGGCGGCGATTGCGCCGGCCTCAATCCGGTGATCCGCGCCGTCGTCAGCCGGGCATCCGCGCTCGGCTGGACTGTGGTCGGCATCCGCAACGGCACCGCCGGCCTGCTGGCCCGCCCGGTCGAGTCGGTCGAGCTCGACCGTCGCGTCACCGGCAGCGACATGCTGCGGCTCGGCGGCACCATCCTCGGCACCACCAACAAGGGCGATCCGTTCGCCTTCCCGACCGCCAACGGCCACCTGGTCGACCGCTCCGACGAGGTCATCGACGGCTACCGCCAGTTGCGGCTCGATGCCCTCATCGGCATCGGCGGCGACGGCAGCCTGAAGATCCTGCGCGAGCTGGCGACGAAGGGCGCCATCAAGCTGGTCGGCATCCCCAAGACCATCGACAACGACCTCGGCCTCACCGAAGTCTCCGTCGGCTTCGAAACGGCCGTCCAGGCGGCGACCTCGGCCCTCGACCACCTGACGCCCACGGCCGCCAGCCACAGCCGCGTCATGGTGCTGGAGGTGATGGGGCGCGACTCCGGCCACATCGCCCTCCAGGCCGGCATCGCCGGCGGCGCCGACGTGATCCTGATTCCGGAGATCCCCTATAAGCTGGCGCGCATCGCCGCCAAGATCGAGGACCTCAAGAAGGAGGGCCGCAACTTCGCCCTCATCGTCGTCGCCGAGGCCGTGCAGACCGAGGACGGCCAGCCGCTGCTCACCCAGCACACCGGCGGCCAGGCCACCTATGGCGGCATCGGCCACTACATCAGCGAGCGCATCGCCGAGCTGACGGGCGCCGAGACCCGCGTCACCGTGCTCGGCCATGTCCAGCGCGGCGGCTCGCCGGAGCCGGGCGACCGCGTCATCGCCTCGGCCTTCGGCGTCCATGCGGTCGACCTCATCGCGATGGGCCGCTTCGACCGCATGGTGGCTTGGCAGAACCGGCGGGTGGTCGACGTGCCCATTGCCGAGGCCATCGCCCACTACCAGGCCGTCGACGCCGGCGGGACGCTCGTCGTCACCGCCCGCGGCCTCGGCATCTCCTTCGGCGATTGAGGCGAGAATCATGACCGCTGCGACCGACGGCACGCTCTGGAGCTTCACCCTCGACCTCTACGGCAAGCCGGGCGTGGCGCCGGCCCTCATCGGCCTGCAGGACCGTCTCGGCCTCGACGTCAACATGCTGCTCTACTGCTGCTGGGCCGGCGCCGGCGGGCGCGTGCTGTCGCGCGAGGATCTGAAGGCGGTGGAGGCCGTGGCCGAGCCCTGGCAGAGCGAGGTCGTCCGCCCGCTGCGGTCCTTGCGGCGGCGGCTGAGAGGCGGCTTCGGCGCGATGCCGGCCGATCGGGTCGCGGCCTACCGCAAGCGCATCAACGAGCTGGAGATCGAGGGCGAGCACATCGCGCAGAACGCCATGGGCCAGCCGCCGCGCGGCGAGCGCGCGGCCGGCACCACGACCGCCGCGGCGGTCGCGGCCAATCTGCAGGGCTATCTGAAGCTGCGGCACGCGCCGGTCGACGCCCCCGAGCGCGCCGATCTCACCACGATCCTGCGCGCCTGCTGCCCCGACGCAACGGCGGACGAGATCAACGCTTCCTTCGTTTAGGGGGAGTCCCGGATTCGCCGTCCTCGTCCGGCGGCTCGCCCCAGCGCCGCACCAGGTTCGTTTCCAGCCCGAAGAGGTCGAGCACGCGGCCGACGCTGTGATCCACGATGTCCTGCACGGTCGCCGGCTTGGCATAGAAGGCCGGCACCGGCGGCGCGATGATGGCGCCCATCTCGGAGAGCGCCGTCATGTTGCGCAGGTGTCCCGTATGGAGCGGCGTCTCCCGCAGCATGAGCACCAGGCGCCGGCGCTCCTTGAGGGTCACGTCGGCCGCCCGGGTCAGCAGGTTGGAGGTCACGCCGGTGGCGATCTCGGCCATGCTGCGCACGGAGCAGGGGGCGATCACCATGCCGATGGTGCGGAACGAACCGCTGGCGATGGGCGCCCCGACATCGGCGACGGCGTGGACGACATCGGCGAGCGCGCGCACCTCCCTGGCCGTGCGATCGGTCTCGTAGGCGAGGGTCATTTCCGCCGCCTTGGACATGACCAGGTGAGTCTCGACGGGCAGGCCTTTGAGGGCCTCCAGCAGGCGGACGCCGTAGATCGCGCCGGAGGCCCCGCTGACGCCGACAATGATTCGGTTTTTCAAGGACATGGCGCACCGCCGGAGCGGGCTCCTGAGGCTGTGGAGAAGACTCTCGTTTACAACGCTTGGCGGCTGGGATTAGCATCCCCAAGTGTAGATGTAACGTTTCGGTCACTGATCGGAGGGTCGAGCATGTCCATGATAGAGCACGTGGATGCGTTGAGGGCCAAGCATGCTGAACTCGAAAATCTCATCGACGAAGAAGAACACCGACCTCACCCCGACGACATCGTAATCACGGAACTTAAACGGCAAAAGCTTCGCATCAAAGATCAAATCGCCACGCTGGGTCGCCAATAGGTCGATCCGCCTTCCGCGGTTGGGCGCCGGCCGCATCGGGCGGCGCCCTGGAGAAGCTGTCCATCGGGAAACCTGGGGCGGCGCTGCAGCCGAATCGCAGGATTAGTTAGTTCGTTCTTTCATCGGCCCTGCCATTGCGCGGGGCCTTTTCATCATGACGGCATCGGTCCGCCCGGCGCCCCGCCCATGATCGCAGCCCGTCCCTCCTAAGCAGGGATTCATTCATCACGACACACTTACATTGTCATTCCCGCGAAAGCGGGAATCCAGGGCAACCGCTCCATCGCTTGCCCTGGACCCCCGCTTTCGCGGGGGTGACAAACTCAAATGTGGCACCTTCAAAGCAACCCTCCTAGGCGAGAACGCGTGACGCCGATCACAGCCGTCGGGGCCGGGAATCGGTAACGTGCGGGCTGCCCCGGCACGATAGTCGTGCGCGCAGCCAACCGGATGAGGGATCCCATGGGTCGATTGCTTGCTGTTGCGGCCGCCGCCGCATTTCTTATGGCGTCGCACGGGGCGCAGGCCGACGAGCGGCAGACGCTCGAAAGCCTCAAGTTCCAGAACGGGACGATCGCTGTCGGCAGCAACCTCGCCAGCCTCGCCCTGACGCCCAACTTCCAATATCTGAGTCCGGCCGATACCGAGAAGTTCCTGGTCGATGTCTGGCGCAATCCGCCGGGGTCCGCGGAGGGCACGCTCGGCGCCATCGTGCCGGCCAACGTCGACATGCTCGGCGGCGAAGGCTGGATCATCGTCATCAAATACGACGACTCCGGCCATGTCAGCGACGACGACGCGGCCGGGATCGACTACGACCAGCTGCTGAAGGACATGCAGGCGCAGACGCGCACGGACAGCGAGGAACGCAAGAAGCAAGGCTTCGAATCGATCGAACTGCTCGGCTGGGCCAAGCCGCCCTACTACGACAGCAAGGCCAAGAAGCTCTATTGGGCGAAACGGCTGAAGTTCGGCGACGAGGCCGACGAGACATTGAACTACAGCATTCGTGCGCTCGGGCGCGCCGGCGTGCTCGAACTGACGGTCGTCGCCAGCATGCAGCAGCTTCCCATGGTCGATAGCCGCATCGACGAGATCCTGGGCATGGTGGCGTTCAATTCGGGCTCCACCTACGGCGAATTCAGCCCGAGCGTCGACAAGGCGGCCGAATACGGCATCGCCGGTCTGATCGCCGGCGGCCTTCTCGCCAAGGCCGGCTTCTTCAAGTTCCTGCTCGTCGGCTTGGCTGCCGCCTGGAAGCCGATCGCCGTCGGCGGCGTGATCGTCTTCGGCGCGGTTGGACGCTTCGCCAGGAGGCTGTTCGGGCGCCGGCAGACCTAAGCAGGGATTCATTCATCACGACATACTTACATTGTCATTCCCGCGAAAGCGGGAATCCAGGGCAACCGCTCCTTCGCTTGCCCTGGACCCCCGCTTTCGCGGGGGTGACAAACTTAAATGTGGCACTTTCAAAGCAACGCTGCTTAGGCGCCCCGGCGCCGGGCTACAGGCGGCCGGCCTGGAAATCGACGAAGGCCTGGGCGATCTCGTCGCGCGTGTTCATGACGAAGGGGCCGTAGCGGGCGATCGGCTCGCCCAGCGGCCGGCCGGCGATCAGCAGCAGCCCGGCGCCCTCCTTGCTTGCGGTGACGCGGACCCGTGTACCGTCGCCGAGCACGGCCAGCGTACCCTTGGGCACCGCTGCCGCGGCGCAGATCGCAGCGCCATGGAAGACATAGATGACGGCGGCATGACCGCGGGCGACGGGCAGATCCTGCGCGATCCCCGGCCCGAGCCGCAGGTCGATGTAGAGCGGTTCGGTCGCGATGCCGGTCACCGGTCCCGTCGCGCCGGCGAACTGGCCGGCGATCACCTTTGCGCTCATGCCGGGGGAGGGCATCGCCAGTTCGAACCGATCGGCCGCGAATTCCTGATAGCGCGGCGCCGCCATCTTGTGCGCCGCCGGCAGGTTGACCCAGAGCTGGAAGCCGCGCATGCGGCCCTCGCGCTGCTCCGGCATCTCCGAGTGGACGATGCCGCGCCCGGCCGTCATCCACTGCACGCCGCCCGACTCGAGCACGCCTTCGTTGCCCTTGTTGTCGCGGTGGCGCATGCGGCCCTCGAGCATGTAGGTCACGGTCTCGAAGCCGCGATGGGGATGATTGGGAAAGCCGGCGATATAGGCCGAGGGGTCGTCCGAGCCGAACTCGTCGAGCAGCAGGAACGGATCGAGCTGGGGCAGGGCCTGGGTGCCGATGACGCGCGTGAGCTTGACGCCGGCGCCGTCGCTGGTGGGTTGTCCGCGTACCAGCCTCGTCACATCGCGGTAGCGTTCGCCGTCGGTCGTCACGGTCGCGCCTCGATCGCCAAGCATACAACCGCCGCATCAGCCGCGGTGCCGCTGGTGCCAAGCAATATCATAGTGTGTGCTTGCCTATCGGATCAGGCAAGCCCGGGAGAGCGGTCGTCTTTGCCGCGGGAAGACTGGGCGTGCTCCCCCTGCACGAACTATTCACCGAGCAGAATGGCCACGCCCGCGGTGTTGTGGGGCGGTGCGGCGGCGGTCGTCCGGAACGCCACCGACGTGCCCGGCGACAGCTCCTTGGCGTCCGGCGCGAACGTCCAGCGCTTGATTTCCTTGCCCTGCTTGTCATTGAGGACGGCGAGCATGGGCGGCAGCGTCTGGCGCTTGGCCGATGTGTTCTTCACCCGGCCCTCGATCACCAGCGCCGGCACGCTGTTGACGATGGCCTTGCTGATGTTGAGCGCCTGCACCCTGAGGGCGGCGCCTTCGACGGCGTCGCGTTCGTCGCACGGCCGGTACAGCACGGGCGTCGTGAGATAGCGATCGACGCAATGCGCTTGCGCATACTGCTTCTTGTCCGATTTGCTCCATTCGACGCCGAAGCGGCCGGCCAGCACCGTGTTGCCGGCCCGCAGGGTGAGCGCATAAAGGCCAGGCGTCAGCGGCTCGTTGGGCACGATCTTCAGCAGCGTCGGATCCTTGGAATCCGGCGTGACGCGCGCCGGCACGTTGAGCGGATCGAGACTGGCGACGATCCATTCGGCTTTCTTGTTCTTTCGCACCGTGCCGCTGGTGGCGATGTTGGCGCGCACATACGCGACCTGGCGCAGCGAGACGAGTTGCCCGGCCGGCCCGGCGCTGTCGGCGATCGCCGGATGATAGACCAGGAACTCGAGATCGGGACCGAGATTGGAACGAATGGGCCAGGTCTTCAGGACCTTGTCCGGCGCATCGTCGAGTCGCCCCATCTTGCCGTTGTAGACGACGTAGAGGCCTTGCGTGGGCGGATGCTGGACAACAGCCTGCGATTTCGAGCCGTTCGTCCCGGCACAGCCCCCTGCGCTCGCCGCCAGCATGGCGACCACGAGCAAATGCCGTATCGAGATCCGCGTCATATACGTTTCCCTCCGTTAGCGTGCGATTGGTTCGTGCTGCCCCGTCGTCGCGGGCGCGGAAGCCATGACATTGCCGTCAGGACCGCTTCCGGTGTGTATAGTTCGTTGAATGACGATTTGCCGTTCCGAGCGGGCGGCGCCGGATCAGCAGCTTTGGCTACGCCACTAGGCCGGCCAGCTTGCAAGCTGACGTCCTGTGTAGCGATCATCGCCCCATCCGCCATCGCCGACCCGCGGACATAGTTGCTCTGGCCGCCTAAACACGAAACCAGGCGCAAAGTTCCAGCCCTCGCAACAGTCCGCTGGCGCGAGCTGACCCTCGATATTGCGCTGCGCGCGCAAATTCGAGCGACCGGTCCGCCCCCAGAGGGGGCGGACCGGTCGCTCGATGATGCTTAACCCTGGTCCTTCGTTGCGGCTACCAGAGCTGCTGCTTCTCGCTCAGCTGAACCTGGGCCGCGGGTTGTGTAACGGTGCCGTCGCGCATAGCGATGAAGCGCGTGCTGGAGCAGGAACCGTCACTGCCCGACGTGGCGCAGATCTGCGCGACCTGCGACGACGATACGGTGCCGCTGCCTTCTCCCGCCGTGCTGCCGCCGGTGCCGCCGCCCGATCCGCTGTCGGCGCTGGTGGCGCCGCCGGTGGTGCCGCCGGTATCACCGCTTGTCGTGGATGTCGCGGCGGGGGTGGAGACGTTCACCGACACATTTACCGACGCGGACGAGCTCGACGTATTGGCGCCGATCCCGGCCTCGGAGGCAGCCGTTCCGCTGCCGGTCGCGCTGGCGCCCGTGCCGGCGCCGGTGTTGTTGGCCGTGGCCGTGCCATCCGAGAACGCATCAGTGGAAGCGGTGCCGGCCCCCGTGTCGACCGATCCGTCCGAATCTGAGTTGACCGTTGCGCTGGCCGAGGCGGAACCGTCGCCGACGGAGTTGGCCGACACGCCGACGGTGGCCGACGAGGACGCCGAGGCGCTGCCGTCCGTGCTGGTGGCCGCGCCAGTTGCGCTCGCCGCAGCCGATCCACCGATGACACCGCCGCCCGTGGTCTCGACGCTGATGTCGGCGGTCGCCGAGGAGGACGAGGCCGCGGAGGAATCGCCCACCGAGGTCGCGGACGCGCCATCGGCCGACGCGCTGCCGCTGGCCGTGCCGTCGTCGGTCGACGTGCCGGTCAGGCTGGCGGATTCGGTCGAGCCGTCAGCGGTCGCCGAGGTCGCGCTTGCCGAGCCGGCAGCCGTGGCGCCGACGCCGGCCGTGGTGAGATCGACGGAAGCATTCACGGCGCCGTTCGAGGCGACGCCGGTGCCGCCGTCGCTCGACGCAGTAACATCGCCGGAGTCGCTGCCGGTCGCGCCGGCGCTCGTCGTCGACGATGAATCCGAGGTATTGCCGGCGCCATCGTCGCCGTGCGCCGTCGCGCCGCCGCTGGCCGATGCCGAAGCGCCCGCGCCGCTGGCGCTGGCCTCGGAATGCGATGACGTGGACGCACTGCCGCCACCCACGCTCGAGTGGCTCTCGGATGAGGCGCTTGCCGAAGCGGCGAGGGCCGCCGTGGATGTCAGCCAGCCGGTGTGCGAATTTGGTGCCATCGGCGCGGCCGTGAGCAAGAGAGCAAAGGCACTGGTCGAAAGCGCCAGTCCCAGTCTGAATCGACGTGGGCTATTCATTTGAGTTCTCCTCCAACAAGGATGATGGAACTGCTTGAAACGCAGATCAGTACTTGGTGTGCACTAGTCGAGAGTCCCCTCTCAAGGCAGCGGCACTAAAGCACCAACACTGTGTGAGAGACGTGTCATCTCCGGGCAAAGCTGTGGCATCGGCGTGGCAACGGGACACGATTCCGCGATGCTGGCACGGTTCCAGCATCGCAACTTGATCGGCTAAGTTTTTGATTGTTGAGGCGCTTGTCGCACCGCCCGCACCGTCGGTGGGGCATTCCTGTGATCGCTATGTGTCCAGCGCCGCGGCGCGCTGTCGCAGCACGTACTTCTGCACCTTGCCGGTCGAGGTCTTCGGCAGCGCGCCGAACACGATCGTCCGCGGCACCTTGAAGCGGGCCAGGTTGCTGCGGCAGAAGGCGATGAGGTCTTCGGCCGTGGCGCCGGCGCCGTCCTTCAGCGTGACGAAGGCGCAGGGTGTCTCGCCCCAGGTCTCGTCCGGGCGCGCCACCACGGCCGCCTCCAGCACCGCCGGATGGCGATAGAGCACGCCCTCCACCTCGATGGTCGAGATGTTCTCGCCGCCGGAGATGATGATGTCCTTCGAGCGATCCTTGAGTTCGATGTAACCGTCGGCGTGGCGCACGCCGAGATCGCCCGAGTGGAACCAGCCATCCCTGAAGGCCTCGTCGGTCGCCTTCGGGTTCTTCAGATAACCTTTCATCACGATGTTGCCGCGGAAGAACACCTCGCCCATGGTCTGGCCGTCGGCCGGCACGGGCGCCAGCGTCTGCGGGTCCGCCACCATCAGGCCCTCGATGACGGGATAGCGCACGCCCTGGCGCGACTTGAGCCGCGCCTGCTCGGCGGGCGGCAGGCCGTCCCACTCCTCGTGCCAGTCGCATACGACGGCGGGGCCGTAGACTTCGGTCAGTCCGTAGACATGGGTGATGTGGAAACCCATGCGTTCCATCTTCTCGATCACCGGTGCGGGCGGCGGTGCCGCCGCCGTCATCAGCTCGACGACGCGGCCGCCGAGGGCGCCCGTGAATTCCTCGACCAGCTTGGGCTCGGCATTGATCAGCATGTTCATCACGATCGGCGCGCCGCAGAGATGGGTGACGCCGTGCGCGGCGATGGCATGGAGAATTTCGCGCGGCGCCACCCGGCGCAGGCAGACATGGGTGCCGTTGAGCGCCGTGATCGTCCATGGAAAGCACCAGCCGTTGCAGTGGAACATCGGCAGCGTCCACAGATAGACCGGATGCGGCGGCATGTTCCAGACGAGCGCGTTGCCGAGGGCGTTCAGATAGGCGCCGCGATGGTGATAGACGACACCCTTGGGATTGCCGGTCGTCCCCGACGTGTAGTTGAGCGCGATCGCCTGCCATTCGTCCGTGGGCAGCGACCACGCAGAGTCGGAATCGCCGCCGCCGAGAAAGGTTTCGTAGTCCATTTCGCCGAGCCGTTCGCCGCCCGGTCCATGCGGATCGTCGATGTCGATGACGATCGGCCGCCGCTCGAGCAGCTTGAGCGCCTTGCCGATGACCGGCGCGAACTCGGTGTCCGTGAGCAGGACCTTGGCCTCTCCATGTCCGAGGATGAAGGCGATGGTCTCCGCATCCAGCCGGATGTTGAGGGCATTGAGCACGGCGCCGGTCATGGGCACGCCGAAATGCGCCTCGAAGAGGGCGGGGATGTTGGCGGCCATGACCGCGACCGTGTCGCCGCGCCCGATGCCGCGCCGGCCGAGCGCCGACGCCAGGCGCCGGCAGCGGCCATTGCTCTCGGCCCAGGTGAAGCGATCCTTGCCGTGCACCACGGACGTGCGGTGCGGATAAACGGCAGCTGCGCGTTCGATAAACGTGAGCGGCGACAGCGGCACATGGTTGGCCGCATTCCGATCGAGGTCGCTGTCGTAGGGATTGGGTTTCCGGTTCATGACGCCGCTCTCATGGAAACAGCCGGTCGGCCGGCAAGTGCTACGCTGTCTTGGGCGCGGTCGGTTCGTAAAGCTCGATGATGATGCCGTTGGGGTCGCGGATGTAGCCGGCCCAGCCGCCGGCGACCGCGCCCGTCGTCACTTCCGCTATCTCGCCCTGGAGCGTCGCGCCCGCTGCCAGCAATTGCGCCGCGGTCGCCTGGATGTCCGTGACCTCCAGGCACACATGCGCCGCGCCGCTCATGTTGGGTTCGTAGCGGGGTGACGCGGCAATGCCGCTGAGATACTGGATGAACTCCATGTGATGCCCGTAGCCATAGAGATGGGCGACTCTCAATTCGGCGCCGCGCACGCCGGTGACGCGCGCCTGCCAATCGCCGCTGCGCTTCCCCACCGAGGCGGCGCGAAAACCCAGCGCCTCCGTCCAGAAACGCACGGCGCGATCGAGATCGGGCACGGTGAAGCTGGTGTGATTGAAGCCGGTGATCACGGGCTCTCCCTCAAACGAAGCCGTAGGCCGTCCAGCCGCCGTTCACCTCCAGCACATGGCCGGTGACGTAGGCCGCGCGCCTGGGATCCAGCAGGTAGCAGATGCCGTCGGCGACCTCCTGCTCGCTGCCGAAGCGGCCGAGCGGCGTGCGCCGGCAGATCGCGGCCGTGTCGAAGCTGCCGGTCTCGGCGAGCGCACGGGTGGCCTCGTTCATGATGTAGCCGGGCGCGATGGCATTGACGCGAATCTGGCGCGCCGCCCATTCGATCGCCTGCATCTTGGTCAGGCTGATGAGCGCCGCCTTCGAGACGCAGTAGGGTCCGCGGCCGGGCGCCGCTACCTGTCCCAGCACCGAGGTGACGTTGACGATCGAACCGCCGGCCGCCATGCGGCGAACGGCGGCGTTGGACGCGCCGATGGCAGCCATCAGGTTGACGTCGAGGACGCGCCGCCACTGCTCGAGCGACAGCTCCAGCAGCGGCCCGTGATCGTAGGTGCCGGCGTTGTTCACGAGATCGTCGATGCCGCCCCACCGTTCGGTCATGCGATCGAGCGTCCCCTCGATCGCAGCGGCGTCGGTGACATCGCCCTCCACGGCGAATGCATTGCCATCCCCCAGGTCGGCAGCCGTGCGGTGGGCGGCGGCGGCGTCGCGGTCGAAGATGGCGACGCGCGCGCCGAGCGCGATGGCGGCTTGCGCCGTCGTCGCGCCGATGCCGGCGCCCGCGCCGGTGATGAGGATGCGCCGGCCGGCCAGCGGCAGGTCGCGATTGCCGGCAGCGTCGCTCATGGCAGGAACGACTCGAGCAAGCGGTCGGGCGCGTCGTAGACGCGCACGAGGCCGGAGCGGCCGTTGACCGCATCCTCGATGCGCTGGCGGTGGCGGGGATTCATCGGATGCGGCAGCGAAGCCGGCGGGAAGAATCCGAGCTCGGCGATCTCGGCGTTCGGTGCCCAAGAGGCGCGCTCGAGGATGCGCGCGGCGAACAGCAGCACGAGATCGTCGGCATCGGTCCGCGCGTAGGTCCCGACATAGCGCTCGATCGCGATGCGGCAGCCGGTCTCCTCCAGGATCTCCCGATGCAGGGCGGCGAGCGGCGACTCGTTGGGCTCCACGCGCCCGCCCGGCAGCGTCCATTCCTGCGGCGGATAGTTCTGCCGCACGCACAGCACGCTGCCGTCGTCGTCGAGCAGGAGGGCGAAGGCGCCGATGGTGGCCATGCTGTGGGCAGTTTGACCTTGTTGCGCGGGCGAGTCCTCCCCATCATGCCGGCGGACGCGGAGGCGGTAAAGGAGCGCGCATGCAGCTGCATCTCAAGACCTGGACGGATGTCGAGGCCTACCTGAAGACCAGCGTCGGCATCGTCATCCCCATCGGCTCGACCGAGCAGCATGGGCCGAACGGCCTGGTCGGCACCGACGCCATCTGCGCCGAGGCGGTGGCGCGCGGCGTCGGCGAGGCCGCGGGCGCGCTGGTGGCGCCCACCATCGCCGTCGGCATGGCGCAGCATCACCTCGGTTTTGCCGGTTCGATGACCCTGCGGCCCTCGACTCTCATCGCGGTCGTGCGCGACAACATCGTCTCGCTCGCCCGCCACGGCTTCCGCCGCTTCTATTTCATCAACGGCCATGGCGGCAACATCGCGACCGTGAACGCCGCCTTCTCGGAGGTCTATGCGGAGACCAGCATGGACAGCGGCGGCAACCGCCCGGGGGTCAAATGTCGCCTGCGCAACTGGTGGGAAGCCCCGGCGGTCAAGCAACTGACCCGGGAGCTCTACGGCAATGCCGAGGGCAGCCACGCCACGCCGTCGGAAGTGTCGATGACCTGGCATGTCTATCCCGACGCCGCCCGGCCCATGACGCTCGATCCGCCGATAGCGCCGACCGGCGACTTCGCGGATGCAGACGATTACCGCCGTAACTTCCCGGACGGCCGCATCGGCTCCAACCCCGGCCTGTCGAGCGCCGAGGCCGGCGGCCGATTCATCGCCGCCGCCGTCGAGCACCTGACGGCCGACTACCGGTCCTGGGTGGCACTCCCCTAAGGAGCGGCCCAGGCGCGTTAGTGATTCCTCCTCCGCTTCGTGGGGGAGGAGATCGATGATCACTCCGGTGTGCGTTCCCCTCGCGATGCTTTGCAAGGCGTCCCATTTCCCGCACAATTCGGGGTGGACGGGGCAGGCGGACGTAGACCGGGAGGGGATTCGATGGCGGCGAAGAAGGCGAAGCCAAAATCGCGCAAGCCCGCGCTGAAGAAGACGGCAGCGAAGCGCGCGAGCGCGAAGAAGGCCGCGCCCAAGGCGAAAACGAAGAAGCCGGCGCCGAAACGATCCGCTCGCCCGCAAGCCGCACCCAAGCCGAAACCGGCGGCGGCGCAGCTGTCCGTTCCGCGCGCGGAGGCGCCGGACAAGCGGGCGATGCTGGAACGCGCCCTGACCGGTACGCCCCAGGCGGACGAGCGCGTCGCCGAGAAGCGGCCGAGCTGGGCCGAGGTGCACCAGCGCTCGCTCGCCGATCCCCTAGGATTCTGGGGCGCGGCCGCCGCCGACATCAACTGGATCATGAAGTGGGACCGGGTGCTCGACGATTCCAACCCGCCGTTCTACCGCTGGTTCAGGGGCGGCGTGCTGAACACCTGCTGGAACGCCCTCGACCGCCACGTCGAGAAGGGCCGCGGCGAGCAGGCCGCGCTCATCTACGACAGCCCGGTCACCGGCACGGTCAGAACGTATTCCTATCGTAGCCTGCGCGACGAGGTCGCGAAATTCGCGGGCGCGCTCGTCGATGCCGGCGTCGGCAAGGGCGACCGCGTCATCCTCTACATGCCGATGGTGCCGGAGGCGCTGATCGCCATGCTCGCCTGCGCCCGCATCGGCGCCGTGCATTCCGTGGTGTTCGGCGGCTTCGCCGCCAACGAGCTGGCAACCCGCATCAACGACGCCACGCCGAAGGTCATCGTCTCCGCTTCCTGCGGCGTCGAGGTCGGCAAGGTCATCCCCTACAAGCCGCTCCTCGACGCCGCCATCATGATGGCCGTGCACAAGCCCGACCACTGCATCATCCTGCAGCGGCCGCTGGAGCGGGCCGAGCTGATCCCCGGGCGCGACATCGAATGGCAGGACGCGATGGCGCGTGCGAAGCCCCACGATTGCGTGCCCGTGCAGGCGACCGACCCGCTCTACATCCTCTACACCTCGGGCACGACGGGCCAGCCCAAGGGCATCGTGCGCGACCATGGCGGCCATGCCGTGGCGCTCCACTGGAGCATGAAGAACATCTACGGCATGACGCCCGGCGAGGTGTACTGGGCCGCCTCCGACGTCGGCTGGGTGGTCGGCCACTCCTACATCGTCTATGCGCCGCTGCTCTATGGCTGCACCACCGTGCTCTACGAGGGCAAGCCGGTCGGCACGCCCGATGCCGGCGCCTTCTGGCGCGTGATCGCGCAGCACAAGGTGCGCGCCCTCTTCACGGCGCCGACCGCCTTCCGCGCCATCAAGCGCGAGGATCCCGAGGGCAAGCTGATCCGCAACTACGATCTCTCCCATTTCCGCACGCTGTTCCTGGCGGGCGAGCGCTCCGATCCGCCGACGCTCGAATGGGCCGAGGCGCATCTGAAGGTGCCGGTCATCGACCATTGGTGGCAGACCGAGACCGGCTGGGCCATCTGCGCCAACTGCATGGGCATCGAGGCGCTGCCGGTGAAGCACGGCTCGCCGACCAAGCCGGCGCCGGGCTGGGACGTGCGCGTGCTCGCCGACGGCTGCCGCGAAGCGAAGCGCGGCGATATCGGCGCCCTCGTCTGCAAGCTGCCGCTGCCGCCGGGCACGCTGGCCACGCTCTGGAACGCGGACCAGCGCTATGTGCAGTCCTATCTCACGGCCTATCCCGGCTACTACCAGACCGGCGATGCCGGCTACGTCGACACCGACGGCTATGTCTACGTCATGGCCCGCACCGACGACGTCATCAACGTCGCCGGCCACCGGCTCTCGACCGGCGCCATGGAGGAGGTGCTGGCCGCCCATCCCGACGTGGCGGAATGCGCGGTCATCGGCGTCGCCGACGAGCTGAAGGGCCAGGTGCCGCTCGGCTTCGTCGTGCTGAAGGCGGGCGTCGATCGCGACCACGCCCACATCTGCAAGGAGGTCGTGCAGATGGTGCGCGACCGCATCGGCCCGGTCGCCGCCTTCCGCACGGCCACCGTGGTGAAGCGCCTGCCGAAGACGCGCTCGGGCAAGATCCTGCGCGGCACCATGCAGAAGATCGCCGACGGCCAGGACTACAAGACGCCCGCCACCATCGACGATCCCGCCATCCTGCCGGAGATCGCCGAGGCGCTCGGCGGCATCGGCTACGCGGCGCCGCGCTTGTCGCGGCCGCCGTAGCGGTCGTTGGCGATGCCGGCCTCGGCGACCAGATCGAGGCACTGCCCGATCAGCCGGTTGAGGCGCTTGGTCTCCTCGACGATCAGCCTCAGCATATGCGCATGCTGATCCGCCGGCAGTTCCGGATTTTCCTGCAGGATCTCGGAGAGGGAGCGGATCGATGTCAGGGGCTGGCGGAGCGTTTCGCCGAGCCGGTCGATGTCGGCAAGGCGGCGCGCGACGGCGGTCGCTGCCGGATCGACGGCCGGCGCCCGGCGCCAGCGCAGGAGGCTCCCCAATCGGCGGAACATGCCGGCGAAGGCCTGCGCGCGCAACCGGCCCGCCCGCGCCACATGAAACTCGATCATGTCCGACGGGATCTCGATCGCTGCCGTCTGTCGACTGGGATCCCGCGCCTCAGCGAGCCAGTCCTGCTCTTCCGCGGTATATGGCATCATGACGGGCCTCCGTTGCAGAGGATGCCTCCCACCGGGAATCGTTTCTTCTTATCGGCGCAGCGCACTGCACCGCACAACAGAATAATTGCGACTATCGCGGCGCTTTTCAAGGACCATATTGCCTTGCACAAAGGTTGGGCGGCGAGTCCCCGGGGGAACCGGCTTGTCGAACGGGCGAGCTCGCAGACGGCAATGGCTCCTATCGAGGTCATACCGACACCGGGTCGGCTACGGAGGACGACATGAGCAGGCAAACCAACAAGGTGGCGATCGTCACCGGCGCGTCGCGCGGCATCGGCACCGCAGTGGCGGAGCGTCTCGCCCGCGACGGCTTCACCGTCGTCGTGAACTATTCCGGCGATGCGGCGCCGGCCGAGGCCCTGGTCCGCAAGATCGAGGGAGCCGGCGGCCGCGCCCTCGCGGCCAAGGCCGATGTCAGCGACCCCGCGGCCGTGCGGCGGTTGTTCGACAGCGCCGAGACGGCGTTCGGCGGGGCGGATGTGCTGGTGAACAACGCCGGCATCATGATCCTGGCCACCGTGGCGGACACCGATGACGCCGCGTTCGACCGGCTGATCGCGGTGAACCTCAAGGGCACGTTCAACACGCTGCGCGAGGCTGCGTCGCGCCTGCGCGCCGGCGGCCGCATCATCAATTTCTCGTCCAGCGTCGTCGGGCTGCTGCAGCCGACCTACGCGGCCTATGCGGCGACCAAGGCAGCCGTCGAGGCGATCACGAGCGTGCTGGCCAAGGAACTGCGCGGCCGCAACATCACGGTCAACGCCATCGCGCCGGGACCGACGGCGACCGACCTGTTCCTGAAGGGCAAGCCGCCGGAGCTCGTCGACCGCCTGGCCAAGCTTGCCCCGCTGGAGCGGCTGGGCCAGCCCGAGGACATCGCCGCCGTCGTCGCCTTCCTCGCCGGCCCCGACGCCGGCTGGATCAACGGCCAGACCCTGCGCGCCAACGGCGGGGTGATCTGATTGCGGCCTGCCGCCGAAATCCGAACGCTTCCCATCATCGTGCCGCAGCGGGACCCTGTCCAAGGCCGCTGTCTGAAAGCAAAAGATGGACCACTCTTCCCGGCTGCGCGAGAGTAAGTAGACGAACCCGAGCGCAAGGGAGTGTTCATTGAGCCACGAACCGACGCGCAGAGCGTGCCTCTCGGCGACAGCGGGTTTTCTTCTCGCCGCGACAGGATGGGGCGCCAAGGCCGGGGCCCAGGGCGCGGACGCCTCGCTCGCCCGGGTGGCCGCCGAGGCCGGACGCTACTACGGATCGGCGGTGCGCATCGACCGGATCGCGGCCGACGACCAGTATCGCGAAGCGATTCTCCGCGAGTGCGCCTATCTCACGCCGGAATCGGAAATGAAATGGGATGCGGTCGAGCGGATCCGCGGCGAACCGGCGCTCGCCCCGATCGACGACCTCATGTCGTTCGCGCGCGCCAACGAAATGAAGGTGCGCGGACACACGCTTCTATGGCACCGCAGCGTTCCCGACTGGGCCGGCGACTTCCTCCTCGAGCGCAAAGACTGGAGTCCGATCCGGAATTACTTTTCCGACGTCATCTCGCGCTATGGCGACGCCATCGAGCAATGGGACGTGGTCAACGAGCCGATCGACACCGGCCATCGGATGGACGGCCTCAGGGAGAATGTGTTCCTAAGAGCCTTCGGCCCGGACTACATCAGGCGCGCCCTCGAGGATGCCCGGATGTTGGCGCCGCGGGCCAGCCTCATGATCAACGAGTACGGGCTCGACTACGACATCCCGGTCGAGCAAGACCGCCGCTACCTTTTCCTGAAGCTTCTGGAGCGCCTCCGGTCGGCGGGCGCCCCGCTCGACGCGGTCGGCGTCCAGGGCCATCTCGATCTCGCCAAGGGCCCGTTCTCGCCGAAGGTCTTCGGCGATTTCCTGCAGGAGATCGCGAATCTCGGCCTGGAGATCATCATCACCGAACTCGACGTCAAGGAATACGACTATCGCGCCCCGCCCGAGGAGCGCGACCGGCGCGTCGCCGAAGAGGTCAAGCGCTACCTCGACGTCGCCTTCGCGCAGCCGGCGGTGAAGGGCCTGACGTCGTGGGGCCTGAGCGACCGTTATTCGTGGCTGGAAATCACCGCGGAGGACTATGCCCGCTATCCCGGGGTCTGGAAGCAAGGCGACGGTCCCGGCGTGAACCGCGGGCTGCCCCTCGACGCGTCGATGCGGCGCAAGCCGATGTATCGGGCGATCGAGGCCGCGTTCAGGCGCCAGCCCCTCGGCTGATGGAGCGCGGTCAGACGATCAGCCGGCTTCCGGCGAGTTCCGCCATGCTCCGCTCCGATCTGTCGACCGGCTTGCGCGCCGTCTCGGTCCAGCGGATCAGCTCCTTCATGCCCTCCTCGAAATTCCGCGTCGGCCTGAAGCCGAAGGCCTTCTCGATCTTCGCGATGTCGGCGAAGCAATGGCGGACGTCGCCGACCCGGTATTTGTTCAGGATCTCCGGCGCGATGTTCTTGTGCAGGAGCCGGGCCAGGGTGCGGGCGATCTCGTTGATCGTGATGGCCCGCCCGCTGCCCACGTTGAACACGTCCCAGACGCGCTGGTCGCTTTCCAGGACGGTCGCGAAGGCGTCGGCGACGTCCAGCACATGGACGAAGTCGCGCTTCTGCTCGCCGTCCTCGAAGACGAGCGGCGGCTGGTCGTTCAGGAGCCGGGAGATGAAGATGGCGGCGACGCCCGTGTAGGGATTGCCGAGCGCCTGGCGCGACCCGTAGGCGTTGAACAGCCGCAGGGCCACGGTCGGGATGCCCAGGGCGCGGCCGACCGACAGGAACATCTCCTCGTGATCGCGCTTGTTGACCGCGTAGATCGAGGCCGGTTGCAGCGGCTTCGCCTCGGTCGTGGCGATCGGCTGCAGCGTCTCGCCGTCCGCCGTCAATTCCCACTGCTTGTCCTTCAGTTGGTCGTGCGTTCGCAGCTGGGGCGCTACGGGCTTCCCGCTGGCGGGCGACCAGTATTCGCCCTCGCCATAGATCGACATCGAGGAGGCGACGGCCATGCGCTCGATGGTGTGGCCCCCCTTCGACAGGACTTCGAGGATGACCGCCGCGGCCAGGGTATTGTTGCGCGTGTAGTCGACGATGTTCGCCATGCTCTGGCCGACGCCGACGGAGGCCGCCAGGTGGGCGAGATGGGTGATGCCGGTGAGCTGGCGCTCGAAGACGCCGTCATCGAGGATGTTTCCCTTGATCCGTCTCGCCTTGGGATTGAGATAGACCGGCCATCCCTCCGCGTCCATCTCGGCGTCGCCGTGGACCTGGGACAACAGGCAATCGAGCACGGTGACGTCGAAGCCCCTCTGCAAGAGCGTGTCGACGAGATGGGAGCCGATGAAACCGGCGCCTCCGGTGACGAGTACGTGGCCTCTCGGCATGGCTGACTCCTTCTCGCTGCGGACGGGCGCGGCTGCTTTCTCAGCCGCTGCTCTGCAGCGCAACAACGTTGCTGGCGATGGCCTCGGGGTTGGCGGGGACGGGCGTTGCGAGCGGGTGGGCGGCCGCCGGGAACTCGATCGCCCGCGCCAGCTTCTGGGCCCGGATCAGGGAATGGTTGGCGTCTGTTTTCACCGTGCGCTCCCAGGCGAGCCCCTGGTCGCGCAGATACATGCGAAATCCGATCCAGAGCGGGACGAGCCAGATTATCCACCAGATCCAGAGGGCGATCGGGTTGACGCGCAACATGTACCAGGCCCGGTCGCGCCGGCGCTTGAGCACCAGCGCCGTCCGCTTCCAGGTCGTCCAGTAGAGGGTCGACAGCGACAGCACGAGCGCCGAGAGGTTGCCGGCGGCGAGCCACAGCGTCCATTCCGGCAGGATGCCGACGCCCTCGACATAGGCCCAGAGTGCCCAGATCCCCGTCGGAATGCCGATAGCGTTGATCGAGAGCGAAAGGCAGGGGAGGAAGTTCAGCCACGCCCGCAGCCGCTGCCAGCGGGTCATGCCCATCAGCTTCAGCGGACGGCCGAGGCTCTGGAAGAATCCGCACACCCAGCGCTTGCGCTGGGTGATGCCGTGCATGATCGTGGACGGGACCTCCTCGATGAGCGGGTTGCGGATGATTCCCAGGCGCTTGCCGTTGGCCCAGAAGCGCATGCCCACTTCGGGATCTTCGATCGTGATCCAGGGATGGAATCCGCCGAGGGCGACGAGGTCGGAGGCCTTGTAGAAGAGGCCCTTGCCGAGGACCCAGTAGGGCTGCCGGCCGTTCGCCGATAGGTGCGGGTATTTCATCCCGTCCCAGGCCATGTGGTCGAAGGCGTGCAGGGACGCGGCCATGCTCGCATTCAGGTTGCCGGCGATGTTCTGCGCCTGCAGCACGTCGTAGTGGCGGATGCCGACCGCCGCGGCCAGGAAGTGGTCGCGCGGCGGACAGCTGTCGGCGTCGATGTAGTTGACGAGGAAGTCGCGCTTCGCCTTCAGCTCCTGCGCGATGTTGTAGAAGGCATAGATCAGTTGCCGCGTCTTTTTCGGCGGCAGGTCGCGGTTCCGGGCCTGCCGCCCCTGGTGCCACCAATAGGCCTTGTCCGTGGCGTCCCAGGCGTCCCAGACCACCTGCCATGAGGGGTCCGTCGTCGGCGGCACCATGACGAGCTGAAGGAAGGAGAATTCCCACTGCAGTCGGCGCAGGCTGGCGACGGTCTCGGTGTCGTTCGCATTGGGGATCGCGACGACGCGATAGCGGTCCTTCGGATAGTAGAGCTCGGCGAGCGACAGGAAGGTCGTCCGCATCGTCGCTTCCGGCTCTTTCAGGACCGGGTAGAAGAGGACGATGTAGGGATAGTCGTCCCGCGACAGGCTGGGCGCCTCCGCCATGTCGACCGCGTTGACCGGCAGCGAGGAGAGGTAGAGATCGACGAGGAAGGCGAGCAAATAAAGCACCTGGCAGGCCACGAACAGGCCCACCAGGAGCAAGGACGAATAGGCGCCGAGCTCGCTCACGCCCGCGACTCGCGACGCCGGCGGGCGTTCGACCCGCGACCGCTCGAATTCTCAGGCGCGCCCGGCGCTGGCGGAAAAAAATGCGAAAGCGGCCCGGCCGCGTCGAGCCGAAGTTTCCCGACGACGACCGGCAAACCCGCGGCCCGTCCCCAGGACGGGCGCAATGCCACGCAAACTGCCACGGAGGCCACCCACACCCGACGATCGTTTTTTTATCGTTCGTGCCCCGCAGGATAAGGACCGCCTCGGTTTCCTCTCCCTGGAGCC
>Ga0137403_10002927_pt1 | contig 20652 bp, 14 predicted proteins | sample CZOMad2_1_16fung_FD_122057 | JGI IMG/M metagenome (GOLD analysis project Ga0137403, IMG submission 122057) | Vadose zone soil fungal communities from Angelo Coast Range Reserve, California, USA - CZOMad2_1_16fungal (Hybrid Assembly) | ecosystem: Environmental > Terrestrial > Soil > Vadose zone...
CCGCGCTGGGCACCGGGATTGGCAAGGACGATTTCGATCCCGCCAAGCTGCGCTACATCGTCGGCCCCACCGGTTTGACCGGCCTCGACGAATGGCGACTTTTGCCACGTTCGTACACCTGGGGCCTCGCGGACATTGTGCGGACAGGGCTGGAAGGGCGGGCGTACTCTACGTATGCTTTTGGCCGGTTAACCTTCATGGAGCGGCGCCCACTGATTTTCCCTGGGTACATTGCGGTCAGGCTCCCCATTGGTCTCACTGTTCTGTCGTGTCTTGGCTGCGCAATTGCGTTCTGGCGCGGAACGTCAAAACCAGACAAGCTCGCGGTGAGTGTTCTTCTTGCGCTCGCTGTCACCCTACTGACCATTCTGGCGCGCTCCGGCGCGGACTATGCGGGAGTAAGGCACGCCCTAACTATCTATTTCGTGATGGCTATCTTGGCTGGTTTCGCCGTGCGCTATATGTTGCGCCCGAGTGCAAGGACCATCAGTGTCGTCGCTCTGGGACTTTTCTTGGCCGCTTGCTTTCCAGCTCTCACGGTTGAGAGGCCCTGGGAATACCACAACATGTTGGTGGGCGGGACCGGCCAAGCCTATCGCTACTTTCGCAACGATGGAATTGACCTGGGTCAGCGCGATAAGGAAATCGCTGGCTACTGTCACCGCAAACTTGAGCCGAGCGGAGAGGTCCCCTATCTGATCTATTACCGTTCCTTGATTAGGCCGGATCTAATCGATTATCGTCACCTGAAGGTTAAGTCCCTGGATGACCCTGCAAGCGATGATCTGCCACCCATCACGATTTCCGGCACGCTCCTAACGCTTGCTAGCGCTGCCGCACCGGCAATATGGTCCGACTACAAAGCATTGCGAGACGCGCAACCCGTAGACCGAATCGGAAACATACTTGTATATCGCGGCACATTCTATTTGCCGAACGCTCGAGCCGACGCGCTCTTCGACAGGGCAGACAAGTTGCTCGGGGATCCCAAACCACGTTTCCCTGAAATCGAAGATCTTCTGAGAGAAGGCCTTGTGCTACGTCCGAACGACTATGGTGCGTGGATGTTGCTGGGAAACCTGCATTTGCTTCAGGGCGAACGTGAATTAGCTGTGGCTGCTTACCAAAAGGCACGAGATGCGGTCCCTCCAAGCCCGGTGCGACAGTTGTTTGAGGAGCAGATTCGCGTGGTTTCGACTCAGCCCAACTTCGTCACGCCGATGCGCGATCCCAGCATCGAGTGAGCTTTTGGGCTTTCTGCGTCAAAAAGTCTTCCCGAAAAAGCTAGCAGAGTAAAGACCGTGCGCCAGACGAACAATGCTTAGCCGAAAGGCGGAATCTAGCGATGACCTCACGCTACCGTCGGGGACTCCATTTGGCGGTTACCGAACGTCGCGGTACGGGTGACGGGCAATTCGAACAAACCGGGTTACTTCCTGTTTGCCAACAATCCGGGAGTTGGCCCTTTTAATCACCACAAGCGTGTCCCCGTTACCTATCTCGTCAGTACAGCTGTCCCAAAGATTAGCTGGATGAGTGAGTTGGTTGGAGATGACAGTTCATAGGGCTGCGCGCCCGGGTTGCATCGTCACAGGGATTGGCCCAGGCGTTTCTCCAGCTGCATGCGATAGGTTCTGCTGACGCGTGAGCGGTGGCCGTCCTTCAGAACGAGCTCGAACTCGCCGTGAGAGCACAAAAAAAACCGGACCGGGCAAAAGCCCGCTCCGGGTTTCTGCACATCACACCTTAGAAAACCAACTTCAGGGCAAACTGGATCAAACGTTCCTGCGCAGCGGCGCCGCCAGGTACCGTCCCTGTTATTTGACCGAATCCATTGGCCGTGGGGCTACCAGCGTAGCCGGTGGCTGGGGGAAGGAAAGGCGGGTGGTTGAACAGATTGAAGAACTCCGTCCGGAACTCAAACCCGACTCTCTCGGTAATCGTCGTGCGCTTGAACACCGCGAAATCCCAGTTGTTGGTTCCGGGCGCCCGCAGGGTGGGATCCACGCGCGACTCGGTACCGAAACCCCACTCTGGCGGGGGTGCAAAGCAGGAGGTGTTGAACCACTGCGTAACATGGCCGCCACCCGCTGACTTGCTGCATCCGGGTACAACGTTAGGACGTACATTGGACACGCCTAGGTTGGCGGCCTCCAGCGATGTCGAAAAACCAGCCTTCGAGATCTTCAGCGGGAAGCCGCGCTGGAATGAGGTCACGCCGTTGATTCCCCAACCAGATACCAGTTTGTCCGTTACGCCACTGAAACTGGCTGCGTACCTTTTGCCGTGGCCAAAGGGCAGATCGAGGACGTAACTGATGACCAGCCGTTGCGAAACATCCTGCGAGGAGAGCGACTTCTCCTTTTTCAGATTATTCCAGTCCTGAACCTGCCCGACGCCACCGGTCGGACCTTCCAACCAACTGGTTAAGGTATCGGTGTTGGTCAAGAGTTTCGCGTTAGTGTAGGCCACCAACATGGTCCCGCCGCCGGCGAACCGGCGCGTCACCGTAGCTTGCAAAGAGTTGTACGTGCTGCTACAGCAGCCGTACCCCGCTAAATTTACGTCATTGTATTGCGGGTAGGCCCGATCAAGCTGTCCCTGAATGATGGTTGGCCCATTAAGGTTGGGTTTAAGGGCTCCGACCAGCGGGTTAGGAACTGATTGCTGGATGGTGACAAAGCCGTTTGCGCACGCAACCTGGGCAGAGGGTGGGCTAATACCAGCACAGGGGCCAGCAATGGCTGTGTCGAATTGCCCTCCGGCCGTCGCGACGAAAGAGTCTCCAATCTGATTGATGTGGGTCGAGTACTGCTGCAGATGCACGCCGTGTGACCCGGCATAGGCAACATCGACAAAGAAGCCAGCCGGCAACTGGCGTTGGATGTCGAAGTTATACTGTTCCACATATCCGTACTTGGGGTTGGCGTGGGGCGCCAGCGTAGGCGAACCGTTCGCCTCGACGAAAGCCGAGAGGTTTGGCTGCGGATTGCGCCCGGGCGGCAAAAGGATCCCCTGAGCGCCGAACGGACCACTTGTATCAGCGCAGGAGAAGCTGGCAAAAGTATTTCCCGCCAGAGTGCAATTGGTCCCGTTCAGGGTACTGAAGGGGGTCAAGTAGGAGTTCGTCGTAGCGTTGAAGCCAGTGGTGGCTAGATTCACCAGGTCGTTGTCGGGGTTGAGCCCAAACGAGACGTAGTTTGGAATGTAGAAGGTGCCGAAGCCGCCGCGAATTACGGTCTTCTGGTCGAGCGCGTAGGCGAAGCCAAGCCGCGGCGAGAACGCCTTCTTATCCATCGGAATATTGTTGCCGCCCCGTGATACCAGCGACGCATCGCCCGGGCACGCAGAACCTGCGGTTCCCCCGCATCCCGTTACCGTAGCGTTGGTGGCCGCGGGATTCCAGAAGGTAAGCCGGTCGAAGCGCTCCGACCAAGTCCCTTGCAGTTCGTAGCGGAGCCCCAAGTTCAGCGTGAGCTTATTGGTCACACGAAAAGTGTCGTCGAGATAGAAGGCGCGGTAGACTTGCCGCCCAGCCGTCTGAGCTGGAACCTGTGCGACTCCTTCGGTCTGGTTTACGAAGGAACCCTGGTTTTGCGATAGGCCCAGCAGGAAATCGGCGAACGCGAATCCAGATCCATCGACCGCCGATGGGCTCGACGATGTCCAGTTTCCGGCGAACGCGAACGCGCCGCTGGCGATATTGGTTTGGAAGTAGTTGTCGAGTCCTATCTCGAACTGAGCGCCCGCCTGTATCGTATGTTTCCCCCGAATCATCGTAAGCGCCGGGGAAATGTTGTACTGGGTATTGTGGTCGCCGATGGCGCTGTTGCCCTGAGATTTCCCGACATCGTTGGGGAATGGGAAGGCTGGCGTGGGTGGAGTGCGCATCGAGCCGGGCGGGGTATTGTAGGCGGCACTCCAGCCCAATTGTGTCAGATCATAGCCCGCAAGAATTGGCGCCCGGGCGTAGACAAAGCGGCTTCCCGCTAGACTCACGTCGAGAATGGTAGTCGGTGTAAACGTGTGGTTGACGTCCACGACAAGCAGTTTGCTGTGGTAAAGCTCCGCGCAACGGTCTTGACAGAGACCCGTGCCCAACGGGTTGTTGGGAAGATCGGTCAATCCGAAATAGGCAAATCTCCCGAACAGGCGCGTATTATTTCCAATGTTCTGGTCTCCCCGCACCACGAACTCATTCGTGTTGCCCCCGGAGGCGGCCGCACTCGAAAAATTGTTCACTACACCGGAACCATTAGCAGCCGGGAAGACCTTCTGCCATATGGTGGTTGCCGCCTGGCTGAACTCCGCGCTCGGAATGCAATTTCCGGGGCAGCTTGGATTTCCTGGGTCCAGCCCATAAGGCTGGCGCGCTCCGGTGGACTGGTTAACAGTGTAAGGGTCGTAGATAGCACCTGCAGGAGTATTGCATACGCCGTTGGTGAAGCCGGCTGTGCACAGCGCCGAGAAATCTCCGGTCAACATTCCGGCCGCGGGAACGGTGGTGGTGTTAGGCGATCCAGTTCTCTGCCGGTACTGCTCCCAGCTGACGTAAAAGAAAGTCTTGTCCTTGATCACTGGCCCGCCAAGTTGCAACCCGTACTGGTTCTGCGACCACGGCGGCGGCTCGTTCTTCAACCCGTTCTCCAATTGGAACTTCTTGTGGAAGTATTCGTTGGTGTTGAGCACCTTGTTGCGGAAATATTCATACGCGGAGCCATGCCAGCTATTGGTGCCAGACTTCGTGCTCAGGTTCACGATGCCGCCGGAGAACTTGCCCCATTCGGCGCCCTGATTGTTAGTTTGGACTTTATACTCGCCAATGGAATCCTGGGTTGGAATGATGATCGGCAGGTTGATGTAGCCGATATTCAGCGGCTGACCATCGAGGTATTCCGCTCCCTGGTTAGCGAATGAACCTCCGATCTGGTAATTACCCCAACTGAACGGGTTCTGTCCCACAGGGGATGCGCCGGATCCACCCTGCGCAACCGCCGCAGGAGAAATCGTAATTAAATTGAAAATATTTCGGCCGTTCAAGGGAAGTTCGTTGGCCTTGCGTTGCTCCACGACTTGTCCCAGTGAAGAGGATTCCGTCTGCAACAAGGTCGTCTCTGACGTTACCTCCACTGTCTCGCTCACAGCGCCAACTGTCAGGGGTGTTTCGAGGTGCGTATCGAGTTGCACTTGGACCACGACATTGGGGTGGGCATAGTGCTTGAAACCAGTTTTCTCGATGTCAAGCCGGTATTCTCCGGGGATTACGTTTACGAAGGAGTACGTCCCCTGGTCGTTTGTCGTTTGGGTATGCTTCTCCGACGTACCAGTGTTGGTGAGCGTTACCTGCGCGCCGACAACCGCGGCACCAGAAGCGTCGGTAACCGCTCCGGAAACGGATCCGTACGTTGACTGTCCCTGGACACAGAGAGAAGACGTTAAGACGATGCCAACGACCAGCGTGAGAAACAAAACAGCGGCGGACAGGCTTCGAGACGTCATGGTCTCACCCTCACAATTTGGGAGATATATTCCAGATTCTGGATAACTCTTAAGCGTTAGTCGGGTTCGACACCAATCCCAAAGAAGTTTTAAGAGATATCGCTGTCTATAGTTACGGGAGGAGGAAAGGAGTTGTACCAAGTTAGTCAAAGATGGATCCAGGATCCAAACCGACAAGAGTGAATGACGTCAGCGCACGCAGGGTTAGGGGTGATTCGCTTCTTTTCTCAGCAGTGCATAGAGGAAGGGCTTTCCAGTTGGCTTCTGGCTGCCGCCATGCGGCTCAACTGTGACAAAGACAGCATCGATCTCGGCAAGTTGCTTGGGATCATCCCAACGAAGAACCCAGCGCCGGTTTGATTCGCTGTCCATATACAGAATGCCCAGATTCATGGGGCGCGACTTTGCAGACAACTCGGCATCCTTCTGCCCCCACACCTGGAAGGCACTCGCGTTCTTTACTCCCGGCTGCCGATCGAGATCAAAAGCATAGAAAATCAGTGATTTGTTCTGCGTGTAAAACACTCGTCCAAAGGGTTTGCGGGTACGGCTCCCGCTGTCGACATCGAAGACGTCAGCGATATAAAGCTTCCGTGCGCCCATCAGTTCGCGAATGTCGCGGTCGGATGCCAGATATTGTTCGTTGTCTTTGAGCTTGCGGTCTTGCTCGCGGGCGACGGTTGAAAGTTCATCAATCTTCGATTCCAGCGACGCCATATGCAGAAGGGCACGATCGTGCTCGGCGCGGAGGCTAGTGAACTCCAATTGAAGATTTTGATACGCCTTTTCCGCATCACGAACTTGCGCGGCCAGTTTGTCGCGCTCTTCGGAGACCTGGCGATATTGCGTCTCCCCTTTGCTGTTGGCGGTCGACAGTTCGCTGGCACGATTCTCGGCCACCCGCAGCGCGGCACGTAATCCAGCAAGATCTCGTTGCTCGCCTGAGATCTGTTTTTGCAACCGGAATATCTGCGCCGTTTGCGCCACCAGCAGATCGTCTGCCGTCTTCTTTTCTGAGGTGAGCTGTTGAAGTGGTGTAGGCGCAGGAGATTCGACGGCTGAAACGCCTGCTCGCCCCGCTGGCCGGTGACTGCCCAGTTGATAAGCTCCTATCCCGACCAAAAGGCAAGCAACAGCCGCCGCTGCAGCCCATCGTACCCCCGCATTCCAAACCCCAAAAACACGTGCGGGAAGTTGCCGGTCAACCTTGACCGAAGCAACTACAGAATGCTCAGATTCTCGAATTCGCGAAGATAGTTCGTCGCGGGCCGCGTGGGAATCCCAACCATCGGCTTCTGCAACCTGACCGCAATCCGCTGCGAGAAAGGCCATGCCTTGGGAACTAAGAAGCGAATACTCGGCAGAAATTGTGCGACAAGCTTCGCACAACTCCAAATGACGTTTCAGTTCGATTCGTTCGCTGACGGTGAGCCCACGCGCCTGCGCCAGAGCGGCCAGTTCCTTGAATTTCTGGTGGTCGTTCAGACGTTCGCTCTCATGCATTGTGATTATCCCGAAGCCTCTTCACTGCAGGGCTCTTGCGTAAGCGTTCCAAGCCGCGATAGAAATGATGCCGCACATTGCCGAACGGCTCGCGCAGCCGTTCGCTGATCTCTCTCAGGTCCAACCCTTCAAAATAAAATAGTTCCAACGTTCGCCGCTGGATGGTGGTCAGCTCTTCGAAAGCGCATCGTAACTGCGAGAAGTCGAGTTTTACACCGACCTCGTGCTCGACATCAGTTTCTCCCACTAGAGTATCGTGCAAAGTCTCGACATCCGTACCAGAGTAAAATCCACGGCGCAATAAATGTGCTCGACGGTCCCGAGCGCGACTGAAAGCAACCTGAACGATCCAACCCTTGGCAGAGCCTTTGGCCGGATCATAAAGAATAGCCTTTTGATAAAGGCTAAAGAAGACCACTTGGACGATATCCTCGGCCTCACTGCGGTCATTAAGGATCCTCTGAGCAATTCCGAAAACGAGCCTCGAATACTTGGCGAAGAGCGAGTCCAGAGCCTTCTCATCCTTGGCTTGGAGCCCAGCCATGAGTTCTTCGTCACTGGCAGGACAAATCTCAATGGGTTGCGGCGTTAGGATCGAGTCTTGTCGACCTGTCCCCCATATGACGGGGAATGCCAGCGCGCGCCCATTCGGAGGAGAGCTCATTTTCAGACGGCTAGCTTTGCTGGGCACGACTTTCTACCTGGTTTCCAGCAAGCGTGTCGCAAAGCATACATCAGATTGAAAACGATGTTCCAGAAAATAAGTCTTCTTGACGTCTCTAGCAAAACTTAGCGGAAGCTGGTACAGATTCGCGATATCAGCCGTATACGAGTGCCTAATTCCAAATGGCGAGTTCGTGCAAATCTCGTTTGGCACTCCTGGCTTGTGGTAGCTTCGCCTTGTGTGAGGAATAATGTCGCGGTGGTGTGGGACCACGTGACCAGGGTATACCGGGGACCGCTTGCGTAAATTGCTTTTAGCATTGTTGCTGGGTGTGCTGCTTCGCGGCATGCTCCACGCACAGTCCGCCGAGGCCTTACTCACCGGCCGAATCACCGATTCGGACAAGAATGTGATTGCCGAAGCTACGATTACCGTCATCAACAGCGGCACCGGAATCCACTATCGTGGCCTCACCAACCAGACTGGGACTTACTACATTTCCGATCTCCCTCCGGGTCGGTATCGCATTGAGGTGGAGAAGCTCGGGTTCAAAGCGGTGATCCAGTCGGGCGTCGTTCTGCACGTCCAGGACGCGCTGGAAGTGAACTTTGAAATGATGGTGGGATCCGCTTCCGAAAGCGTGACCGTGGAAGGAGAGGCATCGCCGGTCGACACCGAGTCGTCCGTAGTAGGTACCGTGGTCGAACAGCGGAAAGCGAACGAACTGCCGCTCAACGGTCGCAATGTATTTAACTTGATCGTTCTGGCGCCCTCGGTGATTCCTCAAGGAGGCTCAACAGGTACGCCGGTTGGAGTCAATCCGTTTGGTTGGGGGAACTACCAGGTGAATGGCTCCTTCGGTAATCAGAGTGCCGAGTATCTCGACGGCCAACCGCTGAACATCGGTTACATCAACCTACCGGTGCTGATTCCTACACAGGATTCGATTCAGGAATTCAAAGTACAAACCAGCAACTTAGGAGCGGAGTGGGGACGGTTCGCCGGCGGAGTGATTAACCTTACGACCAAGGGGGGTACGAGTGCCTTCCACGGCGAGGTGTACGAGTACTTACGAAATCGCGTATTCAATGCCAACAACTATTTCCTGAATGCTGCCGGGAAACCGCGGCCGGCCTGGGTACAAAATCAGTTTGGATCCGCAGTTGGCGGACCTTTGCGGCTTCCTTACCGGCGCGGACACAACCGTACATTCTGGTTTACCAGTTGGGAGGGGTTCCGATTGCGCACCGGAGAACCGTTCACAGCCACGGTTCCCACCGCGGCCGAACGCACCGGGGATTTCTCGGCCATCAATACCACAATTATGGATCCCTGCGCCGGTTCGGTTAACGGGATGGGCGCGTGCCCGGGCAGCACTGCGGCGCCAACTGTATTCCAGGGCAATGTGATACCTGCCGACCGGATCAGTCCGACATCCAAGGCGCTCCTTAATCTGTGGCCGGTGGCAAATGACGTTGGAGTCGTGACTCCGTCGGGTACCATCAACAACTTCAATACCGTTGCTAGAACCGGGGGCAACCACAACCAGGTAGTGGCACGAGTTGATCAGGATCTCACAGCCCAGCAAAGACTAATGGTGCGGTTCAGTTACTGGAATGTGCTGGATTTGCCCATCGATCCGCTTCAAGACGGACTGTGCGCCGACCGCTGTGCAGAAAAGTATTCAACCCATGCGGCGGCAGTTGGCTACAACTACAGTCTCAGCCCGGCTTCGATTTTTGATTTCCACGCCAGCGTCAGCCGTTTCAAATACAATCGGTCTCCAAAAAACGCCGGCTTTGATTTGACTTCGATTGGCTGGCCCGCCAGTTACAACGCTACCGTTCCGGCGATCATGCGGACACCGCCGACTCCCTGTGTCGCCAATTTTGCGGACAATATTATGTGTACGCAAGGGCAGAGCTTCATTCAAGATCGGGACACGCAATACAATCTGGCCCCCAGTCTGACTTTGATGCGTGGGCGCCATCGCTTTCACTTCGGGATCCAATACCAGGCGGGCTATGAGAACTACGTGCAGACGAACGTGGCCAGTGGAGCTTTCGATTTCTGTGCCGACGGCCAGCCGTGCTTCACTGGATTCCCATTCGCGGATTTTCTATTAGGATATGCGGATAACTTCAGCAATTTCGAAAACCATTTCTTTGCGCAGGCAGTTGTCCCGGCATTTACTGCGGGAAAGCAAACGTATCGTGCCATCTACCTCAACGACGTCTGGCATATCAAAGACAGATTGACAGTGAGTCTTGGACTCCGTTATGAGTTGCAGGGGCCGTGGTCGGAGCGTTTTAACCGGCTCTCGTATTTCGTTCCCGACGCGCCGAGCTACCTGAACCAGTTTCTTCCCGAAGGTTCTCCAACAGTTAAGGGCGATGTCGATCTGGTGCCTCATGGAACACGGAACAATCTTCCGCTTCAAAGGGACAACTTCGCGCCGCGGATCGGGCTGGCTTATGGCTTGACGCCAACAACCATCGTTCGCAGCGGCTATGGAATTTTCTGGGTGCCCAACTACGTCTCGTTTGCTCTGAACCCGATCAATGACATGATTAATGCGAGCAGTACAACCTACACCGGGACTGTGGATGGAACTCATCCTTATAATTCGATCTCGCTGCCCTTCCCGGATGGCATCTCTGCGCCGCCGGGACGCAGTCTTGGGACGCGTGGCACGCAGCAGTTTCTTACGCAGGTCGTGCAGGCGATCACGGAGGTCGATCGTGCTCACTATCGTGGCAGTTACGTTCAACAATGGAACCTGAGTGTCGAAAAGCAGATTCCTGGTGGGTTCCTGCTATCCGCGGCTTACGTGGGATCCAAGGGCACTCATCTGCAGCAGTACTCGCAACAAGTCAACCAGATTTCCGACGAACTGCTGGCGCAGGCGGCCGCTCAGTTTGCGGCGGGAGGGCGATCCGCCGTGACGCTGCTGCAGTCTGTGCCGAATCCTTTTTTCGTGAACGGACAAGCCTTGGCACTAGGCGCTTCCACTACGACAGTAGGACAACTCCTGCGTCCGTACCCGCAATACACGAGCGTGGAACTGGCCGGCCAAGGCTCGTTCGACAGCACGTATCACTCCTTGCAGGTCACTGCACGCCGACGTTTCGCCGGAGCCGGATCACTTCTGGTGGCGTACACCAATTCCAAGCTGATCAGCAACACCGACACGCTGACATCGTGGCTGGAGACGGGCGTCGGCGCTTTGCAAGACAACAACAATCTGCGCAGCGAGCGTTCTCTATCCTCACAAGATGTGCCGCAGCGGCTGGTGATCAGCTACGTGCTGGACCTTCCATTCGGTCAAGGCAGGAAGTATCTTTCCAGTGTGAGTGGCGCAGTGAACTACCTTGTCGGAGGTTGGGGGCTCGACGGTGTAACTACGTTTCAAAGAGGATTTCCTCTGATATTTCGTAACGGTCAGGCGAACGACGCTACCCTATTCGGGGCTGGCTCCCGTCCAAATGTTTTGCCAGGGTGCCATAAATCATCAGACGCCAGCGGGACGGCGCGGCTCAATGCCTGGTTCAATACTGCATGTTTCGTGGCCCCAGCGGATTTTACCTTTGGCAATTCGCCGCGGGTCGATCCAACTCTGCGCTCCGATGGGGTCAACAATTTCGATGTCGCCGCCTTCAAAAATCTCTTGTTGGATCGGGAGGGGCGGGCAAGTCTGGAGTTTCGCGTCGAGGTCTTCAACCTTTTCAATCGCACTCAGTTTGCTCCACCAAGTACCAAGTGTTGTTCGTTAAACAATGCAAATTTTGGCGTAGTCACGAGTACTGCACCGGGGACAAATCCTCGTCTGGTTCAATTTGCATTGAAAGTTTTGTTCTAATTATTGATCGAAGTGTCGCACTGAGGCACCAGTTTCAAGATGTCAGGAACCCTGGGGACGTTGAGCCGATTGTCCGCCGCTGCCGGAATTCTGGTGGCGTTTGCCGCCACTGCTGCCACTGGCGCGTCTTTATTCGAGGCGAAACTGCCGCGCGGAATTGATTTCACCTTGCAGAATTCCCCCACTCCGCAGAAGCATCTCATCGAAACAATGCCCGGAGGCGTCGCCCTTCTCGACTATAACAATGACGGATTGCTCGACATCTTTTTCGTGAACGGGGGCCGACTGACCAATCCGTTGCCAACGCCGGATGATTTCGATCGTCACGATCCTCGTTATTGGAATCGGCTCTACCGCCAGGATAAGGACGGAAGCTTTACTGACGTGACCGCGCAGGCGGGATTGTCAAACGCAGGGGATGGCAACTACGGCATGGGAGTAGCTGTAGGTGACTATGATAATGACGGTTATCCCGATATCTACGTCACCAGTTATGGAAAGAACATTCTCTATCACAACACTGGCGACGGCACCTTCACCGATGTAACCGCGAAAGCAGGAGTAGCGGCTGGCGGCTGGTCCGAATCCGCTGGGTTTCTTGACTACGACAATGACGGCAAGTTAGATCTGTTCGTTACTCGATATATGGAGTGGGACACTAAGCATAGTAAAGACTGCGGTGGCAATTTTCATACGTACTGTCCGCCGGAAGAATTTCCCGCCACCACCAACATCCTGTATCACAACAACGGCGATGGAACCTTCACCGATGTGAGCCAGCGCGCTGGTATCGCGGCTAAAAAAGGGCGGGCTCTGGGTGTAGGTTTTGCCGATTATGATGGCGACGGATTTACGGATATATTTGTCGCCAATGACGGCATGCAGCAATATCTTTACCACAACAATGGAAACGGAACGTTTACCGAGGTTGCGCTAGAGGCGGGCGCGGCGCTTTCAGAGGACGGTAGGCGCATGTCGGGCATGGGCATAGTTTTTCAGGATTATGATAACGACGGCCGTCCAGACATAGTGGTGACCGAGTTGCCCCGTGAAATTTATAGCCTGTATCACAATGACGGCGGCGGTTCGTTCAGTTATCGCAGTCTCCAAACCGGACTCGGCGTACTCTCCAGTGGAACCTCTGGCTGGAGCGTGGGCTTGGAAGACTTCGACAATGATGGCTGGAAAGATTTGTTTGTCGCCCAGAGCCATGTCTTGGACAATGTGGAGAGCATCGACCCATCGCTGCATTATCTCGAACTGCCGCTCCTGGGAATGAATCGTAATAACCGTTTCGAAAGTGCTGATTCTGGCGTCACGACTGCTCTAGCCGCTCGCGGTGCCGCGTTCGGCGACTTGAACAACGACGGTTGGGAAGACGTGGTGATCACGTGTCTGGGCGGCCATCCTCAAGTGCTGCTCAACCGTGGCGGCAAGGCGCACTGGCTGGTTATTTCGCTGCGCGGTACACGCAGCAATCGTGATGGGTACGGCGCCCGCGTGCAAGTGAATGGGCAGACACGGTACGCGACTTCAACCGTCGGTTATCTCTCTGCCAGCGATAAGCGTCTTCATTTTGGACTCGGAACAGCGGACAAAGCCAAGGTGGAAGTCGTGTGGCCATCGGGTATCCACCAGACTTTGAATCAAGTTCACGCCGATCAATTCCTGGAAGTCCAGGAACCGGAGAAGCAGGATCGATGATCCGCGCAGTATTGGTCTTGTGGTTCGCGCTTCAGACTCTGTCGCCGGAGGCTGTCCAGCACATGCAGGCCGGAATCGCGGCGGACAAGCAACGTCAATTCGACATTGCCATTACCGAGTTTCGAAAGGTCACCGAACTCGAACCTGCCTTCGCGGATGGCTTCATCAGCCTCGGCCAGGCCTACATGGAGAAGCACGACTTCGGTTCGGCGATTGTTTCGTTGAAGCACGCTCTGGAGCTGAATCCAGAATCGGCGCCCGCTCACCAGTTGCTCGGCTATGCACTGCTCGTACAAGGTTATGCGGCCCAGGCGATTCCACACCTCGAACGAGCAAAAGACAAATCTGCCGTGGGAATTGCGCAGATCCAGACTGGGCAACTGGCGGAGGCCGTCACGAATTTGCAGGCGGCGTTGGCCGAGCATCCCAACGATCCGGATATCCTCTATTACCTGGGCCGCGCCAGTGGATTGCTGTCCAAACAATCGATTGACACTTTGGTGGCCGCTTATCCCGACTCCGCCCGAGCACATCAAGCCATGGGTGAAAACTATTTCGTGCTCCGTAACATGCCAGATGCTGAAAGGGAGTTTCGCGAGGCGTTGCGGGTGCGGCCGGATGTGCCGGAAGTTCACTTGGAACTGGGGGAAGTGTATGCCGGCGCCTTCCAATGGGCCAAAGCGGAAGAAGAGTTTCGCGCACAAGCCAAGCTGCAGCCGGGTAACGCCGAGGCGGCATACCGTCTGGGAGCTGCGTTGTTGGAACAAGGCAAAGTCCATGAGGCGCGAGCGGAACTCGTTCGCGCCGACAAGCTAATGCCTGACATGCCGGAGACGCTCTATTCGCTGGGGAAAGCTGCTTCGCTTGAAGGCGATCCTGCCACTGCCGAGAAAAACTGGATCAAGCTGCTCACCATCGAGAAGGAGAGTCCACTCGCGGCGCAGGCCCACTTTGGACTGGCAAGTCTCTATAAGAAACAGGGAAAGGCGGAAGCCGCGAAGCAGGAAATGCAGGAATTCCAAAGGCTACAGAGCAGTTCGAATCCACTGCAAGCTCCTGAAAAACCGGCGCCTCCGCATTAGTCAGGAGTAACAATGTTTTTGGTAATTGCCTCGCCCTGACGTCAAAGCTGGAACTTAACTTCTTGCGGCGGTCGATCTTCAGGATTCTCGTCGGAACTCGTAACCGCCGGCAGTACGGGAAAGCCCAACGCCTCCAAGTCATTCTTGAGTTGTTCGACGGAGCTGAACTGAATCGCATGAATCCCCAGCATTCGGGCAGCGCGAATATTGGGCTCGCGGTCATCTAGAAACAAAGCTTCTGTTGCTGAAACACCAAGGCCTTGAAGAGTGTGCTCATAGATTGCCGGGTCCGGCTTGATCATTCTGACTTCAGCAGAGAAAGTTTTGAAATCAAAGGTCTCGATCCAATGACCGTTTGTCCGAACATGTGCCGCCAGATCCAGAGGCATGTTGGACAGCACGCCAGTCTTGATTCCCGACGTTTGAAGCCTGCGCACCCAATCGAGCATCTCAGGGTAGGGGTGGGACCAGATTTCAACTTCCACTTTGCGCAAAAACTCGATCTGCGCAGGATCAATCGAGGTCTTGGTTTTTGCTGCCAACCTGAGCCAGTATTCCTCGGCGCTGATATCGCCGCGATCATAAAGATCCCGGCTTGATTCCCACAGCTGATAAAACAACTTGAATCCCACGTTAAATATTTGCGCCATCCGCCCGAACTCTTCCGTCTTCGGGGAGCGAACCAGGACCAGACCGTAGTCGAAAATCACCGCTTTAATATTGGGGGAGTCGTTACGTTCTCTGGCCATCAAGCCATTCTACATTTCGTAAATTCACCTTATTCAAAGTGTTTCGTCCAAATGCAGCCTGAATTTTTTCGCCTGTACCTTGGGCAGCCATTCGACTGGCTCCAGCGCCGCTGCTTTCTTTAGGAATTCCGGTTTCAGTAGTCCGACCGTTCGTCTTCAGGTACAAAAGGTGAGGTCGCGATCCAGGTAGGCCAATCGCCCCACGGATCGAGGATATCCACTATCTTAATGCGCGGATCGACCGCAGAAGCCAGGAGCGCAATGCTGGCTCCGGATCCTTGTCCAAACATGCCCACGCGGTTCATATCGAGATCGCCGCGAGTCGCCAAGAAACCATTCCTTCATTGGACGGTCGTGGTAGCGATGTCCGGTCAGCGCCGATACGAAACCCACCGCGGCAAAGCCGTCCTTGGTCAACGCATTCTGAAAAACCTCATTCTTGTAGGGGTCTGTGTCCGCCGGATAGCCATAAAGGTTCAAGATCACCGGAGGATTCTTGATTCCCTTGGGTTTTATTACATACACGTCGAAGTGGGTATCTCCTCATCTGTCGGAAACATGTCGGAAACGCGCTAGGGTTTTCGACGATTGTCAGAGGCAGTAGTACAACAGATGATTTGAACGAGAACCGGCTATGAACAAAGAAACCAACCGCAAAGGCCCAACCGCCTCGAACGGCGCGAATCTCCTCCGCAAAGGCGGAGGTCGTGCCAGCCGCAGAGTAATCCTTACAGAGCAGCAGTTGGCGTTCTGTTCCGCATACGTCCGCATTGGGAGCGCAACCGGAGCCGCGGTGTATGCCGGCTATCATCCAGCTTCCGGGTACCGACTGCTGGAGAATCCCGCTATCAAGGTCCAAATCCAGAAACTTCAAGGGCAGGCCGAGCTGCGCGAGGAGCAACTGGCGGAGAATACTTTTGCCATCCAGCGCGAGTTCCTCGACGTTCATCTAGCGCACCAGATTGCCGATGGAGAGACCCACAAATTGCGCGGCGATGCCGACCGGGTCAAGGCAATGGAACTCGGTTACAAGGCCTTGGGAGTTATCCAGTCAAATCGGATCGTCGCCCAGGCCAGTGCAACGGTCGTATCTCCGCAGGGCAATACAGTGTTCGAGATCTACAAATCGAAATGGCTACTGGACAAAGAGACAGCGATGGGTGCTCGTTTAGAGGATGAGCGCCGCAAGAAACTGCTTCCGGGATAGTCTTGGTACGCAAAAAACTCTCTCCGAGTCCCTTAGTCCAATGGCGACACGTTCGGACCACTCGTTTTACCGACTCCTGAGTCAATGAGTTCTATAAAAAGAGATGTCAAGGAAAAAGTTCTGCCTCGACCGGAGGGCGAGGGTTGTGCCTCGAGATCCAGCCCACTGTCGTTTCGCTTCCTTGGAGAAGCTTGGCCTATGGCCCATGCTCGTAAGTTTCCTCAGCTATGGTGGCGATGCCATCGAGTTCGAAAGAGCGGCAAGCCAGAATGGTGCTTAAGGGCAACCATGGTTCTAGCCGAGGCTCGTGGCCTATGGCTATTTCTGGTTATCCGGAAACCAGAGAGAACTTTTCGAACTCGTGTCACTGGCGCTATTGCTATCCGCTGACGGTCTCCGACTACTCCTCGCGCTACTTGCTGCTCTGTGAAGCCCTGGAATCCAACCGAGAACAACTCGCCTTTCCCGCCTTTGAGCGCCTGTTCCACGAACGCGGCTTGCCCCGTGCCATCCGCTCCGACAACGGCGTTCCCTTTGCCTCTCCTCATGGCCTGTTTCAGCTCTCGAAGCTTTCGGTATGGTGGCTGCGGGTAGGAATCTCCATTGAGCGGATCCGGCCCGGCCATCCCCAGCAGAACGGCCGTCATGAACGCATGCATCTGACCCTAAAAAAAGAAGCCACTCGCCCGGCGGGCGCCAACATCCTGCAGCAGCAAGCCAAGTTCGACGCCTTCCTGGAGGAGTTCAATCACGAACGGCCCCATGAAGCCCTCGCCATGAAATGCCCGGCCGAGGTCTACTCCGCTTCCTCTCGCCCCTACCGAGGCATCCCCGAACCTCACTATCCGTTCCACGACCGCACGCTCGTGGTCACCAGCTGCGGACGTCTTTGCCTCTATAACAAGAAGATCAACCTCAGCATATCGCTCGCAGGCCAGGCCGTCGGGGTCAAGGAAATAGACGACGGCATTTGGCTGGTCAGTTTTATGTCGAAACTGCTGACATGTCACTTGCCTCCGAACCCGCTTTGTCATCGGGCCACAGGCGAGGCGAGCTCGTGTCTTGGCTGCTTGGCCTGAATTGCCGAACTTGGGGAGTTAAGGCTGAGGTTCGTGAGGCAACGACGGTTGGAACGTCTACATCTTCCATCAGACGCAGGGTAATGCGGATTCGCCCTTGAGCGTGGGACGTGGTCCACGTGCGGGTAACGTGAGCACTTTCACTGGCCACAGAATGGGTATGGCCCAGCCGACAGCGTCACGCTTGGGATGACCACGGCCGTGGATCTTGCCCTGCTGGTCGACTCTGAGATGAGGAACGGAAATCACCTTGGCTGAGAGGGAAACGGTCACTGCACCGGGTAGAACCAGGCGATCAAACGTCAGTTCCATCCATCCCTTGCCAAAGAACCTTCCGGGATCACGGAAATCCTGGAAGCGACCAGCCACGTAAGCGCCCCGGGGAAAGACGGAGTGTCCAAAGGCGCCCAGTGCTCCAACGTGGCAGAGAACGGGGTCACCGATTTCCGCGGCAGCCGAAGAGAAGTGCGGCTCGTCTAACGTACACTGCACAAGCGTTCCAGCCGGCAAAATTTCTTCTGTACTACCTTGCGCGGCAGTTGTGGTAGCCGCGAGGCACACTACGACGGTCAGCAGCAAGAATCTTCTGAGCATAAACACCTCCACCGTCCGCGAGGGACGGGTTGGCTAACGCTGAGGTTCGGCGTGTTTCGATCAGGCACCGGCTCTTGCCTTCGCCTGGAATTCGCCATCACTCGGGTTTGTCGGAAAAGTCTTGAACTACATAAGGAACTGCGTGGCGAGGGGGATTAGCATACAACCTGGCGGGAAAGTCTCGAAACAACCGCTGGGGAGGCACCCCACAACTTCGTCCGCTACTAGCATTAAGTATACACCTTCGCGACTGCCAGGAGCTGATGTGCTGAATCCAAGGGGCTGATCGCCTCTAAATCTCTTCGAACTCGCTTCGCACTTCATGAGGATGCTAGGACTTAAGGCCAGGGAATCGAACTCCGAACTCGAGAGCACCAACGTGTTGCTATACTCCGAGCTTTAAATTGCCCCCGGACAGCGTTTGATACGAGGGCACACCCGAGGGACATCCGTGATGGCCTGCTTTGCGGAAATGATTCCGCAAAAGAGAACGGTATGGAAAACTTTAGACTTCTCGCACATCCATGGTGGGTAAACCTTCTCCTCCTTGTACCGCTCGTTGCTTATTTCCTGTTTAGCCGCAAGAGACCCCAGCTCACGAGCCGTGAGCTTCTCACTTCCGCAGTCTTTGCTCTCTCGTTTGGCTTTGTTGAAGGTGCAGTAGCGATCTATCTCGGGGCTGCGATCGGCCTTTTACCCGGACATGCTCGCACGCTCTCCGATCTCGCGCGATTATCCGCGGATCTCGATCGGCAGGCCCAGCCGGTCAGCAATCTGCCGCCCGGCTTGTTGACGGTTGAAGTATTTCGTGAAGCAGCCACGATGCTGATGCTTCTTTCTGTCGCCGTCCTTGCTAAGCAGAAGCGAGGGGAGCGCTTTGCGGTCTTTCTCTGGATATTTGCGCTCTGGGACTTTGGGTACTACTTAGCGCTGTGGGCCACGGTCCGATGGCCATACTCACCCACAAGTCCCGACGTGCTATTTTTCATCCCAGTGCCGTGGACCTCGCAAGTGTGGTTCCCAATCCTAATAAGCATCCTGACCGTGGCGGTTGTTCTATTGACTCGACATCGAGGTCGCATGACCTAGCGCTCAAATATGAAGTCCGCTGCCGACTCGGTTGAACTCGTCCAACATGAGGTCTAGAATTCGTTTACACCATCCTTCCCGCGAGGAGGCCGGAGATGCGCTTCGATGATTTCTCATTCGGCTCCCTCCGCATCGACAACAGCACCTTCGTGCGCGACGTGGTCATCGACCGCGGGGAGATCCGCGACCGCAAGAAAAAGCCGTCCAAGAAATTCCGCGATGACTTTGGACACACGCCACTGTCCATCGAAGAGGACATACCCTGGAAATGCCGCCAACTCGTCATCGGTACCGGCGCATTCGGCAGATTGCCGGTGATGAAAGAAGTGAAACGCGAGGCGAAGCGCCACAAGGTCAAATTGGTCGTTCTTCCGACAATCAAAGCTATCGAGGTCCTGAGACAAGAGCTCAAAGAGACGAACGCGATCCTCCACGTGACGTGTTAGCGCTGCAGCGAGCACCGACCTGGGGTCGGCGGGGGCCATGGTTGCTTCGCGCTCTCGAGCGCTGCCAGCGCCCCAGGCGTGGCCGCAACTTGCCCAAGTGGGAATAACGATCTATCTCGCAGCCGACTTCCTGGGCGGCGCCACCGCAGGAGTGGCCTTTAGATCTCTAAACCCCGAGGAAAAGTGATGTGCGGTTTCATCTGAGGCCCTCACCGGAATTTGTTAATCACGCCCAGAATAAGGAGCACTGTGATTCGACGATGGTGTGCTGGAGACCCCTCCACGAGCGGCGTCGCAGGTCATTGGTTTGGATTGGCGGAGAACAAGGGAGATGGGGACGGCTGTGCCGGTCTTGGTAGCGTGGCCATGGTTTTTCCTTGCGGGACCTTGTTTTCGGCCTCGAGCGGCGTTTTTCGACTGCGATGTGGCACGCCGGTCACAAGGACAGGAACCAACCGCGGGGCTGGTCCGCGCGGATTGTTATGTAAACCGAAAGCCGACTTCCGTCAAACGAACCCAGTGAGGAGCGATCAATCCCAGAGGTTGCAGGCCAAGAGGCCCATCTAAGTTCTATCGCTACACTTGTTAGGGTCCTCGACAACGGGGCGGCAAAGAAAGGTGGAGCGTCACCACCCAGAATGTGTACGGCGAAGACGACGTCAGGGGAGAAGACAACGCCAGGGGATTGACTCCTCCCGGCCAGGGAGACGACGGCGGTAATATAGTCCTGAGATGTCGGATCGCATTGCGTGCTCATGCGTCACTTGTCCGAAGTGTGGGGTTTGGGTTGTGGTTAAACAGCAACACAGAATTGGAGAGAACAAGGAAGAGTTTCGAACGATCTGTCCCTTGCCCGAGTGTGGAAAGAAATTTTCATTTGAGTTGGGCGAGGCACGTGTGTTCGAACTGCCGCTACTTCTTTTTGGGCGGCGACACTTCTACCTTCTACCGTGCTGAACTGTTCTGATGGCCTACAATCGCTCCTTTCCGGACAGCGGGCTCCCGAGGCTGGGATCCCGTGCAATTGCAGCCTACTTACCTTAAGAGGTTGATGGTTGGTAGCGAGGCCTGGCATGTGAGGCAGGCCGCGTGTCACAACCCAAGGGATTTCCATGGCAAAGAAGCGCGGCAATCCGAATTGGGGCAAACCTGACATGCAGGCCGCGCCCGTCGTTCC
>Ga0137403_10002929_pt1 | contig 20647 bp, 18 predicted proteins | sample CZOMad2_1_16fung_FD_122057 | JGI IMG/M metagenome (GOLD analysis project Ga0137403, IMG submission 122057) | Vadose zone soil fungal communities from Angelo Coast Range Reserve, California, USA - CZOMad2_1_16fungal (Hybrid Assembly) | ecosystem: Environmental > Terrestrial > Soil > Vadose zone...
CAGCGAGCCAGTCGGCACGTTGATCGATGAGCTGTCACCGTTGAAGGGCGAGCCATCCAATGTCCATGCGTAATGGAACGGACCCGTGCCGCCCGCCGTTGTCGAGAAGTTTGCTGTTGCACCCTGGCAAACTGTCGCGTCAGCGGGATCTGTTGTCGAAGTCGCTTGGTTAACGGTCAACGTGGCCGTCTGCACTGCAGTATTGCAGGAGCCTGTTGCCTCAACGGTATAAGTGTCGGCGTCACTCGACTGAACGTTGCTGATAGTCAGCGTGCTGGTGTTGCCGACGCTGGAGATCGTGACTCGTCCACCAAGATCGCCGTTATTCAAAACGGTTCCGCCCTTTTTCCAGACAAAAGTTATCGTGCCCGGACCGGAAGCGGTCGTGCTAAAGGTCGCCGTTCCACCTTCACAAAGAGCCTGGTCTGAAGGATCAGTGGTTGTGTTGCTCGCGATAACAATTAAAGCCGTCTGTGTCTCGTTGTCGGCGGTAGCATCGGCGCTGCCAGTGCCGGCAGTCGAGCCGGCTGTAAAGGTCGCGGTCGCTGTGCCGTTGACAAATTGAGTGCTCACGCTGGAAAGCGTGCCCAGCACGGCATTATTGAAGATTGGCATCGGCGGAACTGGGAAAGCCGGCAGGCCATTGAGCTCAATTGTCAGACTCGGACCTGTATTCCGCTTCTTAATATCCGCAGTGAGCGTTGAGGTAGCGCCGGAGCAGATTGAATTGGGGCTAGCCGTGTTCTCGAGCTGCAACCAGGTGAGGACTGTAACTGCCCCTGAAGTTGATCTGACATCGTTTGTGCCCGGTCCAGCATTAACGCCCCACCAGTTGTCGTTGGCGGTGAGAGTGCCGGCGCCTCGAAAGATCGCAAGACCATTAGCGGGAACCGGAACGGTGTTGCCCACCAGGCGGGAGAAGGTCACGCTTGCCACGCTTCCGCCTGCCGAAATAGCGCCGCCAGAAATCGCTGCACTATTTGACGCAAAAGAACTCGTACTAACGGTCAACGGCCCGCCGCTTTCTACGATAATTGCGCCGCCACTTCCATTTGTAGCGGTGTTGCCCTGGAATGACGAACTCGTAACGTTATAAGTACCCGAGCTGAGATTGAAGTCAAACAGATCCGCCGCAGCACCACCACCGCTAATCGAAGCTGCAGTGTTATTGGTAAAAGTAGACGTCGTTACCGTCAAGATACCGGGCGAGGGTGTTCTTCCAAGCAGGTCGCCCGCCGAATAACCTACGCCGCCGCCACTCCCGCTAGTCGAATTACCATTGAAGGTGGTGCCGCTCAGACTCAGACTGCCGCCCGTATAAGAAATGCCGCCACCACCGAAAGTGCCGGCGCCTGTCGCTGAGTTACCGGAGAGCACACAGTTGGTCACTGTCGTAACGTTATCGATTGAACCAGCGACGATGCCGCCGCCTCCGACACCCGTCGTCTCGTGACCGCCAGTGACAGTAACGTCCGAAATACTAACCACAAACGCAGCGTCGAGGAATGGATTTACTTCGATTACGCGGTCGTTTGGCTGCGTCTGTTGAATGATTGTGGTTGCAGCACCCGCGCCGGTGATGTTCGTATTTGTCGCCGTGATATCGAGATCACCAATTGAATCGTCACCACTGAAGCCTTCGCCGCTACCACTAATGGTTAATTGATACGTCCCGGCGGGAACCACGATAGTCGTGCCCGGATTGACATTGGCGAAAGCCACGGCGCCTCGCAGACTGCAATCGTTTGCCGCGGCAGTACAAGCCGAAGCTGTAGGATTGTCGTCGGTTCGATCGACGGTAATACTGGCGAGTGGCGCCGCGATTACCGGCGCTCCCAGCGTTGTGGAACGCAAAGTACCGGTCGACGGCCGCAGGCTGATTCGGTGATTTGTCCGCAGGCTTGATTCTCGCGAAGCGTTCGACGTGATCGAACGAGACGAAACGGAAACTACGGATAATGCTACCGCACTGACAGCGACGAGCGCGAAGATCGACAAGACCCTGTAGGCTTGGCGCGCGGTTCCAGAGTTGGCTCTGCGAGCCTGAGAATCGAGCATTGCGACCTCCTCAACGTATGAAAAACCGAGTCTGTTCAAATCAAGTACCAACCACCATGGGCAAGATCGTTAACCATTAGTAGCAAGCGATTCGAGTCTAGTGAGCGCGAGATTTTTCCATACCCTTGCGCGAACATCGCGGAGAAACACGGAATAAGATTCCAGGCGTCGCGCCGTTTTAGTCCGCTCGCTCAATCTCCGCGCTCTTTTACCTCATGCCGGTTTATTGACGCGGCGGGAAAACGCCTTGCAACGCGATGCAAAAATTAAGCACCAAGTAAGGCTGCAAATTATTATGTGGCAAGCTGCTTCCGGTGATCGCCAGTGAATTCGGATTCACAGCGCCGGTTGCCGGCGTAGCATAAATGTTCACGAACCCCCCGCGACCAGCCGGCGACTCAGCCCAAACATTGGCTGCCGGACTTTGTGAACCGCCGCCCGCGTTCAGAGACCTACCGGTCGAATGCGTGTGGATCGGCATTTCGGTGGACAGCAATGTGACAGTTTCCTCGCCGCCAGTCTGGCCCTCGTCATATAGGGACAGTCCGGGACCTTGGCCCCAAAAAAACGCCGCCCTTCCCTGCAGATCGGGTAGCGCGAAGGTGGACTTGCCATCGCCGCCATAGGTTGTGCCGAGCAGCGAAAAGAGAGCGGTGTTCTGACTCAAGGGCAATAGCTGTCCGTTACACATGGCCCAACCGGTTGGTGCAAAGTTACAAGCCCAGATTCTGATTTCGGCTACAAAAGGACTGGCCATATTTCTTCTCCTTTTTCGCTGTTAGTTTCTTGAAGGGAAAGCCCCTACGAGCGCGATGCAGTAATTCAGCACCAGAAAAGGCGAGCGGTTCTCATGCGGCTGGCTGCCTCCGGTATTCGTGGTCGTCGCCGGCGACATCGAGGAGTTCGGCTGGCCAGTCGCGAAAACGTTTTTCCCGCTATTGGCCCAATAATTACTCGTCGGCGTCGCGACAGTAGCGTTAGCGGCAGCGCCTACCACGGCGTTGTTGCCGGTGAGTGGGTGAGTATGCGCCGGCATTTCGGACGAAGTGAGCGTATGGAACTCCTCGCCGGCACTCTGCCCCTGGAGAAAGCTACCGCTTATATGAAATGGAGCGCGGCCACGCAAATCAGGCAGCGCGAACGTCGTCTGCCCATTGCCTCCATACGTCGTTCCGAGTAAAGAGAACAACGCCTGATTCTGGTTGATTGGCATAAGCTGGCCATTGCATTGCGCCCAGCCTTTAGGCGCGAAGTTAAAGCTAAAGATTCTGATTTCAGAAAGGAATGGTGTGCCCATATCTTTCGCTCCTTTTAGTCCCGGTCACTCATCGTCTCAATTGCGGAATGTCACTCAAACGATCGCTCAGTTTGGTGACGGAAAGATCCCAAACAGAGAAATGATGTAGCTGATGCACAGATAAGGGATCATGTTATCGTGCGGCTGAGAACCCCCAGTTGGTCCAGCGGGAATAGGCGGATTGCCCATCTGGGTATCAGGCGCGGCATTGGCGTATTGGGTCGTGTCAGAGACGGCCCAAACGCCGCCCGCAGGATTTGAAGCGTTACCGCCTCCGGAACTACAAAGCGCCGCATGCGTGTGAACGGGTATTTGATTAGTGGTTAGCGTTACGCTTTCTACACCGCCACTCTCTCCGATTTGGTAGTTTGAAGTTCCCGGACCCTGGCCCATGTGAATCGGTACTCGGCTCTGAAGGTTAGGCAGGGCGAAGGTCGTCTGGCCATCTCCGCCGTAAGTAGTACCGATCACGTTAAAGAGGGTCTCGTTCTCGGAAATAGGCATTAGTTGCCCGTTGCAAAACGCCCACCCCGCCGGCGCAAAGTTTCCGCCGAACATTCTGATTTCGCCAATAAAAGGTTGTGACATGATCTACTCCTTCTTCAAAGCAAGAATCCGTAGTCTGGTAAGCAGATGACAGCAGCGTCGATTTCGCGGCCGTATGAACGGCTGGGGCTGAACGTCATTACGTGCCTTGCGTGAGTGCCCGCGTTACTGAGATGAAGTTGAAAACGAACAAAGCGTGCTCGTGGAAGCCGGTAGCTCTTTGTAACCCTTTGAGGGGAGGCGGCTCAAACAAACCACGCAAACAGCCTAAGTAAAATGCGGGGCGGACTATATATTGAACCGGAGCAGAAATACAAGAGATTTTTTATCGGAAGTACAAAACAATAATTTTTTTGTTGCAACTTCAAGAAAGAAGAAATAGACTGCACGCCCTTCACGGCAGTATTTCACGATTCAATGCTTTGTTAGGAGGAGGGGCAATGGGTACTTCGCGTCGAGATTTCTTGAAGAAGGGCTCGCTTGTGGCACTTGCTGCCGGAGTTCCCTTGGGCTTGGCCGAAAGGGCTATGGGGAAAGAACCCCTCGCTCCTTCGGGAGGGACCGGCTTGTCAAAGGCGGCGTTCCTGGCGCAGCTAAATACAATTTTTTTGATCAATGAGATAACTTCGAAACGCGCGGTTGAGTTGGTGGCCGTCGAAGACCTACATCAAACGCGGAAATTTGGCGGAAAAGAGGGTTTCTCTCTTCTGTTCCGCGGTGCCCAGACATCAGTGCTCAAGCAGAACACTTATCTGATCGAGCACAATCGGCTCGGTGTCTTTTCGTTTTTGCTTGTACCGATCGTGACCAGGGACAAGAGCGCGCCCTATTACGAAGCAATCATTAATCACCTCCATCCATAACGCATGTCCTAAATCGCCCATAGCGCTAGTTTCCTTCCACTGGGATGCAGGGCAGCTTTCTTCTCCCGGTTGGCACGCCAGTTTTTACGCCCTAACTTCTAACGTCTGGATCACGCCGATGAGTTGGGTGTCGGACTGGTTGGGACCCACTCCATAAGTAGGTGTACACCGTGTTCTTCTACCCGTCTAAAGCCAAGTCGCTCAAAGAGGCGAAGAGAAGGATTGAAACTCTCGACATAGATTCTCAGTGGTCTCAAGCGCGTTGCTTCATCCATCAATGCTTTGATCAAACTGGTGCCAATGCCAGAGTTGCGTTCCTGCGGCAGCAAAGTAATGTCCATGATCTCAATGTATTCTTCCGTTCGCGCAACATATAGTCGTCCGACGGAACGATCGTTCAACGTGATGATGTCGTGATTGGCATCTGGCTGTACTTTCCTATAGTGCTCTTGTTGGGCAGCGAATTGCATCGCTATGAACGCTTCTTGCTGTTCCCTGGTCCAAGGCACCATCGCCATCTCCTCCGCTCTCGTGCTTGCGTAAATTTCCAGCAACAGCGGCTCGTCCGCGGCGACAACGGGCCGGAGCGTAACCGGTGAACGGACGTTCGCAGTTTGAGTGGGATCGTTCATTTCCTTAATCGATTGAAAACCGCTTCGTAATAGAAGCCATTATCATCCTTGTTGATCGGAACCAGGAAGAGTTTGAAGTGGCCCATCTCGTCATGCTCGAATTGGCGCAGTCCCTGGCCCAAAAACACCTCTAGAGGCCCACGAAAGACAATTGCGAATTGCTCCTGTCTGGGTGAGACTTTCAGTTCCGATACTTCTGCCAAAATCAAGTTCACAGCCTTAGCCTCATCGACCCGAACTCGAAATTCCGTATTTAACTGCGCGGCAAAGTTTTCATGCTCCAGGGAAGCGCCCATAGATTCTCCTTTTCCGGACTCCAGTTGAAATGGTTGACACCAAAGCGAATCACTTTGGCTTAGTCATGATTAGTAACATGAAATCAAGGATCCTGGGTCCATAGTGGAACCCGTTTGCCAGTGCTGAAAACGAAAAGCCCGTAAGGCTGATCTGGTCCACCAGTTCCTGAAACAGTCTCTGAAACTCGCTCTTCGATATCAATGCGTACGGAAGTGAAGCGCCGTGCTGTTGGAAGACATGATTCAGACATCGAATATGTTCCTCTTGCCCATCGAGCATCAGTACCTGATTGTCCAACTCCAGAAAATCTATCAACGCCAACACCCGGCACTCAAAGCCTACTTTGCGCGCGCAACTTTGCAAGTGCCCGAAATGAATTGAAAACTCTTCGTGGTTCAGGTGGTAACTCTGCATAGGAAACCTGTCAACACTTCCGTACTCGGACATGATCACGACCCCACCGGGAGTTAAATGTTGCCACGCGCGCTCGATGAAACGAAAGACGCCTGTATTCACCAGGAACGTTTCGGCGTTTGTCGGTTCGTCAAGATCATATTTCTCAAGGTCACGCACACCCTCGCCTTCCCAATGCGGTCTAGAGTCGTCGCTCTCGTCACGTTTACGTTTCACCGAGGCAACAGGAAAATCCGCTATTACTTCGTTCGCGATGATTAGCTCAAAGTTTTGGTTGGGAAGATTGAAATTGGTAGCGTCTTGTTGAAAGTGGGTCACTGCCGGAACCACGTCGGCAAGTTTGTGCTGCTGACTCTGAATCAGAGACGGTGACAAATCCATAATATGATAGTCGATGTCGACGGGCTGGCCTGCTGGCGTTTTTAAGCTCCGCGCTTGTTCGATAAAAGACCGTGCAAAGCTCCCCGTGCCCCCGCCAACTTCCAGCACTTCAAACCGATTGGCATGGCCCAGCAAAGGAAGCACTTCGGGTTTCAGTGTAGAAACGCAAAACCGCGCGCCATAATCGAGGCCTCCCAGCGCTTCGCTGGGAAAGCGAAGCGCGTGATTGATCGTTGGCTCGATCAGATCAAACTCCCACGAAGCATCTTGTATTCCCTGCACGTGAAAATCGACTATTGATTGCGCCGCGCCGTCAGTCGCGGGCTGACCCCATTTCGCCGCATGATAGAAATTGCGCGGCACTCTATTGCAGGGTTTGTAGGGGTCGCTTAAATCTTCCGCGTGTGCTGTCAATTTGATCAGTTGGCGTTTGGGGCTGGTCAGGAACTCGATTGTTTCCCGGCAGCCGCTGTCTCCCAAAGCATTTGCGATTCCGGCACTCGCGAATATTTCCCTGAGTGTTCTGCTCCCATCCGCCTTTAGAAACACATTTGCTGCCCCAGGTGGCATGCCCTCTTCCACAACTGGCGGCAATTCGTTCTTCCTGGGCGAATAGATGCGCTGAGCCATCGAGGTTCGGACCAGCCGCATTTCTCCGCTCTTGTCGCGATAGACGAGCGCCGGGTTTTGCAACGGCCGGACAACAAACTGCTCCAGGAACGAATCGAACGGATCGTCGCCGCCAGGTATCAGAAACCTTTGTTCTATTAGCTCTCTTAACTGCGCGCCGTCATCGCCCAAATTGTCCAAATCGTGGTCGCCCAGTGAAACATTGGTTCCCATCTGCGTGGCGAGTAGTAAGACTCTCACGTTTTCGCGAGGCTCGATTACATACCCAGTCAGTTGATGAAAGATTCCGTACTGAATAGTACCGGGAAGCAGACGGTTCTCAATGACGTGGGCGTGGGGGCTAATCTTGTAGAGGGTCATGCAACCAGTTTTTGTGTGCAATTTGTTTGGTGAGAACCATATGGGCTTCAATTCTCGTGGTCTTCGCCAGGAAGAGTCCGCTTCATTTCGAGATAAACTCCATCTTCACTGACCATGGCAAATCCCAACCGTTCATACAATCGGGCAGCACTACTCCAGCGCAACACATGCAATGCTACATTTTTTCGAGCGCATGTGGCTTCCTTCAACAGTGATTGAATCAATGTGGTTCCAATGCCGCGGTTGCGGTATTCCGGCAGCAACGCAATGTCGACCAGCGTGATGTCCGATCCCATTCGATCAATGAGCAAACGGCCGACGGGATGATCGTCGAAAAGAATAACGCTGCTGTCAGCCTGAGGATAGCACAAGCGATATTGCTGACTCTGCGCGTGAAACTGCATTTCAATGAATGCCCGCTTCTGATTGTCGTCCCAGCCCGACAAGCTCAACTCTTCGTCGCGCGTGCCTGCGTAAACCGTCAACAGAAATTCCTGATCGTCGGGCGTCGAGAGACGAAGAGTGACAGAACCCGCCATAAAGTATTAGTCTCCTTGCTACGATAGGGAAGAGATTCGGTTCCGGACGGTAAATGATTCTCACATCAATAGTCGCGATATTGCAATCAAGCGCCACCTTAAGATGATCAGTAGTTTCAAACTATCCTTCAATTTCGATCCTGAACTGCTGCAATCCGATCTCAATCAGATCAGTCCTGATGAATGGGTAGCACACTTCAACCGAGATTACTTTGAAGGGGAATGGACGGGAGTGGCGTTGCGCTCCGCTGGCGGCGACTCCCGTCAACTTTATTCGCAAATGAAGGCGGAATTTGTGTTTGCGGACACGCCTATACTCGAGCGTTGTCCGTATGTGCGCGAGATCTTGAGCATATTTCAATGTCCCCTTCAGTCTGTCAGATTTTTGAGGCTTGCGGCAGGCTCGCTGATTAGGGAACATCGCGACTACGATCTCGGCTTTAAGGAGGGCCAGTTGCGCCTGCACATCCCGATTACTACAAATCCGGACGTGCAGTTCTTTCTTGATGCGCACCGCATTGAATTGCACGCTGGGGAGTGTTGGTATCTTGATTTAAGTCTGCCGCATTGGATTGAAAACCGTGGCGCGACTGATAGGATTCATTTAGTCATCGATTGCGAACTCAACGAATGGCTCCGTGGCTTGCTTCCGCCTGACGACTCCAGCGAATGTCAATCGATGAATTCTGACACAGAATATCCTTCCGCACCCGACGAGTTGGATCGATTCCGTCAGACCGTCTTAAGCAATTTGAAACTGCAACATCGGCTGCGCGAAACCGCCGACCGGGAAAGTTTCATAAGACTGCTGGTGGGCGTAGGCCAGCAGCTTGGCTATCGTTTCACGGCGGCGGATGCAGATAACGCCTTGCGAGCAGAACAGCAAGCCTGGATTGAGAGATGGATAGACTGATCGACGCGGCACTTCTCGAAGGCTGGGTTCCGGCACGCTTCTATTGGCGCGAAGGGAAACCCATGGTGGACTGGTGTTACCTGGGCAGGCAGCGTTTCGAGGCGGCATTCTTTGAACAAACCATCGGGAAGTGCATGGCCCAGCCATTCAATTTGTTGTTCCGACAGCAAACACCGATGGAAGTTCTCAAGGAATGGCACGAGGTCCAGCCCGGACTAAAACCAAGCGGTTTTATCTTCCACATGTCTCGCTCTGGTTCCACTTTGGTGTCGCGGATGCTGGCGGCCATTCCGACAAACGTAGTGATCTCCGAAGCGCGTCCGATCGATGCAACCTTGCGGGCTCAGTTCAACTCTACAGAAGTCACCGACGACCGAAGAATCTCCTGGCTGCGGTGGGTGGTGAGCGCGCTGGCCCAGCGCTGGCGCGGCGAAGAGCAGCATTTCTTTATCAAGTTTGACGCCTGGAACACTCTGGAACTGCCTCTGATTCGCCGAGCTTTTCCCGAGGTGCCCTGGATATTCGTGTACCGTGATCCAGTTGAGGTTATGGTCTCGCAGTTTAACCAACGCGGCGCTCACATGATTCCGGGTGTACTGCCTTTTGGCTTGTTCGGCATGGACATGCAAACCGCCACTTCTCTTCCCCCTGAAGAGTACTGCGCCAAAGTCCTGGCGATGATCTGCAAGGCAGCGCTTCAGCATAGCCGAGAGGGTGGTCGTCTTATTAATTATCGGGAACTGCCGGAAGTCGTGCCGGAATCACTGCTGAAGTTTTTCGGTCTGCGTTGCTCCGATAGTGAACTTGACACGGTTCGCGCTGCAGCGAAACGTGACGCGAAGAACCCTGTAGCTACTTTTCAAAATGACAGCCAAAAGAAGAGAGACAGGGCTACCGAGGCAATTCGCGACGCCGCTGATAAATGGCTCTATCCGGTCTATGAAGACCTGGAGGCGGCTCGCCAGGCGCAACCGGACAATACATAAATCTCAGTATTCCGGACAATAAGCTTTCTCTGTAACGCCCGAGCTGTCGAGGAGAGATGACTACGGAAACGAAAGAACCTGTGCTGTTGTCTCCCTATGGGGGTGACTTGATTAATCTTGTCTGTCCAGATGAAGAAGCAAAGGCATTAGCTGTTTATGCGAGTTCGCTACCAGCGTTGCAATTGTCAGAGCGCTCTCTCTGTGATTTGGAATTGCTCGCAGTGGGCGCCTTCTCACCGCTCAATAGGTTTATGGGAAAGGCCGATTACGAGCGCGTGCTGGCGGAGATGCGTTTGACGAGCGGCCACCTCTTTCCCATTCCCATCACTCTACCTGCGCGATCAGACTTCCACATTCGGGAGGGAAAAGATATCTCCCTATGCAACTCGAAAAATGAACCGCTCGCCGTGCTTACCATCGAAGAAATCTATGAATGGAATCTAGACGAAGCGGCTGACAACGTTTTCGGCACCAGAGATTCGCGTCATCCGCTGGTTGCGGAAATGAACAACTGGGGAAAGCTCAATCTTTCGGGTCCAATGCGTGTTTTCCGTTTGCCACGACATTACGATTTCGTTGAGCTGCGCCTTACCCCCGTTCAAACCCGGGCTCGTCTGGAAACCCTGGGACATTGCAATGTGGTGGCCTTTCAAACGCGCAATCCTTTGCACCGGGCGCATGAGGAGATGACCAAACGCGCAATTGCGGAAAGGGACGCAGTGTTGTTGCTTCACCCCGCTGTCGGTGTAACAAAGCCCGGCGATGTCGATCACTACACGCGTGTGCGCAGTTACAAGGTACTTGCTGAACGCTACTATGAACCGGGAAGAGTCCAGCTCGCGCTTCTCCCCTTAGCGATGCGCATGGCCGGCCCACGCGAAGCACTCTGGCATGCATTGATTCGTCGCAACTATGGCGCAAACTTTTTGATTGTCGGACGCGACCACGCCAGCCCCGGCCTGGATTCTTCGGGGAAACCGTTTTACCAACCTTACGCGGCACAGCAACTAATGGAGCAATTCAGCGAGGAGCTGGGCGTTGGCCCTATTTCGTTTCAAGAACTGGTTTATTTTCCGGCAGGGGATCAGTATGTGGAAGTTTCCGCTGTGCCACCGGGCGCGAGCACGGTTTCTCTTTCCGGAACCGAGCTGCGTCAGTGCTATGCCAACGGAGCAAAGCCGCCGTCCTGGTTGTCAAGATCGGAGGTCAGCGACATTCTTTCTCAAACTTACCCTCCCCTCGAGCGACAAGGCGTATGCATCTGGTTTACGGGCTTGAGCTGTTCGGGTAAATCAACGATCGCAGAAATACTGACGGTGATGCTGTCAGAACGCGGCCGCCGCGTGACGCTTCTTGATGGTGACGTGGTGCGCACGCACCTTTCCCAGGGCCTCGGTTTTTCGAAAGAGGATCGCGACGCGAATGTTCGGCGAATAGGATTCGTGGCCGCGGAAATCGTTCGCCATCGTGGTGTAGCGATTTGCGCTGCGGTTAGCCCCTATCGCGCGACCCGGAATGAAGTAAGAAAAATAGTAGGACCGGACCTATTTGTTGAAGTCTTCGTCGATACGCCGCTCGATGTTTGTGAGGAGCGCGACACGAAAGGTATGTATGCCAGGGCAAGGCGCGGTGAACTAAAGAGTTTTACCGGAATAGATGATCCCTATGAGCCGCCAAAGGGTCCGGAGATGAGACTCAAAACTGTATCGGTCAGTCCTGAAATCAATGCGCGTTTGATCTTAAACCATCTGCTGCAAAAGGGATTTGTTAAGCAAGAGAACCAATGAGTGAGCAACCGCAGACGTTTCGCTTGAAGGCAACACACTAAGTCGGGACCGGTTTCCCAGCTACAGTGGCCGTTAATCAGATGCCCTTAAAACGGAAAGGGCGTCACCGCCTCAATGGTCGGCACCGCCCTCTCTAGGGTGACCGTGGTAGAAGTCTTATACACTCAAACGTCGTGTAACGCTACCCTTGCATGCAAGAATTCTTGTTTTAAGGCAAAGGCGAGTCGCCGCCCTTTAACCGCCCTTCTAAGCCGCATTCTATGCTAATGGGAGTCGCGCTCACCTATGTTAAGTTAGTTTAAAACCCGGCAGGGTCAACGCCGCTTTCCGATCCGAGCGAATCTCAGATTTGAACTGACCTGATTCGACCGAAACCCTTTTAGGATTCTGAGCGAGAAAGCTACTTTTTTAATTGGTCTTTCAGGTTGAGATTGCGAATTAAGCGGTGTAAATAATTTGGATGCACGCCAAGAAGTTTTGCGGCTTCAGTATAACTTCCCTTCGCTTGCTGCATCGCACCCAAAATGATCTGCTTCTTTGTTTGGGCCACTGCCTCGTGATACCTGGTCCCGGGTGCGGTTGCCGCCGGCTCGGATTCCAGAATTGTCTCCGGTAGGTCCTCGAGCAGAATACGGTCGGTACTGCCTAACACCACGGCGCGCTCAATTGCATTTTCCAGTTCGCGTATGTTGCCCGGCCAATCGTAACCAAGCAAACGCGCCTGCGCTTCCGGAGAGATTCCGGTTATGCGTCGATTGCATTTCTCGCCATACTTCGCGGCGAAGTAATTTGCCAGCAGCGGAATGTCTTCCTGGCGCTCTCGTAGCGGGGGCATTTCCAGGCCCACCACATTCAGACGGTAGTAGAGATCCTGACGAAACGTGCCGGCGGCAACCGCGTCTTCGAGATTCTTGTTCGTTGCGGTGATAAGCCGGATGTCGACCTTGATCGTGCGGGTGCCGCCAACGCGTTCAAATTCGCGCTCCTGCAACACGCGCAACAGTTTCACTTGCAGAGCGAGCGAAAGCTCGCCAATTTCATCGAGAAACACCGTGCCGCCATCGGCAATCTCGAGGCGACCCTTCTTCAGTGCCAGCGCGCCGCTAAACGAACCCTTCTCGTGACCAAAGAGTTCGCTTTCAAGCAGCGACTCAGCGAGCGCCGCGCAGTTCACCGCCATGAAAGGTTTGTCTGCGCGTTTGCTGTTCTGATGAACTGCTCGCGCCACCAACTCTTTGCCCGTGCCGCTCTCGCCGGAAAGCAAAACGGTCGAATCCGTGGGCGCAACTTTGGAAATGAATTGCAGCACGTCGCGAATGCGCGGGCTTTCCCCGACCATGTTGTGCTCGATATTGAAGTCGGCGATCAGTCTTTGATTTTCGCTGACGAGCCATTCGATGTGGCGTGCGTTTTCAATGGCCACAGCCGTGATGGCAGAGATGGCCGACACGAGTTGCAGGTGGTCTTTGTCGAAAACAGCATCAGGCTCTTTCGTGTCGAGATAGATTACTCCCAGCGTGCGGTCCAGCATGACCAGCGGCACACACAAGATTGATCCGGGTCCCTGTGTGCTTAAGCTCTCCGCAGACTCAAAGCTTTTCCCCTCTGCCTGGTTATTAATCAGCAGCGATTCGCCATGTTGCAAAACCCTTTTCGTAATTGTGCGGCTCACTTTGATCGATTCATCTTGTTGGCGCTGCCGGTTCAATCCAAAAAAGGAAGCAAACTCGGCTGAGTCGCCCTGCGGGCCCGGGTCCGTAAGAAGGATCGCTCCACGCTCCGCAGGCACCACTTCGAATAGCAGCTCGAGCAAAGTCTTCTGAAGCTCTTCGACGCCCCTAATGGCGTTGATGGTCGTGCTGACCTTCATCAACGCGCTCAGGTCACGGGCCATCAGGTACAGCGCGTCGTTGAACCTGAACTGCAATGTAGATCCGCTGACAATCTGCGCGTCGTCGAAGCGAACCTCGCTCGATTTCGATTGAATGTCGCCATCGTGTATTAGAAAGAGGAACTGCGAATCCCCGATTCGAACTCGATCGCCATGTTGCAGTTGCCGCCGTTTCACCGGCACATCGTTGATGAACGTGCCATTGAGACTCTCGAGATCGAGTATTACAAACCCCTCGTTTTCTTTTTCAATCTGGGAATGGCGGCGGGAAACGGACGCATCGGCAATGCAAAGCGTAGCCCTTGTGTCGCGTCCGAGGACGACAGGTACATCTTCAATTGTGAAGACGCTGCCCTTAAGTCTTCCGGAAATGGCAGTCAGTCGCGGGTTCATTCGATTCGTGTGAGCTGCAGGTTTTGAGCGCCTAAGTTTACGCGCACCTACGTTTGGCGGCAATAGTTTGTAACGAAAACTCTTAGGTGACGCCGGTCGCCAACACTCGAGTCAGCGGCGACGAACCGCCCGCAAACTATTAAGCACTCCAGCCGGGCTGCCCGCCTGGGGACCCCGCACAGTTTGCGTTACCAGAAGCTATCTAAACAGATATCGCGTCTATCTAAAAGGATAGACCCGCAACCCTCGGGGTTTGTCTCTTGCAATAGTTCTTGAAAACGCAAACCTCACGCTAACTTCCCGCGACGAATGGCGTTACTGACAAACCCAAACCGAGCAGTTCTCGATTAGAAGACGCGGCACGCAAGTGGCAATGGACCGGAGCAGCTCCCGCCACCGAAGACTTGAAAGCGGTTGAGCTGTTACTGGTAAGAAGGAACCTTCGAGGATCACTGGCTTACTACAAAGTTTGAGGTCGAAAGGCTTCGACCGATGCCGAAAGGCAAGAGGAGGAAAACATGAAAGAGGGACTTCTCAAGGGATTTACGATGTTAGCGCTGACAGTAGCGCTTGCGCTTGCAACCGCCGCTGCTTCAAACGCCCAAACGTCTAACAGGATAGTCGCAGACATCCCCTTCGAATTTACTGTCGGAGGTCAGACTCTGCCGTCAGGCCAGTATGCAGTAAGAGCCGCAAACTCGCAGGGCAATGCTCTGATAGTTGAGAGTAAAAATGCGAAGAGCTCGGCCATGCGCCTGACTGATCCGATTCGGCCAAACAAGACTAACGAGCAGGCCCGCCTGGTATTCCATCGCTACGGTGAGCGGTATTTTCTCGCCGAGGTTTGGAGTGGTAGTGATAGTACCGGCCGGCAGCTAATGAAGTCGCGGCAAGAGCGCGCCATAGAGCGTGAGCTCGCGAGCCTTCAGGGCAGCTACGAAACCGTCGAGGTATTGGCGGCACTTCGTTAAAGCACCGCTAGACTCCCGCGCAACGGCTGGCGAGCTCCCCCGCTTTCCTGCCGGTTGTTAGAAAACCAGAACGGCAACCCCATGCCCCCGGGTTGCCGTTCTGGTTTTTCGGCGCTTTCGGCGATCAGGGCAGCCGCCCCGATACCGGGTCTCCAGGGGAGCATCTCGGCTGGGGTGAGGGATGGCATATCGGTCACACTCTCTATCCAAACAGATATTACCGCTATCTAAAGGGATAGGCTTCAGCCTCTTTCGCTTCAATCTTGCCAGCAATCTTTTAAGGCGGAATGGGTTAGTCGCGCGGATGTTTGCAGTGTTACGTACAAGACAAGCGTGTCCCGATCGCATGCTGAAAGGCGCGGCACAAGAATAGCTATGAAACGAGATAGCTCCCAGAGGAAGATTTGACCACGGTTGAGCTACTGGTAAGAAGGAACCTTCGAGGATTACTGGCTTACTACAAAGTTTGAGGTCGAGGCTTCGACGGATGCCGAAAAGGCAAAAGGAGGAAACATGAAAAAGGAACTTCTCAAGGGATTCACGATGTTGATGCTCGTAGTGGCGCTTGCGCTTGCAACCGCAGTTGCCTCCGTAAACGCGCAGTCGGCCAACCGAATAGCTGCAGACATTCCCTTCGATTTTAGTGTCGGCTACAAAATCATGCCGGCCGGCGGCTACACCGTGAAACCAGTGTCCGCCAGTAATGCGTTGATGATCCAAACTGCTGATGGCACGATGGCTGCCGTTCGTTTGAGTGACGTAACGGAACGGGCGAAAAATATTCCGCACGCCCGTCTGGTGTTTCATCGTTACGGCGAGCGCTATTTTCTTGCGGAAGTCTGGAACGGCTTCGACAAGACGGGCCGTCAACTATTGAAGTCGCAGGAAGAGAGCTCTCTTGAAAGCGAGCTGGCGAGCATTTCCGCGAAGAGCGAGACAGCAAAGAACACTTACGAAACGGTAGAAGTACTGGCGGTGCTTCGCTAAGCGAAAAACTCCCCGCGCAACGGCTGGCGAGCGCCCGCTCCCCAACCGGCTGTAGAAACCAGAACGGCAACCCAACGCCCCCGGGTTGCCGTTGTGGCTTTTGTGTGGTGGTTCAGTTTCAACCGCTGGCGTGCTCTAGGTCCGAAGGACCCAGGAAACTTCTCAAAATCCTAGAACCGCCATCCAACTCCTGCTACAAATTGAAAGTTGTGCCGAGTCTCCGCGCGGATTGTGAACGGAACCAGGGTCAGCTCACCGGTGGTGGGGTCAAATGACAGAAAATTACTCTGGCGTTGGCCGTAGTGAATCAGGGTATCGCCGGCTTCAAAGCGCGTCACAATTCGCCTGGAAGGATAGAACTCGAGCACTCCACCAAGATCAACCGCAAAGTTTGTCAGACGATTTTGTCGAAACTCAAAAGGGAAAGGACCGCCAGTCCCTGTGGCAACATATTTAAAGTCGCCCTTACTGAAACTTACGACCCCCGGCCGGACCTTTCCGAATATGCCCCATTTCTCAAAGCGCTTGCCGGCCTTAACTCCAAAGAGTCCCTGCGTGATGTTGCCGCTGTTGCCGCCTGCACAAAAACGGCATGAATGCGGAAAGAAATTTCCCACCGCTTCGAGGGCAACGCTGCGATTGAGGTTGAAAGTAAACCGTCCGCCAAACCCTGGCTCAGTCGCCCCGTTATTGGAGTCGGGCTTTGTAATTGAAGTGAACTGGGCCCCTAATTCAACCTTTGGCACCTCATCCGATTGTGCCTTCGCTTCCAGCAAGGCGAATGGCAGACAAAGCAGGGTGACCACGGTCGCCAGCAGTCTTCGCATTTTCATTTCCATCTCCTTAGAAGTTTGGACCATCCTGAACATTGGACAGGTCCCTTGCCCAGGCTTGGGTAGAAGTGGCCGTTCGCGGCGAGCACGCTGATCACGTTTTGGGGCACACGTCACCCAGGCCCCGAAGCCTCCAAACCTTTAGGCTCCGAAGAAGACGCACTCGAAATAAACCTGGGGAAACTAATTACGTTATAATCGGTCCACGAATCTCATCACTTGCCAACCAACTAAAAACAAGCGACGAAGAACGGATCGGTGAAATCCGCGCTACTGATTCCTGGGCCAAAGATTCTCGATGCTATCCGCGGCACCCACCATTACCTTAAAGCGTTTGGCGACCTGGACATGCTCAACCTCTTCTGTCTTCCTGTGAAAAGTGGTAGGCGCCGGATCACCTATTTTGGTAGCCTTATCGCGAGCGGCTTTGATCGAGTCATCCAACTTGTCTAACTTGTTCTTTTCTCTTTGGACGATCTCCTGCGATCCAAAAGGCAGGTACTTTGGATCATGCAGCACCCAGACGTTCCAGGTCCCGCCACTGGGTAGGATTGGTGAATCGGAAAGCCATTCGTAGTGGTGGCCCTTCACCGTAAACTCGATCCTGTTGTCCTTGATGATCCCGACCTTCTGAAACTGATAGCCTTCTCGTGGAACGAGGGAAAAGATGAAGCGGCCGTGGCCCTCGACGTAACACCAGATCAGGGGGCCGGCGAAGTTGGTACCCGGCTTGCCTGCCGCAACGAGATTGCCGTCGATCAATAACCTGTAGTCCTTTACCGTCAACGCTATCGCATCCAGCGTGAGGTCTCGCGGCAGTGTCCTGGGATTGTCATCCTCGATATTCGGACGATCGAATGACACGCTGACCAGGTCGACAATCTTAACTCCGGTCTTTTGGTTGACTAGTAGATCGAGCGTAAATGAATCGCCGTCATCCAGGATTTGCGGCTCAGAGGATTGCAGCAGAGTAGCAATGTGGTTGGGGTGGTCGTCGGGGCTGCTTGCCAGTAGCTTGTTTTCGATCTGCAAATCCAGCGGCTTGACAGCGATATTGAAAGTCTTTGAAGCGGCAACAGCTTGAATCAATAGGTCGTAGCCGAAAAGATATTTTCCCGACGCATCCACCAGCACGCGATGAATTACGTCGTCCTTGTCAAGGAAAGCCTGTGATCTAAACTCTCCCCGCAGTTCCTGGGCGGCTGCTGACGTATTGGTCGCACCGGCCCACGCAGTTTCGCTTTTGAGGGCCACGAACCCACCCTCGGTGAGAGGCACCACCATGCGACCTCGGGTGCCTTCCTGCGCTGTCCCAAGCGCAGGAAGAAGCAGAAGACCAAACACCAGCGCCACGGTCTTACTTCTCATTCTGGTAACTCCCCTTGATGATCGTCAGCTTGAGCTGATCTGTTGGCTTAAAGCCTACCAAACTCATCGCCGGTTTGCCGGACGCGTCCGACCCTGCCCTGGCGATGCTATTCGCCGCATTCAGATTCACGCGATCCAGTTGGTTTGCTGCACCTCGAGATCTACGACCCTTCTTCTGGACGTAAATGACCTGAGTAACCACTTTTTCCTGAATGACAGGCACCTCAACTGTCCTGGTTTCTACGATCGCTGATGGAGTTGACGCAGTAAGGTTCGCTTGACCGCGCGAGCGCAGGGCGAAAAAGAAAACCACAACTAACAGCATCATTGCCAGGGCGGCAGGGACCGGCACGCGCACCGAAGTGGTTGCCATCTTCCGCAGTCCAGCCCATATCCACGAACTCAAGGACAAACGCACCGGCTGAACGGCCGGCAAATCGTGCGTGAGTTTGACTTGCAGCCTGGCATGGTAGCCTGGCCAGAAGTCTTCTGATGGCAGCGCAGATTGCAGAGCTTGCACCGACACGCGCAAGGTATTTCTGAGCGTTGCATACTCCTCCCGACACGCGGGGCAGTCGTCCAATTCTTCCAGGAGTTGCTTTGCCTCGGTCGGCGCCACTTCATCAAGCGTGAGATCGAGCAAACAATTTTTCGCCAGTCTGCAGTTGTGCATTTTGAAAACTCCTACCTCAATATCCCGGTTGCGGCACACGAGATGTAATTCTCTGACTCTTCGTTAACTCCCAACTGTTCGCGCAGTTTCGCAACAGTGCGCGAAACCGATTTCTTCACGGTGCCCGGTGAACAATCAAGTGCCTTCGCTATCTCTTCGTAAGTCATCCCTTCCTGATGCTTCAGCAGGAAAATCAATCGTTGTTGCTGTGTTACGCTCGACAAGGCCTGCATGACTTTTTCTACGACCAATTGATTCTGCAATCTGATCTCCAACGAAGCAGTTGCTCCCCCTTCCTGCTTAATTGGGTAGTCGCGGCTGGTAACGTCGTCGGTGGTTTCCCTGGACCAGGGAAAAGACCTCACCCGGCGACGTCGATAGTTAAGAAAGCAGTTGATGGTGATTTTCCGCAGCCAGGTGTAGAAGGTGGATTCATTTCTGAAAGTTGCCAATGCTGCGTAAACTTTAAGCCAGACCTCCTGCGATAAGTCTTCGGCATCCTGACGGTCACGGCAATAGTGGAACGCCAACGAATAAATGCGTCGTTCATAAGCCTGGGCGAGCAAACAGAAAGCGTCGGACTCGCCGGCCTGGGCCCGCCTGATTAGTTCATCTTCACTGCTCAATCAGGAGTTACCTCGAGGAAACAAAGCGCGTTCTACTGGCTCAATAGACACAGAACCTGGTGATTTGGTTGGCGAGGGAGACGCTATTTCTTGAGGCGCGCTGCTTAGTTGATCCAAAGTTGGACTTGGATTATTACCAGACAATCTTCCAGTTGTTCGTTGGCTCCGTCGGAATGGTTTTGTGGTGTTCCACCCAGTCGATGATCAACTCGCGAATCTCTTCACTGGACCGATAAACTATCGGCGCGCCCTTATACATCGTATATCCGCCGCCGCCGTTCACCCGGTAGTTATTAGTCGCCAGCCGAAGTTTTTGCGTTGGCGACAGTGGCTTACCCTGGAATTGGAGATTCTCAATCCGCTGGCCAATGGGTTTGGCGATATTGAGCACGTACGTCACCCCTTCGGCGATATCAAAGTTGTAGGCTGGAATCTTTTCGTCCACCAGTTCTGCCGGCGACTTGCCAGGCTCGTAAGGGCGAAAGTATTTCGCCGAATGCTCGAGCGCGTCTTTCAACTGTTGTCCGGTTACTTCCAAAACAACGAGCGTGTTCTCGTAAACGTAAAGCCCGGCAATGTCGCGAACCGTTACCGATCCTTTCGCTATGCGCGCTTCGGGGTTGAAGACTGCCGCCATTGATACCTGAGCCTTGCCCGCTTCCAGTTGTACTCGCTGAATCAGATCCAGAATTGCAGTATCGCGGAAGCGCGCTTCCGCTGCAGTCAACTCTGCAGACGATTCGCCTATCGGGCGCGACAGCCACGCCTGCGTCTCACGATCATAGGGCTCGCCGATCTTCAATAGTTCCTGATCGGCAGCAACACGATCGTCCATGGCGATCGTTCTGGCGGCGCGCGCACGCACCCGCCAACGCGCCCCCGTGTTTTCCAGATACAAATCCACGCGAGCCAGATGTCGTCCCCAGTAGTTTGCCTGAACCAACTGCACACCATTGATGACAAGCGACGGCACATCGCGATGCGTGTGGCCCATGAAAATCAGATCGACACCGGGCACTTGTTTCGCAATCTCGATGGCCCGGTTTTCGTTTGGCACTTGCCCGGGATTGATCTCGCCCGTTCGCAGATCCTGCTCGAGACCCATGTGCATGGCGATGATTACCACGTCCGCGCGTTCTTTCCGGCGCAACACCGGTACCCACTTCTTCGCCTCGCTGAGGGGTTCACGAAAATCAAGCCCG
>Ga0137403_10002930_pt1 | contig 20638 bp, 25 predicted proteins | sample CZOMad2_1_16fung_FD_122057 | JGI IMG/M metagenome (GOLD analysis project Ga0137403, IMG submission 122057) | Vadose zone soil fungal communities from Angelo Coast Range Reserve, California, USA - CZOMad2_1_16fungal (Hybrid Assembly) | ecosystem: Environmental > Terrestrial > Soil > Vadose zone...
TCTTTTTCTCGTGTGGATCAATGAGCCAGCCAAGCTGCGCACCGTTCGCCACGTATTCCTGCATTTTTGTCTGCAAGATGGCTAAGTGGTAGCTCCACACTAAACCGTGGTGCGGTGAGGTTGTAAAGGAAATGGGGGTCCAGACATATTTCTCTTGGCAATGTTTCCACGCACAGCCAGGAGGAGCGTCATGGATCCCACGACTGTATTCTGCCCGAATTTGGCATGTCCCGCCAGAGGCCAAGCAGGCGAGGGCAATATTCGTCTCCACTCGCGCAAGGACAAACGGTTGCTCTGCACGGAGTGCCACAAGACGTTCACCGCAACGACAGGCACCGCGTTTTACCGCCTGCGGACCTCGGCGGAGACGGTCACCCTCGTCGTCACGCTTATGGCGCACGGCTGTCCGCTGCAAGCGATCGTCGTCGCCTTGGGGTTCGATGAGCGGACAGTGGCGGCGTGGGGGGCGCGCGCTGGCCGACAGGGCCAGGCTGTCCAGGAACATCTGGTGGAGTGCCCGCGAGACCTGGGCCAGGTGCAAGCCGATGAGATACGCGTCAAGACGCAGGGCGGCATCGTGTGGATGGCGCTGGCGATGATGGTCAAGACACGGCTGTGGCTGGCCGGCGAGGTCAGTGCGCATCGTGATATGCCGCTGATTCGCCGGCTCCTCGAGCGAGTGCGCCGCTGTGCTGCGCCCGCTCCGCTCTTGCTGTGCACCGATGGCTTGTCCGCCTACGTCCGTGCGAGGCGTGAGACCTTTCGCGATCCGGTACGCACAGGCGCGCCCGGGCGCCCTCGGCTGGGCCCCTGGCGCCATCTCTACATCGCGCAGGTCGTGAAGCGCGATGTGCAGCGGCGCGTGGTCGACATCGAGCGCCGTATCGTGGATGGCACGCCCACGCATGTAGAGACGCTCAGGCGTCGCTCGCAAGGGAACGGGGTGATCAACACCGCATACATCGAGCGGCTCAATGCGACGTTCCGGGAGCGCTTGGCGTCGCTGACACGCCGCGGGAGAGCGCTGGCGCGTCGTCCGCTGACGCTGCAGCACGGGATGTATCTGATCGGCAGCGTCTACAACTTCTGTACGTACCATGCCAGTCTGCGCCTCACTGCATCTGCGGCTGGCATGACGTGTCTCCAGAGGACGCCTACCATGGCTGCCGGGATCACCGATCATTGCTGGACCGTCCAGGAGCTGCTGTCGTTTCACGTGCCACCACCCCGCTGGACGCCTTCCACGCAGCGGGGGCGCCCCTCGCGGGCACGGAAACGCCTGATAGCACGCTGGTGCTTATGACCACAGTTAACTGTGGAGCTACCGGTCAATACACAGCCGATCTATAATACCCTTTTTTATCACTAGCTGCTTCTAAGCTCAGGAAATGAAGCGACAAGTCTATAGGAAGTAACAAGACGCTGCGACATTCGTAGGCCTGCTGCCACACCTCACCGCTCTTTTTTGTCGATCTCCGACCAAATGTCTGATCTGCTCGACCCCGTTTCTCCACCGTTTGCGCGCTTACCCATCCGTTTGCAGGGCAGCATATTCTTATGGTCATCATGTCATCCCGAATGTAATAATATTACGAGTGATCATGATAAATTTATTTAAAAAGATTAATAAAGTAGAATTTAGAAAACTTTACACCGCGACGGCGAGCCAGGGGATGCCAAGAAGCTACGCGTCCACCAGTTTGTTCTCCACAGCCTCGTCCAAGCGCATCTCCTGGGGCAAGCATACTGCCTCGTCGGGGCCGTACTTCAGCCCCATGCGTATCTCCTGAACCGGAACACATCAGCGTCATAGGTCTTTAGCAGGTTCTTCTACTCTAGTCATGCCGATACCTTTTCCCATCATCTCAAAATCTTACTCCAAGATTACCAGCGGAATTTCTTTCCCATCTGCGTTAGCTTTTCACACATCGGGCACCTGCCTCTATGTCGTAGACGGAGACGTCATTGGGGAAGAGCCTTGTGGCGTGGCAGTGCATCCGGCAGGTACTTTCGTTTATGTGGCCATTACCAAAAGCGGTACCATCTCTGTTATCGACACCGCGAGCTTTAGCGTCGTGGCGGTTATACCGGTAGGGCTTCGTCCAGAGGTCAGAGGCCAGTTCATTGTCCCGGCTGCAACCATGCCTGCTGATCTCTCACTCACCATGCAGGATACTCCTGATCCTATAGGCGTGGGCCAATCTTTGACGTATACCGTCACTATTGCCAACAATGGCCCTCACGAGGCCACAGCGGTGACGCTAACTGATACTTTCCCGACAGGTGTGACGTTCACCTCAGTCGATGCGACTCAGGAGAATTGCATCCTCAGTTTGGGGAAGGTTCGCTGTACGCTCGGAACGCTGCCCCACGCGGGGTCGGCCCATGTCACAATCACTGTGATTCCCACCAGCACGCGAACAATCACCAATGCAGCCAGAATCACCAGCAACACGTTAGATCCCAATTCAAGCAATGATTCGGGCGCCAGCACAACGACCGTGAAGTCAGTCAGGCATCTCACCGTGACCGTCAAGGGCAGCGGTACCGTGAGTAGTCCAGCAATCGCCTGTGCGAGCACGTGCACGGCTGATTATCGCGATGGCGCAATAATAACAGTAACGGCGACGCCGGCCAGTGGCTGGCAGTTCACGGGCTGGGGCGGGGCCTGCAGCGGCACCGGGGTTTGTAGCCTGAGCATGAGCGCCGATCGCACCGTCAGCGCCACCTTTAGCCAGGTACAGGGAACTCCGCGGGTGAACCTCATCCTGAACCAGGCCACCTTCCATCCGGGAAGCACGCTCATCCTGACCGGGACGCTGATCCCAGGGTCGGTGCCACAGCGGGGTGATATCTATGTCGCACTTCAACCACCAGATAAGACTCTCCTCTACCTGCAGGCGTACGGGAGCTTGAGCACAGACCCGCGACCGATGTTCAGCAATGTCACGCTCGCACCGGTCACGGCAGAACTCCTCCGCTACACCCTGACTGGCTCAGAGGCGACAGGTACCTATACGTGGTTAGCGGGGATTATGGTCCCGGGGACGTTCAGCACTATCGGAACAATTACATCCGCTCCAATTGGGATTCTTCCCTAAGAGAGGTACATTTTGGGCCGGTCCAAACGACCGGTCATCGGCGTTTGAAAATGGCGACGGCACCATGGGCACAACGGTCACGAAGGTGGCATCAGCACGAACCGCTGGGGTTGACTGCGTGCACCATCAGCGTGAACCAGCCCGGGAACAGGGCTCGGCTCTGCGCATAGTCGGCTGCATGCTTCTCCGCTTCAGCAACGCACCCGTGAGGTGGACAGCTGGCTACGATCCTGTATCTGTATGGTCACAACTGCGGCTCGTGAATGCGATGGCGCCACCCGCACGACCTTCGACGAGCCCCTTGGCCGTCAGGCATATCATAGGCGCCATAGGCGCTGAAAGCCGGCCGCGTGGCACCGCTTCCGCGTCACGCGCGACCCACCAGCGTCACCAGGTCTTGACGTCCTGCCGTGTCATCTTTCTCGCGACGACCGCCAAGAACATCGCCACGAGATTCTTGTTGCTGACGGGCGGGCTCGTGAAGTTCTCGAAAGATCTCGCGCACGGCCGCGGCTATGCGCGTATGGTTGTCGATCAACACATGGGCTTGCGACAGGTCCTAGGTGTACGTCATGGTGCAGGTGGCGAGATCAGCCGCCATGTGGGCAACACAGTGGCACACTGCAGCCCGTATGGCGTCGAGTGCCGCCGGCTCCCAGCGCAGCCTACGAGCCAGGTCGCCGTCCTTGCTGAACTTCCAAATCAGCGGCTGTTGACGGGTGGGCAGGATTGGCACGCGGGCGCTGATCAGCATTCCCCACACAAAGTCGCTCAAGAATCTCGCCGAGTGGGATCATCCGGTCGTGAAGCGCATGGTCGTGCCTCGTGCCTATGTTTCAAACGGATGCGAGAGGGCATCACTCCTTCGCTGGCATCGAGTTGATGCACACATAACCTGAGGGGCCGGTGGTGCACTCCAAGAGCGAACGCTGGCTGAACTGTTCGCTTCCCCGGCAGCCTCCTTATCAGACCGACACCGCCGCCCTCATCCACGCCAAGATCAAATCGAGGCTCGTCGTGCCTCTTCGGGATCACGGTCGGTGAGCAACGCTATCGAGCTTTTCAGATCGGTACGCAGCACCATGATCTGCTGCGCTCGCCTTTGAGGGCAGTCTTGGAGATGAGGATTTTCTCAGCCAGGTGGCGGGGGGTGTACATGAGCGGTGGCTGGGGATACGAGGGGAGTGCCGTTGGTGTCTGTCCGATGAGGGCAGTCCTGCATTCACCGAGGAGGGCTCACCGATGGAACGTGATGACCGTCACGGTGGTGGTGGATGGCTACTGGATTCGGCCCGAGCCCCTTACGCTCAGCAGTCGTGCCGCTAAGGTCATAAGAAGATTGAGAGAAGATTGAGATCGAGGACAGCCGCGAGATTGTCTGTATATGACACTCTTCTCAGAAGGCGGCAGGAGAATTGTAAGGACACGTCGTTTGTAATCAGCGGCTCTACTTCTGAACCGGCGTCCCTGACCTGTGACGGGCTTTAGTGCTCAAACAAATGGGCCTAATTCAAACGCTATGTGCTTGAAGTTATATGCCAGCCGATTGAGGATGGTGTCGTATACATATAATCTCGCGGGCGTCATAAATTTTAGGGCTTTTGGGGCAGCGTTCCCATGCCTGAAGGACTCCAGCACGAGATAGCCTGGCCAAGCGAGGAAGCCATGGGCCGCCGAGGCCATCGTGCTCAATGAGCTCACACGCTTGCGCAACTAGTGTCTTCGAGATCCAGTGGCACCGACAGCTGGCTAAACTCGACGATGACCGTTGAGAAGCTCGAACACGCAGAGGTCGTCGAGCACGCTGTACACATGTAATCGCTCGCGCGCAGATCCGAACAGTGCGTTAACTGTCGGCATTTACAACTGATGGCGCAATGTCCTGCTAAGTGTCCCCGTCTCCCTGTGTCATGCTGCGCAGGCACTTCCGCTCCGTGTCTCCTGGGGGATCATCGCAGTGCTTTGCCTTCGGCACGCATGTGCGTCATGCGTCATAACTGGCATGATACTTGCCCGATGACGCTGGTGCCCGGCGAACCCCACTGATGCATATGGGGGTATCGCCCACTGGACCCCTCAGACAAACGCACATGAAGTCCACGGTGCCATTCGGGATAAGTGGGCTGCCCTCGGGTGGGAGCGCAGTTTTCTTGGGTATCCCCTCACCGATGAGCTTGGGACTCCAGGACCCGGATGCTTCAGCCGGTTCCAAAATGGTGCCATCTATTGGACTCCCTTGACTGGCGCCCAAGAAGTGCGAGGCCTGGGATCCCACTATGTCATCAGCTTAGATAAATTTCACATCGATGATACCCGAGCCAGACATAACGATACCGACCACGTCAGTTTTGCCCTGAAAGTGGGCGAGCAAATGGTGGGGGAACCCCTCATCAGGCACATGGGGGACGTCAATAACGGTGATCATCTTGTAGGTCTGCACTTTGGGCCATTCCCCATCGATAACCCTGCAGCACCCTTCATATTCAATTATCAAATTGTAAATAGTGGTCACGGCAACCAGGATGATATCCAGAAAGCACTGACGCAAGGAGCTAATGCGCTCGTTGCAGGCCTACTCGGGAGTGGGAACATCTGGGCAGCAGCGGTGACCAAAGCCACCGGATGGTTGGGAGGCATACTCTTCGCCAACTGCGATGGGCCGGTGGCGATCGATCAGATCGCGGTAACCGGAGCTGACCTGATGAATTGGACTCTAGGAAGACGAGATCGAGGCGGCCGGATGTGTGCCCAAGCTGGTGCATGCCCATAAAGCGAAGCTGATGCTGGGGATGATTCATAAGACGGCTAAGCTCGATGCCCGCGGCCTTCATCGGCTGCAACGGGCCGGGACCCTGCCCGAGGTGTGGATTCCTCAAGACTTATTGCAGGATCAACGTGAGTTGCCACGTACCCGGATGGTGCTGGTCCAACAACGCACTCGCCTAAAAAATCGCATCCACGCGACCATCGCCAAGCACGGCGTGCGCATAGCGGCGGTCAGTGTTCTCTTCGGCCGACGTGGACGCCAGCTCTTGCCGGAATGTCTCCAGGCCTTGCCCCCGCACTCGGCGTCCATCTCGTCGCAGTGGCTGACTGCGGTTGACGCCTTGAACCTCGGGATTGCCGCGCTGGAGCGGCGGATGCAGGACGTGTTCCGCCACACCCCCAACATTGAGCTGTTGGAAACGCTGCCTGGAGTGGGTTTCATCCTGGCGGTGGTGATCGGGTCCGAGGTCGGCGACGTGCGGCGCTTTGCGCGCCCTCAGGAGTTTGCTTCGTATGCCGGGACAACGCCGCGTGTCCATGTCAGTGGCGGCAATACCCGCTACGGCCCGCGGCGCACCGATGTGAACCCCTACCTGAAATGGGCCTTTGTCGAGGCCGCGAACACGTGCTGCCGGGTGCGTCGGCGTGTTCCCCATCGCCATGTCAGCTACCTGTATGAACGTCTGGCCGCCCTAGCGGGCATCACAAAGCGATCGGAGCCGTGGCCCGGCATCTGGCGGAGGCCGCCTACTCAGGGCCAAGGACTTTCTGTCCAGGTTATCTCCCGTTAACCTGGCTGAGGCGGCAGTCGATAGCAGGTTATCGGCCGATAACGAATGTGGGCCTATCTTGGTAGCGGGTACAGGAGATCATTTATGGAAGCCATCACGAAGGAACGGCGAATGATCTTCATGAGCCACAAGTCTACTGACCGAGACCTGGCTATACGCTTCAAGGACGAACTCGTCTCTCTTGGGTTTAAGGACGCCGAGGTGTTTCTAGCTGAGGAGATTCCTCCAGGCGAGGAATGGAGTAGAGAGATCCTCGAGGCGCTCGTCAGCAGTCATTACTCTGTTATTGCTGTATACGGATCCCAGTCATGACTGGGATTGGTGCTTGTTCGAGTGTGGATGCTTTGCGGCGAAGCGATTCACAGCCGAGGGCGATCGGTATCAGCTGATCTGTGTCAATAGCGGTAGTGCTCGGCTAGCACCGCTCCAGATGTGGCAGGACGTGTCATCGCGAGATTTTTTTGAGCGGCTGCTGGAGCAGTACTGCATGGGCAATGAGCACTATGAGGGAGTGAATCCGGACGCGGTGCATCTGGGGGCGCACCGGCGGACGGCGCAGAATCTATGGATCGAGTTCGTTCAGAGAGTACCGTCGGTACCACAGGAGTGGGCGGAGACGCTCAAGCGCCGCTGACTCCTGATCTACATTACCGCCGACGCGATGAAAAACATCGAACAGGGCGCGGACATTCCCAACGACGCAGACTTCGAAGTGAGCGATGGAGCCAAGGACATTTTCCCCATGGCGCAGGGCACGCAGCGGTGGGAACAGTTCCGGGAAATCCTGGACGTCGGGCAGAGGGCGTGGCCGCTCTCTCTCCATTGTGCTGCGTATGCTGAACAGCAAACGGACCCAGAGCCCGATATTGCCGCTAGTCCTCGGCCGCGTCGCAATCGACGGCCAGTTGATTCGGTATCGGCCAGCCGTGGTGCAGCGTGATGAGCTGTCCGGCTCTTCACTGCGTTTCCATATCGAATTTGTGCGGTCACCGGAGGCCTCGGCCGTGACGCCCGACGGTCGCGCTGATGGTCTGTATCACTGGCTGGTGTTGGCGCGCAACTTTCGGGAGGGCGTGCTCCGAGTGTATGATGACCGCTTCCAGCATATCGATACGTACGAGGAAGCGGTCACGCTAATGAAACAGTTTGAGGCTGAGATAGAGCTCGTGCATCTAGAGATGGAAAGTCGGAAGCTTGACATGGACCAAACGCTGAAGATGATTTTCCAGCCAGCGGTGAGGATGCTGGTGGAAGATCTCGAGGAGCGATGGGCCATGTGGAGGAAGGGGCTCACCGACCGACTGACAAATTGCGCGACGAGGCGGGGCAGTCTCTCCGACGATGACCGCAGTATATTGTCCGGCGCTATGACGACCGTATTTCACCTCGACGAACTCTTTTGTGCTGTGACCGCGGGCGCCTACCAAGGGATGAGACTGACAACACAAGATATCTGAGGCGGTATGCTATTGTGTGCTGGCTGCAGCCCTCCCACCCGCCAACCGTGCCACCCAGATTTGGCCATCCGGCTTTTGTATTAATCGAGCTATGAGGGACGATACCCTACCCGCGATTTTTTTCTGCCACATGCCCCAGCTGGTCCCCAGCGGGGTGCTGTTAAAGGCGACCGCGCGCCCCACACCGTCTCGGATGTGGGATTGATCGGTGGCGGGCACGTGCCTCGGCTGGGTAAGGTGTCGCTCGCCCACCATAGCGTGCTCTTTCTCGAAGAGCTACCCGAGTTTCGCCCTCATGTGCTCGAGGTCTTGCGCCAGCCACTCGAGGAGAGTGTCATATACATACAATCTCACGGGCGTGCCGAATCCCAACATTCTTGCGACCTTAGCGGCTCGGCTACTGACCTTTAGGGGCGCGGTCCTTCTCCAGTAGTCGTCCACCACTACGGTGACCGTCCCCGTCGCCAAGGTGTCCCCCCTTGCCCCTCTCACCTCTGCAGCCGTCCCCTGCTTTTCACTTGACACCAGGCGTCGTCTTGGAGTAACGACACAGCATCCAGCATACATGTGTCAGGAGTGTACAGGGGCTCCTGCCCGCACGTGGCCCGGTCATCTCCCTATTCACAGCCAAGCGCAGAGGGGACTCCGAGGCACCGCTCGCACTGTCAGCATGAGAACCGTGAGGGCGCCCGCTTATGTGCGGCATGCGGGAGTTCCTTCGCCTCGAAGTCACCCACGTGTGGCCGTCTCTCCCCGCCCGAAGCGGCCTTCTGCAATCACTGTGGTGCCCCCCTGACCGGAACGACCACTGCCGCTACCTCACTATCGCTTGGTGCTTACCCCCAACTCTCCCAGGCCTACACTCCGCCATACCTAGCCGAAAAGATCATGCAATCCCGGACGGCCCTCGAAGGGAAGTTCAAGCTGATGGCGGTAGCGAAAGCTTCTATAGAGCTCTCACTGCCTGAGAGCATTGTCCAGAGGCTTCTTCGGGGTCTATCGAGGAATCCTCGCATGAAGACATGCCCTACTGGCCATACGAGAGATATTATGAACAGCCCTTTTGCGCTGATGACCAACTGAAGACGGCCAGGAGCCGGGACCATCGGCTTTCTCCATCACGCGCTTTCTGCATGGCTTGCTTGGCCCGCCGTTCTTGCGTGTTTAGCGCCTTGATTTGCTCATCAATCCACGAGATGTTGGATTGACCCTCCACGCTCCGCCGGGCGCGTTGAAATTCCCTGATTGCTCGGGGGCTACAGCCCATTTCTTTGTAAACAAGCGCGTGGCCCGTCCTCGCAAAAGGGAGCTGCGGCATCGCTTCTTTAAAATGCTGATCAGCCTTCCTCAGCTCTAGATCCGATGGGCTCACAGGCTTCTCTCGCTGATAATGACGGTACGCCAATAGCCCTAAGCCAAAATGTCCTAATGCTTGCACGTCGGGGGAATCTTGTGATGTTAGCATGTCATACTTTTCGCGAGCTTTGTTTTCATACTTTTCAGTCATTCGCCTGTTCGCCTTTTCATAATTCGCGCGCCAACTATAGAGCGTGCCCAGGTAATAATGGGCTTTCATATACTGCGGATTGTCCGCAATGGTAGCAGCTAAATGAGTTTTGGCTTCATTAAAATCTTGTTGGATACCCCTGTCTTTATACCGCCGAAATTTCTCAACACCGTTAATGTACGATTGAAAGTTCTCGATCGATTTGGCCTCGTTTCCCCTTCCCATACTCCACATCACCTCAAACGCGACGCTCTTGACAAATGTCTGTATGGCCACATCATCAGTTGCAATCGCTTCTTTACTGCTCCAGTGGTTGAGAATCCGGCCATCCTCTTCCAGCCGGACAAGAATGCGGATCGGCGTGCGCTCTGCAGACGACAATCGCCAGATGCTCCCGGTGATGACATTTTGTGGATGCCGATGCGGCAACAAGGCTTTCAGAGCTAAGAGCAGCTCTCCAACCGGGAGCTGGGTACTTCCAACATTGATCGTCCCCACACGCTCATAGGCTTGTGGCGTCGTGACCCACAGCGCACGGACATCCTCCGCTCGGCTCCAAGGATTTCTGAGGGTATCGAGCTGATCAATATGCTGAAGCTCCAAGGCTAAGGCATCGGCGATCGTCTGCCCAAGGCTCTCACTTTTATCGACGCTCGGATCGGTGAAAGAGGACACAGTTATCGTGGGGCCTGTAAAGAACCATGACCCGACGAACATGGCAATGATTATACAGACGACCAGCCATGGGATCGCTAAAATGGCCGTCCTAATGATCTCCAGCCCGGATAGGAGTAGTTTCCCGCCGACCGCCAGCGCTGGTTTGCCCTTGATGAGCACGAAGTTCGAACAGACCCCCAGTGTGGTCCACAGCTTTTTAGCTCTCGAAACAGAGCCGGGAGGTGGCTGCATCGGAGGATCATCGAAAATGGCCTCGTCCCATGGAATCATGGCTTCGCCTCCTGCTGTCCCATCCAGTGCCAACCGGCACAGGAAGTTTGTTCCTGAGAGACTCTGGCCCCGCACAGGCCCAAGACGGAAATTCTCCACTGGTATTGAGCAAAAGCTGTGCCAGGTGGCCGTGCCTGGCTAATGCATACCCATTGAAGACTTTCAGAATGGCATATGTTGCGGTAGCGACGGACGTCATGGCCTCCTCGTGCGCTTCAAGCGCCGGAAATCGGCCTGTTTGACTAATTTGCAACATTAAACGTCCAAATCCGCGGAGCAGATCTGCAGATACACCACCCTTGGGGCATCCAGACGCCCAAAGAGGGCATCTGGACCAGGTTGATGCGCTGGCGGGCCCGCCCCCGCATCACAGATCCCCGACACTACCAAATCTCCTCGCTGAGTGGCACCTCCACCCGCTCCGATGAACGCGGAGGCGCTGGCGGGTTGCCATTGGAATGGAGGTTGGTCGGGCCGGAAAAAGCCAACGAGGCGGTCGCCGACGCGGGCGATCACTTCCAAGTTGCCGGCCATTGCCCCCACCGTCTGAGAATTGCTGAATAACGGTTTGTGGATCGGCGGACCGGCCGGGGACGTCCAGGACCTTCCCGCTTAAACGCGAACGAATCCTGAAAAACTAGCCGCTGGCAGGCAGCACGGGGAATGGGAGGTCGGTCGGGGGGACCGTGACGGGGATGAACTGCCAGTGCTGGTGTTGGCCACCATTTAACCGGGATTTCCACTTTGGCCTCCTGGCTTCGTGTGAGTAGACACCAACTTGCCTCCCTTCGAGTCATTCCAGCGACATTTCAATACCTCGTAGATCTCCGGGGTCTGCTCCTAGGCGCTGATGGCATCCAAGGAGTCTGGCGATGCGCTGGGGAAGAGACCTCTGATCGCTTGGGCTAAGGCCGCGTTGGTCACCATGGGCCAGTGGTACTTCCCATTCTTCTTGGGCTGCGGCACGGAGACTAGACCGTTCAGTTGGCCCACCAGCGAGCGGTTAAGCAGCGTGTCCGGCATGACCGCCTCGTAGAGGGCGACGGCCGCGACGCCGTAGATCCGCGCCGCGGGAGGCGGCGCGGTGGCGTCGACCTTAACCAGGTCGCAGAGGGTGTCGAAGCAAACAAAGGCCACGTCCGACGGGTAGTCGTCCGCGGGTTCTTTGTGTTGGTCCGCCCAGGCGCTCGGGACGATGAGTATCAGACCGATCGCCAGGGTCAGTTCGACCATTCGTCTGCACACCTCGCGACTCTCCTTGTCTGACCCACATGTTCCAATTGCCTGTGCTCATGGATGGAAGACACCGTTCCGCACGTGTGCCGTGAACGCGTGTGTGACGGTGGTCTCACTCGAATTGACGGTGCTGAAGAAGTAGCCGGCGGTCGACGCCGACCACTCGATCGTGGCGCTGGTGTTCTCATATGGTCCCCCGAATCCGGCCTCGTCGTTATCGACCTGCAGCCGCTCCCCCGTCCCCGTCCAGTGGATATCGAGGCTGGCCATGGCGGCGATCGGCGCTGGCCCGTTCCGGAGGATCGCGTTCACGGAGTTGAAATAGTCGAACATAGAGAGATCTGAGAACATGAAGTGGGCATCACCCGATCCCGGATGTATCGTCACGGACTTTTTCGAGACCGGCATGGTCCAGAACACGCCCCCATCCATAAAATAGTTGGGTTGGCCGGGCTCATTCAGGTCGCCCGGATTGAAGTCGTGGATCTGCGGTGATGCGAAAGGCCCCAGCCTGGGGTCTTCAAAGACGTCCAGTCACAAGAAGCAAAATGTACCCTGCTGGGTGCTCCCGGCCCGGTCCCTGAACACCCCCGTCATGAACCGGACGTCGCAGGCCCACCGCCGGGCCACGCCATCGGAGTTGTGGTCCGGGTCGCTTACTCCATTGGCCTCGATGAGCCCGAGAGAGCCGTTGAAATCCCAGATCGTGGTGGGATTCGCCACAGAGTCGACATCACCGGTGAACGGATTGACTTCGGGAGGGAGAAAGAAAGGGATCTCGATCCCAAGAACACTTTGCAGCGTCGGCGAGAAGTCGGGGAGTTGGCTGGGAATCCCGCTTCCGGGTGGGGCCGCGAGTGCCGTCCTCCCGCGCCAGGGGAAGCCTGTGGCGATGGCGCCCACGAGCAGACTGCTGGCTTGGAGGAATCGTCGGCGCGACCACCGGTGGTCGTGGCCATGAGGGTGCAAGAGCTGAGGCGTGCGCACGCCCCCCTGGTATCGACGCATTGCGGCCTGGTTGTCGTCTGGTGTCATAGGATTGCCCCCTTTCTGGGTTGAACCACACGAGCTGCCTCTCGAGGTGGACGAATGATGAACCGGGCGTGCTCCTCTACCCGCGACGGTGAGCCACTCAGAGCAAGCGGCGTGCCAACGGATACAGCTCCTAGAACGGCCTGTATCTGCAAGAAATTTCGCTTGCCTTGCCCATCCGCCTTGCCCCATAATGCGGCTCTAGGGGCCGGCCCCTAGGGCCGCATGTGACCCCAGGAAGGGCCACCGTCCATCATGGCACGTGAGGGTTCCCATGGCCGCTCCACGCCCGGCCTCATCACTCCATCCAACTGACCGCATCGTAGGGCAGGCTCCCGCCATCGCGGCTTTACGCGCGCAGATCCGCCACTTAGCGTCGTTTGACGTCCTGGGCAATCCTTACGTCCCCACCGTCTTGTTGCACGGCGAAACCGGCACCGGGAAGGGACTGGTGGCGCGGGTCATGCACGACAGTGGCCCGCGCGCCCAGGGGCCCTTCATCGATATCAACTGCGCCGCGATCCCGGAGACGCTGGTAGAGGCGGAACTATATGGCTTTGCGGCCGGCGCCTTCACCGATGCCAAACGCGCCAAGCCGGGCCTCTTGGAGGCAGCCTCGGGTGGGACGCTGTTATTGGATGAAATCGACGCGTTGCCGCTGGGGCTGCAAGGCAAGTTGCTCACGGTCATCGAGGAGAAGCGGGTGCGGCGCCTGGGGGCCGTGGCGGAGAGGCCGGTGGACGTCAAGCTCATCGTGGCCACCCAGGCCGAGCTGAGCGTGCGCGTGAGGGAGGGGCAGTTCCGCGGTGATCTGTACCAGCGGCTGGCGGTCGTGCTCCTGGACATCCCGCCGTTGCGCGACCGGGGCGAGGATATGCTGGTCCTGGCAGGGGAGCTATTGCGCCAGTATGCGAAGGCCTATCGGCTGGACCCCAAGCGGCTGAGCGCGGCAGCGGAAGGGTGGCTGCGAGCGTATCCGTGGCCAGGGAATGTGCGAGAATTGAGCCATCTGCTGGAGCGGGTCATGCTGCTCAGCGCGGAGACGATCATCGATCCAGATACCCTGGAGCGGTTGTGCTTGCCGCGACTGCAGTCACGTGCTCCCGGGGCGCCGGCCAGAAACACGCGCGCCGCCGAGGACGACGCCGCACGGATCACCCAGGCCTTGCGGCAAACCGAGGGCAATGTGGAGGGAGCGGCTCGGCTCTTGGGGTTGAGCCGCAAAGCCGTGCGTTATCGCATGCGCAAGTATGGGATTACACGATCGCCGGCGGACCAGAAGCCCCGGCATCCCTCCCGCCCATTACACCAGGGCACTCCTGGTGTGCCCTCCCTCTTGATGGGGAAGGGTGAGAGCGGGGGTGGTGAAGCGGCGGCGTTTCCCCTTTCACCTGTATCCTCCCGCATCAGGAGGGAGGAAGAGCCCGAAGTAGCCGTGATACTAGCTCCCAGCTGGGAGCAGAAGCCGGTGGCGGTGCTGGCGCTCGAGCTGACCTGGTCGGCCGTCGGCGAGGGGGATGCCTCGCCCTATGAACCGTGGACGGCGGCCCACCGCTGGGAGCAGCTCATCCTGGAAAAGGTGCATGGCTTCGGTGGGGTGTGCGTGCAGCGCTCGCCATCGCTGCTGCTGGTCGCCTTTGGCATCCCCAAGACTTTGGAGCAGTCGCCGCAGCGGGCGGTGCAGGCCGCGCTGACGCTCCGAACCCTAGTCGTGGAGGGAGGCGACGGGGGATCCTGCCCAGCGCTGCGCCAGGCGGTTCACTGGGGCCAGGTCCTGGTGGACGGAGGCGCGAACAACCCGACCGCACGCCTACTCCCGATAGGCGAGGCCCTGGCGCTGCCGGTACGCCTGTTGGGCCAGTCTGCGTCAGGGGAGATCGTGGTGTCCGCGCCGGTGGGGCGGCTCATTGAGGGCTGGTTTGCGCTGGAATCGCGGGCGGGGCCATCCGGGCATAGGCACCCCGACCAGAGCGTGGCGTATGCCGTCCTTGGCCTGCGGCCCCAGCCCTCGCCGCTGCGCCTGCAGGGGCGGCGGCCGTTGACCCGCTTCGTCGGGCGGGCGCGAGAGTTAGCCGTCCTGGAGGACCTCCTGGGACAGGCGCAGGAGGGGCGGGGACAGGTCGTGGGGATGATCGGAGAACCCGGGGTGGGGAAGTCGCGCCTGTGCGATGAGTTCATCTTCAGGCCTCGGCTCCATGGCTGGCAGATCCTCGCCACCAGCACGACTGCCTATGGTAACGCCACCCCATACCTGCCCGTGATCGACCTGCTCAAGGCCTACTTTCAGCTCGAGGAGCAGGATGCGGTCCCAACACTCCGCGAGAAGATCACCGCCAAGCTCCAGACCCTTGATGCGGCCTTCGAGCCGAGTCTGCCCGCCTTCCTCAGCCTGTTGGATATCCCAGTTGATGAGCCAGCCTGGCAGGCGCTCGATCCCCCGCAACGCCGGCGACACACACTGGATGCGCTCAAACGCCTGCTGCTCTGGGAGAGCCATGTGCAGCCCCTCCTCCTGGTCGTCGAGAACCTCCACTGGCTCGACGGCGAGACGCAGGCCTTGTTGGAGACCCTCATCGACAGCCTGCCGGCGGCCCGCCTGCTCCTCCTCGTCACCTACCGTCCCGAGTACCGGCATGTCTGGGGGAGCAAGACCTCCTATACCCAGATCCGGCTCGACCCATTGTCAGCTCAGCACGCCCAGGACCTTCTCGGCTCCCTGCTGGGAGAAGATCCTAGCCTGACACAGTTTACACCGCGCCTGATCGCGCAGACCGAGGGGAACCCCTTTTTTTTGGAGGAAAGCGTCCGCACGCTCATCGAAACGCACGTGCTGGCCGGCGCGCCAGGCGCCTATCGCCTGGCGCAGGCCGTGCAGCATATCCAGGTGCCGGCGACGGTGCACATGGTCTTGGCGGCGCGCATCGACCGGCTGTCAGCCGAGGCCAAACACCTTCTGCAGACCGCAGCGGTCATCGGCAAGGATGTGCCCTTACCGTTGTTGCTGGCGGTGGCCGAGGGCCCCGAGGCCGTGGTTCACCAGAGTCTTACGGCGCTGCAAGCGGCCGAATTCCTCTACGAGGGACAGTTCGTGCCCGAGCTCGTGTGCACCTTCAAGCACGCCCTGACTCACGAGGTGGCCTACGGCAGCCTCCTGCCAGAGCGGCGGCGAGCGCTCCATGCCCGCATCGTAGGGGCCCTGGAGGCGCTCGTCGGGGAGCGGCTAACTGAGCATATCGAACGCCTGGCCCACCATGCCCTGAGGGGGGAGGTGTGGGACAAGGCCGTGACGTACTGTCAGCAGGCCGGTGCCAAGGCCTACGATCGCGCCGCGTTCCGCGAGGCGGTGGCCTACTTCGGGCAGGCCCTCGGGCATCTGCCCGAGCCCGGCGACACCGGGGGACTAGCCATCGAGCTCCGCCTTGCGTTGGGGCGTGCGCTAACCCTACTGGGAGAGTATAAGCGGTGCCTCGCCCTGTTGCGCGAGGCCGAGGCTCTGGCCCGGGCGCGCGACGATCGGGCCCGGCTGGGACGGGTGCTGGACTCGATGGCCGAGGTACTCAGGCTAACGGCAGACTACGAGGGCGCCATGGCGGCGGCCCGGCAGGCCCTCGCGCTCGCGGCCGCGCTCGGCGAGAGCGCCTTGCAGGGGCAAGCATCCTTTCACCTGGGGCAGGCATACTATGCCATCGGCGACTTCGGCCGGGCGGCCGAGCTGCTGCGGCAGAGCATGGAGGCTGCGGACAGGGAGTCTGGCACGCCCAATACAGGCTGGCGGATCGTGTCCCAGGCGTGGCTGGCGCGGACCTTGAGTGACCTCGGGGCCTTTGCCGAGGGCCGGCGCCACGGGGAGGAGGCGCTCCGCCTCGCCACGCGGGCAGGTCGAGGGGCCACACCGATCATTGCCCACGCCTGCCTCGGCCACCTGTACCTCGACCAAGAAGACCTGGAAGCGGCCATCCGGGTGTTGGAGCCGGGGCTCGCCCTCTGTCGTGCCTCCGGCACCACCCGGAGTGGCTGGTTGCGAACGATCATGATTTGCCTGGGCTATGCCTATGCGCTCCATGGACGCGTCGCGGAGGGGTACGCGCTGGCGGAGGAGGCGATCGGGGCAGATCTCCGCACAGGCGTGCTGCTCGCTCATGCCAAAGCGATTGCACGGCTCAGCGAGGTCTGTCGTCTGGCGGGACGCGGCGAGGAGTCCTGGCAGCACGCGCGCCAGGCGCTCGACCTGGCCAGGCAGCAGAAGGACCGCGGGGGCGAGGCGCACGCGCTGCACCAGCTTGGCGTCGTCCAGGCCCACGTCGACCCCCCCGATGCCGCCCCGGCCGAAGCCCACTACCAGGAGGCCCTGGCCCTGGCCGAGGCACTGGGCATGCGTCCGCTGCAGGCCCACTGCCATTGCAGCCTTGGGAAGCTCTATGCCACGGTTGGACGCCATGCCGAGGCCCGCGCCGAGCTATCCACCGCTATCGCCCTGTATCGCGCCATGGAGATGAGCTTCTGGCTACCCCAGGCGGAGGCGGCACTGGCGCAGGTTAGCGTGAGTCACTCCTCTTCATTATACTTCCCCTGACATGGTCACACTTCCCCCGACATGGTCGGCGCGTAAGGAATGAGCGTGTGCGACATCTGGGGTATGCGTTCCTCGGTTTGCCGACCGCTCTACCCCCTGCTATAATCCGCCTTGAAGGAGGTGAGGCACATGATCACCCTGGAGCAGGAAGTTGGAGAACTCGAGGCCCGTCTCGAGCGCCTGGAAGCTATGGTACGCTCGCTCGCGGGCGATGCGCACAAGGCGGTACTACCAGGAGCGAGTGAACCCCAGAACCAGGACCGCCTCCTGGCCTGGCTCAAAACCCAAGGACTGGTTCGTAACCCGACCCCTGAAGAACACTGTATGGCCGCTGAGTGGGATACCCTATCGGAGGCGGAGAAGCAGGCCCACGTCCATTTCATGCGTAGCCTTGCCCTTGACCCACCGTTGAGTCGGGTGCTCATCGAGAACCGCCGATAAACATGGCCTTCTACTACTGCGATGCGAGTGCTTTGGTGAAATATTACGTCACCGAACCGGGAAGTACTCGGGTCCGCCAGGTGATCGACGAGCAAGACCCCGCGAGCGGCCAAGCTCATCATATCATCCTTGTTGCTGAGATCACACGTGTTGAGGTCGCTGCCGGGCTAGCCGTCATCGAGTGCGTCGGTCGGATCAGGAGGGCAGAGCGGGATCGAGCCTATCGTCGCTTCATGAGTCAACTCGCCCATCGCTATGCGATTATGCCGCTGAGCACAGATGACTTTGCCACAGCGGCACATCGGACCCAGCAGCATCCCCTGAAGGCCTATGATGCTATACAGCTGGCGATGGCCCTGCGCTCCCATCGGCTCCTCGCGGACCACCAACTCGCTTTCACCTTTGTTACTGGCGATACCCCCCTTATCGCCGCAGCACAAGCCGAAGAGCTTCTCACCGATAACCCCTTTGATCACCTTTCTCCCAGCGATATCCCTGGACGCTCTAGGTGATCATACAGCCGAGGCGCGCCATAATCTATCTGGTCAGCTGTGCCCGCCTGCACCTCATATCCACTCCTTCTCCTTTCAATGCTCCTCACATGGCCTTAAGCAGACCTGATTTGCCCCCCTGCTGAATGTTTGCTAGACTCCAACGAGAGTATGGCCAAGCCTCCACCAACTCAACTCCATGTAAGGACATCATATGGAAGCGCTGGAATTGACCCTCCGGCTACCCGAGCAGCTCTATCAGCGGCTAGCGCAGACGGCACGTCTGGCCCAATGCGATATGAGAGAGGCTTATTCTCTTGGCGTTGGAGATGGCTGTGCCTCCGCTGCCTAATGAGTTTCCTCATGAGTTAGAGGCGGATTTGGCGCGTTGGGCAGTGCTTGACGATGAGGCGTTGCGTGCCATCGCCGACGCCTTTCTGCCGCCGAAACTGCAACGGCGCTACACGACCCTCTTGCGAAAAGGGGAAGAAGGGCGTCTGGATGCCCACGAGCACGAGGAGTGGGAAGCACTCAAGCAGCAGTATCAGCGCATCTCCGAGAATAAAGCTAAGGCGCGGTTTCTCCTTGACCAGCGCACGAAGGCCCGGAGGGTGAAGGGAAATAGGGGATGAGTCCCACCCCGCTCTCTCTGCGTCGCGCATTGCGTGCAGAGTTTCCGGAGCCTCGCTGTGCCTACTGCCATAGCCCGGAGCAATTGCTCGGCATGCCCTTGGAGGTCGATCACATCATCCCAGAAGCAGCCAGTGGGAAGACCGAGCTAGCCAATGTCTGTGTTGCCGTACCTGTAACAGCTATAAGGGGCGGCGTATCTATGCCCGTGATCCCCAGACGGGAAGGCCGGTGCGGATATTTCATCCGCGCCGACAACAATGGAGAAGACACTTTGCCTGGAGTGCAGACGGAGTGCGCCTCATCGGGCTGACAGCCAGCGGGCGCGCAACGATAGAAGCTTTGCAGATGAACAACCACCTCATCGCACATCTGCGACAACTCTGGAGTGCCTTGCGCCTGCACCCACGGGAGCAGGCGTCGTGAGGTTTCTCCCAGCGGAGGCTTGCCTCTCTGACCAGAGCGATCGGCCTTTTTCCCTGCCTTGCATAGCTCTGATGTCTTCGAGTTCTCCATTCAATTCCCCGAGCAGGCCCGGCGGAGCTAGGTGGAACGGCTCTCATTGTTGTCATAGTCCCTGAAGCGCACGCGGTCGATGATCACCCGTCCGATGCACTGCCCGGCGGAGAGCCTGTCGTTGTTGTTCAATGGGAAGTGAATTCCTCCGTACAGGCGGGAGGCCGCTGCCTCTTGGGCCGCCTGGTCAAACGAGCTGAACGAGCGCGGCTCCTGGAGCGGCATCAGGTGGTGATTGGTGTGGGTGGTGTCGGTGAACGCCTTGATCCCGAACAGGTCGGTGAGGACCGCCGCGGCAGCCCCTGACTGGGTGGAGTGCCCGGAGGGATAGGTCGGGAAGGGTGGGGTCACGATGTACGGCAGCCAAGTGCTGTCGATGTAGTCCTGGATGTAGGTCACTGGGCGCTGGAGGTTGGAGCGGTACTTGGTATACCAGCACGCGATGAAAGCGTCCGTGACGGCGATCCCCACCCGGGCATAGGCTTCGGCTGCCGTCGCCAGTGACAGGCTGTCGGTCCGCGCAATCTGGCCCACGATGGCGATCCAATGGCCGGGTGGCGTGCCCGTCGCGCCAGCCCCGTCAGCCCAGTACTCAGCGATGGTCTGCTGCTCATCTGTCAGGTTAATACCGGTGTGGTAGACCGCCAGCCCGGCCGCACCGAATGCAGACCTGCTGTCGGTGGAGAACTCAGGGGGGCCCGGGGGCGCGCACTCGGCGCCCGAGATGAGGACCATCGGCCGGAGCTGCCCCCAGCAGGGCTGTAGCGGGGTGGAAGTGAGACCGGGCGGCGTTGACTCCCAGGCGCCGGGCACCGCATTCGGAACATACAGGCAGTTGTTAACGGTCGAGTACCCGTCGGTGGCGGCCCACGCGAGAATCGCGTCGGTGACCGCCTGGCCGTGGGCAACCGAGCGCTTGTAGTTGTTCTTCGTGACCTCAGCTTGGAACTGGGCTGCGAAGCTCTCCTCCAGGGCGTCGATGGCAGCCAGGTTCTCGGGCTTCAGCGACGGGAAGAAGCTGCGGATCGTGCGGGCTAGCGCGGCGTTCGCCACCGTGGGCCAGTGATACTGCCAGTGTTTCCTAGGCTGCGGCATCGCGGCCAGACCATTCAGTTGGCCCACCAGCGAGCAGTGGTGGAGCGCGCCCGG
>Ga0137403_10002931_pt1 | contig 20633 bp, 14 predicted proteins | sample CZOMad2_1_16fung_FD_122057 | JGI IMG/M metagenome (GOLD analysis project Ga0137403, IMG submission 122057) | Vadose zone soil fungal communities from Angelo Coast Range Reserve, California, USA - CZOMad2_1_16fungal (Hybrid Assembly) | ecosystem: Environmental > Terrestrial > Soil > Vadose zone...
ATATAGGCTGCAGCCTGAGTCAGGGCGAGGGGGAGGTCCCCCAACTCGTCGGCAAGCGTCTCCGCCATCGACCCGTCGATTTCAGGAATCCGGTTGCGCAGGAACTGCACCGCTTCCACCCGCTCGAACGTTTCCACATCCAGCGATCCGGCGGTCCCATCCCAGTCCCGCCGGCGCGAGGTGAGGAGCACGTGCCCGGTGGCACTCCGGGGGAGGTAATCGCGGACCGCTTGCGGTTCGGTGGCGTTGTCGAAGACTAGGACCCAGCCGCCATGCCCCTCGAACCAGCGCCGAACGGCGGCGACGGTGGCCGACTGGTCGGCGAGGCCCGCCTCGGGCAGCCCAAGCGGAGCGGCGAGACCGGCGTAGTCGGAGGCGAGAGTGGCGGGAGTCTCCGCCTTCACCCACCACACCACCTCGTACTCCGACGCATGGCGGTAGAGGTACTCGATGGCGAGTTGGGTCTTGCCCACCCCGCCCAGCCCGGCGATCGCCTGAGTCACGGCCGCCGGCTTGCCGGAGTGGAGAGTCTCGGCAAGGCGGTCGAGAAGCGCGTCGCGGCCGGTGAAAAACGGATTCCGCAGGTGAGGGACGTTCCAGACGGAGGGGAGGGCGCCGGGGAACTTCGGCCCTACAGGCGGTTGCGCAACAGGAGTGGAGCCAGGGAACCGGGGAGCGGAGGTCGGTTTCGCGCGGCCCTCGCGGACGCCCGCGAGCAGGGCTTCTCGCGCCGCATCGGCTGCGAGCCCCACGAGCTCGATATAGACGATCGGACCGAGCAGACCCTCGGCATCGCACTCGCGTACCCGCACTGGGAGCAGGAGTCGCTGGGCGCCGGTCGGGTCCCGGGCGAAGAAGACTGCCCACTCTGGAGCAGTGAAGGTAGAAGTTAGGTAGGCCGGAGAGAGGACCGCGAGCACCCGTCGAGCCTCCTTCGCCGCCTTATGCATCTCCAGCACGAAGTTGCTGCCCGGCCGGAAGTCCCATGCTTGGATCGCCGTCGACAGCCCCTCCTCCTCGAGTTGCCAAGCGATCCACTCCGCCCAGGCACTGTCCGCGCGGTTGTAGCTGATGAAGAAGTCTTTCATCGGTAAGGGCAGTATAGCGAAGGGGGAGGGCCGCAGGCTGCCCCGAAGGGGCGTAGGTTGGTAGCCTGGGGCGAAAGCCCCAGGTGGTGCAACCACAAGAAAACAAAAGCCCCGAAGGGGCGACGGTACACCTGGGCATACCTTCGCCCCTTCAGGGCTTTGATTCTTGAAAACGTCTCGTCCCTGGGGTTGGCACCCCAGGCTACCGACCTGCGCCCCTTCGGGGCGGGGAGACGGGCAGGTAATGTCAGAGCCCCGGCGCCTGAGACCCCGCGGGCTGAGGCGCCCCCCCTCCTGTCCGCGCCCCAGACCCAACCCTCCCCCGACCCAGGGGGAGGGACGCGGTAGCGGGCGCTGTCGCCGGCAGAGCGAGGTGATACTCTCGCCTCGGCTGCGGCAAGGATCTTGGGACCGATGGACGAGAAGGAAAGCGACATCATCTTTGTCGATCGCGGTCGAGGGGAGCCCGTCGCATGACCCAGCACGCCTCCCTCACCCCGGAACGGTGGTCGGCCTTCAGCCTCGACCAGCAGATCCTGATGATCGGCAACGAGATGAACCGGGCGTCGCGCCTTCTGCAGCCCAAGGACCGGGCGAGTCTCGCTCTCGCCTATGAGCGCGTCCTCCGCCTGCTCGATCTGACGGTCGAGGTCCAGCGCCGTCCCACGTTACGGCGGGAGCTCCTCCGCTGGCGAGATCTGATCGCGGAGCTCTACATCCGGCCCGAGGCCGATCCTGCCGGGCACACCGCTGCGTTCCGCAGCCTTCTCCTTTTCACCCCGGAAGCGGCGCGGCAGATTCCCTTCGTGCTGGCGTAACGGAAGGCCGGAATCGACCGCTCCACTCCAGGATAGAGAGCTCGGCGCCAAAGATAGGGAACTCTGGGGCCGGATAGACGATCCTGGCGCAGGATAGAGAGCTTGCGGCCAAATATAGAGAGCTGAGCGCCCCGATAGAGGGGTTCTGCTGTCCGATAGTCTATCGGAGCGCCCGATCGAGGGGTTCTGCCGTCCGATAGTCTATTCTGGCGCCCGATCGTCTATCGGGGCGTCCGATAGACTATCCTGGCCTCCGATCGTCTTATCCAGGCGCTCGATAGACGACCCTGACGCGTGGGCCCCCTCTTGTCCTCCTCCCAGATCCAACCCGCCGCCGCCCCGGGGTCTTCCGCGGAGATCTAGACCCATCTTCAGCACGCCTTTCTCCGTGGGCGTAGCGCCCCCACCTGTGGGGGGCGTTCTCCCGGACGCCGCCGCTTCCACTGGCGGCTGGCCTTGGCGACCTCCCCCGGCCTGACGCGGCCTCCTACGTCAGCCGTATGAAGCGGTTCCAGCCGCCGGTGAACGGCCCGACGATCGGCTGGCTGCCGTCCCGGCTGACGTCTACGTAGCGGTGGAGATTGCCGTCGGCGGTCACGGCGTAGATCACGCCGTGGTCGCCGGCGAAGACCCGGGCGAGCCCGCCCCAGCCGCCGAGGCCGATGACCTTGGGACCCTTGAGCTTGCCCGTGCCGTCCCGCTTGGCGTCCTGGTACCAGAGGAGCTGGCCTTTGCCGTCGACGGCGTAGAGGGAACCGTCGTCTCCGGCGGTGACCTGCTTCAACTTGCTCCAGCCGCCGCGGCCGAGAATCTTGGGTCCCTGCACCTTGCCCGTGCCGTCGCGGTTTCCGTCCTGGAACCAGAGGAGGTTGCCGCTGCCGTCCACGGCGTAGAGCACGCCGTCGCGCCCGGCGGTCACCTGAGAGTAGGCGTTCCATCCCTGGCCGATCACCTTGGGGCCGACGAGGTCGGCGGTGCCGTCGCCGCTCGGGTCGCCGTACCAGAGGAGATCGCCGTTCGGCCCCACGGCGTAGACCACGCCGTCGCGGCCGGAGAAGACCTGGCGCAGGTACTGCCAGCCGCCGCGGCCGATCGTCCGCGGCCCTTCGAGGCCGCCGGTGCCGTCCTGGCGCCAGTCCTCGTAGCGCTGGAGGTCGCCGTCCGGCGTCACGGCGTAGAGGGCGTGGCCGATCGGGGTCTGCAGGCGGTCGAGGACGTTTTGCGTGATCCGCTCCACCTGCGGATCGGGCGGCGTCCGCAGCCCCTGCCCCCAGCCGGTCGTGCCGGCCGAGAAGACGCAGCCCTTGCCCTGGCGGAAGAGCCCCACCGTGCCCTCGCGGCCGGCGCCGTTGCCCGTCCACTCCCGGCCGAGCCCCACCGCCGCCAGGGTGTGGAAGCCGCGCGGAGTGTCGAAGTCGCGGGCGTCGCACTCGTAGCCCACGATCGCATCCTTCTGCCCGAAGACGGCGCCGTCGGCGAGGCCGGTCCCGGCGAAGACCCAGCTCCGGCGGTCCGCCACGGTGAAGCCGATGGCGGCCCGGGGTCGGTCGGTGATGGCGGCGGCGCTCCGGTAGGAGAGGCCGGTCAGGTCGTTGGTGGGGCGGGAGATCGGCGGGTCGTACCAGACCGCCGTCGCGCGCTCTGCGGGGATGCCGGGATTGGCCTGGCGGTCGAGGGCGGCGTCCTTATAGCAGACGAGCGTGCGGTCGCCGTCCTCGAAGCGCACCTGCCAGTAGCAGGTGTTGCCCGAGAAGAAGGCGGCGTTGCCGCCCGCCTCGACGAACGACTCGACGCGGTCGCGCATCTCGGCCGACCAGTACTCGTCGTGGCCGAGGCTTAAGAAAAGGCTGTAGCCGGCGAGCGGGTCCGCCTCGGCGTGGAGGTCGTGGTTCGCGCCGTAGTCGACCTCGTAGCCCTGGTCGAGCCAGGCGAGGAAGCTCTGATCGAAGAGGAGGAAGCCGAAAAGATGGTTGGGGCGATCGAACGAGAGCTTCGCGGCCTGCGCCGTCCCCTTCGGCAGGTCGGCATAGAAGCTGTTGTCGTTCCAGGGGTTGTACGCCTGGTAGGTGTTCGTCGCCAGGGCGCAGAGGATGCGGGCCGAGCGCTGCCCCGCGGCCGGCCGGACGACGAAGAGGACCCAGGTGACCGCCTCGGCCGCGCCGAAACGGGCGAGGTAGGGGCCGCTCTTCCAATCGGCCGGGACGGTCAGCCGGTGCGCCTCCGGCCAGCCGCAGCCGCGCGAGGCGTCCGGCTTCTCGCCCGGGCCGGGCGTGGGGTAGGCCGGCGGGGGGAGGACCGGACCGGGGAACTCGGCGCGGTAGAGCGGCTCCTCCTCCGGGGCGACGGCGATCGCCTCGCGGTAGTCCTCGTCGAAGACCCCGATGGCCGACAGCTTCTCCTGAAGGCGCTTGGCGTCGAACTGCAGCTGTGCGTAGTGGAAGACCTCCAGTTGCACGTCCTCTTCCGTAGGAGCCGCGACCGCGACGTGGAAACCGATCGAGTCGCCCTGGCGCACCGAGGCGGCGGAGGCGTACGCCTCGACCGGGTGCTGGCGTTGAGCCGGGAAGTTCCCCATGGATCTCTCTCTTTCTCTCGTTCCAGGAAGGAAGCAAGCATAGCAGGATCCAGCCGGATCGCCCGCGGTTGTGGCGGGGAGGAGAAGCCGTTAGAGTACCCCCGATGCGGTGGACTCCCCTCGTGCCTGCGACCGGTTTTCCGCGCCAGCGATGAGCGACGGAGGGGTCTTCACGGCGCTCGCCGCCGCCGCCGTCTCGGTCGCCGCGATCCACACCCTGGCCCCCGACCACTGGGCTCCCTTCGCCGCCGTGGCACGGGCGCGCGGCTGGTCGGCGGCGCGCACCGCCCGGGTCACCCTCCTCTGCGGCTTCGGGCACGTCACCGCCTCGGCCCTCCTCGGGCTCCTGGCGCTGGTCTTCGGCCTCGGCGTCCTGCAGTCGGTCGGCAAGCGGATGGAGGCGCTCGCCGGCATCCTCCTCATCGCCTTCGGCCTGATCTACGCCGCCTGGGGCCTGCGCCGCACCGCCGGCTCCCACTTCCACGGCCACGTCCATCAACACTACGACCACGTCCACGAGCCGGAGAAGGCGACGGTCTGGTCGCTCTTCCTCCTCTTCTCCGCCGACCCCTGCGTCGCGGTGATGCCCATCCTCTTCGCCGCCGCCCCTCTGGGCGCCCTGCGGGCGACGATCATCGTCCTCCTCTACGAGGCGGCGACCCTCGCCACCATGGTCCTCCTCGTCCTCCCCGCCCGGGCCGGGGTGAAGCGGCTCCGCTTCTCGTTCCTCGACCACTACGGCGATGCCGCCGCGGGCGGGGCGATCGCGGCGGTGGGCCTGGCCGTCATGCTGCTCGGCTGGTAGAGCCCACCGCCTGGGGCGTTGGAGACGCCCCGACGGCACGGTAACGGCAAGGATTTCGATAGCGCCTGGGGCGTCTCTACCCCCTTCGCCAAGGGGCCGGGGGTGAGGGCCTACGACCGCGAAACCAACCCGGTGATCTCCCCCGTCCTGCCGCCGGCGGAGACCCGGTTCTTCCCCGCCTTCTTGGCCCGGTAGAGGGCGAGGTCGGCGGCCTCGACGAGGACCTCCAGGCGCTGGCCGGGCGAGGGGGTCATGCAGGCGAGGCCGAGGCTTGCCGTGACGTGGCCGCCGGCGACCGCCGGGTGGGGGATGGCGAGGGTCTCGATCCCGGCGCGCAGCTCCTCGGCCACCTGCCAGGCCACGGCGAGGTCGGAATCGGGGAGGAGCACCGCGAACTCCTCGCCGCCGTAGCGCGCCACCAGGTCGCCGGCGCGGCCCACGGTGTCGGCCAGATAGCCCGCCACCCTCTGCAGGCAGAGGTCCCCCTCCGGGTGGCCGCGGGTGTCGTTCAGGAGCTTGAAGTCGTCGAGGTCTAAGAGGATGAGGCCGATGGGCTGGCGGTGCCAGAGGGCGCGGCCCCACTCCTGGCCGAGCACCTGCTGCAGGGCGCGCCGGTTGGCGACGCCGGTGAGCTCGTCCTGGAGCGTCAGCTCCTCCAGCCGGGCGTTGGCCCCTTCGAGCTCGGAGTGGGCGCGGCGCAGCTCGTCGACCGTCTGCCGCAGCTCGACCGTCTGCTCGGCCACCCGCGCTTCGAGCTGCGCCGCGCGCTGCGCGAGGGCGCGACCGCGCAGCGCGGCAAAGCCGTAGACGGCGCCGGCCGCGACCGTCACCCAGAGGAGGAGCGCCCAGGGCGTCCGGTACCAGGGGGGACGGACGCCGAAGGTCCAGACGGTCGCCGGCCCCACCTCGTGGCTGGGTCCCACCGTGCGCACGTGGAAGCGGTAGTCGCCCGGTGGCAGGTGGGTCAGCTCGGTGAACGGCTCGTCCGCCGGCGCCCCCCAGCCGGCGTCGATGGGATCGAGCCGGGTCTGGTAGCGCAGGCCGGCGCGGGAGGAGAGGGGGGCGAATTCGAGCCGCAGGCGGCGCACGTCGGGCGGCAGCTCCGGGGCGCCCGGCCGGGCGGTGGCGGCGCCGCCGAAGAGGAGCGCCCCGTCCCCCGACGCCAGGCGCGAGAGGAGCGGTGCCGGCAGGGCCGCGCTCGGACCGCCCAGGGGGCCGGCATAGCGGTAGAGGCCGTTCTCGGCCGCCATCCAGACCACCCCGTCCGCCTCGGCGAAGAGGGTCTCGACGTCGCGCGCCGGCACCTCGACCAGCGAGCGGACCTGCCGCCCCCAGGCGCCGCCATGGCCGAGCGCCACGAGCGCCACGGTCGGCGGATGGGTGCTCATCCAGAGATTCCCGGCGGCATCCTCGGCGAGCCCCACGAGCCCTCCGCGCCCGAAGCCGGCGAGGTCCGGATCGGCCACCAGAGCGCCCCGCGCCTCGTCGAGCCGCTCCACCTGCTCCTCCCGGGCCACCAGGATGCGGTCTCCGATCCGGAAGAGGTGGGAGCCGTCGCTCCCCGGCACCCGCTGTAGCCGCGCCGGGGCGAGGCCCGCGGGCGGGACCTGAAACCCCACGATGCCGGCCGGCCCACTGCTCCAGAGGACCCCCCGGCTCTCGACCACGTTGCGCACCTCCCCTCCCACCCCCACCACCTTCCCCTCGTACCGCCACCCCGCCCCCTCCCGCCGCACGGCGGCGAGCCCGCGGCTCGTTCCCAGCCAGACCCGCTCCGGGTCGGCGGCCGAGCGGGTGAGCGCGAAGATCGTGTCCTGCTCCGTGCCGGCGACCAGCCGGGGGGGACCGGGGCGCAGGGAGTAGAGCCCGAAGGCCGTTCCGCCGAGGAGGACGTCGCCGGCCGAGAGCAGGCTCCAGCCGGCGGGCGGCAGGCCCGGCACGGCGCGCATCCGCGGCCCGCGCTCGGCGGCGCCGGCAGGCGCGTCGGCGGTACCGGGGTTCGGGGAGTTGGTGAAGAAGCCCGCCTCGGTCCCCACCCAGAGGGCGCCCTGGTGGCGCGCCATACTGTAGACGCTCCCTTTGAGCCCCTGCCGGCTGTCGACCACCGAGAGCGACGAGGCGACCTCGACCCGCGCCAGACCGTTGTTCAAGGCGAGCCAGAGCGCCCCCTCGCGATCGACGACCATCTCGTAGATGAAGTCGCCGGGGAGGCCCACCGAAGTGTCGATCACCTGGTCGACCGTGCCGTCGGGGCGCAGGAGGAGGAGACCGCCGAGGATCGATCCCAGCGCCCAGCGGCCGTCGGGAAGGCGGCAGCCGGCGAAGACCCGATTGGCCGCGCTCCAGCGCGAGGCCTCGGGGGCGAAGGGGGCGACCTCCCCGCCGGCGAGGCGGAAGAGCCCCTCGCCGCGGACCGAGACGAGGAGCCCCGTGCCAGCGGAATCCGCCGGGAGGAGGGCGTCGACCCGCCGGCCGCGGAACCGCTCCCCGCCGGGAACGGGGAGCAGCCGTCTGCCGTCGAGGCGCGAGATCCCCCCCTCGCGCGTCCAGACGTAGAACGCCGCGCCGACCGGGAACCCCACCGGGTAGGGCCGGCCGCCGGGGAAGGTGGCCACCGTCGTCATCGCCGTCCCGTCCCACAGCAGGAGCCGGCGGTCGACGAAGAAGGCGAACCCCCCGGGCACGGCGTGGACGTGCACCTGGCCCAGCGTCCGCTGCGCGGGAGGGAGGAGGGGGAGGAGCGAGACGTAGCGCAGGGTGCCCCGGGCATCGGGCGCGAGATAGCCGAGCTCGTCGACCCCGCCCACCCCGACCCGTCCCGCGGCGCCGACCGACACCGAGAAGGCGCTCCGCTCTTTGCCGATGGGGAAGGCCCGCCACCAGGCTCCGTCGTAGGTCAGGACGCCGCCCAGGTTGGCGGCGTAGAGGACCCCCCTGGCATCGCGGGCGATGCCGAAATTCTGCGGTTGCGCCTCTTCGACGGTGGGGACGTAGGCCTGGAGGAGCGGGAAGCCGCGCTCTACCGGGTGGGGCGGATGGGGCTCCGGCGGTGCGGCGAGGGCACCGCCGGCGAGGAGCACGGCGGCGAAGGCGCCCAGGAGACTGGTGACGGCGTGAGGACGCATGGTGGGGATTGGGTAGCCGGGTCCCCCTAAGTCTATCGGAATCCCCGCAGGGAAAAAAAGTTGGGGTGCGCCAGGCCGGCACACCCCGTCCGCAGGAAGGTGTTGCGGGGTCTACCGGTCGTACCGGGTGGACCCGACGGGCTCGTGGCGTGCCTCATCCGGGGTCTCGCCGATCCGGCTGTCGACCCGGTTCCAGGCGTCCTGGACGGCGCCCTTGGCCTCGTGCCAGCCGAGGCGGCTCTTATCCTTGGCGGTCTCCCAGCCGCGCTGGATGTCGGTCTCCGCCTCGTTCCAGTGGCGGCCGTGGTGCTCGACGCGCGAATTCCAGCCGTACTCGTAGGCCGGGCGCAGCTCGTCGTAGCTCTTGCCCTGGGCATAGGGCCGGCTGCCGTAGTTGGCGCGCCAGTAGGCGTCCTCCTCGGTGGGGTTGACCGCCTCGGCGATCCCCTTGCCGGCGAAGCCGCCGGCGATGCCGCCGATCGCCGCGCCAACGAGCGCGCCGGCCGGGCCGCCCACCGCGCCGCCGATCGCCGCGCCGGTGGCGGCGCCGCCCGCCGCGCCGACCCCGGTGCCCACCGGATGCGAGCCGATCTCGCCCGGCTCGCGGTCGACGTCGGAGACCGAGGGGATGGGGACAGTGCCGGGGGCCGTGCCGACCATGGCCTCCGGTCCGACGTGGACCGGATGGGGGTTGCTGGTGTCCATCGTCCGGCTGGTGCCCAGGCTCTCGTTGCCGGTCTTGCCGCGCAGCGGGGTCTGTCCGGTGCCGCGCGAGGGATTGATGTCGTTGACGTCGGTCGGCGCCTCGAGGACGGTCGAACGTGAGCCGGTCTTGCTGTCGTCTGTCATTGCGGGTCTCCTTTATCCCCTGACTGTGCAAAGTCGAGGCCAACGCGACCGCTCCTTGCTTCCCCCGCCGGCTCGGGATACCCTCCTCGCCGAAACACCATGCGTGACGGAAACGGCATGACGTTCGGGCTCGGGCTCGCCCTCTTGGGCCTGCTCGCGCCTTCGCTCGCCTGCCGGCCGCGGGAGCGCGCCGACGAGCGCGGCCGTGTCCACGTCGGCATCGTCTTCGACAGCGGCGGCAAGGACGACCGCTCGTTCAACGCCGCCGGCTACCGGGGCGTCAAGCGCGCCGCCAAGGACTTCCCGATCGTGCTGCGCGACGCCGAGCCCGGCGACCCCACCTCGCTCGAACCGGCGATGCGCGCCTTCGCCGAGCGCGGCTACGACCTGGTGATCGGCATCGGCTTCGCCCAGACCCCGATCGTCGAGGCGGTGGCCAAGGACTTCCCGAAGATCGACTTCGCCATCATCGACGGGGTGAGCCAGCTCCCCAACGTCGCCTCGCTGGTCTTCAAGGAGCAGGAGGGGTCCTACCTCGTGGGGATGATCGCCGCGCGCACCTCGAAGAGCGGCATCCTGGGCTTCGTCGGCGGCATGGACGTGCCGCTCATCCACCGCTTCGCCGTCGGCTACGAGGAGGGGGCGCGGGCGGTCAACCCGCAGATCCAGGTGATCGACAACTATGTCGGGGTCACCGAGGCGGCGTGGAACAACCCGGGCAAAGGCAAGGAGATCTCGCTGGCGCAGATCGCCAAGGGGGCCGACGTGATCTTCGCCGCCGCCGGCAACTCCGGGCTCGGCGCCTTCGACGCCGCCGAGCAGGCGCGGAAAATGGTCATCGGGGTCGACTCGAACCAGAACTGGGTGAAGCCCGGCTACGTGCTCACCAGCATGGTCAAGCGGGTCGACAACGCCGTCTATCAGATCGTCGCCGACCGGGTGGCGGGCCGCTTCCGCGGCGGCATTCACGTCTACGGCCTGGAAAACGACGGCATCGGCTACGCCATGGACCAGTACAACGCCAAGCTGGTTCCGCCGGCGGTGATCGCCGAGGTCGAGGCCGCCAAGCAGAAGATCATCCGCGGCCAGATCAAAGTCACCGACGCCATGGCGCAATAAGCGCAGTCGGCAGAGGAGAGGACGCCGCCCATGCTCGAGCTACGGGAGATCACCAAGCGCTTCGGTGAGGTCCTGGCCAACGACCGGGTGAACCTCGCGGTCGAGCCGGGAACCATCCACGCCGTGGTGGGGGAGAACGGCGCCGGCAAATCGACCGCCATGCGGATCGCCTATGGTTTCTACGGCGCCGACTCCGGAGAGGTGGTGATCGACGGCGTGGCGCGGCGCCTGGCGAGCCCCGAGGACGCCATCCGCCTCGGAGTGGGCATGGTGCACCAGCACTTCATGCTTGTCGACACCATGACCGTGGCCGAGAACGTCGTCCTCGGCGCCGAGCCGGGGAGCCGCTTCGCCGTCGACCTCGCCGGGGCGGAGGAGCGGATCCGGGAGCTGTCCCGGGAGCTCGACCTGACGGTCGATCCGCGCGCCCGGATCGAGACCCTGTCGGTCGGCGAGCAGCAGCGGGTGGAGCTTTTGAAGGCGCTCTACCGCCAGGCTCGCCTGCTCATCCTCGACGAGCCGACGGCCGTGTTGACGCCGCAGGACGTCGCCGAGCTGTTCAAGGTCCTGAGGCGGATGCGCGAGCAGGGAAAGACGATCGTCATCATCACCCACAAGCTCTCCGAGGTGCTCGCCATCTCCGACGCGGTGACCGTCATGCGCGACGGCCGGGTCGTCGGGCGCGTCCGCACCCGGGACACCAGCGCCGCCGAGCTGGCGCGCCTCATGGTCGGCCGCGAGGTGCTGCTGCGAGTCACCAAGGGGCCGGCCATGTCGGGGGCGTCGGGGGCGCCGGTGCTCGCCGTGCGCGACCTGGTCGTCCAGGCCCCGGACGGCGCGCCGCGCCTCGCCGGCGTCTCGTTCACCGTGCGGGCGGGGGAGATCGTCGGCATCGCCGGGGTCGAGGGCAACGGCCAGAGCGAGCTCGTCGAGGCGCTCGCCGGCCTGGTGCCGCGCGAGCGGACGAGCGGGCGGATCGAGCTCCTGGGCGAGGACGTCACGGCCCTCCCGGCGCGGCGACGCAAGGAGCGGGGGATCGCCCACATCCCCGAGGATCGCCACAGGCGCGGCCTGGTGCTCGACTTCGATCTCGCCGAGAACGCGATCCTCGGCGTCCACGACCGGCCGCCGGCGGTCGCCGGGCCGGGTGGCGTCTGGCTCGACCGCGCGGCGATCCTCGCCCGGACCGGGCGGCTGCTCTCCGAGTTCGACGTCCGCCCGGCCGACCCGGCGCTCCCGGCGCGCGCGCTTTCCGGCGGCAACCAGCAGAAGCTCGTCGCCGGCCGCGAGATCACCCTGCCGCCGAAGCTCCTGCTGGTCGCCCAGCCGACCCGCGGGGTCGACATCGGCGCCATCGAGTTCATCCACCGCCAGCTGATCGCTCTGCGCGACCACGGCTGCGCGCTCCTCCTGGTTTCGGCCGAGCTCGAGGAGGTGACCGCGCTCGCCGACCGCCTGCTCGTCCTCCACCAGGGGCGGATCGCCGGCGAGGTCGACCCGGCGGTCGCCAGCGCCGAGGAGATCGGGCTCCTCATGACCGGCAGCCAGAGGGCTGCCTGAAATCAACCGCCTGAGAGGAGGGTATCCGCCTGGGCTACCTGCGCCGCCTGCTCTTTCCGCTCCTCGCCGTGCTCGCGGCCTTCGTCGTGGGCGGCATTCTCGTGGCTCTTCTGGGCGACGACCCGATCGAGACCTACCAGCTGCTCTTAGGGAGCGCCGTCTCCTGGCCGGACGGCATCGGCTATACCCTCTTCTATGCCACGCCGCTCATCTTCACCGGTTTGGCCGTCGCCGTGGCGCTCCGCGCCGGCCTGCTCAACATCGGCGCCGAGGGGCAGCTCTACGCCGCGGCTTTCATCACCGCCTGGGTGGGGATCACCTTTCCGCAGCTGTCGCCCTGGCTGCTGGTGCCGCTCGCCGGCCTCGCGGCGGTCGCCGGCGGGGCGGTCTGGGGGGGCATTCCGGGCCTGCTCAAGGCGCGCTTCGGGGCGCACGAGGTGATCACGACGATCATGATGAACTTCATCGCCGTGGCCCTCGCCGGCTATTTCACCCAGTATCACTACAAGAAGCCCGGCGACCCCATCCTGCAGACCGTCGAGATGGGGGCCAACGCCCGCATCGCCCGGCTGGGCCGGTTCGTCCCCGGCCTCCCCGAGCGCATCCCCCTGAACCTCTCGTTTCTCCTCGCGCTCGCCGCCTGTCTCGGCGTCTATCTCCTGCTCTGGAAGACCAAGTGGGGCTACGCTCTGCGGGCGACCGGCGCCAACCCGGGGGCCGCCGAGTACGGCGGCATCTCGACCGCCCGGCAGATCGTCATCGCCATGGCGCTCTCCGGCGGGCTCGCCGGGATGGTGGCGATCAACGACGTGCTCGGCTACCGCTACCGCTACTATGACGGCTTCTCGGCCGGCTACGGGTTCACCGGCATCGCCGTCGCCCTCCTCGGGCGGAACCATCCGGCCGGGGTGCTCGTCGCCGCGCTGTTCTTCGGCGCGCTGCTCCGCGGCGGGCTCTTCGTCGACATCTTCACCGAGCACGTCTCGAAAGACCTGGTGCAGGTCCTCCAGGGCATCATCATCCTCTTTGTGGCGGCGGAGGAGCTGTTCCGCCGCGGAGTCCGGGGGCCCGGGCGCCTCCGCGGGAAGGTGTGAGCATGCGCAACCTCTTGAGCCTGGAGATGGTCTTCTCCTCGATCCGCCTGACCACTCCCCTGCTCCTCGCCGCCCTGGGCGGGCTCTACTCGGAGCGCTCGGGGGTGATCAACATCGCCCTCGAAGGGCTGATGCTCGCCGGCGCCTTCACCGCCGCGGTGGTGACGCATTTCGCCGGCAGCGCCTGGATCGGCCTGCTCGCCGCCATCGCCGCCGGCGTGGTGGTGGCCCTCCTCCATGCTTTGGCCTGCATCCGCTACCGCGCCGACCAGGTGGTCTCCGGGATGGCGATCAACATCCTTCTGCTCGGGGTGCCGGCGCTCCTCTCCGGGGCCTTTTTCGACTCGACGGGGGCGACCCCGCAGATCCCCCGGGTGTCGCTCCTGCCCAATGTCCCCATCGTCCTGGCATTCGCCATGGTACCCATCACCTGGTACGTCCTCTACCGCACCCGCTTCGGCCTGCGCCTGCGGGCGGTGGGGGAGAACCCGGAGGCGGCCGACACGGCGGGGATCGGAGTGGCGCGCCTGCGCTATCTCGCCGTCGCCCTCTCCGGGGCGCTGGCGGCGATCGGCGGCGCCTATCTGTCGACCGGGCAGTCGTCGCTCTTCACCCGCAACATGAGCGCCGGCCGCGGCTTCATCGCCTTGGCCGCCCTGATCTTCGGCAAATGGCGGCCGGTGCAGACGATGCTCGCCTGCCTGCTCTTCGGCTGCGCCGAGGCGCTCTCGATCCAGATGCAGGGGGTGGCGCGGGTGCCGGTCCAGTTCATCCAGATCATCCCCTACGTGCTGACGATCGTCGTCCTGGCGGGTTTCATCGGGCACTCCCGGGCGCCGCGCGCGCTGGGGACTCCGTATGACGAGAAGCGTTGAAGACGGTCTTGACTTACGCTGTAATTACGCCGTAGAGTTCTCCCGTCGAGACCGCGGGCCGCCGGCCTGCCGGTCACCAACCCAAAACGGTCCGGGTGAGAGGCACCTCACCCGGACCTTGACCCCGCAAGGAGATTCAGTCCATGCGAAGCCAGATCGATTCTACCCCTTCCCACTCCCACGCCTCCAATGCCTTCAATGCCTTCAGCACCGAGTTCCTCCGCCGACTGGACGAGATGGACGAGCCGCCCTCCGCCGCGGAGGCCGACGTCGCCGGTCCCTGGAAGATCGAGATCTGCCCGGACGGCGGCTACGCCCTCCTGCGCCAGGGGGAGAGCCTGGCCCGCGGCGACCGGCCGGCCGGGACCTTCGAGCGCCGGGAGACGGCGTTCCTCGCCGCCGCCATCCTGCCGTCGCGGGGGCGGGACCCGCTCTACCGCCTGCGCGGCGAGGAGACCCCGCGCGGCTTCGCCCTCGAAGGGGCGCGGGGCGAGACCGCCGGCCACCTCGAATACTACGATCCGGACGCCGCGGCCGCCCTCCACGTCGCCGAGTCGCTCCTGCGCTCGCCGGAGGCGCTCGCCCGCCTGCTCGAGGCGGCTGGGCGGGTGGCGCTCCTGCGGGCGGGGAAGATCGTCTTCGAAAGGGTAGAATAAAAGGAGGCTCTGATGCGCACCTTCATCCCACTCTGTCTTACCCTGGCTCTGGGTGTCCCGGGCGCCGTTCCGGCCTCGGCGGCGGCTCCGGCCCCCGCCGAGGACCTGGCGACCGCCGTCACCCGGATGGCCCGGGTCGGCGCCTGCTCGTCCCCCAGCTTCTCGCCGGACGGCCAGCAGCTCGCCTTCGTCTCGAACCTCTCGGGCGTGCCGCAGGTCTGGACGGTCGCCGTCTCGGGCGGATGGCCGCAGCCGGTGACGGCGCTCGACGACCAGGTCGGCGGTGTCCAGTGGTCGCCCGACGGCGCCTGGCTCGCCTTCTCGCTCGCTCCGGGCGGCGGCATGAACCAGCAGGTCTACGTCGTGCGGCCGGATGGCCGCGACCTCCACCGCCTGACCGCCGGCGGCAAGGACAACAACTGGCTGGCGGGCTGGAGTCACGACAGCCGGGCGCTCGCGGTCTCCTCGAACCGCGCCGGCGGCGGCATGGACAGCTACCTCTGGGACGTCGCCTCCGGCGAGGCCCGGCTGGTGGCGAAGAACGCCGGTACGGGAACGGTGACCGCCCTCTCCCGCGACGGCCGGCGGGCCATCCTCCAGCGGGTGGAGAGCCGGAGCGACAGCAACTTCTTCCTCGTCGACCTGGGGAGCGGCCGGGAGACCCTGCTCACCGCCCATCCGCCACCGGGCAACCTCGACGGCGGCCTCCTCTCGCCGGAGGGGGAGACCGTCTACCTCTCCTCGGACGTCGGCCGCGACCTCGCCGCCTTCGCCCGGGTGCGGGTGGGGACGGACGGCAAACCGGGGCCGATCGAGGTGCTCGCCGCCCGCGACGACGGCGAGCTCTCCGATTTCGCGCTCTCCGAGGACGGCCGCACCGCCGCCCTGGTCTGGAACGTCGCCGGCCGGGCGGAGCTCGCCCTGCTCGACCTATCCGCCAGCGGGGCCGGCGGCCGCCCGACCCCCGTCCCGTCCCTCCCCGGCGAGGTGCTCGGCGGCCTCACCTTCTCGAAGGACGGCGGCAAGCTCGCCTTCGTCCTCTCCGGCGCCGCCCTGCTGCCCGACGTCTGGGTCCTGGACGTCCCCTCCGGGCGGCTCTCCCAGGTCACTCACAGCCCCCATCCCGGGGTCGACCTGAAATCCCTGGTGCGGCCGGAGCTGGTGCGCTACCCGGCGGCGGACGGCCTCGCCCTCTCCGGCTGGCTCTATCGGCCGCCCGGAGTGGGTGCAGGTAGTCCCGCGCCCTACGTCCTCTCCTTCCACGGCGGCCCCGAGGGTCAGGAGCGACCCAGCTTCCACGCCGACTACCAGGCGCTCCTCGCCCGCGGCATCGGGGTCTTCGCCCCCAACGTGCGCGGTTCCTCGGGTTTCGGCAAACGCTTCGTCAACCTCGACAACGGTCCGTTGCGGGTGGGGGCGGTGCGCGACATCCAGGCGACGGTCGACTACCTCGTCGGCCAGAAGATCGCCGACCCCCGGCGGATCGGCATCATGGGCGGCTCCTACGGCGGCTACATGGTGATGGCGGGCCTCTCCGAGTACCCGGACCTCTTCGCCGCCGGCGCCGACCTTTTCGGGGTGGTCAATTTCGAGACCTTCTTCGCCCACACCGAGCCCTGGATGGCGGCGATCTCGACCGTCGAGTACGGCGACCCCAAGACCCAGCTCCAGATGCTCAAGGACCTTTCGCCCATCCACAAGGTCGACCGGGTGAAGGCCCCGACCCTCGTCCTCCACGGCGCCAACGACACCAACGTGCCGGTGGTCGAGGCCGAGCAGGTCGTGGACAGCCTGAAACGGCGCGGCGTGCCGGTCGAGTACGTGCTCTTCCCCGACGAAGGGCACGGATTCCGCAAGACGCCCAACCGCATCCGTTCGACCGTGGCCATCGTGCACTGGTTCGAGCAATACCTGAAGTAGAGGACTGTCGATGCCGTCAGAACCGCAGGGAGGGCCGGCCGGCCGCCGGGCGGCGGCCCTCCTGCTGCTTTCGCTCCTGCTCCCCGGCGCCGCCGATGTCGCCGGGGCGGTCCGCCATCCCCGTGCTCATACCGCCAAGACCGCCAAGACCCCCCCGGCCGCCCCTCCCGCCACCGCCAGCACCTTCGGCGACGCCTCCTCCCCCCTGGTCCAGGCGATCGACCGCGAGGTGCGGGCGGCCCTCAAGGGGACGGCGGCGCTCGGCGTCCACGTCGTCGACCTGGCGACCGGCGACACGATCTACGGCTACAACCCCGACGATGCGCGGAGCGTCGCCTCGAACACCAAGCTGGTGACCACCGCGGCGACGCTCGAAGCGCTCGGCCCCGGCTTCTTCTTCGAGACCCGGTTCGTGCTGCGCGGCGCGGTCCAGGACGGCGTCCTCCGCGGCGACCTCGGGGTGGTGGGCGGGGGGGACCCCAACCTCTCCGGCCGCAGCTTCGACGGCGACTCGCTCGCCGTCTTCCGCGGCTGGGCGCGCGAGCTGGCCAGGCGGGGGGTGCAGCGGGTGACCGGCGATCTCTACCTCGCCTCCGGCCTCTTCGAGCCGCTCCAGATCCATCCCGGCTGGCCGCGCGGCCAGCGCGACAGCTGGTACGAGGCGCCGGTCGCCGCCCTGTCGTTCAACGACAACTGCATCCTCGTGCGGGTCTCCCCGGGAGCGCGCGCCGGTGACCCCGTGCGAGTGGAGACGCTGCCGTCGGTCGGCCTCTTCCACTTGGACGACAGCGCCAAGACCGTCGCCTCGCGCAAGCGGCAGAAGCTCGCCATCAGCCGGAACGAGGGCGTCCTCCACGTCGGCGGCTCCATGGCGCTGGGCTCCGGGCCGTTCGAGACCTGGATCACGGTGCCCGATCCGGTCGCCTACTTCGGCGCCGGCCTCGCCACCGCCCTCGCCGAGGAGGGGATCGCCGTCGACGGCCGGCTCCATCCGGTCGAACAGCTCCCCGGCGAGGTCTGGGACCGGGTCGCCGTCTTCAAGAGCGACCTGGTGAGCGCCATGCGGGTGATCCTGAAGCACAGCCAGAACTTCTATGCCGAGAGCCTGCTCAAGCAGCTGGGCGCCCGGAGCTGCGGCGTGGGGAGTTGGCCGGAGGGCGTGCGCGCCGCCTCCGAGTTCCTCACCGGCATCGGGGTGCCGGCCGGCAGCTTCACCATGGTGGACGGCTCGGGATTGAGCCGGGACAACCGCTTCGCGCCAAGGCACCTTACGACCCTTTTGCGCTACATGTTCTACCGGCCGGAAGGGGGAGAGTTCGCCCGCGCCCTCCCCTATGCCGGGGAGGACGTGGGCTCCTGGCGGCGGCGCCTGGCGCGCCCGCCCTACCAGGGCAACGTCTCGGCCAAGACCGGCACCATCGACGGGGTTTCGGCCCTTTCCGGCTACGCCAAGTCGGTGTCGGGTCGTTTCTACGCCTTCTCGATCCTCTTGAACCGCATCCGTGGCGGTTTCGACGCCCACCGCGCCCAGGACCGGATCGTCATGGCCCTGATCGACAACGGCTAGTAGAATCACCCCGACGTCCACTGGATCGGAACCCGAAGGAGAGCCGCTTGGTCCAAACCGCCGATGCCCGCCCCGTGAACTACCGCACCCTGATGAAGAAGGTGGAGCAGGTGGTGGCCGCCCTGGAGCGGACCGACGGGGAGCCGGGCGAGGACCTGGGGACGACCATCCAGACCGCCATCGAGACGATCATCGCCAAGTTCCGGACGGAGCTGGGGATCTACGGCGGGCGCCTGTACAAGCGGTGGGGCAGCAACTACGTCCTCGAAGCCACCTTCGGCGATGCCAAGGAGGTGCCGAGCGGCTTGAAGGTCCCCAGGTCCTACCGGCCGATCGAAGTGCTCCTGGAGCAGGGGGCGGTCTACATGGACGCCGCCGACCCGCGGATCGACAGGAGCCTGGAGAACCTCCTGGGGGTGGGGGAGTTCGCGGCGATCGAGCTGGCGGACGAGGAGTACCTCCTGGCCTTCAACATCGCCGGCGGCCACCACCGGGACGACGTGCTGTTCTCCCTGGGCATCCTGCGCCACAGCATCAACCAGAAGATCCGCCGCGAGCGCATGGAAGGGATCTTCGAGGAGGCGCGGAAGATCCAGGCCTCGATCCTGCCCCGCCGCGTCCCCCACTACGGCGACTTCGACCTCTACGGCAAGTCGGAGCCCATGGACAGCGTCGGCGGCGACTACTACGACTACATCCCGGTGACCGAGAAGATCCTCGGCCTGGCCATCGCCGACGTCTCCGGCCACGGCCTGCCGGCGGCGCTCCAGGTGCGCGACGTCTACATGGGTCTGCGCATGGGGCTCGCCCGCGACTTCAAGATCGTGCGCACGGTCGAGCGGATGAACCGCATCATCCACAAGAGCACGCTCACCAGCCGCTTCGTCTCGATGTTCTACGGCGAGCTCGAATTGAACGGCGTCTTCATCTACGTCAACGCCGGCCATCCGCCGCCGTTCCACCTGATGGCGGACGGCACCGCCCGCTTCCTCGAAGAGGGGGGGCCGGTCCTCGGGCCGCTCTCCGAGGCGACCTACGAGCGCGGCTTCGTGGTCATGAAGCCTGGCGACACCCTGGTGTTCTACACCGACGGCATCGCCGAGACCCTGGGGCGAGAGGGCCGGAGCGGGCCGCTCGACGAGTACGGGACCGACCGGCTGCTCGCCGTGGCGCGCGCCCACCAGGGCAAATCGGCGCGGGCGCTGGTCGAGGCCATTTTCGCCAGCATCGAAGCCTGGAGCGGCGGCGCCCCGCCTTCGGACGACCGCACGGTGATGGTCGTGACCTACCCCATCGGCGAGAGGGTGACCATGGCCTTCCCCCGGCCGGTACTCCCGCTGCCGCCCGAGTAGGGGGCGGGTGGAAGGACCGCCCCGAAGGGGCGTAGGCCGGTAGCCTGGGGCGCAAGCCCCAGGTAGGAGTAACCCCAAGAAAACAAAAGCCCCGAAGGGGCGACGGTCGTTCTGGCCCTCCGCCCGGTCCTACGGCAAATCGGGTACGAGCTCCAAGGAGACCGAGATCTCGACCGCTCCGAAGTGGCGCCGATCGGTCGTCGCCACGCGTCCCAACCCCAGGTGCTCCGCGAGCGCCAGGACGGCCGCATCGACGAACCCGAGTCGCAGGCTCTTGTATTTGCGGTTCAATTCAAGAACCCTGGAATAGTGTTCTGGGCGGAGGTCGGCGATGAAGAAAGAGCCGTCGATCAGGCCCTGGTAGAAGGTGGTTTGCGCCTCACCGCCGAGGCGCGCGCCGAGGAGATAGTCGACCTCGGGAAGAACGGGTGCAGGGACGATCAGTCCACCCGCTTCCTGTTCGATCAGGGCACGGAAGGCGGTGTGCCAGGAATCCCGCCGATCGTAGTAGGCGTAGAGGATTCCAGTGTCCAGCAGGACGGCTATGGCTTCACCGCCCGTTCTCTGTCGCGAAGCCGAGCTCGCCGAGTAGCTCTTCTGCCCGTTCCCCGGTCTCCGTATGGCCGCTGTCGAAGGCACCAGCCCCGGGGGGGACTTGGCGCGGGAGGCCTGAGAGATAGGACCTCAGGGCTTCGCGCAGAACGTCCGTCATGGAACGCTTGCTGCGCAGGGCCTCCAGCTTGAGCAGCACCTCCTGATCCGGGTCCAGGTAGATGGTCGTTCGCTTCATGGGGTGATGCTAGCATATATGTTAGGGCAGCCCCGAAGGGGCGTAGGTTGGTAGCCTGAGGCGAGAGCCCCAGGTAGGAGTAACCCCAAGAAAACAAAAGCCCCGAAGGGGCGACGGTCGTTCTGGCGCGGGGCGCCGCCCGGAGATAAATCTCCGCGCTATGAGTTGCGCTGGATGAATCCAGCTTTGCGTGGGCGGGAGGCTCCTCTCGGTAGCTGGCCACTGGTCGCCGGTCGTCGGCGTCATGGCGCGAGCCACCGGCGGTATGGTCGTCGGTCTTTGGCGTCACGGCGCAGGCCACCGGCGGTATGGTCGTCGGTCGGCGGCGTCACGGCGCGAGCCACCGGCGGCATGATCGCCGGTCGTCGGCGTCATGGCGCGGGCCATCGGCGGCATGGTCGCGGGTCGTCGGCGTCATGGCGCGAGCCACCGGCGGCATG
>Ga0137403_10002932_pt1 | contig 20627 bp, 20 predicted proteins | sample CZOMad2_1_16fung_FD_122057 | JGI IMG/M metagenome (GOLD analysis project Ga0137403, IMG submission 122057) | Vadose zone soil fungal communities from Angelo Coast Range Reserve, California, USA - CZOMad2_1_16fungal (Hybrid Assembly) | ecosystem: Environmental > Terrestrial > Soil > Vadose zone...
ACCTGATCCGGATCAAATCCTATCCGGTGCGCGAATGGGGCGACATGATCTGGGCCTATATGGGCCCGGCCGGTGAAGTGCCGGAACTGCCTGATCTGGAGATGGCGCTGGTGCCGGCCTCGCACCGCTACGTCTCCAAGAAATGGCAGGACTGCAACTGGGTGCAGGCACTCGAAGGCTCGATCGACACCGCGCATTTTACGTTTGCGCATTTGAGCTTCGACAAGGACGAGGACGAATTCCTCGATATCAAGAAGCACTTCATCAATCCGCTCGCGCGCATGAACACCGATCATATGCGCTGGATCGCCGAGGACCCCCGCCCTGTCATCAAGATCAATCCGCATGACGCAGGGCTGACAATCGCGGGGGGCCGGCTTGCCGCCGGCGACAACATCTATTGGCGCATCGCCCAGTTCCTGATGCCGGTGCACTCCTATGCGCCAAGCTCGATGCCCGGCGAGAATATTTTCGGCCAGAGTTTTGTTCCCGTGACCGATACCAATTGCTGGATCTACACCTATGCCTGGAATCCCGAGCGGCCGCTGACCGAGGCCGAGCGGGACGGCTACGCCAATGGCAACGGCGTGATGGCCGTGGTCGACGAGAATTACGTGCCGCTGCGCAACAAGGCCAACGACTATCTGATCGACCGCAAGCTGCAGAAGACCAAGAGCTACACCGGGATCAAGGGCGTGTCGGAACAGGACGCGGCAGTCCAGGACAGCCAGGGCCCGATCGCCGACCGCACCCGCGAGCATCTTGGGCCCACCGATCTTGGCATCATGCATTTCCGCAAACTGGTGATGGATGCGGCGCGCGCGCTGCGACAGGGCACGGCGCCGACCCACCTTGTGCACCAGGACCGCTACGCGGTGCGCTCCGGCGCCTGCGTGACCAGCAAGGCCAAGGAGCTATCAGCGGTCATGGTCGAGCGTTTTGGCGAAGAGACGGGCTATGTCGGGCGGCGGCGGAACACTGCGGCGGAGTGACCGCGTGTTGACGTTTCCGCGCTTGGACGTCGCTTGATTGCTGTTATGATGTCAGAAAACAAACAATGGAAAACCTCCATGAGCTGGTTTCCCGACAACGATCCCGTACTCGGCGATGTCAAATCCTGCGACGCGCTGGAACTCGTCATCGTGCCGCGCACCCGCGACATCGGCGACGGATTTGAGGTGCGCCGCGCGTTGCCGCACGGCAAGCGGCAGATGGTCGGCCCCTTCATCTTCTTCGATCATTTCGGGCCGGTGCAATTCATGTCCGGCAAGGGCATGGACGTGCGCCCACATCCGCATATTGGGCTTGCCACCGTCAGCTATCTTTTCGACGGCACCATCATGCACCGCGACAGCGAAGGCAACATCCGGGAAATCCAGCCCGGCGCCATGAACCTGATGACCGCGGGCCGCGGCATCGCCCATTCCGAACGCACGCCGGATCTGCAGCGCAAGAACGGCCAGAAGATGCTGGGCTTGCAGAGCTGGATTGCGCTTCCCGTGGGCTCGGAGGAAATCGCACCCTCGTTCCAGCATTACGCGGCCGCCGACCTGCCGGTTGTCAGCGACCGCGGCGTCACCGCGCGCGTCATCGCCGGCCAGTCGTTCGGCGCAAAATCGCCGGTTGCGATGGTGTCGCCGTGGTTCTATGCCGAGGTGACCGCGGAACAAGGCACCAGCGTCCCGCTCGACGCCGACCACGAAGAGCGCGCCATCTATGTGGTTGATGGCGAAGTCGAGATCGCCAATGAACGCTACGAAGGCCCGCGTCTTTTGATCTTTCGTCCCGGCGACCGCATCACCGTGAAGGCGGTAAAGCCGACACGGATGATGTTCCTCGGCGGCGATGCGCTGGAGGGCCCTCGCCATATCTGGTGGAATTTTGTCTCTTCCAGTAAAGAGCGCATTGAACAGGCCAAGCAGGACTGGAAGACCGGCCGCTTCGCTCCCGTCCCCAACGAGCACGAGTTCATTCCGCTTCCGGAGTGAACGAACCATCCCATTTTCCTTTTCCGCCGCGCGTATCCGCGCCGACGACTGTCTTCGAAAGTTCGACCCATGACCACCATGCTTGCGAGCGACCTGCCCCTTCCGCGGATCGGGCGCGGCAAGGTTCGCGACATCTATGCCGTCGGCGACGATCGCGTGCTGCTGCTCGCCACCGACCGCATCAGCGCCTTCGACGTAGTCATGGCCGAGACCATCCCGATGAAAGGCGCGGTGCTGACACAGATCAGCGCCTGGTGGTTCAATCGACTCGAAGCCGTGGTGCCGCACCACATGATCAGCGCCGACGCCGATACCATCATCGGCGAGGTTCCGGTGCTGAAGGAACATCGCGCCGCGCTGAGAGGGCGCGCCATGTTGTGCCGGCGCACAAAAGTGTTTCCGATCGAATGCGTGATCCGCGGCTATCTCTCCGGCTCGGCGTGGAAGGAATATGCCGCGCACGGCACGCTGGCGGCCGAGAATTTGCCGCCCGGGCTACTCGAGAGCGGCAAACTCGAGCCTGCGATCTTCAGTCCTGCCACCAAAGCCGAAACCGGTCACGACGAGAACATCACGGTGGCGCGGATGCGCGAGATCGTCGGCGAGGACGCGACGTCCGCGCTGGAGCGCATGACCCGCGCGGTGTATGGGCTTGGAGAGAAAATCAGCCGCGCGCAGGGCATTATCATCGCCGACACCAAATTCGAATTTGGCCGCGATGCGAGTGGCCGCATCATCCTGATCGACGAGGTGATGACCCCCGACAGTTCGCGGTTCTGGGCGGCGGATGTCTATAAGCCCGGCCAGCCGCAGCCGAGTTTCGACAAGCAGCCGCTGCGCGACTATCTCGACGCCGAGCGCAGGGCGGGCCGCTGGAACGGCGAGGCGCCGCCGCCCCCACTGCCGGCAAGCGTGGTGGACGCCACCAGCAAGCGCTACCTCGAAGCCTATCGCCGCATCACCGGCGCCGAGCTGAAGATTGGAGGAGCCAGCTGATGACGCTGACAGTCCGTGAGATGGCGGGTTCGGAAATCGATATCATCATTGAATACTTTCTCAGATCCACCCCGGAACATCTGGAAATTCTCGGTGTCGATCCAACGCGTCTTCCCGCTCCTGAAAGGTTGCGAGAACGCTTCACGCACGAGCGGGCACAGCCTATCGAACAGCGAGCATGGGTCGTCGTCATCTGGCTATTGGACGACCGGCCCATCGGCTTTTCGACGTCCGACAGGATCGCTTATGGTGAACAAGCCAACATGCACCTGCACGTCGTTGATCCCGAGCGCAGGAATCGGGGCTATGGCGTCGAATGCGTGCGACGCAGTGTCGATATTTATTTCGAACGGCTGAAGTTGAAGCGGCTTTTCTGCGAACCGAATGCTTTCAATGTCGCGCCCAATCGCGCGCTGCAGAAGGCCGGATTTAAATACCTCAAGACACATATGACCGTGCCTGGCCCGCTCAACTATCATCAGGCCGTCACCCGCTGGGTGATCGAGCGGTAAATGCTCACGCGGTCTGACGACGTCATTCCGGGCTGGTGCGCCAGCACCAGATCCGGAATGACGAACCGGAACAGAAAAAGCAGGGAGTGCAGTCATGTCCGAATCCGATTCCGTGCTTGTCGAACGCGATGGACCGGTGACCATCGTCTCCATCAACCGCCCACATTGCCGCAACGCGGTCGACGGAGCGACGGCGCGAAAATTGTTCGACACGTTCCTGGCATTCGATGCCGATGCGCAAGCCTCCATCGCGGTTTTCACTGGAACCGGCGGCTATTTCTGCGCCGGCGCCGATCTGAAGGCGGTAGCAACAGGCGATCCCAACAAGAAACGCGAGGTCGGCGGACACAATTCGATCGCGCCGATGGGGCCGAGCCGCCTGCGCCTGACAAAGCCCGTGATCGCGGCGGTGGAAGGTTTCGCGGTGGCCGGCGGCATGGAACTGGCGTTGTGGGCGGACATGCGCGTGGTCGCCGAGGACGCCACCTTCGGCATCTTTTGCCGCCGCTTCGGCGTGCCGCTGATCGACCTCGGCACCATCCGCCTGCCGCGGCTGATCGGCCATTCGCAGGCGATCGACCTTATTCTGACGGGACGCCCGGTCGGCGGTCCCGAGTCGCTTCGAATGGGCCTTGCCAACCGTCTCGTGCCCAAGGGCGAGGCGCGCGCTCATGCGATTGCGCTGGCAAAGGAGATCGCGCGCTTCCCGCAGACCTGTCTGCGCGCCGACCGTCTTTCAGCGCTGCGCCAGTGGGACCTCTCCGAGGAGGAGGCGATCGCGAACGAAATGCGCGACGGGCTGGAAGTCATCGCGTCCGGGGAGACCTTATCGGGCGCAAAACGATTTGCCTCCGGCGTCGGCCGACATGGCGCGTTCGGCGACGAGATTTGAGAGATGGCGTGGCCTTGCGGGCTCACGAGCCCGTTGAGACCGTCGACATTACGGCCTATGATCGACGAGCGTTATTTGGATACACCTAGCCCCTTCATCGGCGTCCGGGAGAACATCATGCGTGATTTTCTGTTTGCGGCGACCGCAGCGGCCGTGGCGATTCTTGCACCTTGCGCACCAGCCCTTGCCCAGGAAGATGCGGATCAGAAATTGGGCAAAGTGCATTTCGCGACATCGTGCGACGAGACCGCACAACGGCGGTTCGATCGCGCGATGCGATACCAGCACTCGTTCTGGTACGCCGAATCCAAGGAGATCTACGAGGGGGCGATCAAGGCCGATCCGGCATGCGCCATTGCCTATTGGGGTATTGCGCTGTCGCTTCTCAGCAATCCGCACGGCCCTATTCCGCCGTCCAATCTTCCGCTCGGCCTCTCGGCTATCGAGAAGGCGAAAGCGGTTGGCGCGAAAACCGAGCGCGAGCGGGATTACATCGACGCGCTGGCGGTGATGTATGTCGATTACGACAAGATCCCGCATCAGGCGCGCGTGCAGTCCTATCTGAAGAAGCTGGAGGCGCTGGCGACGAAATATCCCGATGACGACGAGGCGCAGATCTTCTACGCGATCACCCTGAATGTGGCGGCATCGCCCGCCGACAAGACCTACGCCAACCAACTCAAGGGAGCCGCGATCCTGGAACCGATCTGGCAGCGGCAACCTCAGCACCCCGGTGTCGCCCATTATCTGATCCATCTCTACGATTATCCGCCGATCGCCGCCAAGGGTCTCACCGCGGCGCTGCGTTATTCCAAGATCGCGCCGAATGCGCCGCATGCGCAGCACATGCCATCGCACATCTTCACGCGCGTCGGTTACTGGAAGGAATCAGTTGCGGCAAACCTGGCTTCGGTGCAGGCCGCAAAGGCTACAAAGGAAGGCGCCGATCAACTGCATGGGCAGGACTATCTTGTCTATGCCTATCTGCAACAGGGTCAGGACAAGGCGGCGCACGCCGTCGTCGACGAGATCGAGGCTGCGCAATCCGACCCTGATTCTTTCGCCGGGGCCTTTTCACGCGCCGCCGCTCCGGCGCGCTACGCGGTGGAACGCGGCGACTGGAAGACCGCGGCCAATCTCGGCGTCAAGCCAAGCAAGCTTCAGCACGTGATGGCGATCACTTACTTCGCGCGCGCGCTCGGCGCCGCCCGCTCCGGCGATTCGGCCGCAGCCAAGGTCGATGTGGCGAAGCTTGCCGAAATTCGCGACGGCCTGCTTGAGGCGAAGAACAATTACTGGGCTGGCCAGGTCGATGTCCAGGCCCAGATAGCAAATGCCTGGGTGCTTTACGCGGACGGCAAATCCGATGACGCGTTGAAGGCGATGAGTGCCGCAGCCGACGCGGAGGACAAGACGGAGAAGTCGCCGGTCACGCCCGGACCGCTGACGCCCGCGCGCGAATTGTACGGCGTCATGTTGCTGGATCGCGGCATGGCCAAGGAAGCGCTGGCGGCGTTCGAGGCCACGATGGCCAAGGAGCCGAACCGCTTCAACGGCTATGTCGGGGCCGCAAAGGCCGCGCAGTCGCTCGGTGACACGACGAAGGCGAAAACGACTTATGAAAAACTCGTCGCGCTTGCATCCGGCTCGGATTCCGAACGGCCGACGCTTGCCGCAGCCCGGGCTTTCGTCGCGAGTAATTAGGACAGCGTAGCGAAGGCGATGAAAAGAATAGCCGTCATTGCAGGAATCGTTGGTTTCGGACTCGGCGCGCTCGCCGGGGCATCGGCATTCTTCGCATGGCCGATGCTGGGCCGCCAGGGCGGAGCAGTGGCGGCACCAAGCCATCCGAAATTCTCGGAAGTGCAATGGCCGCATCCCACCGACGAATGGGGCAAGGGCAAGGCCTTCCGCTGCGGGGCGGCGGATTGCGGGGTCGAGGTCAACGTTTACATCCGGGCCAAGATCGGATTTTGCAACTGCCAAACCGGGGTTTCCGACGACAGCGAACTCGATCGCCTGAGTGACTTCACGCTGATGGGCGAAAAGCTTTCGGTTTTGGGGCCGGGCCGTCCCATCAATGTCGCGTGGATGAAGGGCCGCAGCCGGGCCTTTGCGATCGCCGATCGCTATCGCGCGCCGAACTCGGCACTTTCGGTTGCGTTCAACGACCGCTGCGATGCGGTCGTTGCCACAGCGCTGGTCGCCCACGACCATCCGGAGACGATCGAGCCCAGTGTCATCGACTTCCTCAACAGCAAGGTCATCGTGCACTGGGCCGAAGTAACGCTTGGTCTATAGTTTCGTCCCGAGCCGGCATCCATGGATGAAGGATGGCTAAACTCCCGCCATCATCACATATTTGATCTCGACATATTCTTCCATGCCGTGATGGGAGCCTTCGCGGCCTAGGCCTGATTCCTTGACGCCGCCGAATGGCGCCACTTCGGTCGTGATCAGACCCGTATTGACGCCGACCATGCCCGACTCCAGCGCTTCGGCGACCCGCCAGACCCGGCCGAGATCGCGCGAATAGAAATAGGAGGCGAGCCCGAATGGCGAATTGTTGCACATCGCGATCACGTCGGCCTCATCCTTAAAGCGGAACACCGGCGCGAGCGGCCCGAAGGTTTCCTCATGCGCGACAAGCGCGTCCGGCTTGACGTTGGCCAGCACCGTCGGCTCGAAGAAGGTGCCGCCGAGCGCATGGCGTTTGCCGCCGGTGACGATTTTGGCGCCACCCTTGACCGCGTCCGCGATGTGCTTTTCGACCTTGTCGACCGCATCCATGTTGATCAGCGGCCCCTGTGTCACGCCTTGTTCAGTGCCGTCACCGATCTTCATCGCCGCAACCTTTTTCGAGAGCCTTTCGACGAACTGATCGTAAATCTTGTCCTGGGCGTAGATACGGTTGGCGCAGACGCAGGTCTGGCCCATGTTGCGATATTTGGAGACCATGGCGCCGTCGACCGCAGCGTCGATATCGGCATCGTCGAACACCACGAACGGGGCGTTGCCGCCGAGTTCCAGCCCGAGCTTCTTCACGCCGACCGCGGCCTGCTGATACAGAATCTTGCCAACCTCGGTCGATCCCGTGAAGCCGACAAAACGCACCGCAGGGTGTTCACAAAGCACCTTGCCGATCGCCGACGAATTGCCGGTGAGGATACTGAACACACCCTTCGGCACGCCGGCCTTCTCGGCCAGCGCCACCAGCGCCAACGCGGTCAGCGGCGTTTCATTGGCGGGCTTTAACACCACGGTGCAGCCGGCGGCCAGTGCCGGCGATACTTTCCGGGTGATCATCGAGCATGGAAAATTCCAGGGTGTGATCGCGCCGCAAACGCCGATCGGCTGCTTGATCGCGAGCAGCCGCGCATCCGGCCGCTGTGTCGGAATGGTTTCGCCATAGACCCTTCGCGCTTCCTCGGCGAAGAACTCGACATAGGCCCCCCCGATGTCGACTTCGCCGAGCGCCTCTGCCAACGGCTTGCCCTGCTCCGAAGTGAGGATCAGCGCCAGGTCTTCGCGGTTGGCGATGATCAGGTCGAACCATTTGCGCAAGATATTGGAACGCTGCTTGGCGGTGAGCTTGGCCCAGGCCGGAAACGCGCGCTCGGCGGCCTCGACCGCCTGCGTCGCTTCTGCCGTGCTCATGACCGGCACTTTCGCCAGTTCAACGCCGTTGACCGGGTTGGTGACGGGGCGCGATGGCGTACCGACCCAACCACCGTCAATGTAACAGCGATCGCGCAAGAGCGAGGCGTCTTTGAGACGGTCACGCAGCGATGGCGTGGAGGGGTGCGATGCGCGTGCGGCAGCGGTCGGGGTCATGGCGTTACTCCTTGGTATTTTGGTCGGATTTTTGCTTATTGAAGTTGATTATAGGCCGAAACGGCCCGCAATGCACCGCCCGCAAAAGCGCGGCTGCGTCGAGCAAATTTAAGGGCTGCCATCCGCCAAGTGGCCGCAATCACTAAGAGGCGAACTGCGGCCCGTTCAGGCCGCGCCGCTCATATAGGTCTCGCGGCGGCCGATCATACGATCCGCCGCGGCCTTGGCGTCGGCTTTGGTGGAAGTCGCACAGGTGCGATATTCGAGATCCGGCGTTTCAAGCGGCTCGCGCCGTCCGAACCACGATTTGGAACCAACCGACAACAGCGCCAGCGCCTGAGCGACATTGTCGACCGCGCCAAATGAGTGCAGCGCACCCGTTGCAGCGTAGCGAACTTCGTAGATGCCCGGAGAAATCGGCGCTTCGATATTTTCGCCGCGCCCCGCCCGGGGATACCGTTTCCATTCGCTCCAGGTCGAGATCATCCACGCCCCCTCGCGGCACCGAACGCCGCTGTCGCTGGTTCATATCAGTCAGCCGGCAGCAGTTTGTGCCGCGATCTGAACGCCTTACTGGGGTTTCGGTTCCGGAACTTTGAAAACGACGCCGCCGACCATCCGGAACGTTACCCGACATTGCCGCCACATTTGCCGCAATTATGGCGAGCGTCGCCGTCCTGTCTCTCCCATCCACAGATATTGATCACGAGATTGCGTTCTCCCCTTTGAGGAGGGGTCGGGATAGGAAGCCGCAAAGGCCGGTGCTCGGAGCTCTCCTCCACAATGGAGGAGATGGCCGAGAGCGACCTGGTACTAAGTGTGATCTACACCGGCAGTCCGTTTTGCTGCGCTAATTCCTTCAGCGAGACTTGTGGCCGTGCGCCGATGTGCTGGATCACTTCGGCCGCGGCGAGCGCTCCCAGGCGCCCCGCATTTTCATGACCGGCGCCGCGCGCGAGCCCGAATAGAAAGCCGGCGGCGAACAGATCGCCGGCGCCCGTGGTGTCCACGACTCTCTCGACCGGGAACGCCGGCACCGCGGTGACGCCTTCTTTCGACGCCACCACGCATCCCTTCTCGCTGCGCGTCACCACCGCGAGTTTGACGTCGCTGCGCAATTGCTTCAGCGCGGTTTCGAAATCCGACGTCTGGTAAAGCGCATGCAGTTCGGCCTCGTTGGCGAACACCAGATCGATCGTGCCGTTTCGCATCAGGTTGAGAAATTCCCCGCAATAGCGATCCACGCAAAATGAGTCCGATAGCGTCAGCGCGACCTGACGACCCGCGCCATGTGCTATCGTCGATGCCTTCACGAAAGCTTCCTTGGCGTTTGTCGGGTCCCAGAGATAACCCTCGAGATAGAGAAGCGCGGAGGCTGCGACCTGGGCGGCATCGATATCGGCGGGCATCAGTTCCTGGGCCGCGCCGAGATAGGTGTTCATGGTGCGCTCGCCATCCGGCGTCACCAGTATATACGAGCAGCCGGTGGCGGGGCCGTCCGCCGCCGGCTTGGTCTCGAAGGCGACCCCGGCGGCGCGGATGTCGTGCATGTACAGCCGCCCGATTTGGTCATCCCTGACCTTGCCGACATAGGCGGCGCGAGCGCCCAGACTGGCGACGCCGACAATGGTGTTGGCCGCAGACCCGCCGGACATCTCCACCGCCGGACCCATATCCCGGTAGATCGACGCAGCACGGGCCTCGTCGATCAGCGCCATGCCGCCTTTGGCCATGCCGTGGCGGCTAAGAAAGCCCTCATCGGTCTGCACCAGCACGTCGAAAATCGCATTGCCGATCCCGAGAACGTCATATTTCGCTGAAGTCATCCAACAGTCCTGTCACGGCGATTGCGCGGTTTCGGAAAATCCGGTCCAAACCGGTTTGAATAGAGTGTAGCCGCCTATCACGATCCTCCCACCACGAGCAAGCGACGCTGCTATAGAAGTGCCAATGATTCGCTCCTTCCTCACGGTATCGACGGGAACGCTCGCCTCGCGGCTGCTGGGGTTTGCGCGCGACGCCATGATCGCGGCGCTGCTCGGCACCGGCCCGATCGCGGACGCCTTTCTCGTGGCGTTTCAGCTCGTCAATGTCGTGAGACGACTGTTGACGGAAGGCGCGTTGAACGCGGCCCTGGTACCTGCCTGGCTGCGTGTGCGCGAGACCGAAGGCGCGATCGCGGCGGCGGCTTTTGCGGGGCGCGTGCTCGGCACCATCAGCGCAGTGCTGATCGTAGCTACGGGCGTGATCGGCCTGTTGATGCCTTTGGTCATTACCGTTCTCGCGCCGGGCTTTGCCGGACACGACACGCTCCAATTCGCCGTCAACGATGCCCGCCTGATGCTGACTTATCTCGCCTTCGCTGGCCCGGCCGCGGTGATGATGGCGCTGTTGAATGCGCAAGGCAGCTTCGCGCTCACGGCGTTCTCGCCGCTGTTGTTCAACATCGCGCTGATATCCGTGATGATCGTGCTCATCGTGTGGCGGTGCGATGCGGCCAACGCCGCGTTCGTGATCGCCGCCACGGTCGGGATCGCCGGGCTCGCGCAATTGCTGATATTGGTGTTGCGCCGGCGCGGCGACAATATCGCCACGCCGCTGCGCGTTGCGTTCGATCCGCAAATGCGCGGCTTTCTCGCCAGGGCTATTCCCGGCATGATCGCAGGGTGCGGACCGCAATTGCTTATTGTCGCGGGCACCATCATCGCGTCGGCATCGCCGTCTGCGGTGTCGTGGCTCTATTTCGCCAATCGCCTGATCGAACTGCCACTCGGCATGGTGGGCGCCGCCATTGGCGCCGTGCTGGTGCCTGAGCTGACGCGCGCGGTGCGCGCCAATGATCAAAGTAGGATGATGCATGCCGAGTCTCGCGGCCTCGAACTCGCGGTGGGCCTGGCTTTGCCGGCGATGCTCGGATTGCTGGCGCTCAGCGAGCCCATCGTGCGGATGTTGTTCGAGCACGGCGCCTTCACCGCTGCCGACACCGCGGCCACCGCGCATGCGCTGATGTGGCTTGCGCTCGGCCTGCCCGCCCATGTGCTGGTCAAAGCGTTATCGCCGGCATTCTTCGCGCGCGAGGATACGGCCACGCCGCTGCTGGCGATCTTGAAGGGATTTGCGGTTGCGATCGTCTTGGCCGTCGTGCTTGGCCAATTATACGGCCCCGGCGGGATTGCCGCCAGCATGGCATTCGGCGCCTGGAGCAGCGCGCTGGCGTTGATCCGGCGCGGTGCCGCGACGTTCAGCTTCTCGATCGACGCCGCGGCGCGCCGGCGGCTGCCGCGCATCGTGACAGCGGCGCTCGCGATGGGTGGCCTGCTGTGGCTTGCGGCGCCGTTGGCGCTGACATCTGGCGGAAACGCGCATGGCCTCGCGCAGGCCATTATGGTGGCGACGCTGATAACGGGCGGAATGGCCATCTACGGCCTGCTTCTGGCCGCACTCGGCGTGATCCGTTGGGGTGAAGCGGTTAAAGCGATCCGCCAACCCGCGAGCCCCGGCTTGCGCGACTGATGCTCACGTGGCAATTGACGGCGCATAGCGCCTACTGGCAATTGACGGCGCATGGCGCCTATCGACAATTGACGGCGCGAAGCAGGCATGCGCGGGAAGCTGACCATGGCGATTGTTGAACGGGTGTTTTCAGGCGTGCAGCCGACGGGCAATTTGCATCTCGGCAATTACCTCGGCGCCATCGTCAACTTCGTGAAGCTGCAGGAAACCCACAACTGTCTCTACTGCGTGGTCGACATGCACGCGCTGACCCAGCCGGTCGAGGTATGGGGCGGCCCGGCGGAGCTTGCGCGTAATACCCGCGAGGTGACTGCAGCTTTCATCGCCTCTGGTATCGATCCGAAACGGCATATCGTGTTCAACCAGAGCCAGGTGCCCGGACACGCGGAACTGGCATGGATCTTCAATTGCGTGGCGCGGGTCGGCTGGCTCAACCGCATGACCCAGTTCAAGGAAAAAGCAGGCAAGGACCGCGAGAACGCGTCCGTTGGCCTCTATGATTATCCGGTGCTGATGGCGGCCGATATTCTGCTCTATCGCGCTACCCACGTGCCGGTCGGCGAGGACCAGAAACAGCACCTCGAACTGTCGCGCGATATCGCGCAAAAATTCAACAATGATTTCGGCGATTCGATCCGGGGCCACGGAGTCAATGACGGATTGTTCTTTCCCCTGCCGGAGCCCCTGATCACTGGGCCCGCGACGCGGGTGATGTCGCTGCGCGACGGCACCAAGAAAATGTCGAAGTCGGACACATCAGATAATTCGCGAATCAATCTGACCGACGACGCCGACACCATCGCGCAGAAGATCCGCAAAGCGAAGACCGATCCGGAGCCGTTGCCGTCGGAGGAGAAGGGTCTCGAGACCCGTCCCGAGGCTGACAACCTCGTCGGGATTTACGCGGCGTTGTCGGGCCGCAGCAAATCCGAGGTGCTCAAGGAATTCGGCGGCGGACAGTTCTCCAGCTTCAAGAATTCGCTGGTTGAACTTTGCGTCGCCAGGCTCGCCCCGATCGCCTCCGAAATGAAGCGGCTGGTCGCAGACCCCGCCCACGTCGATGCCATATTGGTTGATGGCGCGGACCGCGCCCGGGCCATCGCGGAAGAGACCATGAAGGCAACGAGGGACATCGTCGGCTTCGTCCGAAAACGCTAGTTCCATCATGCGCCAAGAATGACGCAGCGCACTCTAGTGGTCTTGCGCATTCCGATCGCAAAACCGGTATGCATCTTTGCGGAATCCACACATTCGCTGCCGCTTGTCGGGGATGGCTGCGCCGTGGCAGCATGCGGCTTGCTTGGCGCAAGCATCCGGGACATGCATGACCACCCAGCGACGTAGCTACGAGACAGGTCACAAGCCAAAATGTCTGGTTATCGTTGACGACACCGCGGAATGGGACCGCGCGGTCTACTACGCCAGCCGCTGGGCGATCCGGGTCGGCGGCGGCGTGGTGATGCTGCGCATCATCGAAACCGAGGACCAGAACCAGCAATGGCTGGGGGTCGCCGACATCATGCGCGCGGAGGCGCTGGAAGAAGCCAATGCGGCGCTGGATCGCGCCTCCGGCCGCGCCAACGGCATTGCCGCGATCACGCCGGAACGCGTGATCCGCGAGGGCGACCCGACCGAACAAATGCTCGACGTCATCGAACAGGACGTCGACATCGCGATGCTCGTTTTGGCCGCCAATCCCGGCCCCGAAGGCCCCGGCCCGATCATCACCATGATGGCCAACGCGGTCGGCACGTTTCCGATTCCGGTGGTCATCGTGCCCGGCGACTTGAGCGACGCGGAAATCGACGCGTTGTCCTGAAACGCTCTTTACCAACAGCGGGGGGAGAGCCGGCATGGGAGCCATCCCGCCCCTTGACCGTGCGTTTGCCGTCGCCATCTGCTAGAAGACCTTACGCGCCGGCCTTGAACCGGTGCCGCCGGAGAAAACCATGTTTATTCAGACCGAAGCCACGCCTAATCCCGCCACCTTGAAATTCATTCCCGGCCGCATTGTGCTTGACGGAGGCACCATGGAATTCGCCAGCCGCGAGGCCGCGGCGCGTTCCCCGCTCGCCGAGAGGCTGTTCGGCGTGCCCGGCGTTACCAGCGTATTTTATGGCGCCGACTTCGTGACCGTCACCAAGGATGACAGCGACTGGCAACATCTCAAGCCGGCGATCCTCGGCGCGATCATGGAGCACTATATGTCCGGCGCGCCGCTGTTGGCCGACGGCAGTGCAGGAAGCGACGAGGCCATTGACGAGGCCGACGAGTTCTTCAACGAGGCCGACGCCGAAACGGTCGCGACCATCAAGGACCTGATCGAAACCAGGGTCCGGCCGGCGGTCGCCAATGACGGCGGCGACATCACCTTTCGCGGCTTCAAGGATGGCATCGTCTATCTCAACATGAAGGGCTCCTGCGCCGGCTGCCCGTCGTCCACCGCGACGTTGCAGCACGGCATTCAAAACCTCTTGAAGCATTTCGTGCCCGACGTGGTCGAAGTCCGGCCGATGTGATTGGAGTAGCGAATGGCGAGTAGCGAATGGCGAATGGCGATTGTCTTTAAATCTCTATTCGCCATTCGCTACTCCCCACTCGCCCGCCTCCCATGCTGATCCTTGCCATCGACACCGCGTTGGACGCCTGCGCTGCCGCAGTGCTGGACACCGAGGCCGGCAGGCTGATCGCGCAGGAATCCCAGGCCATGAAGCGTGGCCATGCCGAAGCGCTGATGCCGCTGATCGCTCGCGTGATCGAGCAATCCGGAATTGGGTTCGCAGGCCTCGACCGCATCGCAGTGACCACCGGACCCGGAAGCTTTACCGGATTGCGGGTCGGTATCTCGGCGGCGCGCGGCATCGCGCTGGCCGCCAACAAGCCAGTGGTCGGAGTAACGACGCTGACGGCCTACGCCGCACCTGTCGTCGGCCAGAACAGCGAGCAACCGGTGATTTCCGCGATCGATGCCCGACATGACCAGGTGTATCTTCAGGTCGTCAGCGGCAACGGCAGTTCGTTGATTTGGCCGCGGGCCGCGCCGATAGAAGAGGCGCTTGACGCCTCCCGGTTCGGAGCGCCCCATCTGGTGGGCAACGCCGCCCGGGTTCTTGCCGACCGCTGGCCGGCCGATGCGCCGCCGCCCTTCAAGGTCGATGCGTTGCCCGCACCCGACATTGCCTGGGTGGGGTGGCTCGGAGCCGCGGTCAGCCCTAGCGCCGCGCCGGCCCGCCCGTTTTATCTGCGCGCGCCCGACGCCAAGCCCTCCAAGGACCTGCTGCACAAGGCGGCGCAACCCACATCGACATGATGGCATGGCTCTCCGAATTCTGGGGCGGCGGCGACGCGGCGGTGGAGCCGGCAAGCCTGCGCGATGCGCCGGCGCTGGCGCAGATTCATGGCGCGTCGTTTCACCGCGGATGGAGCGAAGGCGAATTCGAGAACATGCTGAGCGAACGCAACACGCTGGTGCATCGCCTGAGAATGGGGCGGAAGGTCATCGGCTTTTCGGTGTCCCGCATCGCCGCCGACGAGGCCGAAATACTTTCGATTGCGGTGGCCCAAAGCCATCGCGGACGCGGCCTGTCCAACACCCTGTTGCTGACGCATCTTGGCCACCTCGCCGGGCGCGGCGTGCGGACGGTATTCCTGGAAGTGGAGGAAAATAATCAGCCGGCACGGCGGCTCTACAAACGTGCCGGATTTGCCGTCGCCGGGCGCCGCGAGCGCTATTATCGGCAAGCCAGCGGGGAACCATTGAATGCGCTCCTGATGCGCCGCGACTTGTCGTAACTCCCGCGCGGTGGCAGAACGTGGTATTGCCGATGACAGAAAACCCAAACCCGCCCTTGAGATGACCGCTTCGAAATGACCGCGCTGAAATCCACACCCGCGCTCAAGGCGACCGGTATAGAGGCGCGCTGCGCCGCCACCGGCATGCGCATGACCGAGCAGCGCCGTGTCATTGCGCGCGTACTGGCGGAGGCGGAGGATCATCCCGACGTCGAAGAGCTATATCGCCGCTGCGTCGCCGTCGACGACAAAATCTCGATCTCGACGGTGTATCGCACCGTCAAGCTGTTCGAGGACGCCGGCATTATCGAGCGGCACGATTTTCGCGAGGGCCGCGCCCGCTACGAGCAAATGCGCGACAGCCACCACGACCATCTGATCAATCTGCGCGACGGCAAGGTGATCGAATTCACCTCGGAGGAGATCGAGAAGCTGCAGGCCGAAATCGCCCGCAAGCTCGGCTACAAACTGGTCGATCACCGGCTGGAATTGTATTGCGTCCCGCTGGACGATGACAAATCCTGATCGGTGCTTGCGCACCATCCCGGAATGACGATCCAAATGCTGGATTTCCCCAAGTTTAGTCTATAATTGAGCCCCGCGCCGCAATGGCGCCATTTCGGCCCCGCATTCCGGTTCCATGAAGTTGCCGCGCAAACTGCACATCAAGTCCTATGGCTGCCAGATGAACGTCTACGATGCGCAACGCATGGTGGACACGCTGGCGGGTGAGGGCTTTGTCGAGACCGCGACCGTTGACGATGCGGATCTGGTGATTCTCAACACCTGTCACATCCGCGAGAAGGCTTCCGAGAAGGTCTACTCCGAACTCGGACGGCTGCGCGCCGTCAAGGAAGAAGCCGCGCGAAACGGCCGCCACATGAGCATCGCGGTGGCGGGGTGCGTGGCCCAGGCCGAGGGCAGCGAGATCATCGCCCGGGCGCCCGTGGTCGATGTGGTGGTCGGACCGCAAAGCTATCACCATCTGCCGGAATTGCTGGCGCGGGCGAAAACTGACGGCCGCGCGCTGGAGACCGAATTTCCGATTCAGGACAAATTTGAATTTCTGCCGCCGCCCAAGGCCGATGCGATTCGCGCCCGCGGAATCTCGTCCTTTGTGACGGTGCAGGAAGGCTGCGACAAATTCTGCACGTTCTGCGTGGTGCCTTATACGCGCGGCGCCGAAGTGTCGCGGCCGGTGGCAAAAATCGTCGACGACGTGCTGCGCCTTGCCGACAACGGCGTGTGCGAAATCACCCTGATCGGTCAGAACGTCAACGCCTATCACGGCGAGGGCCCTGACGGACGGATCTGGTCGCTCGGCACTTTGCTGCGCCGGCTCGCTGTTATTCCCGGCATCGTTCGCTTGCGCTATTCCACCAGCCATCCCCGCGATGTCGAGGAGACGCTGATCGAGGCGCATCGCGACCTCGCTGCGCTGATGCCCTTCGTGCATCTGCCGGTGCAGTCCGGATCCGACCGGATCCTCGCCGCCATGAACCGCAAGCATACCGCCGATGATTACCGCCGAGCGATCGACCGGTTTCGCGGCACCCGCCAAGATATTGCATTTTCATCGGATTTTATCGTTGGCTTCCCCGGCGAGACCGAGGAAGATTTTCGGGCCACCCTCGCACTGGTCACACAAATCGGATACGCTGGCGCTTATTCGTTCAAATACTCGCCGCGGCCCGGCACGCCGGCGGCGGACATGCAGGAGACGGTGTCAGCGGCGGAAATGGACGAGCGATTGGTGCGGCTTCAGGAATTGATCGACAGCCAGCAATCGGCCTTCAATAAGGCCATGATTGGGAATACCGTCGACGTGTTGTTCGAACGCTCGGCCCGCAACCCCGGCCAGATCGTCGGCCGCACCGCCTATCTGCAACCGGCACATGTGATGGCGTCTGCAGATATCATCGGACAGGTCCTGCCGGTGAGAATCGACAGTCTCGAGCGCTATAGCCTGCTCGGTGAACTCGCGGCACCCCAGTTTCCGCGGCCGGCGCCATCAGCTTTGTCGCAAATGTCACCTTCGCCAATGACCGATTCTTCTCAGACGAGAATGGGAGCCTGAACCCTTGCCAAAAAGTGCATCGGATTCACCTTCGCTCGCTCCCAGCCGCAAACTCGACCGCGACATGCAGATCCCGCCCGAAACGCAATTCGTCATCGACTTCGATGACAATCGCGCGGCCTCGGCGCTGGTTGGACCCTACGGACAAAATCTGGCGGCAATCGAGCGGCGGCTCGGCGTCGTGGTGGATTCGCGTGGCAATCACATCACCGTCGCCGGATCGCGCGACGGCTGCGACGCCGCCCGGCGCGTGCTGGAGACGTTGTATGCGCAGGCGGTGCAGGGGCACGATTTGGCGCAGGGCGACGTCGAGGGTGCGATCCGCGCCGTGATCGCGCAGGGTTCGCTGTTCGAATTCGATGCCAAGTCCGTCAAATCCTCGTTCGAGACCATCAACCTGCGCAAGCGCCCGGTGCGGGCCCGCACCGCCGCCCAAGACTCCTACATCCGTGCGCTCAAGCGCCACGAACTGGTGTTCGGCATCGGCCCGGCGGGCACCGGCAAGACCTGGCTCGCGGTGGCACAAGCCGCACAGTTGTTCGAACGCAAGGAAGTCGATCGCATCATCCTGTCGCGGCCCGCGGTCGAAGCGGGCGAGCGGCTCGGCTTCCTGCCCGGCGATTTGCGGGAGAAGGTCGATCCTTATCTGCGGCCGATTTACGATGCGCTGTATGATCTGATGGATTCGCGCATCGTCGAACGTGCGTTGCAGGCCGGCGAAATCGAGATCGCGCCGCTGGCTTTCATGCGCGGCCGCACCCTCACCAACGCCGCCATCATTCTTGATGAGGCACAGAACACCACGTCGATGCAGATGAAGATGTTCCTGACGCGGCTTGGCGAAAACAGCCGCATGATCATCACCGGCGATCCCTCCCAGGTCGACCTGCCGAACGGCCAGACCTCGGGTCTTGCGGAGGCCGCAAGACTGCTTGACGGCGTCGAAGGCATTGCCCAGGTGAAATTCACCGCCGAGGACGTAATCCGCCACGAACTGGTGGCGCGAATCGTCGCGGCTTATGAAGGATTGCCGCAGCGACCGGCAACCAGCAAGCCTTGATGCCGAAGACTGCCGCCGAGCGCGCGCTGGGGGCGAGTCCCCATCGCAAACAGAATTCCGGACCGATGGCACCGTTTGCCCTTCCCATATCAGAGGTTCTTGTTGTCGCCGATTGCTGGCAGGCCGAGCCTGACGCCGAAACCGTCATCCATCGGGCGATCGCGACCGCGGCCGAGATGGTCGACGCTGATATCGGCGAAACCGAACTCGCAATCATGCTGACGGACGACGCGGGCATCCGTACGCTGAACAGCAACTGGCGCGGCATCGACAAACCGACCAACGTGCTGTCGTTTCCGGCGCTGCCGCCGAGCGGACCGCGCGGTCCCGACGATGCGCCGCGCATGCTCGGTGACATCGCCATTGCCTATGAAACGACACGAAGCGAGGCGGACGAAGAACAAAAGCCCTTCGATCATCACCTGAGCCATCTGGCGGTTCATGGCTTCCTGCACTTGATCGGTTACGACCACGAAAAAGACGACGACGCCGAAGCCATGGAAGCGCTCGAGCGGGAGATTCTGTCGCAACTCGGCATTCCCGATCCGTACACGGAGCGGATGGACTGAGATGACCGACTCAGAACCTACTCACGACAATCCGCGCAACACGCGCAACCTGCCGGCTGTGGTGCAGGAAGGCGAGGTCATGCATCCCGTCGCCGATAACTGGCTGACGCGGGCGATCCGCACGCTGTTCGGATGGAAGCCGGGATCGGTCCGCGACGACCTGCAGGTCGTGCTTGATGCAAGCACACCCGACGAGGTGGGCTTTTCCGCCATCGAGCGCACCATGCTGCGCAACATCCTTTCCCTGCATGAACGCCGCATTGCCGACGTCATGATCCATCGGGCCGATATTATCGCGGTCAAGCGCGATATTCCGCTTGGCGAGTTGATGAGCCTGTTCGAAAGCGCCGCACATTCGCGGCTCGTGGTCTACAACGAAACGCTGGATGATCCTGAAGGCATCGTCCACATCCGCGATCTTCTGGCGTTCATGACCGCGCGAGCGCGGATATCCGAAGCCGGCAAGACTAAGGCCAAACGCGCGAAGCCGTTCCCCGCAGGTCTGGATTTGCGCGCGGTCGACCTGGCGCTGCCGCTTTCGGACGCGAACATCATCCGGAAGCTGCTGTACGTGCCGCCCTCGATGCGGGCGATCGATCTGCTGGCGCAGATGCAGGCTTCGCGTATCCATTTGGCGCTGGTGGTCGACGAATATGGTGGAACCGACGGGCTGGTCTCGATCGAGGATATTGTCGAGCAGATCGTCGGCGAGATCGATGACGAGCATGATAGCGACGAGCCGCCGGCGATCGTGCGGCAAGCGGATAATTCCTTTATTGCCGATGCCCGCGCCAGCCTCGATGACGTCCGCTCCGTGATCGGCGAGGAGTTCGTCACCGGCGAAGCTGGCGAGGAGGTCGAGACGCTTGGCGGTTACCTCGTGACCCATGTCGGCAGATTGCCGGTGCGCGGCGAAGTCATTTCAGGCCCCGGCAACTTCGAGATCGAAGTGCTCGATGCCGATCCGCGGCGCGTCAAGCGCCTGCGTATTGCAACACGCAAGGAACGCTCCGCGTTGCGCAGCCAGCGTGAAAGCCGCCGTCGTGAAGCCGCGACCGACCCTGGATCGGCGCAAGCCGGCGACAGTACCAATCCTCCTGGCCCTGGAGCCGGCTCATCGTGACTGCTGGCAATCTCCGCGCGGCCGGTCTTGCGATCATCCTGGCATGGGGATGGAAGCGCGCCGCCATTGCGCTTGTCGCAGGCATGCTGTCGGCGCTCGCGATGGCGCCGTTCAATGCATGGCCAGTGCTATTTGCAACTTTTCCGGTCGCGGTCTGGCTGATCGATGGCGCGGGCGCCGGACGCCTTCGCGGCGTGCCGGCGGCGGCGATGGCCGGCTGGTGGTTCGGGCTCGGCTATTTCGTGCCGGGACTGTACTGGATCGGCTACGC
>Ga0137403_10002933_pt1 | contig 20627 bp, 21 predicted proteins | sample CZOMad2_1_16fung_FD_122057 | JGI IMG/M metagenome (GOLD analysis project Ga0137403, IMG submission 122057) | Vadose zone soil fungal communities from Angelo Coast Range Reserve, California, USA - CZOMad2_1_16fungal (Hybrid Assembly) | ecosystem: Environmental > Terrestrial > Soil > Vadose zone...
GTGGCGCACTACCTGATCCACAGTTATGACAAGCCGCAACTGGCCGAGTTGGGACTGGCCGCCGCGCGCAGTTATGCCGAGATCGCTCCCGCCGCTCCGCATGCGCTGCATATGCCGTCGCATATTTTTGCCCGGCTCGGGCTATGGCAGGACGATATCGACTCCAACCTGGCGTCCATCGCCGCCACGCGCAAGACCGCAGCCATGCACATGGGCGGCGAAGGTCATCAATTTCACGCCATGGATTTCCTGGTCTATGCCTACCTGCAAAGCGGTCGCGAGGCAGATGCCGAACGCGTAATCGAGGAAGTGAAGGCCCTGCCTCCTATGAAGGACATGTACGGCGAAGGCTACGATCCGCATGCGTATGCGTTGACGAAATTCCCCGCGCTCGATGCTCTGGAACTTCATCACTGGACGAAGGCCGCTGCCCTGACTCCCGCACCCGGCGCTGATTCCGGCGACAAGGCGATTACTTATTGGGCGCGGGCCATAGGAGCAGCTCGTTCAGGCCATGTGGCTGAAGCGCGAAAAGATATCGCCGAGTTGGAGTCGCTTCGTCAGGAAATGCTGAAGAACAAGAAGATGTCCTGGGCCCAGGTTGTCGAAGACGCGCAAAAGGAAGCCGGAGCTTGGGTGGCGCATGCCGAAGGCAAAGACGAAGAAGCAGTCAAGACCTTGCGGGCCATTGCCGAAGAAGAGGAGTCAACGGGTGACGAACCGGAGGACATCCCGGCGAGGGAGATGTTGGCCGACCTGCTGCTCGAGACCAAGCATCCCGATCAGGCGCTGGCAGAGTACGAAGCTGACTTGAAGTTCAATCCCAACCGCTTTAATGGGCTCTACGGAGCGGCCAGCGCGGCTGAAATGTCTGGCAAGAATGAAAAGGCAGCAGGCTACTACGCGCAGCTCGTGAAATCGTGCGCTGGCTCGAATTCCGATCGGCCGGAGCTCGGTCGAGCAAAAGCACTGCTCGCAAAAAACTAGCACTCCATGTGTGGGGCGGACACTCTTGTCCGCCGCTTTTGAATTGGACTTACTGCGTTCGCATTGGCGACTGATCACGGAAGGCAAAATTCCAAAGACAGCAAAATCAATATCAACTTCAAAGGCGGCGGACAAGAGGGTCCGCCCCACATCGGCATTGCCGATCGGTTAGTACAAGAAGAGCATCTTGGCCACAAGAGCCGCCAGCATCCCGGCCGCACCCAGCATTGCGTTGTACTCACGATGCTTCCAATACAAATCCCAGGAGAACGCTCCGCTATTTTTCGCAGAAGAGAATAGTCGCGGGAAAAAGCGTGGCACCTGGCAGGCGTAGTCCTCAAACTGCGGGAAGCGGTCGCGCAGAAATACTTCCTCAGCGCGAATTACCGGAAGATAGATCGCAAAGAAGAGAAGAACAATTCCGGCGACGATCCACCAGCTTCGCGAGGCCAGAGCGAACCCGATCGCCAGGATCAGTGAACCGAGATAGAGCGGGTTGCGGGTGTGAGCGTAAGGCCCTCCCGTGGCGAGTTGCTCGTTTTTATGCAGCTGTCCCGACGCCAGTGCCCGAATCACAAGTCCTGGAATCACCAAGGCTGTGCCGATCAGAATGGATTTCACGGTGGGCTTGGCCAGCCAAAAATAAAACAGGGCAAAGGCAAAGCCCAGCGGGACTCGAACCCTGCGCGCAATGGCAGACCAGCTAGCCATGCCGCTCTCCCAGCAGTTGCCGGGCAGCAGCAACCACTTGTGCAGAGCTGATTTCAAGCAAGCCATCGTCCGGCCCGAGGACATGGCTGTAGCTGGTGTTGCTGGCGGGACTGCGCAGCACAATACTCCCGGTACCAAAAGGACCGTTGCGCGCCGGATCAGTCGGGCCGAAAATCCCGACCACCGGAACTCCCAGCGCCGCCGCCAGGTGCATGGGACCGGTATCGCCACCGATGAACAACCGTGCGCGACGAGTGAGCGCGACTAGCTGCGTGAGCGAACCGGTAAAGGCTTCGGCCGCGCCACCGCTGGCGGTTTCAACCGCGCGGGCGAGCTCTTCTTCCCCGGGGCCGAAGTTGACCAGCGTCTTCAGACCGTTTTCCGCGAGTTGTCTCGCTGCCTCACCGTAGCGCTCGGTTGGCCACTGCTTTGCTCCCCAGCCGGCGCCCGGATTGACTAGCGCGAATTCCTGCGTGCCTTGCGCTTTCAGTCGGCGGTCACACTCCTGGTCGGCGTCGTCGTCGCGTGGAAGATCGACCTTCGGGACTTCTAACGTGTGGTGGGCTACGGCTTCGGCCAGAGACAAATTCTGCTCCACAATGTGTTCGCCGCGAGTTATGACCTGGCGCGAATAAAACATGCTGGCCAGATTTTCGCGGGGCTGGGCCGCACCGTAAATGACCTGCGCTCCCGACCACTGCGCCAGCAGAGATGAGCGCACAGCACCCTGAAAATCGACGGCAGTTTCGTACCGTGCCGCCCGCAAGTCGCTCAGATTGGCTGCGACGCGCTCCCAGGTGGCAGCGGAAAAAGGCGCGCGGCGCCACTGCCGTGTGTTCACGGTATGCACCCGGTCTACCAGCGGACGTTGCGCCGAAAGGGGGCCGGAGCGCGGCGTAGGCAAAGTACACAACAATTCCGCCCAGCGCTCTTCGATGAGCCATCCCAGCGTCGCTCCAGGAAATGCGGCTCGCAACGCGGCTACGGCCGGCAGGCCGTGAATCACGTCGCCCATAGCGCCCAGGCGCACGATCAGCAAGCGCTCGATCTTCGCCCCGGCAATCGTCGATCCGACACTTGTTGGTCCCGCCGCATTTTTGGGAGAGAGTTGGGCTGGCAATGACGTGCTCACGAACGCGTACGCCCCAGTCGTGAGCGGATCATCTCAGTGGTCGAATGGTCTTTGGGGTCGCCCACTATTTCCACTCGTCCACCGCAAGCGATCACTTCGGCGCGCTCGGGGACGGTCTCAGCTGCGTAGTCCGTGCCTTTCGCCTGCACATCGGGGCGAATTTCTCGGATGATCGCGCGCACATCCGGCTCCGAGAAAATTACCACGGCATCGACATCGGCCAGAGCAGCCAGAATCTCAGCGCGTTCGTCGGCCGGTATAAGCGGTCGGCCTTCACCTTTCAGCGCTCGCACCGAAGCATCGGAGTTGACCGCGACGACTAACCTCCCGCCCAGTTGTTTGGCGGCGCGCAGATAGCGCACATGACCGACGTGCAGCAGATCGAAGCCGCCATTGGCGAGGGTGACGGAGTCGCCTGCCTGACGCCATTTCGCAACCTGCTGTTGTAGTTCGGCGCGAGTGAGAATCTTGTGTGCGATTGCCTTGTCCTGGACACCGTTCCCGCAAGTTGTGGGAAGCCTAGTTCCAACGTCTCTTTCGCCCCGCTGGGGCTTGGTCTTTTTCCGCACTGAACCCAGGGGCCCTAGGCCTATTCTTACACCGCTCCGCGGCTTCACGGTCTCGCTCGATACCGAGTTACCTGATTTCACGGCCGACCGAACCACCTCACATCAGTCAGTGCGACCGCGTCGCTGGTGGCGTTTGATCCAGCGCGATCAATAATTCCTGCTGCGACACGGTTGCCGTGCCTCGCTTCATCACTACGATACCGCCGGCATAATTCGCCAGGTGGGCTGCATCTTCGGCGTCAGCTCCAGCGGCCAGGGCGGCGGTGAATGTGGCAATGACCGTGTCGCCAGCGCCCGTGACATCTGCTACCTGGTCGGACCCGAAAATCGGAATGTCGGCGGGCTTATGGCGGTGGGTGAAGGCCACCATGCCGTCACGCCCGCGCGTGATGACCAGGGACTGCAGCTTCATCTCTTTCATTACCTGCTCGGCCGCCGCGCACAGCGTACGCCAATCATTGCCGATCCGCACTCCCAGCGCCGCTTCGACCTCGGGCTCGTTGGGCGTGGCCGCGGTCACGCCGGAATATTCCAGCATGCGATATCGCGAATCGAGCACCACGGGCACTCCGCGCAGGCCGCCTTTGTAGCGCACCGCATTCAGGATCGCCGGAGTGGCTGCACCATAGCCGTAGTCTGAAATGAGCAGAACGTCCGAGGCGCGAGCGTACTCACGCGCGGCCAGCACCAACTCGCGCTTCAAGTGACGGTTGGGTTCAGCCTCGGGCTCGCGGTCCACGCGCACTACCTGTTGCCGCGCCGAGTGCGTCGAACCGGCAAGAATGCGGGTCTTGGTGACTGTCGTGTAACCCTTGTCCTTCAAAACTCCGCTCACGGGGACGTGCTTGTGGCGGAAAGCCTTAAGCAGCAGACGGCCGGGCTCGTCGTCACCGACCACGCCGACAGGCAGGACGTTGACGCCCAGGTCCGCGAGATTGCAAACGGCGTTGGCACCGCCCCCAGGCACTACGCTGCGTTCGCGATGTTTAAGAATCAGGACGGGCGCTTCGCGTGAGACACGGGAAATCTCTCCGAAAACGAATTCATCAGCCACCAGGTCGCCGAGAACCGTGACCGTGACCTTGGGAAAGTCTTCGACGATCTTCCTCAGCCGCTCGGTTTCTTTTAGGTGCTTGCTCATTCGACTGTGGTCAGCCCCTGCTGCCGAGGGCTAGACGCCCTCGGGACAGCCGGCGGGATGCCGACGCTACGGACCCTCGATTTTCTCATGGCTGACGTCTTCTCTCCGCAATCCTGGCCAGCATGGTATCCACAGCGTTAGCTGCGTCGGTCAATTCCATTTTGACTGGGACCACCGCCAGCGGCGACAGCGCGGCCATATATCCGCCCAGGTTGACTGCGTCTTTTTCTGTCGTCACGAAGCCGTCAGCCTCGCTGCGCTGTCGCAGGTCCAGCAAATCACGGATGTCCTGATCGGTGTAGGCGTGGTGATCGCGGTAAACGGCTTCCGCGACCGGCTCGATGCCGGCGGTCCGCAATTGCGCGATGAAATTCTTTGGTCGCGCGATGCCGCAGAACACGATGGGCCTGACCGGAACGTCGATGGGAACGATCCCGCGACGTACTCGCCAGGCCAGCTTCTGGTCCAGTGGAAACGCCTCCCGAGACGCGCCGTTGGCAAGCACCACGGCATCGGCGCGGTGAAGCGATGTTAGCGGCTCGCGCAGACGTCCTGCGGGAAGCAGGCGATCACGAATATCTTCGGGAGTGACCAACACGATGTCGAAATCGCGGGCAAGAGAACGGTGCTGGAAGCCGTCGTCGAGCAGGTGGAGCTGCGGTCCGAATTTCTGCTCGGCGAGGACACCGGCGGCGTGGCGGGATTCTCCGATTATGACCGGAACGTTCAGACGCCGGGCCATCAGCAGAGGTTCATCGCCGAAGTCACGAGGCGAACCGGCGGGGTCGACCAGGGCCACGCCTCGGGTGGTGCGTCCGTAACCGCGGGAGAGGATGTCGAATTTCAATCCGCGCGCTTGCAGTAACTCTCCCAGCAGCAAAACAAAAGGCGTCTTGCCTGATCCGCCGACGGAGAGGTTTCCAATGCTGACCACAGGGCCGCGGAGCCTTTGGGCCCGAGCGAGGCCGCGGTCATAGAGCGCATTGCGCGCGCGAACCCCGAGCCCGAAGAGTGAGCTAAGCGGATTCATCCTTGTTCATTACCACGAAGTTCACTAGCACGAACTGTGTGGGGGCGGGGCTATGCCCCGTCCGAGCGGCACTTTGCCGCGGCCAGATGTGAGCACCACGAACTCATGTTGGGCAATACACAAAGCGTTGCCACGGCTTCGCCATGGCCAGGGCGGGTCACAGACCCGCCCCCACGCGGTCCGGCGAGGTTTCCAACAACTGTTCCAGTGCCCGTAGCGTCTTTTCTGTTGCACCCATTTGCGATCGCAACGTACCTGCTCCGCGTCGGCCCAGCGCGATTCGTTCTTCTTCATTAGACAAGAGCTCCATGAGTACCCCGTGGAATTCCGCCGGTCGGACTACCCGCACAGCATCTTGGCTTTGAAACAAACTGACGATGTCGCGGAAATTCTCGGTGTGATTGCCCACCATGATAGGAACGCCGTGCTGAGCCGGCTCGATGATATTGTGTCCGCCGCGAGGGACCAGGCTTCCGCCCACGAACGCCACGTCGGCTAGCGCATAGAGCGACGCCAGTTCGCCGATGGTATCGACCACAAAAACACCGCCACCGATGGCGTCGCCACTCCACGAGGAACGCCGCCAAAAACGAATACCAAGCCGCTCCAGCAGTTGCGCAACTTCATTGAAACGTTCGGGGCGGCGGGGCGCCAGGATCATCACTGCCCGAGGATGGCTTGCCAGCACGTTCTCAAAAGCGCGCAACAGCAGCTCTTCTTCTCCTTCCACCGTGCTGCCGCAGACCACCACCGGCCCGGCCCCGGCGCCGTCCTGTTGAAAGTTCGACCGCAGGCTAGCCACAATCGGCGCGGGAAACGGCGCGCTCACATCGAATTTTAGATTGCCGCTAACCTGCACGCGATTCGCGGGCGCGCCAATGTCGCGTAGACGCGAGGCGTCCTCGCTGTTTTGTGCCAGAAACAGGTCGATGTTGCGGAGAACCCTCTTCAGAATGAACCGGAAACGCCGGTATCCGGGCCGCGAGCGATCGGAAATACGCGCATTGACCACGGCAACACGAGCGTCGCTGGCATGCGCTAGCCGCAAGAAATTCGGCCAGAACTCGGTCTCCGCCAGGACAATCAGCTGGGGCCGCAGCGCCGACAAATAGGGTCGAATGGCAAATGCGAAATCCAGCGGGAAATAGAAGACGCTGTCCTCACCAAAATGCTTCGCTGCCAGCTTCTGGCCGGTGGCCGTTGTAGTTGAAACCACGACTCGATATTTTGGGAAGCGCCGCCGAAGCCCTATCACCAACCCGCTGACCGCCAACACCTCGCCGACCGAAACCGCATGCACCCAGATCGCAGGCGTGGATTGTCGATACAGTCGCGGAGGGACTTTGCCCAGGCGCTCGCCCAGGCCCTCGCGGTACTTGCCATGGCGTCGCTTCCCGAACATCCAGTAAGGCAGGCTGGCCAACAATCCTGCCGCCAGCAGCGCGCTATAGAGCAAGTACATGAAGGAAGAGACATTCTACCCGCAAGCCACACCCGGCTTCTTCTGCAAACTCAAGGCACCAGTACGCGGCCCGGACGCATCTTATAATCAACCATCATGCGAAGAGGGGCTCTCAGGATTTTCGTATTTCCGGCGGTGGCGATCGCCGCTATCGCGTTGGCTCCGCTGCTGTGCTTGGCGGCAAAGGAATTCGTCATGCCGCAACCCCGGCCCGCCAATAGTTATCCTGCGCACGACCAGCACCCCCTGGAGGCCTTCACCGTCGCGGTGGACCCCTACGATCTGGCGGAAAAAACGACCATCTTTTCCGTTCACTACAGCGAGCTCGGTTTCCTTCCCATCTTCGTGGTCGTCACCAATGACGGCAACCAGCCGGTTGAGCTGGCCGGCATGAAGGCCCAACTGGTGACGGTGAATCGCACCAAGCTTTCTCCCGCGACCCAGGAAGACATCGCGCGCCGTCTTACCCGTCCTTCGGCCAGCACCAACCGCTATCCGATTCCGTTTCCCACCAAGAAAGTGAAGGGTGGACTGAGCAAAGAGGCCGTTGAGGAAATACAAAATGCCCAGTTTGTCGCCAAGGCGGTGGAACCGCACAGCTCGCAATCCGGGTTTCTGTTCTTCGATGTCTCGGGAATCTCGGTGCCGCTGGCCGGTGCGAACTTCTATCTCACCGGCGTTCGTGATGCCAAGGGCAGCGAGCTGATGTATTTCGAAATACCGTTGGAGAAGTATCTGAGCGCGACTCACTGACCGCACGGTGTTGGCGGACACTCTTGTCCGCCGCTTTTGACCGGACTTGTTGGAAACCTCCGAGCTCTTCGTGATCCAGAGAAACAACCAGATACAAAATCAACTTCAAAGCAGCGGACAAGAGTGCCCGCCCCACATGGGTCTGCATTTATAATGAGCGATTATGGTAGCTACCCCTGAAGTATCCGTAGCAGCGGCATCGAAGTATGAACCGGTGATCGGGTTGGAGGTGCACGTCCAGCTCCTGACCGCGACCAAGATTTTCTGCTCCTGCTCCACCCATTTCGGCGACCCACCCAACACCAACGTTTGCCCCGTATGTCTGGGATTGCCGGGGGCGTTGCCCGTCCTGAACCGCAAAGCCGTGGAGTTTGCGGTACTCGCGGCCATGGCGCTGAATTGCCGTATTAACGAGATTTCGATTTTCGCCCGCAAGAATTACTTTTACCCCGATCTGCCCAAGGGCTACCAGATTTCGCAGTACGACAAGCCTCTGTCCGAGCATGGCTTTATTGAAATCAAAACAGCTGGCGGCACAAAGAAGATCGGCATCACCCGCCTGCATCTGGAGGAAGATGCCGGCAAGAGCCTGCACGAAGGGTTCGCGAATTCCTCGGAGACAACTGGCATCGATTTGAACCGCAGCGGAATGCCGTTGATCGAAATTGTCAGCGAACCGGACATTGCGTCTCCCGACGAGGCTTACGAATATCTGACGCGCCTGAAAGAGATCATCCTGTACACCGGGGTCAGCGACTGCAACATGGAAGAGGGCTCGCTGCGCTGCGATGGCAACATCAGCGTACGGCCGCGCGGGCAGAAAGAGTTTGGAACGAAAACCGAAGTGAAGAATGTCAATTCATTTCGCTTCATCCGTGAGGCGCTGGAGTACGAGATTGAGCGGCAGATCGGTGTGATTGAATCCGGCGGCAAGATCATGCAGGAAACTCGCCTCTACAACTCGATCGAAGGCAAGACCTACGGCATGCGGTCGAAGGAGCAGGCGCACGACTACCGCTATTTCCCCGAGCCCGACCTGCTTCCGCTGGTTGTGGATACGAAATGGCAGAAGGAGATCCGCGACACGTTGCCCGAGCTTCCTGAAGCCCGGCGCAAGCGGATGGTTGCGAACTACGGCATCACCGAGCAGGACGCACAGGTGCTCACGCTGACCAAAGCGTTGGCCGACCAGTTCGAAGCTGCAGCCAAGGTGGCCAAGAGTCCGAAGCGGGTGGCCAACCTGGTACAGAGCGAGTTGATGGGACGGCTGAAAGCGAAAGGCCTGGAAATCGAGCTGTCGCCCATCTCAATGAAGGGTGTGGCTGCATCGGCCGACCTGGTGGAAAGCGGTGCCATCTCGGGCAAGATGCTCAAAGACCTCTACGATCTGGCCTTCGAGCGTGGGAAAGATTTTTCCGCTGTTTATGAAGAACAGGGCCGCCCGGAACAGTCCCGCGACACTTCAGCCTTGGAAAGGATTATTGATGAGATCATCGCGGCCAACTCCAGACAGGTCGAGCAGTACCGCGCGGGCAAGAAGACCGTTGTGAAGTTTTTCGTCGGCCAGGTGATGCAAGCTTCGAAGGGCCAGGCGAACCCACAGCTGGTGAATGAGTTGCTGGCCAAGAAACTCGACGGATGACGCTGATCTAACCGTGTGGGACGGGGTCCCCGACCCGGTCCCACCCAGTCCCGGCCAGTCCCACACGACAGCAACCGCGCGGTCAGTACCTTCCGTTACGTTTAGCCTTCCGCCTCTGCCTCGGTAACATGTACATGATGAAGAAATGGAAGCTAGACCGCATCATCAGCGTGGCCACCTTGGTCACGTCGCTGATTGCCCTCATTCTTGTCCTGAAGAAGCCCGCGCCGGTGGCGCAACCGCAGCCGGCTGCGACCGCCGCGGTCAATGCGGAATCTTTTCAGCAGAAAGTCCTGCAGTTGGACCAGCCCAAGGAGGCGGGTCAGCCTCCGGCCGAAGTTCGCATCAATTCTGACGAAGTGAGCGCGGCCCTGGCGCAGGCAGCCGGTCAGATTCCGCTGACAGCAGCCTTACCAGCGATACCTGGCGTTGGGTCTCCAGAGACGCCTCTCGCGCCCGGGCAACCCGATGTCAAGGACTACCAAGTAAGTTTCGACGGCGATGTCGCGCATGGCCAGTTTCTTACGCAGATCGCCGGCAAAGATGTGTGGGTGACGCTCTCGGGACATCTCGGATCCAAGGACGGCTATGCCACCTTCGATCCCACCGAATTCAAAGTGGGCGACCTGAATGTTCCCGTGTCGCTGGTGAACGACGCCTTGCAGAAAAAACTCAACGAACAGCACGACCGCCTGAAGCTGCCGGACAACGTAGGCGGAATGAAAGTTGAGAACGGCGAACTGGTGATGACCCAGAAATAGATGGGGCCCGGTCGTGCTCCCATAACCGGGCCGTAATTTTCCCAACCTGTCCTACTTCAGGTTAACTTCCCTCAAGATCATGGTACTGACGATCTCGCGCATTTCTACGCGCTTCTCACCCAGCTGTTGTGCGGCTTGCTTGGACCCCAGAATCTTGTCTCGTATGCTTTCCCCCTTGGCGGTCAAACCATCCATGGCGCCGAAGTTCTTGTACTCAACTCCGATCGCAATGTCCCAGTCTTGCGGGTCATGTTTGGTAGTGTTCAGATACACCTTGTAATCGAGAATTACATTCTCTTTTTTCATTTCCTCATAGAGCAACTTGGTACTAGTCTGCAGGGTGGTAAGGTAAGCATCCATTTTGGTGGGAACGACGCGAATGAGGGTCACCTGCCAGATCGGACCCTCGGTGTAGTGCTCCTGCGCGACGGATTGGAGCGCGAAAAACAAGAATAATCCCAGGGCCGATACGGTGTATTTCTTCATCGTGAGCTCTCCTTGTGGGTTGATTCGGGAGAATGATACGCCGTCGCAGTGGGGCGTCAAAGCGCTGGAGAGATTCGCACTAAAGGCTGTCATCCTGAGTGCAGTCTCTGGTCCCGCGAAGCGGGACCAGAGCAAGCGAAGGACCTCTGCACTCCGCGCCGCCCTCCACACAATATCTGCTCAAATCCAGAGTGGAAGCCCACCTGCAAATCTGGCGGGGGTTTGGGCGCCACTATCGTCCGGAATGCATGGTCCTTCGTGCCTATTCCTTCGCGCAGCGAAGGACTCCGCTTCCTCACGATGACAGCGGGTGAAAGTTCAAAACTGAGCCTCTACCGGAGACAGAACTTCACTGACCTGGCGTTCCCTGAAACAGCGGCCACAGCCGGTCGCCGATCACGCGGTACAGGACGAATGCGCTGCCCGAGTCAGAAACCTGGCGGAAGAGCAGCTCGCCGCGCCCGTCGCCATCGGCGTCCACAGCGTCGATCAGTTCCAGGCGCGAGAGCACATCGAAATGATTCGTGTCGGTCACGCTGGCGAACACCTTGTGCAGGTCGCCATACATATCGTCGCGAGCCACCAGCGTGATGATGTATTGCAGATCAGATGAAACACCCTGACGGACCGGCAGCCGTGCTTTCGCGGTCAGCACTACGATGGGCTCGTTGCTGTTGGAGAGATCAAACGGGTGCATCTGTACATCTTCGAAGTTGGGCTCGGCTGGCTTTGTCTTGCTCGCGGGCCGTGATGCCCGGGCCGCGGACTGCGATCCCGCCGACTCCGGCTGCGCTGCCCACGCCCGCACCTCGTCCGCGGCCAACGCCAGGATTTTCTTTCGCAGCTTCTGTTCTTCCTCGGGCTTGAGGCTGTAGGCATAGGGACGGGGTTCGGGACCGGCAGCGTCCGAAATAGCAGGAATCACCTGGACCGGTTCCGGCGCCGCAGACGGGGTGGCCGACGGCCTGTGCAAGTCTTTCCCGGTTTTCTGTGACGCCAGCGCCGTCACCGCTGCATTGCGCTTTTTCAATTCAGCCGGAGTTGGCGCACCTCGCTTCAACACGGGACGATCGGGATCTTCGGCGCGCGCCGAAGCCGATGGCGAAGACGCGGACGCCACTTCCGTGGTGGTCGTGGCGGGCCGCTTCAGCACAGGGCGATCCGAGTCTGCTTCACCGGCGGGAGCGTCGGACGAAGCCGTGGATGTCGCAGGAGCACTGGCCGGCGCAGGCCGCTTCAGGACAGGACGGTCCGAATCTCCGTCGGCTTCCGGAGCGGGCGTCGGGGATGCGGCAGGGGCAGCAGGGCCCGCGGATGGAGCATCCTCCGGGGACTTGGCTTTCGGACTCGCGCGCCTTAGTACCGGCGGACCTTCAGGTGCTTCGGGCGCGGGCTTCGACATGACAGCCCTTTTCTTGGCCGCCGCATCTTTCGCAGCTGCGATAGCGCTGGCCGACTGCCAGGTTCCGGCTCCCCGCCAGGTATTGTTGCCTTGCAGGGCGCCGGTAACCGTAAACAGTCCCAGGGAGACGCCGGTGCGGAAGCCTTCATATATCGTGCCGCTCTCGAGCGCCATGGGGACGGGCGATGCCTTGTACGCGCTGGCATCGTAATATTCGCCGTCGTACAGGATGGTGATGGGAACCAGGCGGGCTTTGCCGTTGGCGGCCAGCTCCACCAGGCCCAGGGCACGAGGCCCCTTGATCGCCTTGTTACCTGCGGCCGACTGGGCCGGGGCGAATTGGGCCAGCATCAAGGCCAGTCCCGCCAGGATGACGGCAAGCCGTGCGGTGCGATATAACTTGGTGGCACCAAGCTTTACAGAAATAGGAGACGCTGCCATGGCTGTTGATATCAATGATAAAGCCCCTGACTTTACCTTGCCCGACCAGAATGGAGAAGAAATTTCGCTCAAGGCTTTTCGTGGAAAGTACGTAGTGCTATTTTTCTATCCCCGCGCCGATACTCCGGGCTGCACCATCGAGGCCTGCGAGTTCCGCGATTCCTATAGAAAGATGCAGAATACCGGCGCCGTGCTGCTGGGTATCTCGCCGGATACGCCGAAAGCGCAAAAGAAATTCGAGGAAAAGTACAGCTTGCCTTTCACGTTGCTGGGCGATGCCGAGAAGAAAGTGTGCAGCGCCTATGACGTGATCAAGGAGAAAAACATGTACGGGAAGAAGGTGATGGGAGTGGCGCGCACCACTTTCATCATCGGCCCGGATGGGAAGATCAAGTACATCTTCCACAAAGTAAAGCCCGAAGGACACTCGGAAGAGGTACTGGCGTACCTGAAAGGCGTCATCAAAGGCGCCGCATAGGTCAAAATGTAGGCGCGAGCGCCCCGCTCGTGCGGCGGTGTTCGTGGCGCTGCCGCACGAGCGGGACGCTCGCGCCCACATCTCTATTTGCTGATCGTCGTGAACGTCAAAGCTGTCTCAACCGGAATTACAGCTTCTTCCTTACCTGTCGCCACCGCCACGCCCGTACCGGCACCGGCACCGACCCCGGCCCCGATCGCAGCCCCTTTGCCTCCACCTGCCAACGCGCCAATCAACGCCCCGGCCACAGCGCCACCGCCAATTTTCGTAGCGTTGCTCTTGGTATGGCCCTTGCCTTTGGCGGAATAGGCGTGGGTTGCGATCGGAACCATCCGCCCGTTGACTTGGACGCCTGTCAGGCGCAGCGTAAGTTCTCCCGGCGCGTGCAGGCGTCCGCTAGACTTCGCCGACGTCACCTTGCCTCGGACCGGGCCGCCAGTCCGGGCGAGGGTCTTGCCATTGACCACGAGTGGACGAGCCAGTGTGGCGTCGAATCGGTCGCCGGCCTTGGCGGTGCCAGAACTGATCTCTGATCCGACTCGCACCGTCAGCCGAGTGCCCGCAGGAATGGTTTGCGCCGCCGCGGCCAGCGCTATCAACATCAGTAAAGCAGCAATCTTGACCGATCTCCCCAGCATGAATCCTCCTTCAGGATTGTGACCCGTGGCACTATTATGCGGTGAGCGGATGAGGATAGCCAAGAACAGAAATTCGTCAGCGCCGACCCCACTTCCCAGTGAATTCTACGCGCGCGATCCTCGCGCCGTCAGCCGCGGCTTGTTAGGCAAGATCCTGGTGCGGCGCCAGCACAGAAAGCTCCTGACCGCCCGGATCGTGGAAGTGGAAGCCTACCTGGGACTAAACGATCCCGCCTCTCATTCCTTCAGCGGACGCACCGGCCGCAACTTCGTGCTCTTCGGCCCGCCCGGCGTTTCTTACGTGTACTTCATCTACGGCAATCATTACCTTTTCAACGTCTCCTGCCAGCCCGACGGGGAAGCTGGAGGCGTGCTGTTCCGCGCCCTCGAGCCAATTTCCGGAATCGGGGAGATGGCGCAAGCGCGCGATATTTCGATAGACGGAACCAGCGATCTACGTCAGCTGACCAGCGGTCCCGGGCGACTGGCCGAGGCTTTCGGCATTACGCGCGAACGCGACAACGAGAAAGACCTGACCAGCCCGAAGTCAGACCTCTTTATCGTGGACGACGGCTTCCGGCCGGGTCGCATTGAAGTGACGCCGCGTATCGGCATTACCAAAGCCGCCGAGCGTCCGCTGCGCTACATCATCGCGGGAAACAAATTCGTTTCGAGGGGCTAGGGTCCCGGAGGGACTTCTGAAAGTAGCCCGCCACTTCAGTGACGGGAATACCGAGCAAATGACGCGCGAACCGCAGGCAGGCCTGAAATAGACCTGCGGCGTAAAGTGCAGGCGTTTCAGCCGTCCCTACGGGACGGAAATCTTACCCTTCCTCCACCCGCCTTTGAAACGCCGGGCTACTATTAGGCGTCCCTACGGACGCATACGTGGTTTACCGCCTTGTGGCTTAGGCTGGCATTAGCAAGGTGTTATCGATCAAGCGCGCTTTGCCCACGAACGCCGCCACCGCCACCAGCGCCGCACGGGAAAGATCGTCAACCGGATCAAGGGTCTCGGGATCCACGATTTCGAAGTAGTCGAGCCGCACAGAAGGCGCTTGCACAAAAACCCGGATTCCAGCCTCGATCAGCGCGTCGATCTTATGTTCCCCTTGATCGAATCGCTCTTGCACTGCCCTGAGTGAGTGATTGATCACCAGCGCCGATTCACGCTGCTGCGCGTCGAGATAGGCGTTGCGCGAGCTCATGGCCAGGCCGTCCGGTTCGCGTACGATCGGGCAGACTACAACTTGCACTGGAATATTCAGATCGCGCACCATCCGGCGAATGATGGTTGACTGGGCTGCATCTTTCTGGCCGAAGAATGCCCGGTCCGGTTCTACGATGTTGAAGAGCTTTGAGACCACCGTGGTCACTCCGCGAAAGTGCCCCGGACGCGTACGGCCGCAGAGCTTGTCGCTGAGTCCCTCGACGGTGACGTAGGTGACGGCTCCCGCCGGATACATCTCTTCCACGCTGGGCGCAAAAATGAAGTCCACGCCCTCCTGCGTGAATAGTTCGCGATCGCGATCAAAAGTTCGCGGATACTTGGCCAGGTCCTCGCTAGGGCCGAACTGAAGGGGATTCACGAAGATTGAAGCCGCGACCAGATCGCACTGGACTTTGGCCGCACGCACCAGCGAGAGATGCCCTTCGTGAAGCGCTCCCATGGTGGGCACCAGCCCGAGGCTCTTACCCTCGCGCCCGGCCGCGCGACTGGCGGCACGCATTTCGTCGATGCTATGGCAGACTCTCATGACTCGACAGCGAGGCCCATCTCAGGCGGAAGGAACCCAGTTGATCAGGACGTGCATGCCCTCCAGAGTTCCGGCCACGATGGCCCGGTTGGTGCGGATCTTCACTTCGTCGTCCGCGGAACCCTTTATGGCATTTTCAGTCACGGCGACCACTCGCCCATAAGGCCACGCCGATGACGGCAGATTGCCCAGCGCCTGGGTTAATTCTCCCGGCTTCAATATGCGCTCCAGATGATCATCGGGATCGAGCAGACCGACCCCGTCCGGTCGAATAATTAAATAGGGATTCCGCCAGCCCTTCATATGAATCAGGCTGCGATACTTCTCCGGCGTGGGCTCGGGGATGGCGAGAATGCGCGCCGTCGCCAGCGTCGCAGGATCGGGCTTGTTTGGGGAGGAGGAACAGGAAATCAGGACAGCGACGATTGCCGCCGTAAGACCGAGAAGCGAATGTCTCATTCGGCCTCTAGCGCCTCATCGCCCGTTTTCGTTCCAGCACCGTGTCCAGCGCCGCCCGCGTTTCCTTGGGCAGGTGATACGACTCTTCGTCGGATGGATATTGGCGCGCAGCGACGTCGGCACGGAACGCTTCCGCCGCGACGGTAATGGCCGCACCGAGGTTCGCGTAACGCCGTACGAACTTTGCGGGATGTCCAAAGCTGAGGTTCAGCAGGTCGTGGAAGACCAGCACCTGGCCGTCGCAATCCGGCCCAGCGCCGATGCCGATCGTTGGCGTCTCGACCTCGGCTGTAATCATGGCCGCGACTTCCCTCGGGATGCCTTCGAGAACCATCAAAGCCACACCCGCACGATCGAGTGCAACGGCGTCGCGCATGAGTTGCTCCACGCCGCTGAGATTCTTGCCCTGCACCTTATAGCCGCCCATCACATTGACCGACTGTGGAGTCAGGCCGATATGCCCGGCCACAGGTATCTCGGCGTCGACGATGCGGCGGATCAGGTCGGCACGCTTCTCGCCGCCTTCGATCTTCACCACTTCCGCCCCGGCTTCTTTGACAAAACGGGAGGCATTCCGCACCGCTTCAATGGGGTCAGACTGATACGACCCGAAAGGCATGTCCGCCACCAGCAACGCATGCTTCACGCCGCGATGCACAGCACGAGTGTGGTGCAGCATCTCGTCAATCGTGACCGAGAGCGTGTTCTCGTGACCCAACATGGTCTGGGCTAGCGAGTCGCCGACCAGGACAATGTCAATGCCGGCCTCGTCGATCAGGCGCGCGCTTGAATAGTCGTAGGCGGTGAGACAAGTAATCGGTTCGTGGTGGAGTTTCTTGTCGAGAAGAGAAGAGACGGTAATCTTGCGACGAGGTTCGCCGACGGGAACCAGGCTCACGATGTCCTCCAGTGCCCCTCCGCAACCCAGCGGATAGAGCCTGTTTACATCTTGGATGCTAACAAGGTTATTGTAGCCGCAAACAGCTCCCAGGTCGAGGGAGGATAGACGGCCACGTAGGGGCAGAGCCTGTCCTGAGCGTAGTCGAAGGATGTCTCCCCTGCCCAGCCGAGCAAAGCTCGGTATTTCTGCGAGTTAACCCCAAGGTAAGACATATCAGTCATGTCTTACTTTATAGTAAGATGGAGCCATGGCAGCCTATCGCACCGTCGTCAGCTCTAAAGGCCAGGTAGTAATTCCCGCAGAATTGCGCCAACGCCTCAGCCTGGAAAAAGGCACCCCGGCCACCTGGAGCGAAGAAGGTGGCCGGCTTGTGCTCACCCCGATGACCGAGCAGCGGCTCGACGAGATCATGGGATTCCTGAAGCCGAAACCCGGCGAGACGTCCATGTTCGACGAGCTGTTGGCGGAGCGTGAGCGGGAACGCAAGCGAGATAAATAAATATGAGGTCAGGTATCTCTCATGGTGGCCGGCGGCGTTACGTGCTCGATGCTAACGCTCTGATCGGGTTCTTCGAAGGCCGCCGCGGCACCGCCGACAAAGTCCGTCACTTGTTCGGGGAAGCCCTGCGACACGATGAGCCCCTCTTGATGTCGGCCGTTAACTGGGGGGAGGTGTTTTGTATTGCGTGGAGACGCCTCAGCGAAGCGATGGCGCGAGAGGTCGAGGCGAAGTTGCAGGAGTTGCCGATTGCGGTCATCGCCGTGGATCGGGCGCGAGCCACTCGCAGCGGCACCCTCAAACAGAAGCACGGTCTGGGCTACGCGGATGCCTTTGCCGCCGAGCTGGCCATCGAGCAGGGAGCGTGGCTGGTGACCGCCGATCCCGAGTTTTCGAAAGTCGGCAAGGGGCTGTCGGTTTTTTCGCTTCCGCGACACGAGAAGTAGCGATGGCAGGCCACTCCTTCGGTGGGACATCAGACCCTTCCCAACTATCGACTCGATCGCGCAGCCGTGTAATTTTCTTTAGCACGAGATGACTGCTAGGCGCTGGCTGCCTCTTGTGATCCCAGCGGCAGGAAATATTGCGTCCCCTTGATCGGCGCCGAAACCTTCCGCAGCAACTCCTGCAAGTCCTGGTTGCGCTCCACGAAATCAATCTCCGAAGTATTCACGATCAACAAATCCGACGACGTGTAGTGAAAGAAAAAGTGCTCGTAAGCCTTGATCACTTCTTCCAGATAGTCTTCGTTGATCGCTTTTTCTCCCGGCGCATTCTTCTTTTTCAGGCGCTTCTTCAGCACTTCGGGCGTGGCTTGCAGGTAAATGACGAGGTCAGGTGTGGGCAGTTGCTCGCGGAAATGGTTGTAGTAGCGGTTATAGATTTCGAGTTCCTGATCGTTCAGGTTGAGGCAGGCGAAAACCTTGTCCTTCTCGAAGACAAAGTCGGTGACTACGGTTTTCTGCGAGCGTGGGCCCAAGTCGAGGGCGCGCAGCTGCTCAAAGCGGCGAATCATGAAAGCAAATTGCGCCTGGAAGCCGGCCCCAGGCTCGCCTTTGTAGAAGGCGCCGAGGAAGGGATTGTCCTCTGACTCCATAACTTGCTGTGCGTTGAGACGCTCGGCCAGGATCCGCGCCAGCGTGCTCTTGCCGACTCGTATGGGACCTTCGACTGCAATATAACGGGGCAGCTCAAAAAGATTAGCCATGGGTTAGAGGGTCAGAGGAATCGAGGTTCCTTCGCAGCATATCTCGCTTGGGGTCTGTAGGCAATTGTGGAAAGAGTTAACAGGGGCCAGATTTCAGATTGCAAATTTCAGATTGATGATTGCAAGCCGAGGCGGGCGGCAAATCTGAAATCTGCAATCTCGAGTCTGCGTAGTGGTGTTAATTTGAAAATCCGAAAAGAATTGACATTCCGAAAGCGCGGCATTGTCGCGCGAGGAATGACAAGGGAAGTTGTTTTGGCGCAAACTGCACCACCACCGGAAACTGCAATGCATTTACAATCGCGGTCAGCATGTACCCCTACATCGTCACCGCCACCGCTGCTGCCGCCGCTGCCGCCGCGGGCTACCAGTCGATGGCGCCGACTGGCCAATGGTTTGGCCGTACCTTCACCGGGCCAGGCCGCGAGTCCAAGCAATTGGCACTTACTTACGATGACGGGCCCAACGACCCCCATACCCAGCACTTGCTGGACGTGTTGGCCCGGCACGATCTTCACGCAACGTTTTTTCTGATCGGGCGCTACGTGCAGCAAAGGCCGGACATCGTTCGTGAACTGGTGAAGGCTGGACATGTTGTCGGAAACCACACCTTCACCCATCCTCTACTCACTTTCAAGAGTGCGCAGGGACTCAGGTCGCAGTTCGAAAATTGCGATCGCGCTCTGACCGATGCAGTGGGCGAACACTCCAATCTGTTCCGCCCACCTTTCGGAGGCCGGCGTCCTGCCGTGCTACGCATCGCGCGGCGGATGGGACTGGAACCCATCATGTGGAACGTGACAGGCTACGACTGGAACGCAACCTCCGCCGAGCAGATTGAGCGCAAGGTGGTAAGCCAGGTTCCTGGCGGAAACGTAATTCTGCTGCACGATGGCGGACATCGTGACTTCGGTGCCGATCGTTCGTGCACTGTTACCGCGACGGATCGGTTGATTTCTCGTTTCAAGTCGGAAGGCTATGAGTTCGTGACCATTCCGGGGATGATGTAAAAAGCAGGCTGCAGTTCTCAGATCTCAGCTTGCACTGCCCACGGGCATCGTCGCGAACGCCTGTCTCGCCGCTGCGATCGTGTGATGGACGTCTTTTTCGGTGTGGGCCGCGCTCAGGAATGCCGCCTCGAACTGTGACGGCGGCAAGTACACGCCTCGATCCAGCATGGATCGAAAGAATCGGGCGAAGGCTTTGGTGTCGCACTTGGCTGCCGATGTCCAATCGGTCACTGGACCATTACTGAAGAACCAGGTGAACATGGACCCGACGCGGTTGCAGCAGATTGGTACTCCCGCGTCCTGGGCGGCTGCGGTAACGCCTTCGGTCAACTGTGCACTGCGAAGTTCCAGGCCGGTGTACAGAGTGCTCTTGTGGTTGCGCAGGTAGCGCAATGTGGCGAGGCCGGCGGCCATGGCAAGCGGGTTCCCGGAAAGCGTTCCGGCCTGATAGACCGGGCCGAGTGGCGCGACCAGGTCCATGATTTCGGATGGGCCGCCATACGCGCCCACGGGGAGTCCTCCGCCAATGATCTTTCCAAACGTGGTCAGGTCCGGCAGAATTCCATATCGCTCCTGCGCTCCGCCGAAAGCCAGCCGAAAGCCGGTCATCACTTCGTCGAAGATGAGCACGGACCTTTCGCGTTCGGTAATCTCGCGCAGCGCATCCAGATACATGGGACTCGGCGGCACGCATCCCATGTTGCCGACCACCGGTTCTACGATCACGCAGGCGATCTGCTTGCTGAACTTCTTGAAAGCCAGTTCCAGCGCGTCCGTATCGTTGAATGGAAGGGCCAGCGTCAGCTGGGTGAATTCTTCGGGCACTCCGGCTGAGCCGGGAATCCCCAGCGTGGCGACACCCGAACCTGCTTTCACCAGCAGCGCGTCCGCGTGGCCGTGGTAACAGCCTTCAAACTTTACGATGTACTTGCGTCCGGTGTAGGCGCGGGCCAGGCGGATGGCCGACATGGTGGCTTCCGTGCCCGAGTTCACGAAGCGGATCTTCTCCACCTGGGGAAAGGCCGAGATCACGATTTCGGCAAGATCAGCTTCGGCGGCGGTCGAGGCGCCGAAACTGGTTCCACCTTTGGCGGCCGTGGCAATCGCCTCGGGTACGCCGGGTGGAGCGTGACCGAGGATCAGCGGCCCCCAGGACCCCAC
>Ga0137403_10002934_pt1 | contig 20621 bp, 25 predicted proteins | sample CZOMad2_1_16fung_FD_122057 | JGI IMG/M metagenome (GOLD analysis project Ga0137403, IMG submission 122057) | Vadose zone soil fungal communities from Angelo Coast Range Reserve, California, USA - CZOMad2_1_16fungal (Hybrid Assembly) | ecosystem: Environmental > Terrestrial > Soil > Vadose zone...
CTCAAGCTCGACGACCTCGGCCGCGCCAAGAAGGTGGTCGTGGACAAGGACAACACCACGCTCATCGAGGGCGCGGGCAGCACCAAGGACATCCAGGGCCGCATCAAGCAGATCCGGGCCCAGATCGAGGAGACGACCTCGGATTACGACCGGGAGAAGCTCCAGGAGCGGCTCGCGAAGCTCGCGGGCGGCGTCGCCGTCGTCAAGGTCGGGGCGGCCACCGAGACCGAGATGAAGGAGAAGAAGGCGCGGGTCGAGGATGCGCTGAATGCCACCCGCGCGGCCGTCGAGGAAGGGATCGTGCCCGGTGGCGGCGTGGCCCTGCTACGCGCGTCGGAGGCCCTCGACAGCCTCAAGCTCTCGGGCGACGAGGGCACCGGAGTCATGATCGTGCGGCGTGCCCTCGAGGAACCCATCCGGATGATCGTGGAGAACGCCGGGCTCGAGGCCTCCGTGATCGTCGAGAAAGTCCGGGGCATGGTCCCGGTCACGCGCGGCTTCGACGCCGAGACCAACGAGTACGTCGACATGATGCAGGCGGGAATCATCGACCCCACCAAGGTCGAGCGTGTCGCGCTGCAGAATGCGGCCTCGATCGCGTCGCTGTTGCTCACGACCGAGGCGCTCGTCACCGACAGCCCGGACGACGCCGACCCGGCCACGGCGCACGGCGGGTCGTTCTAGCCGGAGTCATCAGGACCGAGCTCGCCGGCGGCGAGCTCGGTACCTGGCGGCTCAGAGGTTCTTGAACCGGTCGTTCAGCTGCTGGATGCGTGAGCGCTGCCTCGCCTCGTCGTCCAGGCGCAGGGACCGCTTGCGGCTCGCCTCGTCGAGGCTCATGACGTATCGGGCTTCCGCCGACGCGATCCATTTGTCGATCGCCTCGATCCACTGTTCGACATGATCCTCGTCGCTCTTGAACACGACGGAGGCACGGTCGAAGACCACGCGCTGCGGCCGTGGCGACGTGGCGGAGGCGGACGCCTCGCCTGATTGCTTGAAGAACTCCAGCCACTCGGGCGGTGGCGCGACGCTGAGCTGCACTTCCCACTGACTTCCGTTCGTCGTCTCGGGGCCCGTCGTCCGCTTGATGACATCCATCCGGGTGAGCCCTGTGTATTCGGCCATAGGAGTCTCCTTTGCGCGCACGGTCCTATGGAACCCCGCCTCCATCTGTGGCGATAGTGGACCAAGGTCCAATGGCTCACTCGAGCCCGCGCTCTCTATTGACCATCCGGCCGTCCCGGCGCGTGCCGCAGCAGCATCACCGCACGCCCTGCGATCTCGGTCCGGTCGACCACCGACCACGTGCCGGCCGAACCCGTCGTCAGGGTCCGCCAACCCCGCTCGTCGGTCAGAACGTAGAGAGGGTGCGGCGTGTCCAGGAGCGGTTGTAACTCGCGCGTGTCCCGGATCTGCGGAATCGGGCGCCCCAGGTAGAAGTCGTAGACGAGCCGGCCGTGCCGGAAGGCCAGGAGCGCGTCGGTGGCGTTGACCCGCTGCGCCAGTCGCTCCGTGAATCCCCTGACGTCGTAGGTCATGTTGTACTGCCGCACGAAGATGCGTGTCTCGTACGCGAGGACCAGCGTCATCGCCGTCGCCAGCACGGTAAAGGCTGCCCGCGGGCGGACGGCACGGCATGCGAGGTACCCGAGGGCACCCGCGACGAGGAGCACGGCGACGACCGGCAGCGCGCGCCCGAGCGTGGCCGGGATCCACACCGCGAACTCTCCTCGCTGGCGCACCGGGAGCAGGATCACGGTCGCCGCGACCGCGGCGAACGCGACGACCAGCCCGCCATGGCGCCGGAGCGCGGCGGTCAGCGTCGCCGGTCCCCACCGACTCCACAGCCATCCGACCATGAGCGCAAGCGCCGGATACGCGGGGAGAAGATAACGGTCCCGCTTGTGCGCCATCAGGGTCATGACGACGACGTACGCGAGGACCCAGGCGCCGAGGAACCGGAACTTCCGCCGCGTCGGCTCGTCGGCCGATCGCAGGCCGCTCAGCGCCGCGATCGGGACGAAGAGACTCCATGGAAGCGCCGCGACTCCGAGCGGGCCGAGCGCGAAGAAGACCTCCGAGAGGCGCTCCCAACGGGCCAGATGCAGCGCATAGTCCTCGATGACCACGCGCTGCACGAACGTGCCTCCCCCCTGCGCCGCGAAGGCGAACCCCCACGGAGCCCACATGACGACAAGAATCGCGACTCCCATCACGGGTCGGAGCATGCGCAGGCCCCGCACCCCCTGATCGGCGAGCACGAAGGCGCCACACGTCACCAGCGGCATCAAACCCGCCGGCCCTTTCGCGGAGACCGCTAACCCCAGAAAGACGTAGAAGAGCGCGATCCAGCCACGCTGTCGCGCGGGATCGTCGAGGGCGCGCCAGAAGGCCCAGGCGCTCCAGACGATGAAGGCGGCCACCATCATGTCCGCGAGGGCGAGGCGCGCGTGCCAGAAATAACCCGGCGTCGTCGCCAGCACCACGCCGGCCATCAGGCCGGTGCGGGCACCGAAGAGCCGGCGGCCCAGCAGGGCCGTGCCCAGCACCCCGGCCATCGCGCTGAGCGCCGCCGGCAGCGTCGCACTGAACGTGTTGACGCTTCCGGTCAGGAGCGAGACGAGCGCGATCGCCCAGACGAAGAGGGGCGGTTTTTCGAGGTGCACCTCGTCGGCGATCTGGGGCACGAGCCACTGGCCGGTTTCCAGCATCGTCTTGGCCAGGACGGCGTACCGGGCCTCGTCGGGATGGTAGATCGATCGCTGACCGATCGCCGGCAGGAACAGCGCGGCGGCCAGCAGCAGCGGCAAGAGCAACGAGACCGCGACGCCGGGCCAGCCCGAGGCCGCGCGGGGGGCCGTCACCACCGGCTCGCGATCCGGTGCCGGCTCGCGAGGCTCGACACCGACGCCGCCGACGTCCTCGACGACGTGGTAGCGGAGGCGCCGCCGCCCCATCCACGCGACGGCCAGCAAGTCGAGGAAGGCGGCGAACGCGCGGTTGCGGACGGTGAACTTGGACCGGCCGAACCGGCGCGGGCGGTGGTGGACCGGCACCACGACAACCGGATGCCCGGCGAGGCGCAACAGCGTCGGCACGAAGCGATGCATGCCTTCGTAGGGAGGCCAGGCCTCGAGACACGCGCGGCGCATGACCCGCAGGCTGCAGGCGCTATCGACGACGTCCTCGTGCGTGACCCGATTGCGGATGGCATTCGCCACGCCCGAGGAGACGCGCTTGAGCCACGAGTCGTGGCGAATCAGCCGCGCGCCGACGGCGGCGTCGGCGCCGTCCAGGTGCTGCAGCAGGACCTCGAGATCGGCGGGATCGTTCTGCAGGTCGCTGTCCATGGTCGCCAGGATCTCGCCACGCGCGGCACGGAGTCCCGCGACGAAGGCCGCCGTCAAGCCGGTCTGCCGCTCGAAGCGCAGCAAGCGCACCCGCGCGTCGCGCTTGACGAGGCCGCGGAGGATATCCGCGCTGGCGTCCGTCGAGCCGTCGTCGACGAAGATGACCTCGACCGTCGCGCCCAACCGCGGGAGGACCGCCAGCAATTCCTCCCAGAGCACCGCCAGGCTGTCCGCCTCGTCGTGCACGGGGAGCACGATCGAGAAGGACGGCCGCGCGCGCACCGGCGCCTCGCTCACCGCTTCAGGCCCAGCGCGCGTGCGGCAGATAGTGGTCGCACCAGGCGTCGAACATCAGCAGCGCCCAGAGAATCTTGCGGTGATTCCGATGGCCGCCCACATGCTCGGTGATGAGCCGCGCGACCGTGGCCGGCTCGAACAGCCCGCGCGACGCGAGACGGGCGGGCGCGAGGCGCTCGTCGAGCACCGGCCGGAGGGGACCGCGCAGCCAGCTCGCGATGGGCACGCCGAGGCCCTGCTTGCGGCGCGTGATGGTCGTTGCCGGCAGCAGGCCCGCGGCGGCGCGCTTGAGGATGTGCTTGGTCGTCCACCCGCGCAGCTTCAGCCGTGTCGGCATGCGGCCCGCCAGCTCCACGAGCCTGTGGTCGAGCAGCGGCGCCCGGACCTCGAGGCCGGCCGCCATCGTCGCCCGATCGGCGGCGACGAGCGTCTGATCCCCGAGATAGAAGCGCGCATGCTGGTAGATGAGGCGCTCCATCGGGTCCCTGAGCCCCGTCTGCTCGATCGTACCCGCGAGCTCCTCGTAGGCATCGAATGGCGCGAGCGCCTGCCGAGCGGCCGGAGTGAGCAGGTCCGCCTGATCGGCCGGCACCAGCCCGCCGAGCAGGAGCTGGGTGCGCACCGCCGGTGCGTACGGCAGGGCGCGGACGAATTGCTTCAGCAGAAAATCGACGCTGCCGTAGTGCGAAGAGCTCGGCAGCCCATTGACCAGAGCGCCCAGACCGCGGAGCCCGGCCGGGGGCAGCCATCGCTGCAGCCACCGGGCCGGTCGATCGGCGAGGAACGTCGGATAGCCGCAGAAGAGCTCGTCGCCGCCGTCGCCGCTCAACGCGACGGTGACGCTGCGCCGGACCGTTCGCGCCAGCGCGTAGCGCGGCAGGAAGGAGGCGTCCACCAGCGGTTCGTCGAGCAACCCGCCCACCTGATCCATCAGTGCGAGCGCATCACGGACCGAGAAGAGGATCGCCTCGTGGACCGTGCCGCAGTGCTCCGCGACGCGGTTGGCAAACGGACGCTCGTCGTAACCGGGCGCCTCGAAGCCGACGCTGAACGTCCGAAACGGCCGCGGCGAGCTCGCGGCGGCCGCGAGGGCCACCACCGTCCCCGAGTCGATCCCGCCGCTCAGAAACGCGCCGAGCGGCACGTCGCTCACGAGTCGGCTCTGGACCGAGGCTTCGAGTTGCGCCCGGAGCCTCTCGACCCAGTCCGATTCGGTCAGCGAGTGGTCGGGCGCAAAGCGGGCCGTCCAGTACTGCTCGAGCCGGGGCTTGCCCCCAGGGGACACCGTCAGGAAGTGCCCGGGCGGGACTTTCGCGACGTCGGCCAGCATCGAGTGCGGCGCCGGGATGCACTCGAACAGCAGATAGCGGGAGAGGCTCTCGAGGCTGAGCGCTCGGGGCACGTCGGGGCACTCGAGGAGTGCGCGCAGCTCCGAGCCGAAGACGAACGCGGCCGGCCCGGCGTGATAGTAGAGCGGCTTTTCGCCCATCCGATCGCGTGCGAGGAGCAGACGGCGCCGGGGTGCATCCCACAGCGCGAACGCGAACATCCCGTCCAATTCGGTGACGACGGCGTCGCCTGCCTCCTCGTAGGCGTGGACGATGACCTCGGCATCCGAGTGCGTCCGAAACGTGTGCCCTCGACCCTCGAGGCGCTTGCGCAGCTCGGTGAAATTGTAGATCTCCCCGTTGAGCACCACATGCACCGTGTGGTCTTCGTTGGAGATTGGTTGGCGGCCCGTCTCGAGATCGATCACGCTCAGCCTGCGCACACCGAGCGCCATGTGGCTGTCGATGTAGGCGCCTTCGTCGTCGGGACCGCGATGTCGCAGCGAGGCCGTCATTCGCCGGAGGACCTCGCTGCACCCGGCGCGTGGTCCATTGACGAAGAACCCGGTTATCCCGCACATGACCCACAGAATATACGCGCGATCCGTGATCGCCAGCGATCTCCTGGATCGCGTGGGCGACGACGAGGACGCCGAGGGCGCGGCGGCGGGCGGGCGGGCCGCGCCTAGAGCGCCCGCAGAAAGACGACGAGGTCCTTCTTTTCCTCGGGTGTCAGCCGGGTGCCGAGCACCAGGTTGAAGAACTCCACCGTGTCGTCGAGGGTCAAGAGCCGTCCGTCATGAAGATAGGGCGGCGTGTCCTTGATCCCGCGAAGGGGGAACGTCTTGATGGGGCCATCCGCGGAGGCCATCATGCCATTGACCAGCTGGGGTCGGTAGAAACGCTCGGCCTTGAGATCGTGCATCGAATTGTCGGTGTAGTACGGCGGCGCGTGGCACGTCGCGCACTGCGCCTTGCCGAAGAACAGCGCTTGCCCGCGTAGCTCTGCCGGCGTACCCTTCGGCGGGTCGAGCTTCCCGAAGACGTCGAGCTTCGGCGCCGGCGGGAAATCAAGGATCTCCTGGAATTCGCCCATGTCGTGGACCTGACTTCCCCGCTCGAGCATGTTGACGCCTTTCTTTGTGGCGATCACGGGGTCGCCGTCGAAGTAGGCGGCCCGCTGCTCGAACTCGGTGAAGTCCTCGACCGTCTTCAGCGCCCGCTGTGACCCGAAGAGCCGCTGAATGTTCACACCGCGCAGGGTCGGCGTCTCGATCCGATGGCGAAACTCCTGCGGACGAATGTCGCCGACCAGGTGAGCCGCCCCGTTGGTACTGCCGTTCTGATGACAGTCGAAGCACGCGACGCCGAGGCTCGGACGCTCGCTGCGACGATCCGCCGTCAGGTTGAACTGCTGCTGGGCAAACGGCGTGAGCAGCAGTCGCAGTCCCTCGAGCTGCTTCGGGTTCAGGATGCCGTTGAACAGCTCGTAGTAGTTGTCGGTGGTCACCAGCCGGCCCCGCGAGACGTCCCCGAGGTCGGGGCGAGTCGTCAGGTAGATGGGCGCCGGGAACTCCGGGAGGAACCGGTCGGGGATGTCGAAGTCCAGGTCGAAGCGGGTCAGGTCCCTGCCCGTCTGCTTCTTGACCTCGTCGATGAGGAAGCGGGGAAAGACCATGCCGCCTTCGGGATGGTTCGGATGCGGCAACGGCAGGAAGCCGCTCGGGAAGAGTCCCTTCTCGCGGATCTCGGCGGGACTCATCTTCTCCAGCGCCTCCCACGTGGCGCCGGCCGGCAGCTTGACGCGGACGCCGTCCTGGATCGGCTTTCCCCGACTCATCGTGACGCCGGCGGCGGGACGATCGCCAAGGTCGTAACGCGCGCCGAGCAGCTCCATCTGGCGCTTCATGACTTGCGCCTTCGCTCCGCTCATCTTTGAAAAGATGGTTCGAAAGTCGTCCTCGTTGACCGACAGATAGCTGGACGCGGGCGGATCGGCCTTCGCGCCCTGGACTTGCATGCCGAGAACGCCGGCCGTCATGCCCATCACTACCAGCGCAGCGACTGCGACGACAACCTTCCATCCTCGATGCATCGGCCCCTCCGGTTGCGAGCGGTGAGTGTTCCTCGAGCCTCAGGCCGGCTCGTGCTCGTTGGCGATCAACGGTGTGCCCACGAGATGCTCGCCGACGAACCAGATCTGCCTCTCGTTGGTCCGGATCACGTCGCGTATCGGCAGGTCGTTGGTGGCGTCAACTCGGGTACGTCTTGCTCATGATTCGTCATGCCTGGTGAAGACGGTCCGCGTCGGCGCGCGACGTTCGGACGGCAGCGACACGACCCCGCGATGGAGGAAGTCGCACATGATCCGGTTGCCGATCGCCCAGTCGTCCGCGCGGCTGTCGACGTGGTGGGCACACATGTCGCCGGCGCCCGACGTGGGGTAGCCGCACTGGACGCACAGGCTCATGGCCGCTCAGAGATCCGTCTGATCGGCGTTGACGAGGTCCTTGATGGTCTCTTCGCCCTCGCCATCCGCGACCAGCAGCAAGATGTACACGCGATCCCCGACGACGCGCGCATCCCGCACCGCCACCAGAGTCGGGGCGAACGCGATCGCGTGCTGAAGGACGTCGTGGACGGCGGCATTCAGCGCGTCCTCGAGCTGCGTGTCGTCGTCGGCGCTCGCCGCCGGGATCGACGTGGTGATTTGCGCGACGTACGCGCTCGCAGGCGTCGCCCATGCCGCGAGCCCCAGGGCGATCAGCACCGTCACCAGGCTTTTCATATCGGTCGCCTCTTCATGATCAGTCGTCTCGTATCGAGGTGGCCATGACGCGATCTCCCTCAGCCGGGATGATTCCCATGACCGTCACTGAGTCGCCCGTCGTCAGCCGCATGTACTCGTCCTGGCTCGCCTGCGAGAGGTCGATCCTGACGGGGGCGGTGCCGCTCGCGTATGGGGCGACGACCATCGTCTGCCCGGCCACCCACAGCACGCGTCCCGCGATGACCACACCCACTTGCGCGGAGCCGACGTCGACGCGGAGCGCGAGCATGCAGGCGGCGGCCACGACCGCCGCTGCGAGCGCCTTGCCGAATGTGCGCCGGCTCATGACCGAAGAGCGACCGGGCCGCGATCGGCCGTCTCGCGCGCCGGCGGAGCCATGAACTCGGGGCCGACGGGATCGGTGACGAGCTCCGCCAGGAGGCGATCGATCGTCGCGCGTGTCTCGTCGTCCAGGCGCCAGCCGAGCACGTCGTCGATCGGCGCGAGCTGATCCGGGCGGCGTGCGCCCCACAGCGCGATGGTGGGCCCCTGGTCGAGGATGAAGCGGATGGCGAGGGCAAGCACGCTCTTGCCATAACGCTCATGGGCGAGCCGATCGAGCGCGGCGACGGCCGCGAGATATTGCCCGTAGCGGCGGGGCTGGAACTTCGGGTCGGTCTGGCGAAGGTCGTCGCCGAGAAATCTGGTGTCGCGCCGCATACGGCCCGACAGCAGCCCGCGGCACAGCGCGCCGTACGCGAGCACGGTGAGACCGCGCCGCCAAGCGTACGGCAGGACGCCGGTCTCGATCGCCCGCTCGAACAGGTTGTACGGTGACTGCACGACGTGCAACGGGGCGACCGCCCGGAAGGTCTCCATCTGCTCGGGCGAGAAGTTGCTCACGCCGATGGCTCGGATCGTCCCGCGCTCGAAGAGTCGGCCCAGCTGCGCTGCCGTCTCTTCCACGGGAACGAGCGGATCGGGCCAGTGCACCTGATAGATGTCGATGTAACTCGTCCGCAGCCGTCGCAAGGAGTCCTCGATCTCCGTGCGGATCCGTACCGCAGAGGCGTCGCGGTAGACGGCTCCGGCGTGCCACCCGAGACCGACCTTGGTCGCGATCAGCACGCGCTCGCGCGCGCCCTGCTCGGCGATGGCCTGTCCGACGAGCTCCTCCGATCTCCCGAAGCCATAGGCCGGCGCGGTGTCGATCAGCGTGATACCCAGATCGAGCGCCGTCCGGATCGTCTTGACGGCCTCGGCGTCGTCCCTGCCACCCCACATCCAGCCCCCGATCGACCACGTGCCGAGCCCAATGCGCGAGCTCTCCACCCCAACGCCCCGTATCAACTTCCGCTCCATCACCTTCTGCTCCATCAGTCTCGCCGCCCTCCGATCGCGCATCTAACCCTCGCATTTGAGACGTCGACGTGGGGGCAAGGGTTGCGCTCGGTTCGCCCACCCGACCAAAGTCGGGCCCGGGAACCAAAGTGCCGTCGCCGTCGTCTGAAGGGCATGGACAACTCGAAGCGTCGTGCGAAGCTCCTGCTGGAGGCCGAGCTCGCCGCGGTCGGCGAGCGACTGCAGGCCGAGGCCAGGGTGCCGAGCGCCAGTCTGGCGGGCGGCGACTTCCTCGACCTCGCCCAGGGCCTCGAACAGCAGGAGCTGGCGCGCCTCAGCGCGTCCCGCCTGAGTGAGCGGGCGAAGCGCCTGCAAATCGCGCTGAGCCGCGTCTCCGATGGCGAATACGGCATCTGCGCGGAGTGCGGGGCGTCGATCGCGCCGGCGCGGCTCGGTGCCATTCCCGACGTGACCACGTGCGTGGCGTGTCAGGAGCGGCTCGAGCGCGCCGCTCACTGAGCCCACGGCGACGGGCGCGACCGATCTCAGCCCGCTCGTGGTGTTCGACGGGCTTCCCGGCGCCTGTTCTCGCAAGATCAGGATAGCGGGCGGGTAACCAGGCATGCCGGCCCGTCGTCACAACGCCAGGAGGTTGACATGCGCATCCGTCACGTTCTCGTTTTCGCCGCTGCGCTCCTGACGCTGTCCGGGTGCGCGGCCATTCGCCGGCATGAGGCCGGCAGCACCGAACAGTTGCTGGCCGCGGCGGGATTCCAGACGCGACCCGCCGACAATCCCGAGCGGGTTCACGACCTCGCCGTCATGCCACCGCTCAAGATCGTCGCGCGAAACCAGGACAACGACGTCAGGTACACGTTCGCGGACCCGTACAAGTGCCGCTGCCTCTACGTCGGCGGATCCAAGGAGTACCTGGCCTATCAGCGCCTGGTGACGGAGCAGCAGATCGCGCAGGAGCGGCTCTGGGCCGAGGAGGACAGGATGAACTGGGGCCTGTGGGACCCGTGGTACTGGCGATGAAAGTCCTCGGGTTCGGACTCGCGCTGATGCTGATGGCCACCGGGGCGTCGGGCCAGGATCAGCGGCCACCGGCGCCCGAGGCGTTTCGCGTGAGCTGGGAGCAGGAGACGGATCCCGTGAGCCCGCGGATCGAGGGGCGGGTCCATAACGACTCGCGGTTCCGGGTCACCGACGTGCGACTGCAGGTGGACGGCCTCGACGCCGGCAGCCGCCCGGTAGGCCGGACATTCGCGTGGGCGTTCGGTGACATCGCGCCCGGCGAAGACACGTCCTTCGTTATCGAGGCGGTGCCGGGTGCCGTGACTTATCAAATCACTGTCGTCTCGTACGACGTCGTGTCAGGGCCGATGCCTCTCGAACCTCGCTGAAGCAGGACACCTCAGGAGATAGGTGAGACACCGATGAATCGATGGAGATCGCCGGTCTTTGCGGTAGCAGTGTTACTCGGCGCCGCCCTCGCGACACCGTGGCCAGCCCGATCTGTCGCGGCCGAGGGCGAGCCGCCGGTCGCGAATCAGGAGTCCGGGCCCCGACTTGCCGATCGCCTCTTCCGCGTGGAGTGGACCGCGGGGGGCAGCGGCCAGACAGAGTCTCGGATCATCGGGTACGTCTACAACGACTCCCGGCAGGATGCGGTGAATGTTCGGCTTCGAATCAGCGAGCTCGACGCCTCGGGTCGCACCGTCAGGAGCGTGATCAAGCCGATGGGAGATCCCGTTCCGGCGCTGGGCCGGGCCTCCTTCGACCTCGAGGTGGCGGGCGCGAGCGCGTCCTACCAGGTGGCCGTCGAGTCGTTCGGCCTCATGGATGATCCGTGGGCGACGAGGACGACGGAGCAGCTCCTGGCGGCTGTCGGCTTCCAGATGAAGCTCGCCGATACGCCGGAGAAGCTCGCCAATCTGCGGACCCTGACGCCGCGGAGGACACTCATCCCACAGGCGCAGGACGACCGCGTGTACTACATCTATGCTGACCCGGATCTCTGCGAGTGCCTGTACGTCGGAACCTCCGCACAGTACCAGCGGGCGCTTCAGAAGAGTCTCGAGACCGACCAGTTGATCGCAATCCAGCAGCAGCCCATCGTGTGGGGCTTCTGGGGAACGTGGCCCGGGTTCTGATCCGCTGAGGACAGCCAGTCGTTGTTCAGGTATTGCTCGCCGGTAATCCGTTATAATTCAGACGGATGGTCGACTCGGCGCGCCGGCGAGTGCTCATCGTGGACGATGAACCGTTGGTGTTGGAGATTCTCAGCGAGCACTTCGAGATCGACTACGACGTGGAGATCGCGCTCAACGGTGTCGATGCGCTCAACGCGGTCCGTCGCCAGCGACCCGATGTGGTCCTCCTCGACGTCAAGATGCCCGGCATGAGCGGCGTCGAGGTGCTGAAGGCCATCAAGCAGCTCGACGATTCGATCGCCGTGATCATGGTCACCGCCAACGAGCAAGTGGCGCTCGCCGCCGAAGCGCTCAAGAGCGGCGCCTTCGGTTACGTGCCAAAGCCATTCGACTTCCGCTTCCTCGACCACACCCTCACCGCCATCCTCAACCGTCCCACGGGTGATGACAACACCGCTCACGGGAAGGGGTCGGTGTAACGTCTCGAGCCGTCTTTGCCGATGACGTTTCCCGTCATCCGCGTGCCGATTTGGTCTCGGGAGGGTCGGGGAGACGCTCGGCGGTTCGTATTCTTTGTCGACACTTGGCCTCGCCGTTCGAGAGTGGTATCGGCCTTGCTCCGATGGCGCGGCATGCGAATGACTCGATCACGCCTATTGTTCATCATCCTCCTGCCCGCGTTGCTCCTCGCCTGGTATGTCGGCGACATCCTGGGACTGGAGGGGTGGATCGCCTGGCTCGCGAACCAGCCGGGCGTGACGACGGCGTTTCGACATCCGGAGAGTGGCCGAAGCGATGCGCTGACCACGCTCATCTCGTTCTCGCTCTTGACGCCCATCGCCCTCTGCCTCCTGCTGGTCATCCTCGTGCTGTTGGTGAAAGCGCTCGAGGCCGTCTTCGTTCCCCTGCGGGTTCCGATGTGGCTGTCGACGCCGGTGGTCGCGGGGGCCTTCATCTACGGCATGTACACGACGAGCCCATCATGGCTGCCGATGTCGCTCTATGCTCTCGGTATCGTCGCGCGCGCCTACCTCGTGTACTCCTACGGCCAGGTGCCGCTGCCGCACTGAGCGGCACCCTTCACCGGTCCGTACCTCGCCGAGCACCCGTGGACGCCGATGGACGACGCATGCGCCTGCATGGAGTTTGCGAATCTCTCGGGGTCCGACCGCCATCCCACTGCGCAGGAGGAGCCGCAACATGAGTCCGAGCCGGGATCACGGAGTGGCCGAGACGATCCACCTGACCGAGCAGAACTTCGATGAGGCGCTGGCCGCAGCCCGGGGTCTCGTGATGGTCGACTTCTGGGCGGCGTGGTGCGGTCCGTGCCGGGCGATCGCGCCGGTCCTCGAGCAGATCGCCGAAGCCTCGGAAGGCCGGGTGACGCTGATGAAGGTCAACGTCGACGAGAACCCCGGGCTGGCGGCTCGGTACGATATCCGATCGATCCCGACGGTCCTGTTCGTGAAGCAGGGCACGGTCGTCGACCGGATCGTCGGTGCGGTACCCAGGGCGCTGGTGCAGGACGTCGTGAACGCACGAGCCGCCTAGCATGCGAATCGCCGTGCTCGGATCGGGCGGGATCGGCGGATATTACGGCGCGCTTCTCGCGAAAGCGGGGCACGACGTCTCGTTCATCGCGCGTGGCGCGCACCTGGAGGCCGGACGAGATCGCCCAGGCCGTGCTCCATCTCGCGTCGGATGACGCTGCGTGGACGACCGGGGCGATCCTGACGGTCGACGGCGGAATCATGGCGCAGTAGGCGCTCGCCTGGAAGGACAGGGCGCCGGGCTGTCGTTTTACGTCACCGTGGTGACCACTCGGCACATACCCGAGCCCAGCCTCGTCGACTAACCCGCCGACTTTGCTGCTCGTGCGCCGTGGCGCGGCCTTTGCTGCAGACCCCACGGCAGCATCCATTCCCGAGGTCCTCTCAACCGGAGGCGCTGCGTGATAGAACGCCGTCGTTGGCCGCGCCGGCAGGTCGCTTGGTCAGCACGGCTGTTGATCGGCGGCGGGAAAGCGATCGCCGCCAAGGCGATGGACGCCAGCCTCCACGGACTGCGACTCGCTCTGGGCGAGGACGCTCTTGCCTCTGGCGCGATTCGTCAGGGCGAGACCTGCGCTGTGGAGGTTCACGTCCCCCACAGCGAAGCAAGGTTCGTCCGGCAGGCCGAAGTTCGTCACGTCAGCGAGCATGGCATCGGGCTGATCATCACCGAACCCCTGCCGGCGGTGCTCGTGCCGTCGCTCAGGGAGACGGTGACCGATACGACGGCCGCATCGCCGCCGGCGAGCAACGGCGACAGGACCTCGATAATGTTGCGACTGCGGTCACTCGCCTTGGCGCTGCGCCGGCGCTGAGCGTCCACCGACCTCATGGGAGTCATCCGCGCGGCGGCGCCGATCGATCAGCGGCTCAATGCCGACGCGGCAAGATGCTCCAGGTATCTGAGATCGAAAGGCTTCGGAAAATAGCTGAAAGCCCCGCACTTGATGGCCTCCGCCGCGAGGGAGGTATTGGCCTTCGCGGTGATCGCGATGACCGGGACGGTCGGGTCGAGCTGCTTCATCGCCTTCAGGACGTCCATCCCGTTGATGCCCGGCATGGCGATATCGAGGAAGATGAGATCGGGATGCGTGGCGCGGACCAACTCGAGCGCCCGCCTGCCGTCGCGGGCCGATGTGACGTCATAGGTCGTCGCCAGGTGTTCCTGAAGAATGTCGATGATGTCCTGCTCGTGATCGACCACGAGGATCCTTCGCCGGGGCGACTCACTCGCGGGCATTGGTGGCCATCATACCCCGATGGCCGAGGTGTGCGGGGAGTAACTCGGCGGCGGGCTGGCCGCCCACGATAGACTTTCGGCAACCCTCCGCCATGACCGCTCCCCCACAGCGTCCTCTCGAGGGCCTGACGATCCTCGTCGTCGACGACCACCGCGATACCGTCGACATGCTCCGGGAGTACCTCGACGCCGCCGGTGCGACGGTCGTCGGCGCCGATGGTGCCAAGGCAGCGCTCGCGTTCGCGCAGGCCCATGCGCTCGACGCCGTTCTGGTCGACGTCAGGATGCCCGGTGAAGACGGGCACTGGTTCCTGCGAACCTTGAGAGCCTCGCGGGTGCTGGGCGTGGCGCAGATGCCGGTATTCGCGATCAGCGGGGAGCGTCACGATGCCCCGCCGTCGGACAGCGGCTTCGCGGGCTACTTTCTCAAGCCCGTTGACCTGGACGTGCTGGTCGCGACGCTGTCGCCGCTACCGCGCCGAAGCCTCTGATCTCACCGCGTGAGTGATGGCCGCCGCCGCCGGCACGGAGCTGCCCTGGATCGAGGGTTCCGGCCGCCGAGGCCACGCCGTCAGGCTGCCCCCGTGCGCGGTCAGCCGGCCCGACCGGTATTTATATGTACCCGCATGAACCTGCCGCCCGGGTGGAGCCGTCTCAACGACACGACCACAGCAGTGTCGAGGAGGCCGAGAGATGAGCCATCGCGGCGCTCGGATCCACACATGACGATCGCGGCTGCCGGTGCCGAGGTCGCCCGGTCAGGGGCGGTCCCGCGCCTCGACCCCCGGACCCGGATGCTCCTGGAGGCCTCGATCCCGGGCACCCTGCTGCGCCTCGCCGCTCCGAACGTGTTGGTGATGCTGGTGCAGGCGGCGGTGGGACTCATCGAGACGTACTTTGTCGGCAAACTCGGCACCGACGCGTTGGCCGGCGTCACCCTCGTTTTCCCGGTCCTGATGCTGATGCAGATGATGTCGGGCGGCGCCATGGGCGGCGGGATCTCGTCGGCCGTCGCCCGCGCCCTCGGCGCCGGCCGCCGGACCGATGCCGACGCGCTGGCCTTCCACGCCCTCATCATCGGCGTCGTCTTCGGGCTGGGCTTCACGCTCGCCGTCCTGGGCGGCGGTCCGTGGCTCTACGCGGCGATGGGCGGCCGCGGGGCCTCGCTGGTGGCGGCGCTGACCTACTCGAACGTCATCTTCTCGGCGGCGGTCCTGGTCTGGGTGTTCAACTCTCTCGCCAGCGTGATTCGCGGCAGCGGCAACATGGCGGTGCCCGCCATCGTGACGTCGGCCGGGGCCGCGGCGTTGATCCCGCTCTCGCCCTGCCTCATCTTCGGGTGGGGCCCGTTCCCGCGCCTCGGGGTTGCCGGAGGCGCGGTAGCGGTGGTGGCCTACTACCTGGTCGGAACGATCGCCCTGCTGCTCTACCTTCTGTCGCGGCGCAGTGTCGTGCGCCTGTCGGCGCGTGCGCTGGCTCTTCGCTGGCCGCTGTTCCGCGACATCCTGCGCGTGGGAATCGTTGCCGCGCTCGTGACGGTCACGACGAACCTCACGATCGCGATCACCACCGGTGTGGTCGGCCGCCTGGGACCCGCCGCGATCGCCGGCTACGGCACCGGCGCACGCCTGGAGTATCTCCTGGTGCCCCTCGTCTTCGGCTTGGGCGGTCCCCTCGTGGCCATGGTGGGCACGAACATCGGAGCGGGCCAGCGCGAACGCGCGTTGCGCGCCGCCTGGACCGGGGCAGCGATCGCCACCGGGCTTTCGGAGGCCATCGGGCTCGCGGCGGCGGCGGCACCCCGTGCGTGGCTTGGCCTCTTCGACCGGGACCCCGCCATGCTCGACGCGGGGTCACGGTATCTCCACGCCGTCGGTCCCTTCTATGGCTTCTTTGGGCTCGGCCTGGCGCTCTACTTCGCCTCGCAGGGCGCGGGCCGCGTGCAGTGGCCGCTGCTCGCGAACCTGACGCGGCTGGCGATCGCGGCGGGCGGCAGCTGGCTCGTCCTGCACTCGACCGGCGACCTGTCGCACGTCTTCCTCGCGCTGAGCGTCGCGCTGACGGCGTTCGGGCTGATCAACGCGGCGGCGGTGGCGGCGGGCGTCTGGTTCGGCCCGATCCGATGGCCCGTGCTTCGCCACGTTCACGCGCCCGCCCGGCATTCAATCTGATCCGTGGCCTGCGACGAAGCGCTACTCCCACGGCCGCATCTTCGGGTCGATGCCGCCGAGTCGATCAACCTTGACGCGCACGATCAGGCGCTTCTCGCCGGGTTGGCGGTACGGGTACTTGTCCACCCCGAGGAACCGTTTCGCGAGTTTGTCGGCGTGGGCGTCGGCTCCGGTCTCCGTCACCGTCGCGGTGCCGTTGAGAAGGAGATAGGACTGCGGTTCGGTACGATTCTGAACCGAGATGATGATCCGAGGGTCGCGCTGGAGGTTCTGTGGCTTCTTGCGCCCTTCCGCCGTGTTGAACAATGCCTCATTGCCCTCGACGTCCATCCAGACCATCGTCACTTGCGGTCGCCCATTCGGGTTGAACGTGATGACGTGACCGTACGCCTTGTCCTCCAGCACTTTCTTTACCGACTCCGGCAACGCGATAGGCATGACGCCCTCCAGGCTCAGGGTTTGGTTGTGGATTCTCTCCGGATGGCCGATGGCGGGTCCGACGCACTGCTCATGTCGACTCCCTCCGTCACCATTGGCGCTCGAACCGTCACGCCGGGCACGTGAGCCGGCTCGCGGTCAGCCTCCGAGGCCCTTCGCCTTGTAGACCGGCGTGGCCCGAGGGCCGGAGAGGAACTCGATCAAGGCGTTGGCGGCGCCGGGTTCCGGCACCCCGGTAGCGAGCCCGACCGAGAAGATGGTGACGGTCTGGAGCTCCGCCGGCAGTGGGCCGACGACCTCGACGCCAGGCACGGCCATGAGCTCGGGAATCTGCGCCGCAGCGAGATCGATCTCGCCCGCCGCCAGCATCTCTCCGGCTTTCGTGCCGGTGTCCTTGTACTTCGCCCTGACCTGGTCGGCGATCCCGAGTCGCTCGAGGACGCGGGCGAACGCCACGCCCGAGGCGCCCTCCCGCGAATAGCCGACCGACTTCGCGGCGAGGACCGCGGCTTTCAAGGTCTCCGGCGTGCCGATGTCGGGCTTGGGCGCGCCGGCCTTCACCGCCACACCGACGCCGGACCGCGCGACGTCCTTCTTGCTGTCGGTCACGACCTTCCCCTGCTTCGTCAGGTCGTCGATGATGGGAGCCGTCAGGATCAGCACGTCGGCCGGCGCGCCCTCCAGGAACTTCGTCTTGAGGACCGCGGCGAGGCCGTAGGTGACGACGACCCGATGACCGGTGGCCGCCTCGAATTGCGCGAAGAGCTCCGGCGTGGCCGGTTGCATCCCGACGGTGCTCAGGACCTTGATCTCGGCGGCCTCGGCGTGGGCCGATGCCAGAAGAGCGACGAGCGTGAGTCCAAGCCATGTGGCGAGCGTGACACGCGCTTTCATGCATTCCTCCCAGGGACGCGGGAGCCGGGAAACCCGGGGCGCCTCTCGTTCCCCTACTTTGCCAGGGCGTCGCGCATACGCGCCAGCGCCGACCCGTAGATGTGCTCGGGCCGCACCACCATCGCAACGCGCTTGTCGGTGGCCGCGATCCGGTCGTACTGCTCCCAGTCCGCGCTGCGCCGCCGGGTGGTGGCGCTGAAGATGTGACGCCGGGCCACTCGGAGTATCTCAGGATCGCTGTTGCCGGAATGGACGAGCTCGGCTTTGCCCTCGAAGACCAGGAACCCTGACCACCAGTCGACGTGCGACACCAGGACGGAGCACCGAGGATCGCGCACGAGATTCTTGAACTTCGCCCGCGTCTCCGTAATGGAGATGCCGACGCCACCGTCACGCGGGTACACCGTCACGATGCTGAGCTGCGGCATGCCGTTACGCCTGAACGAGGTCAGGACGCCCTGGGGATTGTCATGGAGGAACTGCTCGATCTGAGGCGGCAATAGGGTCGGCGTCGCCATGGCGTGACCTACCGCAGCGCGCCGCGATGGGAGAAGCGCGTCTCCTGGCTGGTGATGAACTCGAGCAGCGCCGCCTGCCCGCTCTCGGTGGCCTCTCGCGCTCGCGCGAAAGCGCCGGCGATGTCCTCGGGCCGCTCGACCCGCTCGCTCCAGCCGCCCATGGCGCGCCCGAGATCCGCGTAGCGCCCGCCGATGTTGCGTGCGCCGTACTTGTCGTGCGACACGACGAGGTGCGGAATCTCGATGGCCATGGCCGAGTTGTTGAGCACGACGGTGAGGATGGGAATCCCGCAGCGCACGGCCGTCTCGAAATCGAGGCCCGTCATGCCGAACGCGGCGTCGCCCATGAAATTGACGCAGAGCTTTTCCGGGGCGGCCAGCTTGGCGCCGATGATGAGGCCGAGCCCGGTGCCGAGCGCATGTGACTTGCCCCAGCCGAGATAGCTGCGAGGCGGGGCGGCGCGGTAGAAGGGCAGGAGCTGGTCGCGCGGGCTCCCCGAGTCGTGCGTGACGATGGCGTCGCGGGGGTCGACCGTACACATGAACTCGGCGATGACCCGGTACGGGTTGATCGGGACTTCGGCCGAGCCGAGCGTGGGCGTCCACTCGGCAAGCCATGCCGCGCGGACGCACTCGAGCTCGGCGCGTACGCGTTCTCGTCCGGCGGGGCGGCCGCCCTGGACCTTGATGGCCTCGATGAACTGGCGCAGCACGAGTCGCGCGTCGCCCAAGAGCGGGTAGTCAGCCGCGTAGTTCTTGTTGAGGTCGCGCTCGTCGTTGGTGGCGTGGATGAGCGTCTTGCCGGCCGGGATACTCGCCGCCATCCCGTGGCGGGTGAAGCTACATCCGATGCCGAAGACCACGTCGGCCTCGCGGAGATAATGCAAGGTGGGTCCGCTGACGGCCGGGCCACCGGTGCCGAGCGCGAGCGGGTGATCCTCGGGGAACGCGCTCTTGGCTTCCATCGTGGTCATCACCGGAGCCGCGAGCAGGTCGGCAAGCTCGAGCAGATCATCCGATGCCTCCGCGTAGAGCACGCCCTGGCCGGCGTGAATCACCGGCCGCCGCGCCTCGCGAAGCACCCGGGCGGCAGTCTCGACATCACGGGCATTGGCGCCGGCCGACGTCACCTTGACCGGGCGGTACGCCTCGATCAGCGCGTCGGGCACGTCCTCGTTCAGGATATCGGCCGGAATCTCGACCATCGCCGGGCCCGGGCGGCCCATGCGCATCAGGCTGATGGCCCGGCGCATGACGTCCGCGACCTGAGTACCCACAGTTATGGTCTCGACGGACTTGGTCACGGACGCGTAGGTGCGCGCCGAGCTGAACAGTGGGAAGACCTGGGCACGATCGCGCGGGTGCCCGAGCGGCAAGAGCAGCATGGGCGTGGAATCGGAATACGCGGTGGCGACGCCTGGGAAGGCGTTCTCGGCCCCGGGGCCGTACTGCATGCAGAAGACGGCGAGCGTTTTTCCGTTCTTCACCCGCGCATAGCCGTCGGCAATGCCTACGCCCACCCGTTCCTGGCGGCAGAGCACAGGCCGAATGTCGGCCTTGGCTGCGGCGTCGATCAGTGACGTGGTTGGATACGCGCTCAGGAACTCGGCGCCCTCGATCTTGAGAATGCGGGCGATGGCATCGACGACTCTCACGCTTGGCGCTCCTTTAGCCTCTCGGCTCCGCGAGGAAGACCGGGATCTGTCGTGTGGTCTTCGCCTGGTATTCCTCGTACGGCGGATACGCCGCCACGGCGAGCTTCCACAGTCGCGCCCGCTCGGCCTCGTCGGTGACCTCGCGGACCCGCATCGCGTGGACGGCGGTGTGGTCGCGCAGCTCGACCGCGGGGTTGGCGCGCAGGTTGTACACCCAAACAGGGTTCTTCGGCATTCCTCCTAACGAGCCGACGAGGACGTAGTTGGCGCCGTCCTTGACGCGCATCAGCGGTGTCTTGCGAATCGCGCCGGTCTTGTTGCCGGTATGCGTCACGATGATCACCGGCAGCCCGGTGTCGCGGAGCGTGGTGCCTTGCTTCCCACCGCTCCGCTCGTAGAGGTCGACCTGATCGCGCACCCACTGCCGGGGGCTGGGGATGTAGTCGGACATGGAGATTCCTCCCACGAATTCGTGACGTAGCATAGCCGACCACGACGACTGACGCTCTACGTACTACCGAACGTGTCCGCCTGAGTGTCGCCGAGACCCGCGCGCTTTCCGAGCGCGCCATGTGCGGCGCCCAGCGCCTGAAAAAGGTGAAGACGATCGATGCGTGCGGTCTTCCGCCGCGAGTCGCGCAACGTCTAGGATGCGTCGGCCGGTACTTCAGCGAGCAGACGGCCGAAGGCCGGCAGGCGGTCGCCGCTGTTGAACGCGCGCAGCATCGCCCAGATCGACGCCTGATTCGTGGTCACCACGGGCTTCTTGAACTCTCGCTCCCAGGAGGCCACCGAGGACATCGTCGGGAAATTGCCGCCAGGCACCACGAAGACCTCGATCTCCGGCCGATCGATCCGGGCGAATGCATCGCGTGCGTGCTGTGGGCCGAGCTGGCCGATCGCATACGCG
>Ga0137403_10002936_pt1 | contig 20606 bp, 18 predicted proteins | sample CZOMad2_1_16fung_FD_122057 | JGI IMG/M metagenome (GOLD analysis project Ga0137403, IMG submission 122057) | Vadose zone soil fungal communities from Angelo Coast Range Reserve, California, USA - CZOMad2_1_16fungal (Hybrid Assembly) | ecosystem: Environmental > Terrestrial > Soil > Vadose zone...
GGTCCTCCTACCTCAAAGTGTGGCAAGAGCGACAGGTTCCTATCAGAGCTCTGCTGAAAGCCGGCGGTACCTCTGGATACTTACTTTCACATTAGCGGCGCTATCTGTATTTTTAATCTACAGCGTCCGCCATCAGACCAAGCTCAACTGGACTGCGCCAATCTGGCTTGCAGCGATGCCTCTGCTCGCCTGGGACATGGTGCCGCGCCCGGGTGAGATCGCAGGGTCGTTGGCGAAATTAATTCGACGATTGTGGATGCCGACTATCATCGGTCTCCTCATCATCCATGGTGCGTCGTTCTATTATATTTCGTTGGGATTACCAGGCACCGGCCCCCTGTCGCCGAAACGTCTTTTCGGGCCGTGGCGTCTACTAGGCGAGAAGGTAGAAGCAATTGAGACAGTGATCGAGGCTCAGACCAAGTCTGAACTGATCGTCGTAGGAATGGACAGGAACTTCATTTCAAGTGAGCTGAGTTTTTACGATCTCGTGGATAATGACGGAGCCATGAATACAGGTGGGCCGCATTTTTTTGGCGGGCGCAGCCTCATGTGGGCTTTCTGGTTACCCGCGCCCGCAGCACTGGGAAGGAATTTTCTCATGGTCGATTTCAGTCGCCAGAGACTCGGCGTCAATGCCGCCTGCATAGTCATGCGGGAAATACGTGAGCAGTCGGCTGCCGTCCGGCGCCTGCCACCAGAAGAGTTTGTATGGAAAGGTGGTGAATTCGTGAGCCCACAGCAGTTTCTGGGTAACGAAATAATCGATGCCGGATTTTTTGTAGATCTGCGGCAGCTGGGCGTTGTAGCCAAAGGAATCGGGGTTCCAACCGATTTTCACGTCCACGCCGAACTTCTTTTTGAAATATTGTTTGCCGATCAGAATCTGGCGGGTCAGCGATTCGCCCCCGGGCATGTTGAGGTCGGGTTCGACCCACATGCCGCCGACGATTTCCCAACGGCCCTCCTTGACGCGCTGCTGAATTTCCTGGAACAGCTGGGGATACTTTTCTTCCATCCATTCATAGGCGCGGGCCGTGGACGCGGTGTAAGTGAACGTCGGATATTCGTGCATCATGTCGAGCGCGCTGCGGAAGGTGTTGTGCACCAGCTCGACAGTTTCGGTCCACGGCCAGAGCCAGGCCATGTCGATGTGGGAATTGCCGACGGCGCGAATTTTGAATTGCCGTACCCAGGATTGCAGCGCTTGCAAGTGGTTTTGTGCTGATTGGAGCGAAGCATCAAAGCCAGCCTGGTCTCCGGCGTTCAGTTTGGAGAAATCAATGGCGGCGACCGCGGAGTCGAATTGCTTCTGGCGCTTAGGATCGGGATACGCACGCAGAATTGGTTGCAGAGACAGAATTTCCAGCTGTAGCAACGCGGGATCGGGGCGAGTGGCAGGAGGTTCGATCAGAATTTCGCTTCGGACGAGTTTTCGCGGTTGATCGCCGACCTCCAGACGCACTGCAACTAGAAACCGTTGGCCGGGTTGAGCGTTGGTGGTCAGCGAAACCGGTTCGAGCGTGTCGGCGTTGCCACGGTAGATGCTGTAGTTGTTCGAATAGATCGACAGCATGGTCATGCCGTCGCCTTGCAGGTCCATGGCGAATTTCAGGTTTGCGGCGCGGACGTCGTATCCATTCACTTTCTGGGGAACCGTGAACCAGCAGCGAAACACCTGCGCGCCGCTTTCGAAATTCGCTCCCAAGGAAATCGGTTTCCACGCCGAGTCGTCCAGCGATCCATCTTCCGGATGGGCGACGTCAGCGTGCCACCTGCAATCCGATAGCGGTAATTTCGTCAGCGACAGCAGCTTGTTAGCAACCTCTGTATAGCGATCGGGTGGTTTGGATTCTTGGGCGAGACCGACCGATGGGGCGACCACCCAAACGATTAGCGCGAATGCGATTGCCGCAAGGGACGTGCGCAGATATTTCTGCGTAGCGGCTGCCGGGCCGGCGAATGCATCTTTCATTCTTTCTCCATTCGTCCGCCGTCGCCTCCGAAGCGTTCTCTTCTTGCCGACGCCAAGTAACCTATTAATTCCAAACCAGAGTTGCGATCGAATTGTCTTCTAGAGCAACTGCGGCTGAACTGAGCCCCTGACAAACCTGAATGGTTCGTGCAGCTCCAGTGTTGGTGAGCACCAGCACTTTTTGTCCCCCAGGATTTTCTACCGCAACGTGGCCGAGGTTGGTCGCTTCGCTGTAGGACTCAAAACGCCGGGCACCTCGCCGCATGGCGCGGGAGAAATGCGCCAGCGCCCAATATTGGCCACTACGAATAACTTCCTGGGTTCGGGGATTGATAATGACGATGCCTCCGCAGGGATAGGGGCCGATATTGGGCTTACCGTTTTCGTCGGTGGCGATGTTCCACGCCGCGGCGGAACGGCACCAGTTATTCAGCACGGTGGTATAGACGGTACTCCACTTGGTCCAGTCATCCTGGTAATGCGGGTCATTGTAATCGGTGCTGCCTTCGGTGTAATACATTTCCGCTTCGGGATGAGCGGCGTGCACTTTGCTCATCATGGTGGGTTCGCCGGTGTAGCCGTGCCACGCAACGGAATTTGTATATCTGCGAAATTCAGGATCGTCGAGTTCGGCGATGACCCGGCCCCAATAGACGTAGTTATGATCGAGGATCCATATCTTGGTGGGCGTATTCGTTTTTTCGAAGAGCGGGCCGAGGTGATCGGTGACGAATTCGGTTTCGCATTCCTGGGACCAGGTGCACGCCGGCATTTGCCCGTGCTGGTCGGTATCAACTTCGTTCTGAATGGTAATGGCTTGCACCGGCACGCCTTCTGCGGCGTAGGCTTGCAGGAACTTCAGAAAATATTGAGCGTAAGAGGATAGGTATTGACGGCTCATGGAGCCGCCCAGCATCGATTTGTTCCACTTCATCCAGCCGGGTGGGCTCCACGGAGAGGAGAAGTAGAACACCTCGGGATTCAGTTCGCGGACCCGGCGCAGAACCGGAAGAATGTATGCGCGGTCGTGGTCGATGGAAAATCGCTTGAGATCGGGATCATCGTCGCCGTCGTCGTAGCTGTAGAGTTTCGTCGCGGAATCGGCCGAGCCAATGCAGGTGCGATTGACATTGAGGGCCATTTCAGAGGGGTGGAACAAGTCGTGGAGAAACTGTTCGCGGGCGCGTGGGTGAAGTTGGTCGATCAGGTAGCACGAGGCGTCGGTGAAACATCCGCCAAAGCCGAGGATGTCTTGGAATTTATTCATCAGGTTGAGGCGGACCGAAGCGGTCGCGAGTGGTGGTGGTGTTGAGATCGATTGCCATGGAATCTGTGGCGCGGTGGCGAAACGTTGCCTCGGATTGGTCACTCGCATCGTGATTTCGGAAAGCGGTTGCGGGGTGGGTGCGTCCGGTTGGATGGCGGGTTCCGGAAATTTGGCGTTCGCGGAGTACGTTGGAGAGGTGGCGACGCCCCCTAGACTGAGCGCTGAAATCTTAAGGAAACCTCGCCTTGAGGGCCTGTCTTTTTTCATGGAGACCTCGTGGTATCGATTCGCGGTTGCCGATTCGTGGTGATGCCATCAAAATCGGGCAAAAGAATGGCTGCGAAAACTGGCCGTCAACGGCAAAAGCCGGAGTCCGTCCACGATGCTTACGGCGCGACTGAAGTCGTGCCCTCCCGTCGCCCATCCTCGTTGACCGCAGCTAGTTCTCGTGGATTGCATCTACGCATGTGATGACCGGTGTCGCCCCGATGGCTCGCCGCCTCGAACGGCGAGCCATCTGCACCCTCGACGGTAGTGCAAAGCGGTTAAAACAGGAGCTTCAGCGAGAGTTGCATAATCCTTGGCGGATTGGCGACGTTGGAAAACCCAAAGGTGCTGTCGGCAATGTTTCCGTCTGGCGCCTGGAATTGCGCATGGTTGAAGGCATTGAAGAGCTCGCAGCGAAATTCGAGGTTCATGCCCTCGCGGATGGCAGTGTCTTTCAAGAGCGCCATGTCCCAGTTGTTCAAGCCGGGGCCAGAGAAGAATCGGCGGCTTGCATTGCCCAACTGACCAAGCTGTTCGGTCGAGAAGAGGCCGGTGTTGAAGTACGATCCTTTGCGCGGGTCGGAGATATTCAATGAGCCCGGAGTGAAGTTGGGCCTATCGATTGGCAACGAGATGGCCCCGGCTCCTCCGGTCCCTAAAAGGGAGTTGTCGTCGGTCTCCACGAGCGCTACGGGAACCCCCGTCGCGAATCGCGTGATCCCGCTCAGCCTCCACCCCTTTACAAGCCTACTGGGCCCGGGCAAGCGGTCGATTGGCAAGCGGTAGTCGTAGCTGATGACGAAGTTATGCCGCATATCGAACGAAGAAAGTGACCGCGCTCCGGGATCAAGAAAATTAATTTGCTCGCCGTAGCCCGAGGAGTTGTCCAGTGATTTGGAATAGGTATAGCCAGCCAGAAATTCCAGACTCTTCATATGCTCCCGCAGGCTAAGTTGCACAGAGTTGTAGCTGGATTTTCCGCTGGTGATGAAATAACCCTCGCTAGAAAAATCCGGCCCGAATGGGCCACGCGTGCTATTGATCGTGCCTCCAGCGATGGGGGAATAAACTCCGTTTTCGCCGTTCGGTCCGCAGGTTGAACTGCCCGGGACCACTTGACTCGCTTGGCTAACGCTCAGGCAGAGAGCCGGATCACCGGGATTTGCTTGGAGCGAGGAAAGCAAGCGATGTCCTTGTGCACCGACATAGCTGATGCTGAGAAGAGTCGCGGAGCCGAGTTGCCTCTCGATCGAAAGCTGATATTCCTCGGTGTACGGCAAGTCATTCTTGTGCCAGAATGCCGGAGAAGTGCCGATCGGAATAAATTTCGACCAATCGATGCTGGTGTCCGGATGACTGGGAGACGCGCTTGCCGGCGGCGGAGCAACCGGGAATCGCTGACCTTCAATGTTTCCAGTGCCGCGATCCACAAACGGCGTGACGAATTGAGGTGGCACCGGACTGCCGTAAAAGGCTCCAAATGGAGCGTCGCCAATTTCGTTGAAGTTGGTGGCCCCTTCGAATGTGCTGTAAAAGAGTCCCCATCCCGCGCGAATGCTAGTTTTACCGGGGCCGCCGGTCAGCTTCTTCAAGATGCCATTGTCGATCGAAGGCGAATAGGCGATACCGAATCGTGGAGCAAAGTTGTGGTAGCGAGTGGGCGCCAACGTTGTCGGCACGCCGGGATCTCCGGGGAAGAGCCAGCCGGTCGGAGACCCCGGGAAAACCAGAGACTGCACGCCGGGGATGAGGGTCTCGATTTCATTGTGCAGCTCCGACCAAGGACGACTTACGTCCCACCGCAGCCCGTAGTTCAGAGTAATGTTGGAACGCAAACGCCAACTATCTTGACCATACAAACCGAAATAACGGGACCGGCCATAGGACGGGAATCCCTGCCCTTGGCTATAATTGGCCGGCGCGCCTATCAGGAAGTCCGCGAAGTCATTTCCCGTCTCGGTACCGTCAAACGTAAAATCGCCGTTCGATCCGAGGTTATATTCGACCAACTGGTTGTAGCGGAACTGTCCACCGATGCTGATGGTGTGCCTTCCGATAATCTTGCGGTAATTGTCTAACGCCTGGAAAGTATTTTCAGTGACTCCCAGGGGCCCCCCGGAAGCTCCGAACGAAAATTCATTGAAATGAATGTTGGGAACGTGCGCATATTTCGGTTGCGAAGGAGAAATTCCAAGGGTGTCGGGGCCAAACGCAAAACCAAGCTTGCCAGGATCCACGCCCTCCCCGCCCGTAGGGCTATGAATCAGAAAGTGTAGCCTCGTAAAGCCGAATCGCACTTCGTTGACCGCATTGCCGAATATCTTCGAATCTCCGATATTTACAACCTGGGATCGCCCGGTGAAACCGCTTCCAAATCCTGGAAGGAAAGCATTCGGAACTTTCTGGTTGTACTGATCAAAAAAATAGTACCCGCTAACCATTCCCAAACGGGAGTTGTAGTCTACTCGGCCGCTGGTCTTGTCGTCTCTTAACCTGGACGGCTGCGCGTTTGGCAGAAAGAAAGTGGCTCCGGTACTGTCTGTAGTAGTGACAGGTGGAACGAAACCGAGCAAGTTCTTCGATGGTGCCGTAAACAAGCTTGCGGGAATCTGCGCATTGGGAAATACGCACTGAGATGACAGCGTGCATCCCGCAAAATAATAAGGCTCCCCCTGCGTTACCGTGTATCCAGCGGCATTCGAAAGTTGTTGGGCATAGGCGGCTCCTTGCACCGTTCCGGTGAGCGAACTTGCGAAGGCTGAGAAGTCTCCGGTGCGTTCCGCATCGGTGGGCACCGATGTCCTTCCGTTTGCGCTCTGACCAATGATGACGCGGTCGCCCTGGTAATCGCCGAAGAAGAACAGTTTGTCCTTTTTGATACGACCGCCGAACGTGCCACCGAATTGGTTTTCTTTGTGGTCATCTTTCTGGGCTACGAAGAAATTCTTGGCGTCAAACGCGGTATTGCGCAAAAACTCAAACGCGCTCCCATGAAACCGGTTTGCGCCGGACTTTGTAATCACGTTGATCTGCCCGCCGGCGTAGTTGCCGTATTCAGCGTCAAAATTATTGGTGATAATACGAAACTCCGCGATGGAATCCAGGTTGGGGATAATTCCCGCTCCCGAAAACGCAAATTCCTGCACGGTCGTCCCGTTCAACAAGAATCCATTTGACGATTCGCGCTGGCCGTTGACCGACAAATTCCCTGCGTTCAGGCTTCCGGAGATTGGAGTAAATGTAAATCCAGTGGCACTGAATTGACCGCCCTGACCTCCCGCCAATCCTGAAGAGACTGCGGAAACGCCCGGCTGCAGTGCCAGTAAATCCGTATAACTTCGCGTTACCAAAGGCACGGCCGTCATGGTCTGGGCGCTGATGACTTCGCCGCCTTGTGTGCTGGCCGTATCCAGCTGCACGGCGTCGCTCGACACTTCCACCTTTTCGGTAGCTTGGCCGATACTCAACTTGATATTCAAGACCTTTGCGGAGTTGACATCCAGCAGGATCCCCGTCTGCACGTAAGACGAGAATCCGCTCTGCCGCGCTTCAATGTCGTAGTGTCCCGGCGGTAGATCGAGAAACGCATAAAATCCGTCACCATTGGTTTGCTGCGTTTCCGTAATTCCGGTTTCTGCCGACTTTACTTCAATCGTTGCGCCGACAATCACCGCGCCGCTGGAGTCAGTCACCAGTCCAGAGATGCCGGAGGCCACCGCAGCGCGCGCGGCTCCATAGGAGCCGCAGATCGTCGCAATAAGTACCAACACACAGCCAAGGAACTTCCACGATTTCTTTGCCGCTCCTGTATCCATCTCGCTCCCCCCATTCACCTGCTGATTCACTCCCACGAGCTCCTCCTGAACTTGGTTTTGTGGCCCATTTGAGCCGAAGGCTAGAAAATCGATATTTGTCAAAACGTTTATACGCGACGTTATATCAACGACTGACTGGCTTCGTCAAGATGGAATTTCGACCTGGAAAGCGTTCAACTGAAGGGTCCGCGCCCACCCTGCATGCAAAACGCATTAGATACACCCATTGCCCAACCAATGACAAGTCTAACAGGGAAATGTGGCGGCCATATTAACGTTATGACGAACTCGTCGGGAGGCTTTACCAGGGGCAGAATCCGCTCCAACAACGCCCGTTGACAATCCCAGCATGCCTTTGCCATAGTGTCATAACGCTTAGAACATGTCGATGAAACGAACGATCCCTGAGTAAAGGTGCCCACTTGAAAGACAGCGATTTCCTGATCCACTCCGGCTCTCTGCCTCCGCAACAGTCGGGAGAACTGTTGCACTTGCCCCGGCAAAAGGCTGCATGGGAGTGGATGAGCTTTTTCGTACGGCGCCTGCAACCTGGCGACGTCTATCGGACCAATACCGCGCACGAGGAAGCCGCGGTCGTCATTTTGGGAGGAAAATGTGTGGCCGACTGGGGACAGGGCCCAAGGTCCGTGGGCAAGCGCAAGAACGTATTTGATGGATTTCCCTACACGTTGTATCTTCCCACCGCGACCGAGGTTTCGTTCCTGGCAGAAACAACTTCTGAAATCGCGGAGTGCCGCGTACCTTCGAAAGCGCGGCTGGAGCCCCGATTGATCACGCCGAGTGACGTTGCCAGCAGTCTTCGAGGTGGCGGGAATGTTTCGCGACAAATCGTCGATGTGATATCACCATCGTTCCCAGCGGACAAGCTTGTGGTCATCGAGGTATACACACCTGGCGGAAATTGGTCCAGCTATCCCCCACACAAGCACGATACGCACAATCCACCGGGTGAAGTGGACCTCGACGAAATCTACTACTACCGGATGCTTCAGCCAGGAGGTTTTGCGTTGCAGCATCTATACGGAGGCGCCCAAGCCGAAGAGCGGACGTTGAAGGCTGGTGACGGAGATGTAGTCCTCGTGCGCAGCGGCCATCACACAGTGGTTGCCGGCCCAGGCTATGACGTGTATTACCTGAATTTTCTGGCGGGCTCGTCACGAGCCGTGGCGGTGACCGAAGACCCGAGGCACACATGGATTCGTTCGACATGGAATGGAGCAGACCCGCGCTTGCCCCTGGTGCGCGAGTAATTGGTCGAGGAGACGAAGTCGAAGTGGCGGCCGCGGCAATTCCTAGCGGCAGGAATTCTACGGAACCGGTGCGCAGCGATCGAGTGACACTGGCCGCAAGTTCGCGCCCAACTGAGAAGCAGGCAGTATCCTAGGCGGTGCGATCTCTATGACAAAACATCTCACGGTCGCGCAGGCCATCATCTCCTTCCTGCAGAATCAATACGTCGAACGAGACGGCCAGCAGCACCGCTTCTTTGAAGGCTGCTTTGGAATCTTCGGACACGGAAACGTGGCGGGGATCGGGCAGGCGCTGGAGCAAGATCGCGGCCTGCGCTACTACATGTTCCGCAATGAACAGGCGATGGTGCACGCTGCCGCGGCGTTTGCGAAGGCAACTTTCCGAATGCGGACCATGGTCTGTACCGCCTCGATTGGTCCCGGCGCCACGAATATGATCACCGGGGCAGCGGCGGCAACTATAAACCGCGTGCCGGTCTTGCTGCTGCCAGGCGACCTGTTTGCAAGACGCAACGTCGCGCCGGTGCTGCAGCAATTGGAATCGCCCCTGACGCCAGACATTTCCGTCAACGACTGTTTCAAATCGGTGTCTCGATACTGGGATCGCATTCAGCGCCCGGAGCAACTGCTCACTTCCCTTCCCGAAGCAGTCCGCGTCCTGACTTCACCGGCGGAAACCGGCAGCGTTACAGTTTGCTTACCTCAAGACGTGCAGGCGGAGGCCTTCGATTTTCCGGAGGAATTCTTTTGCAAACGCGTCTGGCGCATTCCCCGCAGTCGCTGCGATCGGGAGCTGCTGGCGCGCGCTGCAGATTGGGTTCGTGCCGCGAAAAGACCGTTGATCGTCGCCGGTGGCGGCGTGCTCTATTCGGAAGCATCGGCGGCGCTGGCGAGGTTTGCAGAGGCGACGGGAATTCCCGTTTGTGAGACACAAGCGGGCAAGGGTTCGCTGCCGTTTGACCATCCACAACAGATTGGCGCGATGGGGGTGACCGGCACGCCCGGCGCGAACGTCCTCGCGCGCGAAGCCGACATGGTTCTTGGCATTGGTACTCGGTTCAGCGACTTCACGACCGCGTCGAAAACTGCTTTCCAAAATCCGGCGGTTCGCTTCGTCAACGTCAATGTCTCAGAATTCGACGCCCACAAGCATGCCGCGCTCGCGCTCACAGGTGACGCGCGGGTGACCATCGAAGAATTGCAGCGGGTTGTTGCGGGTTACAAAGTCGAGGAACTCTATCGGACTAAAATGGATGGTTTCCGGATCGAGTGGGAGAAAGAAGTGGATCGCGTGTACGGCACTCGCAAGGATCCGCCGATCTCTCAAGGAGAAGTGATCGGAATCGTCAACGAGTTCACCGAGGCATTCGACACAATGGTCTGTGCTGCGGGCAGCCTTCCCGGAGACCTGCACAAACTGTGGCGGACGCGGCGACCAGGCGGCTATCACATGGAGTATGGCTATTCGTGCATGGGCTACGAAATCGCGGGTGGACTGGGAGTAAAAATGGCGGACTCGGAACGCGAGGTAGTCGTATTAGTTGGAGATGGTTCCTACCTGATGATGGCGCAGGAAATCGTCACCTCGCTGCAGGAAGGCTTCAAACTCAACATTGTGTTGCTCGACAATCACGGCTTCTCCAGCATCGGCGGGCTCAGCCAAAGCTGTGGCAACGAGGGAATGGGCACGAGCTATCGCTACCTTCAAGACGGAAAATACCAAGGCGACCCTTTGCCCGTTGATTTCTCAGCGAACGCCGCAAGTCTGGGAGCCTGGACGGTTCGCGCGCGGACTGGCAGCGAACTTAAGGAAGCGTTGCTTTGCGCGCGGAAGCAGCCGTGTACTTCCGTGGTCGTGATCGAAACGGCGTACGACGAGCGAGTCCCCGGATACGAGTCCTGGTGGGACGTTCCGATCGCCGAAGTGTCCGAGCGCGAAACCGTCAAGACCGCACGCGAGAAATACGAGCAAGGCCGCAAGAAGGAACGTTACTTCTTCGGGTCGAACGAAGAGAGGTAAAGGTTGCCAGCAAATGCGGCGGGCGGACAAACAGACTCAGCAGGGCGACCTCATCTAAAACGCGTTCTGAGTCTGTGGGACCTGGTCTACTACGGAATCATTCTGACGTCACCGATCGCCGCGGTGCCTCTGTTCGGCGAAGCCCAGGTGCTGTCGCACGGACACACGGTTGCGACGCTCTTGTTGGCCATGGTGGCGATGTCGGTAACTGCCGTAAGCTTCGGTCGGATGGCCAATGTGTATCCGTCGTCCGGCTCGGTCTATTCCTACATCAGCAAAACCCTGAATCCCCACGTCGGTTTTATTCTGGGATGGGCCATGTTCCTGGAGTATCTCTTCCAGCCCATCCAGAACGCGCTCTATGCGGTTCTGGCGATCCATCGGATGGTCCCGCAAATCCCGTTCGCGCTACTTGCGGCGCTCACGATCGGATTCCTCACCATCCTGACCGTTCAGGGAATCAAGTTCACTGCGCGCACAAACGAAGTGTTGCTCGGATTCATGATGCTGGTTACGGCCGCATTTCTGGTACAGGCGTTCCGCTATATCGTGTTGCATCAGCACTTCAGCGGACTTTTTTCCGCCCAGCCGATCTACAATCCGGCAACCTTCGAACTGCGGGCCCTGGCAGCGGGAACTTCCTTTGCGGCACTGGTATTTATCGGCTTTGACGGAGTCTCCATTCTGGCCGAGGAAGCAAAGAATCCCAAACGGAACGTCCTTCTTGCGTCGGTACTCGTTTGTGTCTTCACAGGGCTTTTTAGCGGTCTGCAAGTCTATCTCGCACAGCGAGTGTGGCCCGACTACACTACGCTGCAAAACCACGAAACCGCATTTATGGATGTGGCGAGAGTCGCGGGTGGACCTCTATTGTTCACCGCCTATGGAATCGTACTCTTGGTTTCCAGCATGGCCTGCGGACTTGCCGGGCACGTCGGGGCAGCACGTTTGCTATACAGCATGGGCCGCGACGACGTGATACCCAAAAAAATCTTTGGTCACTTGAGCGCGAAGCGAGGCAACCCCATTTATAACGAGTGGATCGTCGGTGTTCTCGCGTACGTCGCGGTGCTGACCATTCCGTGGCAACGCGCTGCGGAGATCGTCACCTTCGGAGCCTTGCTAGCCTTCACGGCCGTAAATCTTGTCGCCTTCCTGCACTTCTGGTGGCGGCCGGAAGCGCTCGGCCGTAGGAAGTTTTTCATGGACGCATTTATCCCGGGATTTGGCGGCGTATTTTGTTTCGTACTCTTGATCGGCCTGCAACCATGGACCAAGTATGCGGGGCTGATCTGGCTGGGGCTCGGGTTTGTATACGCTTGCTACAGAACGCGAATGTTCACGGTACGGCCGAAACTCTTCAATTTTAGTGAAACTTGAGGCACTGCAAGAATAGCGGGCCCTTATGCATCCGAAGCGGATCGCGACGCCGACTCGGCCATTTCCGCGTGCTGTCCGTTGGAAACATACTGCGCAAACCCACACGACTCGCGTATCCGAAGCTCCGGCAACAATTTCTTGAGGACCGGCTTCCCGTGATTTCCACCGATCCGCTGAATCAGTAGCTCCGCGGCTTCACTGCCCAGCTGATGTTTAGGCAGTTCCACCGTCGTCAATCGAGGCCGGAAAACCCCCAGCCACGGATAGTCGTCAAAGCTAACCAGGCCGAAATCATCGGGGCATTTCAATCCCATCTCGTCAACTGCTTTCAGCAATCCAACGGTCATCAGATGATTGGCTACATAAATTCCATCCGGCCGACGAGAGAGCAGAGAATGTCCTGCACGGAAGCCCGACTCGATACGGTAGTCCCCTTCGGCGACCAGATCCGCGTCGTAAGGCAGGTTGTTCGCTTCCAGGGCATCGCGAAACCCACGCCACCGTTCCTTGGCATTGCTGATTTTCAACGGTCCGCTAATCAGAGCGATACGCCGCCGGCCTGACCGCGCCAGGTGACACACTGCTTCGTATGCGCCCTGATAGTCGTCGCTGATCACCGCGTCTTTCGTCAGTTGCGGGTATGTCCGCATCACCAACACGAAGGGAATATTCACTTCGTCAATCATCTGGCGCAACGATGGTCGAAAATCGCCCGCGGCCTTAGTCAGCAAAATTCCATCGACTCGTTTGGAAAGCAGCAACTCGACTGCAGTCTCTTCCTTCTCGAGGTTGTCATCGCTGTTGCAGAGTAGAAGATTGTAGCCCTGCTTTTGGGCGGCATCTTCCGCACCGCGAACCACCATAGGAAAAAATGGGTTGGCAATGTCCGGTACGATCATTCCAATCGTCTGGGTTTTCTGCTTGATCAGCGAGCGAGCAATGAGGTTGGGGCGATAATTCAGTTTTCGAATCGCATTCTCAACCCGCTCGCGAAGAATCTTGCCAACGTGACTCTTGTTGTTGACTACCGCGGAGACCGTGAAGATGGACACCCCGGACTCCCGGGCGACATCGGATATACTCGCGGCTTTCGCGGTTTTTTTGGGATTGCTCTTTTTCGAAGCAGGCATACGTTCTGAACGCCTAACATAGCAGACTTCTTACCATGTTCAAAACGTTTAGGCACTCGTCTGGGACAAGTCGGGGTCCGGCAGCAGAAAATCGCGGACCAACCCATCAAGGTCGTGACATGCAGTAATAAATTGCCGCAGCGTCCGTCGCGTGGGACCAAGCGAATCGAACTCCCCTACCGCGATTCCGTCCTCCGCATAGGCCCGGCGAAAGTCAGGGAATTTCTTCAGCAATTCCTCGACTACCTTCCCCTGCACCGCCTCCCCGATGCGCGGCCGTATCCCGATGTCGCTGGCGTTGAAGCGCACCTGCCAAGCGTGCGGCGGCGAAATAACTACATCGCCGCCGATGAATTCGCTCCAGTGCATGTGATTGCGAAACGCGGCCGACAACAACCTGAGCCGATAGCCGCGCTCGCGGAAGAGCTGATACGTCCTTTTGAACACCGCCACGCCTGCCCATTCCAGATAACCAGGATCGATGGCTACATTGTGTTTTTCGGCCAAGATCTTAAGCCAATCATCAAGTCGGCCGACCATAATCGTGCACACCGGCCCCATCGTGGCGATTTCCTTGCTTTCCCGCTCGCGCCGTTGGAGCCCGCGCTCGACAGCCTCGGCTACGGCAATACATTGCGGAAGACTGAAGCACACGGTTGCGTTAATGCTGATTCCCCGATAGGTCGCTTCCTCAATCGCCGGAATCCCCGCCCGCGTCACTGGAATCTTCACAATCATGTTAGGCGCGAGCTGGTTAAATTCGATCGCTTGCTTTACGATCGCTTCACTGTCTCGAAACAATCGCGGGTCCGTCTGGATGGAGAGCCGGCCGTTCTTTCCGCCCTGTTCATCGAAAATAGGCTTGAGCATCGCGGCGGCTTTGGTGGAAATCTCGCGGACCAGCTGCCAGGCGATTTCATCCTCAGTTGCCGTTGGGAGCTCGTCGATCAGCGACTCGATTCGCCCCTTCCAGTCGTTTAGTTCCTTTTTTAAAACGCCCACGACAATAACGGGATTGCAGGTCGCTCCGACCGCGCCGTGCGCCATGGAATACGACAATTCCTGCATCGAGGCGGAATCATTCCAAAGACACGTTGGCGTAGTTTGCGCCATTTCATGCAAAGGACTCTTGTAGGTTGGATGGATGCCCTGAATCAAACTTCCTCCGACAAAATAAGCTTGAATGCCGATCGCTATGAAAAGCGGCTGAAACTCACCCGACTCGCTCAAAGCGCTTTAGAGTCAAGACGCCGCTGCAGAACTTCCCAGCGAAACCTTTATTGCCTTCGCGTGCACGTAAGAGCTTTCTGCCGCCACCGCGATCGCGAGCGCTCTTAGCCCATCTTCTCCGCTAACACGAAGCGGTCGGTCATTCAAAATGCATTCCACGAAATCGTTGATTTCCGCCAGGTACGCGTCTGCAAACGTCGTAAGAAAGTAGTCGGCGACACATTGTGCGCTTCCTTGCGCCGTCAGAACGGTCACTGGAATCTGATTCAAACTTCCCACCAGAATCGCGCCCTTGGAGCCGATAATTTCCGTCCGCACGTCGTACCCATAGACCGCCTGAGCGTAAGAATCGATGTTGCCAATCGCGCCCTGACTAAATTTAAGGTTAACGACGCTGGCGACCACGTCCCCAAATTGCGCGACCTCGGGCCGGATCGCACTGGTTGCGTATGCGTGAACCTCAGAAACCTCGTCTTGCATCAACCACCGGGCCAGATCGAAGTCATGAATAGTATTTGTGTAGAACAACATTCCGTTGGCATTCGCATGATAGGCCGACAGCGGTGGCCCATCCTTATCTCGCCCGACCGATTTAAAGATGACCGGGACTCCAATCTCTCCGGCCTCGATGCGCTTCATGGCCGCGGCATAGGCTGGGTCGTACCGTCGCATAAAGCCCACTTGAAAGCGCACGCCGGCTTTGGACACGGCGTCGAGCATTTCCTGTGCATCGGTCAGGTTGAGGGCAAGCGGCTTTTCGCAGAGGATGTCTCTACCGGCAGCAGCGGCGATCTTCACGGCGGAGGTGTGGAACTTATCTGGTGTCGCGATAATGACGGCGTCGAGCCCTTTGCATTCCAGCATCGCTTCCAGGCTGCTATAAGAATTCTCAATCTCCAGTTCACTGGCCAGTTGACGCGCGCGCTCGCCAACCACATCGGCCACAGCCACAAGCTCCGCCTGCGACACCAGCCGACGCAGATTTTCCGCGTGGCGCCGCCCCATTTCTCCAACTCCGAGCACTCCAACTCCCAGTCTCCGCATCTATCCGTTCCTAACACCTCTCCCGGCCACGGCTTGGCTTGGACTAGGACGCCGCGACGGAATCTCCAAGTCTACCAACGACCCCTCGCAAGTATTTCAGGCTCCCGGCGACGCTCTCGGCAGGCGCAACTGCCGTGTCTCCAAACTTCACATCCTGCTCAACTACCAGCCAGCCGGAATACTCGTTCTTCAACAATGTGCTAAAGAGTGCCGGGAAATCGATATCGCCCTGCCCGATGATCGTAAATACTTTGTGCTCGATCGCCTCTTCAAACGTCCACTTGTTGCGCCGAGCTTCCTCCAGCACCCTTTGGCTGCAATCCTTGATGTGGATTAAGCGCAGCTTGCTCTTGTATTTCTCTGCTTCCGTTACGGAATCGCCATGGCCGTACAGGCAATGCCCCGTATCCAGACACAGTCCCACGTTTGTATTCGAGGTGGCATCGAAAAATCTCTCGCACTCTTTGGGCGTCTCAACATAGGTCGCGACATGCGGGTGGAACACCAAGTCCAACCCAAACTCCTGCGCCACCCTCTGCGCGTCGGCCACAATCTTTCCAACATGCTTCCACTGTTCCGCGCTCAGGGCCGGACAGGCTGCGTCGTAGGCTCGACCCGAAAAGTTGTTTCTCGCCACGGACTGATCGTCGGCCAAAACCAAGAAAGGGGCTTTTAGCGTGGCCAGCAACGTACCCACCTTGCGGATTCGCTCAAGAACCGCGGGACCCGCCCCAAGGTCAGCCATCTGCACTGGCACAAACGATCCCAGCAGACTAAGCTTGCGTTTCTCTAGCTGCGGTTGCAGAGTTTCAGGGTCGGTCGGAAAATAACCAAACGGTCCCAGTTCGGATCCCGTGTAGCCCGCAGCCACCATCTCATCGAGCATCTTTTCGTAGGACTGCTCCCACGATGGTCCCGGGTAGTCCAACACTCCCCAACTGTCCGGCGCCGAGGCAAACAGAAACCGTTCGTTCATCCCCTTCATCTTCACTTCCTCATAAAAGTACTGTTCTAAGCGTTTATATTACCCCGTTCTTTATATCTTCAACCTCTCGACCTTGTCAAGAAGACTCCTGCCCGAAAAACGGTTACGCGATTTTCTGGCAACCATCCAGCATTCAATGCCGCTAGTGTCGCTGAGGCTAAATTGAGCGTGCCAACCCCAAGATGTCGCGTATCTTCTTTCGGTCGGTCACTTCCTTGGGACTGTTGCCACGGCGCTCCAGCCAACTCGTAAAATCTTTCATCTGCACTTCATGATCGACCGGGATGTCCATGACTCGGACCTTCACCGGGTGGAATCCGTCGGGGATTCCTCTCACCCATTGGTTGCCGCGGAGCGCCGCCAATCCCATCGCCACCGCTTCGTACAAAGTTGTGGCGATGACTTCCACGGTGTGCGACACGCCTTCGAGATCGGTGATGGTGACCCGGCACGAACGAGTGGGCATAAGCGAGGCGAGGTTATCATATTCGCTTTTTATTCGCCATGGACAGCAGCCCTGCCGCTTGCGCCCCGGCGTGACTCGTCTCTCTTCGATTCCCCGAGCGCTAGCGCGACCTTCAGCCACATGGAATTGCGTGCTATTCTTCGCCGTGTTCCCGCAACGATGCCGAAGAGACAACATCGCCCACCAAATACAATTCCGAAAGACGCGGCGACACTTCGTCCCTCCACGCCAGTGGCGATTTCCGCGGAGGTAGCGCTCAGTTTTCTCAAAGATACCAAGGGCGCGTTGACGTGGTCCGTGCGTGAATTGGCGGACACTCTGAAAATTCATCGCAGCGACGCCGATCGAGTGATCGCCTTGCTACAGGCTCAGGGATATGTTCGGCCGGCACAATCCAACGCTGAATGGATTACAACTCCCTCAGGAGAGATCGTCTCCGGCGCGAAATCGCCCCGCTTCGACCGGAAGAGCTTGGAGCAGGCGCTCACGTCATTGAAAGGGCGCGTCCAACAGCTCAATCTGGATCGCAGCGTTGCGTTCAAGATCAACGAAGCCGTTGCCTTCGGAGATTTTCTAAACAAGGACCGTGCAAGGGTGCAAGCTGCGGATGTTGGTATCGCGCTATCGCCACGCGGCGAAGGCCGCAACCCCGCAAGCGATCTGCGGACAGCGTCCGGCGCGCGCTAAGAGCGCGCTTTCTTCCGCCAGCTCCGCGGAAAAACCGCGCTCGTAGTTCTTAAGCCATACGCCGCCTGGATGAAGCAAAGGTCCCACGTCAATTTGATCTGAGTTGCCTCAAACTCAACTCATACTGCCCACTTGCCGCGCACCCGTCGCGCATAGCAGAATGCCTCACCTACCACAACAGAAGGCGAGGTCCTCGTGATGGCGCGCGACAGTGATCTGGCGGCGATTGCCGCGCAAGAGCGAGAACTCCAGTTCACGCGATTCGATGAAGATGTCGCCTGGGATCTTGGCTCGCGCTTACGCGAAGTCGCGGCCTCCCGAAAAATGGGAATCGCGATTGACGTTCGCCGCTTCGGTCAGGCGCTCTTCTACGCCGCCCTCGCAGGCACTTCCCCCGACAATGCCGAATGGGTGCGCCGCAAAAGCAATCTCGTAGCCAGATTTCATCGCAGTTCCTACGCCATCGGATTGGAGATGGGCGCAAGCCTCTTTGAAAAATATGGCCTGCCGATCACCGACTATGCGGCCCACGGTGGCTCGTTTCCGATTCGCATCCACGGCGCTGGTGTGATTGGATCGGTCACCGTCTCCGGCCTGCCACAGCGCGCCGACCATGAACTCGTCGTGGAAACGCTGTGCGCCGAACTCGGCAAGGACTACGCCAAGCTAGCTTTGCCCTCCGCTACGCCTTAACTTGGCATCGGCTCGCAACCGGAACGCTTGGTCGAGTCGACAACCCCGCCGGACGCAACCCGCCCTCGATTTAAGGTATCGTATTGCCTTCGCAAGCGTGCGCATGACGAAACAATTGAGGAGACTAGCGGGTGAAAAGCATTCTCGCAGCAACGATACTTGGCATTGCTCTGTTGGCGCCAGCCGCCCGCGCCCAATCCGGACCGGAAAACGGCGGCCATGATTTGCAGATTTGGACCGGCGGCGGCCACGGAATCAACGGCAGCACTGCCAGCACCGGCCTATGGAACGTAGGGTTGCGCTACGGCTGGATCCTCACCGATCCAATCGCCCCCGGTCCGCTCCGTGGACGCTTCGAGTATGCCGTCGACGTCGTACCAGTCTTCTGGTTGGTCCAGAAAACCGGTACCGCATACGGTTTCGGCCTGAATCCCTTCGCCCTGAAATGGAATTTCGTCGAGCACCACAACGTCTCGCCCTATATCGACATTGGCGGTGGCACGCTCTTCACCAATCAACAAGCTCCTCCCGGCACATCGCGCGTCAACTTCACGACTAGCGGAGCCATCGGCGCGCACTTTCTCAAGAGTAAGTACAATTGGAGCGCCGAGATCCGCTTCATGCACATTTCTAACGCCGGCATCTCCACTCCGAATCCGGGCATTAACACCATTCAAGTGCGTCTCGGCTTCGGCCGCTTCACCCAGCCCGAGTAGCAGGGCCCGCCGGCACGACGGTCCGCGCGGGGCCGTGAAACCCTGGCATTTATTCTCACATCTCACTACCATGCAGTACGCTCCGAAGGCAGCTCTCCGAAAATGGACCTGGAGTGCGCTTACAGAGAAACGAGGTGGGAGATGAAGTTTGTCTGGATCACGCTGCTTTTAATTGCCGTATTCGCGGCGGTCATCGGAATTAATTCCTTGCGCGCGGGAGACAAGGCCCCCGCCGTGGGAACGCCGGCTCCCGATTTCACGCTGAATTCGCAAGAAGGAAAGCCGGTAAGCCTGCACGACTTCAAAGGCAAGTGGGTAGTGCTGTACTTCTACCCCAAGGATTTCACCAGCGGGTGCACTGTCGAGGCCCACAATTTCCAGCGCGACCTGGCTCAATACGAGCAAAAAAAGGCCGCCATCGTCGGCGTAAGCATGCAGGACGAAGACTCCCACCAGAAGTTTTGCACCAAAGAAGGCCTGAGCTTTAAGCTGCTCGCCGACACCAAGCAGGAAGTGTCCACGCAATACGACTCGATCATGAACATGGGCGTGGCCAAGCTGTCTGCTCGCCACACCTTCTTGATCGATCCGCAAGGCAAAGTCGAAAGAGTGTGGCTCGACGTCAAGCCTGACAAACACAGCGAAGAAGTGCTCGCCGCGCTCAGCGAATTGCAGGGTGGATCGAAGTAGCGAATGCCGATTCATTGCCGAACGCAGGAGTAAGGCGATGGGCTAGATGGAAATGGGGTCTACGATAGGGATTGGCGTCCCATTTGCTCATGGACTGTGCTTCATGAAGATGACGCAATAGTCCTGCGCCGACCAATCATCGATAACCTTCTCTACCTGCAGTCCCGCGGTGGTCAGCTCTTCGATCATCACTTTTTCTGGAATGCCGTGCCCGCCTCGATTCTTCGGGACTCCTTCCACTGGCCCCAGATTGGGGCTCGGTGGGAAATCGATGATTGCCAAATAAGCTCCCGGCTTGAGCGAGCGAACCAAATTTCTATCAAAGTCCTGCGGCTGTGTCAGATGGTGATATACATGGCGCAGAAAAATCGTGTCGCAGCAACTCGACGGGAGCTTCGTGTCATCCGCCGTTCCCTCCACAATAATCATGTTTTCAAGCTTGCGTTTCGCAACTTCCGCTCTGAGAACCTTCAATTTCCCATTGTCAATTTCAGTCGCATAAACACGGCCCGGCGGCCCAACCTTTTGAGCGGCCGCGAAGCTGTACGTTCCGTCGCCCGCGCCAACGTCCGCCACAATTGTCCCTGCCTTCCATTGCGTCAACTCTGCCAGCCGAGTGATCTCTTGGCGCTGGTCGCCGTCTGTTCCAAGGGCTACCTCTCCAAACGACCATAGCAAGGTGAATACAATGGTCGTGATGGTGCACCGAGACCTCATGGTTGCTCCTCCCGTTGGCCCAGAGTCTAGACGCTCAATTCTCCAGCCAACCGACAAGGCGGTTCTGTCGAGATTAGACGTGGTCCAGCAGTTTTGTGGTCGTAGGTTTTCGCGAATGTCTCAGTCCGATGTTCGACGGAAGATCCGGCGTTCCAGTACTTCACATGTCTGGTAGGCGCGGTGGTCTCAATGGGTCGACGCAACACTCAGCACGAACTCACCTTGCATTGAAAACAAAAGCTAAAATCGCTCG